>Ga0302157_10000247_pt1 | contig 71244 bp, 51 predicted proteins | sample I_Bog_N3_3_FD_193502 | JGI IMG/M metagenome (GOLD analysis project Ga0302157, IMG submission 193502) | Peat permafrost microbial communities from Stordalen Mire near Abisko, Sweden - I_Bog_N3_3 | ecosystem: Environmental > Terrestrial > Soil > Wetlands > Peat | place: Sweden: Abisko, Stordalen... | reverse complement strand
CCGGCTTCGCAGTTCCTGGGTGAGCCGCGGCCGCGGCTCGGGCGTCCTCTCCGGATCGGAGGCAAGAAGCACACCGGGCAACCCGAGCAAAAGGAGCGTCAGCCTGATGTTCATCGTCGTTGGCCGCTACCGGGCACCCTACCCCATCCTTTGGCGAGCCGCAAGCGCTTAGGCCTGTTGTGAATCCACCCTGCTCACCGCTTTTGCGATCGAACACGAACCAAGGGTGCGCCATTTTAAGGTGCCGCCTTCCACACCCTCCCTTCTAACATGTCCAAGCCCGACCATGTCATCCCGCGAAGCACCGTGGCTTAAGATCGACCCGGAAAGGCGCTCGGTCTCGATCAACTCGACCGACCCGGGTTTCTACAATGACCCCTATGCGGCCTACGAGCGCATCCGGCCTGTCTCGCCCGCCTTTTATTGGGAGGAGCAGCGCGTGTGGTGCTTCCTGAACGCCGCGGACGTGGGCGCAATCCTGCGCGACCGGCGCTTCGGCCGGGAGGTGCTGACGCTGCCCGGCGAGCCCGCCACGGAGCCCCGGCCGGCACCCGCGCACGTGAAGGCCTTTCACGAGGTGAACCGGGACTCGATGCTGGAGCGCGAACCCCCGGTCCACACCCGGCTGCGCACGCTCGTAAACCGGGCTTTCGTCGCCCGGAACATCGAGCGCCTCAGGCCCCGGATTTCCGCTCTCGCCCACGAGCTCATCGACAGGATGGCGCCCCGCCACGGGGCCGAGCTGATCGCCGCCTATGCGGCGCCGATACCGGTCGTCGTGATCGCCGAGCTCCTCGGCGTCCCGGCCGAAATGTCCCCAAAGCTTCTCGACTGGTCGCACCGGATGGTCGCCATGTTCCAGCTTGGCCGGACACGGGACATGGAGGACGGGGCCGAGGCGGCCACCCGCGAGTTCTCGGGATTCCTCAGGGGCTATTTCGCCGAGCGCCGAAAAAGGCCGGCCGACGACCTGATCAGCCACCTTCTGGCGGCAGAGGCGACCGGCGAGAGGCTCTCTGAGGACGAGATGGTCGCCACGTGCATCCTCCTCCTTAACGCCGGGCACGAGGGCACCGTCCACTCGATCGGGAACGCCGTAAAGACGCTCCTCGAGGAAAAGACCGACCTGCGCGCGGCCTTCGCCACGGACGCCGCCACCGAGGCGACGGTCGAGGAATGCCTCCGGTTTGATCCGCCGCTGCACATGTTCAGCAGGTATGCCCAGGAGGACGTCGAGGTGGCGGGCGTGAGGCTCGCGCGCGGCGCCGAGGTCGCCCTCCTCTACGGAGCGGCCAACCGGGATCCCGCCCGGTATCCGCGGGCCGATGTGTTCGACCCCAAAAGGCCCGTCCAGGGATCGGCGTCCGCCCATTCGTCCTTTGGCGGGGGCATCCACTTCTGCCTGGGCGCCCCGCTCGCCAGGCTCGAGCTCCAGATCGCCCTTCCCGTCCTTTTCGACCGGCTTCCCGGCATCTTTCTCAGGGAGAGGCCGCGCTACCGCGACAGCTTTCACTTCCACGGCCTGGAGGCCCTGAACGTCTCCTGGCGCTGACACGACCCGCCAACTCGGGCCCGTGCCCATATAGGGCGTCAACGCGCGAGGCGGGAGTCGAAGCGGAAGGGCTCGGGGGAGGAGACCTTCAGGCCGCCAAAATCCGGATGCAGGGGGTTGAGCAGGTAATTGAACTCACCCGGAACGACAACGCTTGGCACCCGCAAAGCGACGCTACCAAGGCCGCGGGCCCAATCACTGCCAAAGACCTGGGTTGCGCGGGTATGGGGATAGGCCCGCCACGACTGGGGAAAATGGGAAGGCCGCTCCACCTTGTCGCCGGGGATCGCAATGCTCGTCGCCTGCCAAAGGACGGCCCCCACGCTCTCCATGTCCTCCACGTGCACCAGGGCCTCAAGTGCCGCGAGAGCCCTGGACTCCGCGCAATACACCACCCGCGTCCCCGGGAGGTTCCAGCGGCCGCCATAGCGCGCCGCTCCCATTCCTGACAGAGACCCCTTGGCAAAACGGCGCGCGTTAAGGCGCCAGACCGTCACGGGTTCCGTCACGAAAATACGCCCTCTTCAAACCGCCCAAGGACGGCCTCCACCTCCCTCGCCCCTGGCTCCGTCCGCGCGTAATCGAGCGGGGCCCTGCCCCCGAGGACGCGGAGCGGGCGGTGGAGCCAGCTCCAAGTCCGCTCGTTGGTGCCCAGCACCCGCTTTGCGCGGTCATAGAGCCTCATCACGCGGACCGCCCGCTCGCCCTCGTCGACCTTTAGCCGCGACTTGGAAGCCACCCTTCGCGCGTAGGTTCGGGACGGGATCCGGATCAGTTTGGCCAGTTGCTCCGCCGTGAACCCGACCTCGCGCCCGAAGGCGACGACATCGCGCACGGGAACGCCCTCCTCGACCCTTGCCGCGAGGGCGGGATCGTCCTCCGAGTAATCCGTCCTTTTAGTCGCTGCCATATGGCATAACTATCCCTGCCAAACGGCATTCGTCAAGAATCTCGCAAAAAAAGCCCCGAGCAGCCGAATGCCGGATTTTCGCGACCTTCCTGGCGGGGAACCGGTCGCGGCGTGTCGGACTAGCGGAGGGCTGTGACCAATCGGGCGCTGTCGGCAACGGGCCGCGGCCCGCTCCTTAGTGCGAGGCCAGCGACAACTCAGATAAGGACCCCGCGTCGGCGAAGGAGAGATAGGCCCCGCAGGTTTCACAAACGACCAGTTCGTCCATGGGCCCGTGCGTCACGGACGTGGGAAGGCGCAGGTAGCACCCGTTGCAGACGCCGTTGTGGACCTCTGCGACCCCTTTTTGGTCGCGGGCGAGAAGCCCGTCAAAATGGGCCAGGACCTGGGGTGGCGTCTCCCTGCGGAGCCGTGTCACCGTCAGTTTCTGGTCCGCCGTCAGGGGCTCGTGTTTTCGGCTGATGGTCTGGAGCTGGGTCAGGTTTGTGACGATTGTGATGACATCCATGATGATCGGGAGGGGACCAGCCGCCGGGCCCAAGGGGCGCCCGGCTGCCGGTGGTGGTTTTGGTTGGTTTAGGTCTCGGGTCGCTTCGTCTGCGACTCAGTGTTTGACGATTTCAGGCTGGGCCGGGAGGGGCGCGGCCTGCCGCTTCCTGAAGGTGCGAACGGGCCGCTGCTTGGCCTGTGGAACAGGATTTGCAGTCGGCAGCGCGGGCGCTGCAGGGGCGACGGGAGTCGCGGGGACGGTAGAGGTGCCGGCAGGATTAATGTCGGGATTCATGGTATGTGTTTCGTTGTTTTTGTTGGTCGTGCCCGGTCTGGGCACGTCATCTTCATTGCACCCCCCGTGCCGTCTGATGGCCGTGTCTCGTTAGCATCTGCCTCCGATTGGGATAGGAGATTGCGCCCCTTTCCCTTTGCCAAACCGCAGCTCAAAATGGTGCAAGGATTGCACCTGTATCGGGACTGTGGTGCAGTTTTTGGCTGTTCTGGTATCCGGTTTCATTTTGCCGCGAGCCCCATCCTCCTGAGCTTGTATTGAAGGGAACGCCGGCTGATTCCGAGGAGCCGGGCCGCGTGGGCCCGGTTGGAGGTCGCGTGGCGGAGGGTCTCCTCGATCAGGACCCGCTCCGCTTCCTCGAGCGTCATCCCCGGCCGCAGGGACGTGGATCTCGCGGGTTCGGCGGGGCCATGGAGGTAGTGGGGCAACTCCGGAACGCCGATCGTGGTCCGGGCGGTGGTCACCATGAGCCATTCCATGGCGTTGCGCAGCTGCCTCACGTTGCCCGGCCAAGAAAACCTTACGCAGGCCTCCATCGCCTCGGCCGAAAGCCTGCTGGGGGCGCGGCCGTACCTTGTGCAGAAGCGGTCAAGGAAGTGCTCGACCAACACGGGGATGTCCCCGCTGCGCTCCCGAAGCGGCGGGATAGAGATTGGGATCACCTTCAGCCGGTAAAAGAGGTCCTCCCTGAACTTCCCTGCGGCGACCAGCTCCTCGAGGCGCTTGTTCGTCGCGGCGAGGACCCTCACGTCGACCTGGATCAGGTCCGTGCCCCCCACCATCCGAAAGGCCCCGTCCTCGAGCACCCTCAGGAGGTCGCCCTGCCCCTTCATCGGCATGTCCCCGATCTCGTCGAGAAAGAGGGTCCCCCTGTCCGCAAGGAGGAAGCGTCCGGGCTTGTTGAAGCGCGCGTCCGTGAACGCCCCCTTCACGTAGCCGAAGAGCTCCGCCTCGACGAGCTGCTCGGGCAGCGCCGCGCAGTTGACAAAGATGAAGGGTTTCTTCGCCCGGGTGCTCAGCCGGTGGATCATGCGCGCCACAATCTCCTTTCCCGTGCCGCTTTCACCCTCGATCAGCACGGTGACGTCGCTGAGCGCAACCTCCGCCGCCAGGCACGCCACCCGCTGGACAGCCTCGCTCTTGCCCAGAAGAAGGCTGGGGACGGCCCTGTCGGCGATTCGGACCGGGTCCCCGCCCGCCGTTCCAAGGCCCAAAGGGCCGTCGCTCGCGCTGGAACAGGAAAGCGGCTCGGCCATGGTCTCCTAGGCTCCTACGCGTAGCTCTCTGCGCGGCCCAGGAAACGTCGCTCGTGCGCTTCCAAATCGGAAGCGGCGAACGGCACCCCGGTGCAATTTTTGGTCCACCATGGGGCGTATTATACCCCTCCCCGGGCCGGCAACTGGTACTCTGTTGCCCAAAACACCGCAGATATTGTCGCCCGGCGCCTGAATAGTCGCCGCACGACCCGCCCCTTCTGCGGGCCCTAGCGCGCGGCCGCCGGGGTGTTGGTGTCTCCCACGGACTCCTCGAGGAGCTTCGCCAGCTCCCTCGGGTGGGAGCGTTCCGCCACGTGGTCGCTGTCCAGCGTCCGAATGGTCCACCCGCGCTCCTCGTGAAGGCGCTGCGCGTTCCTCTCCTCGAAGGCCTTCTGCTCGGGCCTGTAATCGGGGTGATTGAACCAGACAAACGTCACCGGCAGGAGCTTGGCCGCCGGGTTGCGGTAGGAAACGGGCTCCGTGAAGGTCTTAAGGGACTGAGGGACGTCCCGAGGGAAGGGCTTCTTCGGGTCAATCCATGAAAACTGGATCTGCCCATCGACCACGGTGTAGTCGGAAACCTTCTCGTTCCAGTACTCGACGGCGCTCTGCCCGTCGGCCGGGGCCGCGGCGTCCAGGAAGACCACGTGCCTTATCCTTTCCGGTATGCGGTCCATGACGCCTGTGATCACCATGCCTCCATAGCTGTGGCCCACCAGGATCACGTCGTGCAGGTCCTCAAACAGGATCACGTTCACGATATCGGTGACGTGGGTCGTCAGGTTGACATCGGGATTGGCCAGGTGGACCCGTTCGCCCAGGCCCGTGAGTGTCGGGCGATGCACGGTGTTGCCGTCCGCAGTGAGAAGGTGATCGACCGTTTTCCAGTCCCACCCTCCCCCCGTTGCGCCATGCACGATCACGTAGGTCTGGGGCGCTCTGTCGGGAGCGGCCGACAGGCCCAGACCGGAGGCAGCGGCGAACACGAGGAGGATAGCGATGATCCGAGGGGTAGATATCACGGTTGGAGGGTCTATGCCTTCATAGGGCGCGAGGCAAGGGCCCGGAAAGCCCTCAATGGGACTCGGCGAAGCTCGTGATCGAGTGCCACTCCATCACCTCTTGGATCAGGGTGCCCTCTGTCCGCTGAACGATCCGCTCCAGGCTGTTCCAGGTCCTGCAAAAGGCGATCTGCTTGCGGCTGGACTCGAGGACATGCTCCATCTCTCGGTAGCGCGCCACCCTCCTGTGGAGATCGTGGACGGAGATGAGCGAGATGGTGGCCGCGGCCACCACCGGGAGCGAGATGGGAAGGAAATAATACAGGAGTTGTTCGCCCCGCTCCGGCAGGTGCACGAGATTGAGGGCATAGGCCGCCGTGCACACGAGCGCCAGGATCGTGCTTACCCAGAAACCCGCGCGAAGGCGGACCAGCTGCGGAAGGGCCTTGGCGAGCCGCCGCCGGTAATAGCTCAACTGGTCATCCACGCGCTTGCTCAGGTAGTTCTGCTTGAATTCCTCGATGGGAACCGGCTGAACCGCCGAGGACCGTATGTGGAGCACGTGGAGGGAGCGCATGAGCGGGCGAAACTCGGGGATGTCGAGCTCCTCGAACAGGGGCGCCCTGCGAGGGAGGCCCCAGGTGGCGAGCGCCGAACGCGCGATCTCCGCAGCGAGGCGGCAGCGGACCCACTGGTGGTGGGCCCCCGTCGAGCGGAGCACCAGCGCAACGCCCAACGCCGCAGCAAGGCAGAGGAGCTTCACCCAGGGCAGCGCCGCCACATGCCACTCAAAGGCAAGGCCCGCCGCGGCCACGAGGGTCGCCATCACGTGAAGGATCACGGTGCCGGCGATCAGCCTCCTGAACTGGGGAGCGCCCCGGCTGGCGGCATGGTCCACCTTTTTCTGGAAACGGTAGATGGCCACCAGCTCGGCGGGCTCGCGCGGCCCGTCGGACACGCCCCCGGGCGCATCGTGGAGCTTGTTGAACTCCGCCAGGTTGTGGTCCGCCCGCGAAAACGCTGAAAAATTTTCGCGGCGCGAGGCGAAGGTGGCCGCATCGATCAGGATCAGGGGCTTGCCGAGCTCCCGGGCGTACTCGATCACGTCGGCCGTGCCACCCTTCCCGCGCGCCGGCTCCCCGTCCCATAGAACCAGGAGGACGTCGCACTCGTTGACGGTCTCCATGCCGCAGTCCAGGTAGGCGTCCTCGCGGGATCCGTTCTCGGCAATCACGCGCACGTGCTCGGCCTTGGCGACAAGCTCCTCCGCGCCCATCCAATCCTCCGGTGAAAAATCGCTGCGGAACTCCGCCTGGGGAAGCGGAAGGAGAGCATGCCAAGGCAGACCCATCGCCAGGGCCTCCCTGGCAAAGAGGGTGTCCCCGCCCACCGCAACCGAGGAGAGTGCAATCCACTCCCCAGAGCCATCCGCCCTGAGGGAGGCGAGAGCATTTCGGATCGCGGCCACGGCCTCGGCGGGCCTCTCGACCTGCCGATGGCCTGAAAAGCCAACGACATGGAACAGCGGCAGTGGGATCGAAACGCTCATCCGGGGCGCCGATGGCACCTCCGTGCACCTTCGTCGTCAATTCGTATCGCCTAATGGCCGCCCCGAACTTTCAGCGGCCGAACACCCTCAAACACATCGTTCACGCGCAAGCATTTGGGCCGCCCGGCAGGCCAAAGCCCCATCAAACGTGCAAAAGAATACCTAAGATACTGGTTTCAAATTTCTTATCGGATTTTTACCGGGCGGATTGGACGCACATCCAACGCGTCACAAATGCGGCTGGGTCGATGAAATGAGCTCGTAGACCATCGATTGCAGGCTCTCGACCGTGAACGGCTTGACCAGGAAGCCGTTCGAAAACGTGCGCGGGTCTCGCTCCGACTTGTCCGGCTTTCTCCCGCTTATTGCCAGGATCTGGATGTCGCGGTTCACGGTTCGGACGTGTTCGGCAAGCGCCGGGCCCGCTAGGTGGGGCATATCAAGGTCCGTCACCATGAGGCTTATCTCGCCGCGCCTGGCCTTGATGAGGTCGAGCGCCTCTGCCCCGTCGCCCGCCACGAGCACGCGGTAGCCGTGCCGCGTGAGCATCGCCGTTGTGATGACGCGGATCAGTGCGTCGTCGTCGACCACCAGGACCAGCTCCCCGTTGCCCCGCGGCGCCTCGGCCGATGCGGCCTCCGCGACCATCGCTCCCTCAGCCGGGGGAAGGTAAGCCCGGAATGTCGTCCCGTGCCCGACCTCGGTCTGCACCGTGATCAGGCCCGAGTGCCTCTCGATGATGCCCCGCACCGTGGAGAGTCCGAGCCCGGTCCCCTTGTCGGCGGGCTTGGTCGTGTAGAACGGCTCCCACATCCGCGCGAGAACCTCCGGCGGTATGCCCGTTCCCGTGTCCTGAACCTGGAGAACCACCCACCTGCCGGGCAGCGCGCCCGGCTCGAGCTTGGCCGCCATGGCCTGGTCAATCGTCACGTTCTCGGCGCTCAGGCGTAGCTTGCCACCGTTGGGCATGGCGTCGCGGGCATTCACGCAAAGGTTAAGGATCACCTGGTGGACCTGGGTCGGGTTGACCATGACCGGCCAGAGGTTCGCCGGTGTGTGAAGATGGACCTCGATGCTCTTAGTGACCGTGCGGCTGAGTACGCCCACGATGTCGTGGAGGAGGTGGTTGAGCTGGACGATCTGCGCCTCGCCGCCGACGCCGTGGGCAAAACCCAGGATCTGGCGCACCAGGGCCGCCCCGCGCACCGCGCTCTTCTCGATGTCGGTCAACAGGCGCCTGTCGTCCGGGGCCACGGCACCGTCGCGGAGCATCGGCGCGGCCATCAGGATCGGGGCGAGGACATTGTTCAGGTCATGCGCGATCCCCGCGGCAAGCATCCCTATGCTTTCCAGCCTCTGCGCCTGGTGGAACTGCTCCTCAAGCTTCATGCGCTCGGTGAGGTCATGGAAGAGGACCTGGACCGCGGGTTTGCCCGCGTACGTGATCGGAATCCCCACCGACTCGACGTGCACCGTCGAGCCATCGAACCGCACCAGGCACTGTTCCTCGAATCTCGGCGATTGGCCCCCCTTAAGGGCCCGCTCAACGCGCTCCTGGATTGCGCCCCTCTGCTCCGGCGGCACCAGGTCGGCGATGCCAAGGCCCACAACATCCTCGGGCCCCGTCGACCCCAGGAGCCGCGCCGTTGCGGCATTGGCGAACACAATCCGTCCGTCGACGTGCACGAAGATCGCGTCGGGCGAGAGCTCGACCAGGGTACGGTAGCGGGACTCGCTCTCGGCCAGGGTCCGCTCCTCCGTCTTGCGCTTCGTGATGTCCCGCTGGAATCCGATGTAATGGGTCACCTTGTTGTCCTCGCCGTAGAGGGGGACGATCTCCCAGTCCACGATCACCTCGGTGCCGTCCTTCCTGTAATTGATGCCCTCCCCCTTGAAGATCTCGCCGCGCTGTAGGGTGCTCTTGAGCTCCACGTGCAGCGCGCGATCTGATTTGGGCCCCTGCAGGATGCGGGGGGTCTTGCCAAACACCTCCTCCGGGGAATAGCCCCAAATCTTCGTGAACGAGGGGTTCACGTAGAGAATCCTTGGTCCAGGCAGGTCCAGGTCGGCGTCCGTGATGATGATGGACTCCCGGGCGAGCTCGGCCGACGCGGCAAGCAGCGGGAGCGACTGCCTGCTGCGGCGGCGTTCAAGCGGCGGACTGCCGGAAGGCGGCGCTTTGCCCTCCTTGCGCTCGGGCAGGAAGATCGGGCCGCCCGCTTCGCCAGGAGCCGCCAGCCCGAAGGGGTTCGACGTCCATTTCGAGAACGGTGCGAGGGTGTGGGTTTTTGCCATGGCGGGACGAGGGTGGCTTAGCAGGCGGATTCCGTGCTCAAGGCCGCGACGAAAGCAGGCTTCCGCCCTTGGCCATTTGATCGGCACGGGGGCGGGTTTCTGGATCGGCTTAAATTGCGAATATCTACGCATCCCCTAAGCGGGCGGAAACGGGCCCCGGAGGGTCGCCCTGAGGGGTATTCGGACACATGCTCTCTGAGCGCCGTCGGCATTGGGGAAAAGCAAGCAGCGTCCCGAACGGGGTCCCATGGGGCAAGAATTTGGGCGCCGGCTGAGAATTTCTACCCATGTTTGAGGGCTCCGAGGCTCTCCAAGTGATCCGAAACGGACGGGGACCTTCCTTGGAACACGTCTTCCGGAAGGCCGGTCTACCCCGCCCTGTCTCGACGCGTTAATTTTACGTAGAGGTTTGCGGATGAACTTGATCCCACACGGATCGCGTTCTCACCATGGGTGCCTTGCGAGTGCCCATGCTTAAAATCGGACCGAAAACGCCCCAAAAGGGAGCAGGAAGTTGTTTCCGTGCCCAACTTAAGTTGTTGGCTGTATGGCTCTTGTTTTCGACTGCGGCCGCAGTTGCCGCGGCGGCCGACGCCATCGACAGCCGGCCCTCGCCTCAGGCAGACACCTGGTCGCTCCTCTCCGACCCGGGCAATTGGACCGTCGTTCAGCAGGAAACCGAGATCGAGCAGTGGGATTCCTCGTTTAACTCCCCTTATGCCGGGCAGAACAGCTTCCTGCCGGGAGGGGAAGGCGAACGGACCTTTTCCCTGACAATCTTCCTCGGGCGCAAGCTCTGGGACGGAGCCGAATTGTACTACAACCCGGAGTTGCTCCAGGGACACGGCCTGAGCAGCACCCTCGGCATCGCGGGATTTCCGAATGGCGAGGCGGTCAAGGCTGCGTTCTACCAGCTCCATTACAGCACCTCCAGGCTCTTCATACGCCAGACGATCGGCCTCGGGGGCGAGACCGAGAAGCTCGAGGCCGACGAGAACCAGTTTGCCGAGACCGTGGACGTGGATCGGCTGACGTTCTCGGTCGGCAAGTTCTCCGCAAACGATTTCTTCGATGACAACGCGTACAGCCACGACCCCCGCAAGCAGTTCATGAACTGGGCCCTTTGGGAGAGCGCGGCCTGGGACTACCCCGCGGATATCATCGGCTACACGTGCGGGTTCGTGGCGGAGCTCAACACAAAGGACTGGCTCCTCCATTACGGCATTTTCTTGGAGCCCACGGAGTCCAACGGGGCCACCCTTCAAACCGATGTGGCCAAAGCCTGGGGACAGGTCGTTGAGGCCGACCGGAGGTACTCATGGAATGGCCACGCCGGCACGATCCGCCCATTTGTCTTCTGGAGTCGTGCGAACATGGGCAACTACGATGATTCGCTGGCTGCGGCCTCAGGCGTCCCGGACATCACCAGTACGAGGGCTTACCGGTCAAAGGTCGGGGCCGGGCTCACCTGGGACCAGGAATTGACGACGGGCCTGGGCGCATTTGCACGCCTGAGCTGGGACGACGGCCGGACCGAGACCTGGGCGTTCACCGAGATCGACAGCTCGGTTGCCATTGGACTTAGCCTGCAGGGCATTCCTTGGAAGCGGCCGGACGACGTTCTCGGGGTCGCGGTCGTGGGAAGCGGTCTTTCGTCGGAGCACAGGGCCTACCTGGCCGCGGGCGGCATCGGACTGGACCTCGGGGACGGGCGCCTCAATTACGGGCTGGAGCAGATTGGGGAGGTTTATTACAACGTGAAGGTGTGCAAGTGGCTATGGATGACCCCGGACTTCCAGTATGTGGATCACCCTGGCTTCAACCGGGACCGGGGCCCGGTTCCGCTTTACGCGCTCAGGGCTCACCTCGAATTCTAGGCGGATCCCGGGGCAAGACCTGAGCTCCGCCAAACCCATGGAAGCCCCGACACGCTCATTTGGCGAATGGAGGCACAATTTCTGGAGGACCGTCGTGTCCTCAGCCGATCCCTCGCACAGCACCAGGTGGGTCCTAGCCACCTTCGGGCTCGTGCTGTTCATCGGCGTCATCGACTACCTCACGGGCTTCGAGCTCTCGCTCCTCGTGTTCTACCTGCTTCCGATATGCCTTGCCGTGGCCGCCGTCGGGTGGCGGTTCGGCATCGTGGCCTCTGTGGCAAGCATCGCATCCTGGCTTATCGGCGATTTTGCCGCGGGTGCCCGGTTTGCGAGGCCCTTCATCTCGGCCTGGAACGCACTCATCGCGCTGAGCACGTACCTGATGGTCGTCTGGCTGCTCTCCAGCCTGCTCGCCCTCCAGCGCGAGATGGAGAAACGCATCCGCCAGAGGACCTCCGCCCTGACCGACGAGATCCTGGAGCGCGAGCGACTGGAAAGGGCGGTCCTCGACATCAGCGAGCGCGAGCGCCGCAGCATCGGGCACGACCTGCACGACGGCCTGGGCCAGCATCTCACCGGCACAGCGCTCGTAGCGCAGGCGCTCGGGTCGCGCCTGAGCGCGCGTCAGGCCGATGAGGCCGCGGAGATGCACAAGATCGCCGGCCTGATCGAGAGCGGAATTGAACAGACCCGGAACCTCGCAAAGGGTTTGCTTCTGGCCGAGATCGAGCGGGAAGGCCTTGCCATCGCCCTCCGGGATTTCGCCGCAACCACCGCGCAGACCTTTCATATCGAATGCTCCTGTCGTTTTGACACTGACGTCGCGCTCGAGGAGAACGGGACTGCAACCCACCTCTACCGGATTGCGCAGGAGGCCGTCAGAAACGCGGTGAGACACGGCAAGGCAAAGCGTGTGGAGGTGGCACTCTCCGCAGACGGCCCCACGGTGTCGTTGAGTGTCAGCGACGACGGGATCGGACTGCCCGCCCCGGAAGCCCGCGGTGACGGCCTTGGACTGCGCATCATGAAGCATCGGGCCGCGATGATCGGGGCTAGAATAGCGATCGCGGCGCAGGCGGGCGGAGGGACTCTTGTAGCCTGCACCCTCGAGCGAGGCGGAACCAGGCCATGAGCGAGCCGAGCCCCATCGCGCCCGGCACGCCGGTCCGCCACAGGATATTCATCGTCGACGACCACCCCCTCGTCCGCGAGGGCCTTCAGAAGCTGATCGCGCAGGAGGCTGACATGTCGGTATGCGGCGAGGCCGAGGACGCGACCCAGGGATTCGGACGCATCGAGGCCGCCCATCCTGACATCGTCATTGTCGATTTGTCGCTGCGGGGCGAATCAGGGTTCGATCTTATAGCGCGCCTCCAGACGCTCCCCCTCCCCCCAAAGACGCTCGTTCTGTCGATGCACGATGAGGTCCATTATGCCGAGCGGGCCCTTCGGGCGGGCGCGCGGGGTTACGTCATGAAGCGGGAGACCACGAGCAACATCATCAGGGCCATCCGGGAGATCATGGACGGCGGCGTCTTCATGAGCGAAGCGACGGCGTCCCTAATGGCCAAGAAATTCGTGGGGATAGGGCGCAACCTAGCCGTCTCGCCGATCGATCGCCTGAGCAATCGAGAGCTCGAGGTCTTCCAGCGGATCGGGCGCGGGCAGGAAACGCGGGTGATCGCACAGGAACTGCATCTGAGCCTCAAGACCGTGCAGACCCACTGCGCCCACATCAAGGAGAAGCTCGGCCTGGAGCATGCGACCGCGCTCATGCACGCCGCGGTCCAGTGGACTGAAAGCGAGAAGAAAACCTAGTCGTGTTAAAGGAACCCGGCACCGGCATAGGGCCTGGTACTAGGCCCGAATCAAGCGTCGCCCGATGGACCGGGAGGCCGGCCGGCTGTTATCCTTCGGGCATGGGGCTTTGCCTTGTTGCAATTCAATTTGTTACGAATCGAAGACGAACCAATTTGGCGCTGGTTGTCCTGTCGCTTCTGGGACCGGCGGCGCGCGGCCAGGACCCGGTAGCAGCTTTCGGAAGGGCAATATCACTCGCCCAGGCGCGCCAGCTCGCCCTCGAGCGCAACGGCGACTTTAGGTCAGCCCAGTTTCAAGTCGACGCGGCTCTTGGCCAGCTGAAGGTCGCGCGCGAAGTGCCAAACCCAACCCTCGGGCTCTCGACGGCGAAAATCAGTACCGACGGCGTCCCCGAGGGCACGACCCTCGGCAACGGCCTCCTCAGCCGGGCCTACGACTCCATTGTCTCCCTTTCAGAGCTGATCCAGGTGTCCAAGCGGGGTCTGTTGCGGGACTCGGCAAACGCCGGGGTCCACGTGGCCGAATTCCAGCTGGAAGACGCCCGCCGGCTCCTGCTCCAAGGCGTCACCCAGGCCTACGTGGCCGCCCTCTTGGCCAAGGAGCAGGCACGGGTCCTTTGCCTCTCCGCGGCGGCGCTCCGGCATGAGGCGGACGTCGCCGCGCACAGGTTCCAGGCGGGCGACCTCTCCAAGGCCGACCAGTCGAGGATAGAGATCGCGGCCGAGCAGGACGAGCTCAATGCGGCCTCCCAGGAGGCCACCGAGAAGGCGGCGGTCGTGGCGCTCGAGGCCCTGATCGGGGAGCCCAAGGCAAACGGGGGCACGATCCTCACCGACAGCCTGGAGGGCCTGGCCGGCTCCCCGGCGGCCGACGCGGACGAGTCGACGGTGCTCAAGCGCCCGGACATTGCGGCCGCGGAGGCCGCGGTCAACCAAGCGGAGCTGAACGTGACACTTGCCAGGCACCAACGCATTCCGGACGTGACGGTGAGCGTCCAGTACGAGCGCAACCCCCCGGCTCAGCCGGACACGGTGGGCGTTGGCGTCTCCCTGCCGCTTCCGGTCCTAAACCAGTACAGCGGCGAGATCCAGGGGGCCCTGGCCGCGAAGAACCAGGCACAGGCCCACTTGGAGAAGGTGCGGGTCCAGGCCACGGCGGACGTCGCGGCGGCGCGCGTCGCCTACCAGGAGGCCGCCGCGAGACTGGAAAAATACAGGAAGAGCCTCCTCCCGCAGTCGGCCGAGGTCACGCGGAGCGTCGCCTATGCCTATGAAAAGGGCGGTGCGGCCCTCATTGACCTCCTCGACGCCCAGCGCGGCGACAACGACATTCGCCTGGCGGACGTCCAGGCCGAGGCCGACACGGCCGCGGCGCTTTCATCACTCCTTGCCGCGCTTGGCAGGCTGTAGCCCGTCGGCGCATCCAAACCGATCTAAACAAGGATCCCCACCATGACCCCAAACACGACAACCGGTGAGCCGACCCCTCTGCGGTCGTCCAGTCTAAAGGGCTCCATCCTCACGGCCTTGGTGCTAGGTCTCGCCATGGCTGCAGGCTGCGGCAGGCAGCCCCAGGTCCCCGATGCGCCGCCCGATCCCAAGGTCGACGGGGACCGCGTCACCTTCCTGCCGAACGCGCCCCAGCTATCCTCGCTCCAGGTGGATGCCGCCGAACCCCGGAGGCTGGCAATCACGCACCTAACCGGTCGCCTCTACTGGAACGACAAGACGACCGTACGGGTGTTCACGCCCGTCATGGGCCAGGTGGTCGCGATTCGCGCCGACATCGGCCAGGCCGTGCAGGCCGGATCGCCCCTCGCGGAGATCAGCTCGCCCGACTACGGCCAGGCGCTCGCCGACGCCCGCACGGCCGCCGCCAACCTGGCCGCCGCCAACAAGGCCTTTTCGCGGTCAAAGGACCTCCTTGAGCACGGGGCGGCGGCGGCCAAGGATGTCGAGGCGGCCGAGGCCGCGTTCGTGGCGGCCCAGGCGGAGTCCGACCGTGCGGCTTCGCGACTCAAGCTCTACGGCGGCATTACCAGCGAGACGGGTCAGGCCTACGTGCTAAGGTCCCCCGTGGCGGGCGTCGTTGTCGACCGGAACATCAATCCCGGCCAGGAGGTGCGCAATGACCAGATGCTGGCAAACGCCCCAAACCTGTTCGCGCCCCTGTTCGTCGTCAGCGACCCCACCCTTCTCTGGCTGCAGCTCGACGTCTCGGAGGCGGACATCGCGTCGCTGCAGCCCGGACAGAAGCTCATCGTGCACGCGCGCGCATTCCCCGACCGCACCTTCCAGGGAACGATCGACAAGGTCGGCGAGTCGATGGATCCGGCCACCCGGGCCGTCCAGGTCCGGGGCGTCGTGGGCAACCCGGATTCGCTCCTGAAGGCCGAGATGTACGTCCTTGCCGACGTCGTCCGGGACGAGACGAAGGTCGGGCAGGCCGGCGTCGAGATTTCATCGAAGGCGATCTTCATCGTGGACAACCAGAACTACCTGTTCGTGGAGGTCGCCCCGGGCCAATTTGAGCGCCACAAGGTCTCTGTCGGGGTTGAGAAGGACGGCAGGGTGCCCGTCACCGACGGCGTCGCGGTAGGCCAGAAGGTGGTCACCGAGGGGGCGCTCCTGCTCCAGTCGATTGTCGATCCGGCAAACTGAGGTCCTGACCGATGATCGGAAAAATCACGCTCGCAGCGCTCCAGAACCGGGCCGTCGTCCTCGTGCTGCTCGCCGCGTTCGTCCTGAGCGGGATCATCGCCTACAGGGAGCTCCCCGTTGAGGCGTATCCCGACGTGACCAACGTGAGCGTGCAGGTGATCACGCTCTTCCCGGGCCATGCCGCGGAGGAGGTGGAGCGCCTGGTCACGATCCCGATCGAGAGCGTGATGAACGGCATCCCGGGGCGGGTCTCAATGCGGTCGATATCCCTCTTCGGCCTCTCCCAGATAACGCTGGTCTTCGAGGACAACGCGGATAACAGCAAAATCCGCAACCTCGCAAACCAGCTCCTGGGGGGAGTGACACTTCCCCAGGGCGCGAACGCGAGCCTTTCGCCCGACGCCACGCCGATCGGCGAGATCTTCCGCTACACGCTCAGGGCGCCCAAGGGGTTCCCCGCGACCGAGGTGCGCGCGCTCGAGGACTGGGTCGTCGAGAAGAAGTTCCGTTCCGTGCCTGGCGTGGTCGACGTGAACCCCTTCGGCGGGCTGACCAAGCAGTACCAGGTGCTGATCGATCCCTCCAAGCTGAAGGCCTACAACGTGACGCTCCAGCAGGTCTTCACGGCGCTCTCCAACAGCAACACGAACGCGGGGGGATCCTACGTGGAGCACGGGTCCGAGCTCTACGTGGTCCGCGGGCTCGGCTTCCTCACGGGGAAAGCCGACATCGAGGCGGTGGCGGTCGACACGCGCAATGGCACGCCGATACGAATCAGCGACGTGGGACAGGTCGTGATCGGGCATGCGGTGCGGCTAGGCCGGGTCGGGCGGACGGATACCGACGTGAAGGGCTTCCCGGCCGGCATCCGGGACGAGGACGATGTCGCCGAGGGAATCGTGATCATGAGGCGGGGCGACAATCCGGTCGAGGTGTGCGACCGGGTCAAGAAAATGGCCGACCAGATCAACGAGCACTACCTTCCGGCAGGCGTGCGGCTTGTGACCTATTATGACCGCACGGCCCTCGTGGAACGGACGCTCCACACCGTGCGCCACAACGTGCTGGAGGGAATCGCCCTGGTGCTCTTTGTGCTGTTCCTCTTTCTCGGGATGGGCAACTGGCGTTCGGCCCTCGTGGTCGCGCTCGCCGTGCCCGTGGCGCTCCTTGGGGCCTTCATGCTGCTCGACCTCAAGGGCATTCCAGCGAACCTTATCTCGTTGGGCGCAATAGACTTTGGGATCATTGTGGATTCGGCCGTGGTCGTGATCGAGAACATCCTGCGCATTCTCGAGCAGAGGAAAGGCCAGATACGCTCCCTGCGATCCGTGATCATCGAGGCCGTCTCCCAGATGGGCAGACCCATCCTCTTCTCCAAGGCGATCCTCCTTACGGCCTTCATCCCCCTCTTCACGTTGCAGCGGGTCGAGGGACGCATCTTCCGGCCGATGGCGCTCACCCTCACCTTTGCGCTCGTCTCCGGCACCGTGTTCGCGATCACGGCGGTGCCTGTCCTCGCGAGCTTCGCGCTCAGGGAGAAGATCGCCGGCGACGAGTCGTGGATCGTGGGCAGGCTTCTCCGCGTCTACCGGCCGGCCCTCGATTTCGCGATGCGGTCCAGGCGCGTGGTCTTTGGGGTCGCCCTCGCGCTCCTCGTGGCAGGTGCCGCCGTCTACCATTTCATCGGCAGCGAGTTCCTGCCGAAGCTCGACGAGGGCGACCTCTGGGTCCGGACCTTCGCCCCGCAGTCCATCTCGCCCTCGGAGTCGGCCAAGATCACGGCCAACGTGCGCCGGCGCCTGGCCTCGTTCCCGGAGGTCCGCTACGTCGTAAGCCAGATCGGGAGGCCCGATGACGGGACGGACGTGAACGGGTGGGACATCACCGAGTACAGCGTGGGCCTGAAGCCGCGCGAGGAGTGGACCACCGCCAAGACCCACGACGCGCTCGTCGCGGCGATGGCCAACAACCTGAAGGAGGTACCCGGGGTGGACTCCCAGTTCAGCCAGTACATTGAGGACAACGTCGACGAGGCCGTCTCCGGCGTTAAGAGCGAACTGGCGATCAAGCTCTTTGGGAACGACCCCGAGAAGCTCCAAGAATACGCCAACAAGATCGTGGACATCATCAAGACCGTGAGGGGTGCAGCGGACGTGAGCACAAACCTCCTCCTCGGCCAGCCCCAGATCCAGATTGCCGTCGATCGCGCCGCGATCGCGCGCTACGGGCTTTCGGTCGTGGACGTCCAGACCGTGATCGCGACCGCCATCGGAGGGCAGGCCGCCACGCAGGTCCTCGAGGACGAGCGCACGTTCGACCTTGTCGTGAAGCTCACGCCCGAGTCGGTCCTCGACGTGGACGCCATTCGCAATGTCCCCGTCTTCGGCAGCAACGGCGAGCGCCTGACCCTGGGCTCCCTTGCCACCGTCGAGATCAAGCCCGGCCTTGCGAGCATCTACCGCGAGGAGAACGAGCGCCGCACGGACATCAAGCTGTCGGTGCGCGACCGCGACCTGGACTCCGTCGTAAACGAGGCTGAGGCCAAGGTGGCGGCCGCTATCCACCTGCCGACAGGCTACCGGCTCGAGTGGACCGGCTCATTCGAGAATGAGCAGCGGGCCGAGCGGCGGCTTGCGGTCATCGTGCCCATCACCTTCCTGGCCATCTACTTCCTCCTCTTCATCACGTTCAACTCCAGCCGGTTCGCGGTTCTGATCCTCCTCACCGTTCCCTTCTCAGCGGCAGGCGGCCTAATGGCGCTCCCGATCGCGGGGTTGAACCTCTCCGTCGCCGCCCTGGTCGGATTCATAGCGCTCTTTGGCATCTCGATCCAGAACAGCGTCATCCTGGTCTCCCGCATCCACGAGCTCAGGCGGGACCGCGATTTCAAGATGATGGAAGCGATCAAGGAGGGTGCGACCTCTCGGGTGCGTCCCATGGTGATGACCTCGCTCATGGCGATGCTTGGCCTCCTGCCGATGGCGCTGTCGACGGGGGTGGGCGCCGAGACGGCGCGCCCCTTCGCCGTCGTCATCATCGGCGGCCTTTTGACAGGCACGGTCCTGACCCTATTCATCCTACCGCTCCTCTACCCCCAGTTTGAGAGGCATCAGGAGTCCGCGGAGATGGAACCCGAGCGCGGGGAAACCCCCGCGTCCTAGCCCCCCTGCCGGACGGCGCCCGCCCCCTCGCCCGAGAGGGGATCAGGCGAGGGCGTCCCGGTGCAGAAAAACGTTCACCCTCCGGGAAATGGGCTGGCCATTTCTCCAGCCCATTTCTTGATTTCCGGCGTGAGGCAGACCCAATGCCGCGGGCTCTTTATACTAGCGGCCGCGCTGACGTGCGCAGCCACGGGGGTGTTCGGCGCCTCGGCGGACCTCACCGTGAGCGACCAGGCGGCGATATTTGCCCAGGCGGCAGGAGCCGCGCTCCGGCTCTCCCCCGGATCGGTGATCGCCGTTGTGGACCGGGACGGGCGCGAGCTTCTCGTCCGAAGCGCGGATGGCACGCAGGGTTTCACGGAGGCCCAGGAGGCAATCGCAGTCTCGAAGGCGGGAACAGCCGTCTTCCTGAGCAGCGACGGCGAGGCCCTCACGACAAGGACGGCGGGCTTCATCGTCCAGCAGCACTACCCTCCGGGTATAGAATTCACGCCCCCCGGCCCCCTCGTCGGCGTGGAATACTCGTCGATGGCGTATTCGGACATAATCAGCTTCCATAGGATCGACGGGAGCCGCATTCCGGGAACGCGCCTCTACGGGTCCCCGGGGGGAGTGCCCCTTTACAAGGACGGCATGCTTGTCGGGGGGATAGGGGTCACGGGTTCCGAGCCCGAGGTTGAGAATGGAAGCATTTACGGGCCCGACACAAACGAGACCATCGCGTTGACGGGCCAGGTCGGTTTCACGGCGCCCGAGTTTATCCGGGCGACGAACATTTTCGTCGGGGGAATCTCGTTTCCCTACGTCGCTAGCGCTCCCGCGGCGATCGACCCTTCGGTGCTGCCCGATTCGACGGGCCTCCAGGAACTCTCCCCGGTGTCGTGGCCCGCGGCGGTGCTCGGGGGCGTGACCGGCGAAGTCCGATCGAGCATTATCGGGGATCCCGTGGAGGGGACCATATCGGGGCAGCCGCGCCTGTCGGTCGCCGAGGTGGCGCAGATCATCTCAAACGCCGCGGCCCGTTCGCTTGTGACCCGGGCAGGGATAAGGCAGCCGGCGGGCGTAAACGCCGAGGTATTCATCTCGGTCGTCAACAATCCCAACAGCCCTGGAACTACACCCGTCGTGCTCGGGACATTCAGGACTCCCGACGCGACGATCTTCTCGTGGGATGTTTCGGTCCAGAAGGCGAGGACCGCCCTGTTCTTCTCGGACGTGACCCGGGCCTTCTCGGCGCGCACCGTCGGCTTTCTCGCCCAGGCGATGTTTCCCCCGGGCATCGACAACGAGCCCCCTGGTCCTTTCAACGGTCTCCAGGAGCGGTTCTCCGCCCCCATCATCTCGGGAAGCGGAGCGGTTGACGGCAACCTTCCCAACGGCATCACGGTATTCCCGGGGGGCTTCCCGCTCTATCGCAACGGCGTGCTGATTGGTGCCATCGGGGTGTCAGGGGACGGCGTCGACCAGGACGACCTTATCTCCGCCTCGGGAACCGCGGGATTTCAACCCGACCCGTCGATCCGGGCCGACAACATGAGGTACCTGGGGGCCCGCCTGCCCTACGCCGTTTTCCCACGGGAGCCCGAATTGAAGTCATCGCCGTCGGCGCCGCCGGTCTCCGGCAGATAGCGGCTCTGCACAGGCCTTTACGGGCCCGTGCCGAGGCAGTCCCGAAATTCAACAAGCCCGTGAGCAAACAGGGTCGGCGAAAAATCCTCCTGAGATTGGGCCATGACGAAAAGCCTGTCGAGCGAAGAGGAGGCGGATTGCCTCCGCACGGGGTCCGGAATCGAGGGGACGAGGCGATCCAGCGCGATTACGAGCCTCTCAGCCCGGCAAGCCTGCTCCCTTGCGGCAACGCCGGGCTCCAGGAAGTCATCCCGGGTCGCAGCGAGCCGCTCCAGCACAACCATGCCATACCGGGGCTCCCAGTCCTGCGCCGCATGCTTTGCAAGCACGTCGGCCTTCTCCAAGGCGGTGGCAAGGCCGGCTGGCGACGCCTCCGCACCGTCCGGAACCGGTCCCAATGAGTTGAGGCCGCTTCTCCCCAAAATCCACGCGAGGCTATGCATGACGGGCAGCGAGCGGGCGGGATCGGCGCCTCCGTTAAGCAGAGCCCAGCTCGTATCCCTCATCGCCACGGCTTGCCCGACGAACCATGCTTGGGCCCCGGCATACTGGGGCCGCTCGCGCCAATGCTTCGGCTCATCCTTGGATTGGCCATCCAGCTCGAAGATCAGGGAGGGGTGCCTGCCGACCGCCACGAGGGCGGGTTCAATGTTCTGGTGGCACGCGACGCACGCGTTTGCCCGGGTATAGAGGTCGCCTAGGTCGCGCATCCCCGCGGCCACCCGGTCAGCGTGGCCCCAGTCCGCGCGGGTGTGGCTTAGAAGCCAGGCGCCGGGCATGTCGTGGCAGCTCACGCAGGAGACCCCCTCCGATGGCTCCACCCCCGCGCCCCGCTCCGCCGGGCTGGCGCCCGCAAGCGGCGCGTGGCACACGGTGCAACGAGGGCTCGAGGCGGGATCCCTTATCATGAGCGCCTCAGCCATACGGGCGGCCCGCGCGGAGGTCAGGGTGGCAAACGACCGGGAATGGACGTCGCTCTGGGACCAAACGACAAATTGCCTGCTGTGTTCCCCCGCACCCCCGTGGCAACCGCTCGACGAGCACAGGTTTGCTCCCATGCCAATCTCGCCGCCGAAGCCCGGGGGTTCCCCGACCCACGATCCCAGGACCGCGAGAAGGGCAACTTTGAGGGTGGGTCGCATGATAATTGATTTGGCCCGCGGCTCTTTTCTGCACTACCAATGGGTCGTTCAGCCCACCTGTTCCAGCGCCAAATTCGCCTGCGCGGCTTCGTGAAAGCCACATCCAATAACCGCCAATGCTGGCGAATCTCCTCAAGCCCTTCGTCGAGCATCCCGCGCACACCGCCGGCCTGCTGATCATCTTCGGGCTGGCGCTGGATCTTGCCTTCCTCGTTGCCATTGGCGTCAGCCGCCTCCTTGAGGTTCGAAGGCGGGCTGGGCTCCAGCGCATGCGCCTTGAGCTCGCAATAGAGCGGGCGAGCCTGGAGATAAAGAGCGCCAGCGAGGCAAAGTCGGCATGGAGCGGCATCCGGAAGTTCTCGGTGGAGCAGAAGGTGCGGGAGTGCGACGACACCTACTCCTTCTACCTGAAGCCCCATGACGGGAAGCCACTGCCGCACTTCCTGCCGGGTCAGTACCTGACGTTCCAGCTGGCCGTGCCGGGCCTCGGAAAGCCAATCATCCGGTGCTATTCGCTCTCGGACTGCGCCAGGCGCACGCACTACAGGGTCACCATAAAGCGGTGCCCTCCGCCGCCGGAAAGCGGGCACCCTCCGGGCGTCGGTTCCTCGTATTTTTGCGACCATGTAAAGGCGGGGGACATTCTCGACGTGAAGGCGCCAAACGGGCACTTCCACCTCGACCTGGAGAAGGAGCGCCCCGTGGTCCTTATCTCCGGCGGAGTCGGCGTGACCCCCATGATCGCAATGGCGGCGGCTCTGGCGGAGGCGGGATCGAGCCGGGAGGTCTGGTTTTTCCACGGCGCGCGCAATGGATCCGACCACATGTTCAAGGCCTACACCAGCCGCCTGCGGACGGAGAACAAGAACTGCCATGTCCACGTGTGCTACTCCAAGCCTCTGCCCACGGACACCAAGGGGGTGGATTACCAGCACGAGGGGCGGGTCACGGTCGAGCTCATGAAGTCCGTGTTGCCCTCGAACAATTTCGGGTTCTTCCTGTGCGGCCCCGGCTCGTTCATGGAGAGCGTGACCGAGGACCTCAGGGTTTGGGGCGTGCCGGACGAATGGGTGCATTTCGAGGCCTTCGGGCCCGCCTCGGTGAAGAGGGCTGCAAAGCCCGAGACCAAGGTCTCGGTGACCTATCCCCCGTTTGGCGGCCTCGAGGTCACATTTGCACGGTCGGGCCGGAAGGTGTCGTGGCAGGGCGGCGGACACTCGCTGCTCGAGTTGGCCGAGGAGGCGCGGATCAAGATCGACGCCGGCTGCCGCGCGGGGAACTGCGGCTCGTGTCTGGTGGCGATAAAGTCCGGCTCGGTCGAGTACCTGGGCGCCCATGGCGCCGATGTCGAGGAGGGGTCCTGCCTTGCCTGCATCTGTAGGCCCGCAACGGCGCTCGTGATCGACGCCTGATGAGCCACTCCTCGCCAGGCCTTAGCCGTCCCAGGCGCTGGGACGTCCCCTTCAGCAGGGACATGACCGCAACGGAGGTGGGCCGCTTGCTGCGGATCGCGCCGTTCAAGGACATGGACCCGGACAACTTCCCCAAGTCCGCCCAGCTCCAGGACATCCTTAAGAACGATGCGCGCCTGCGCCAGTTCAAGCCCGGGGAGATCATTGTCCGCGAGGGGGACTACGGCACCTCCGCATTCATGGTCCTGTCGGGCACGGCCGAGGTGGTGCTTAGCCCAGGCCTTCCCCCGCGGCTCGTGGGCCGGAGCGAGACCCGGCGAAGGGGGTTATTCCGCGCGCTCGCCCAGCTTTGGTCGAACTCCGATGAGGAGGAAGTCGTGAGGGTCGGCCAGAGCAACGGACTCGTGGCGGCTGGCGACTCAGTCTCAGAGCCGGGGGTCATTCTCCAGGACATCCCCAGGGTGCTCAACGGACAGCGGACCGCCACGATCACGGTGGGGGACGTCTTCGGGGAGATTGCTGCCCTTTCACGGATGCCGAGGACGGCCACCATCCTGGCCAACGCCGGGGGATCCGAGATGCTGGAGATCCGCTGGCAGGGTCTGCGCGACCTGATGCGGTACGCCCCGCAGGTGAGGAAGTTCATAGACGGCATCTACCGCGAGCGCGCGCTCTCGACCTACCTGGAGGAGTTGCCCTTCATGAAGTTCCTCGGCCCGGAGGCCAAGAAGCAGCTGATGGACGCCACGCAGTTTGAGACCTACGGCGAATACGACTGGTCGGGCGAATACAAGCAGCTGGTGCAGTCGGGAGCGTCGGCCGCGCAGGAGCCCACGATAGCCGCCGAGGGCGACTATCCCAACGGGATCGTGATGATCCGTTCCGGGTTTGCCCGGCTGACCCAGCGCTACGGAAGCGGCCACCGCACGCTCAACTACCTGGGGTCGGGAAGCATGTACGGTTTCGAGGAGATCGCCCACAACTGGCGTCAGCACGAAAACCAGGTGCCCCTTCAGTACACGCTGCGCGTGATCGGCTACACGCACGTGCTCGTAATACCCGCGTCGGTCATCGAGGCGATCGTGCTGCCCGCGATGCCGGCGGCGCTCCTGCCCCCGCTCCTGGACACCCGCGCCCGGTCCCGGGCACCGTTCTCAAGCACCCAAGCGGAGGGAGGCGCGGCCGGCACCCTCCCCGCAGACGTGATGGAGTTCGTCACCAAGAACCGTTTCTACAACGGAACGGAGACCATGGTGATCGACATGGACCGCTGCACGCGGTGCGACGACTGCGTGCGCGCGTGCGCGGCGACGCACGACAACAACCCTCGGTTTTTGCGCCACGGCCCCATCCACAACAACCTGATGGTCGCGCAGGCGTGCATGCACTGCACGGATCCGATCTGCATGATCGGCTGCCCGACGGGGGCCATCCACCGCGAGACCTTCCGGGGGAACGTCGTCATCAACCCGGACAGCTGCATCGGCTGCAGCGCCTGCGCCAACAACTGCCCATACGGGGCAATAAGGATGGTTGAGGTTCGGGACCCGTCCGGCCGAATACTCACGGCGAGCGACTCAAACCCGATCCACAAGGCGACAAAGTGCGACCTGTGCATCGACCAATACGGAGGACCGGCTTGCGAGCGGGCCTGTCCGCACGACGCGCTCAAGCGGATGAATCTGAACACGCTCGAAGAGCTGGCGGAGTGGATCACGCGATGACGCTGAGAACGACGGCGAAACGGGCCGCGATGCCGGCCGCGATGCTGGCCGCCGCCGCGGCCTCGGTGTACATGTTCAACGTGGAGGAGCCCCGGCTTCCGCGGATCGACTACGTCACGGGCTGGGTTCTCCTGGCGCTGACCCTTTTCCTGACTGCCTACAACGCTCGAAAGAAGATCGCGTTCCTGCCGCTTGTCAGCTCCAGGGCCTGGCTCCTCGCCCACTCCTGGGTCGGCCTTCTCACGGCGGTCGTGTTTGGTCTGCACATGAGATGGCGCCTGCCAAGCGGCCCCCTGGAAGCCCTGCTCGCGTCGCTCTTCGTGGCCGTCACCCTGAGCGGCGTCGCCGGCTGGTGGCTGTCGCGGGTCATTCCCAAGCGGCTTACTGGGGCCGGGGGCGAGGTTCCCTACGACCGGATGCCCGTCGTTCTCCGCACGCTACGGGAGCGGGCCGAGGCCCTTGTGGTTGAAGGGATCCCCGCCGCGGGGAGCACGACGCTTGCCGACTTCTACGCGGCAAGGCTGGGCCCTTTTTTCTCGGGCCCCTCGAACTTCGCCGCCCACATCTTCGGCTCCCGCCGCGAGTTGAATTCGCTCCTCGAGGAGATCGGGGAAATCAAGAAATACCTGAGCCCTCTGGAGAAATCCTCGGCGGTTGAGCTTGCAGCGCTCGTCCGCGAGAAGGACACGCTCGACCTTCACAGGGCCATGCAGCTGCTGCTCAAAGGCTGGCTCTTCGTCCACATCCCCCTCACCTACGGGATGCTCGTCTTTGCCTCGCTCCACGTCGTCGTTGTGTATGCCTTCTCCGGGGGTGCCCGATGAACGAGGGAAGAGCGCCCGCGCCCGACTTTGACTCCTCGCGCTACGAGAGGCCGAACGCCAAGTGGGTGTGCGGAAATGCCGGGGAAGGCTGCCCGTGCCGCGTTGGCCCAAGCCCGACGGGGCAATGCCGGGCGACGACGGAATGCGAGCCGCGGCTTGTCCTCAAGCCAGGCGAGACGAAGGGCACGTGGGTGTGCACGCGCCCCGGGGAATGGGGGGGAAAATGCCAGGCGGGGCCGCTGCCCGACGGCAGGTGCTGCAACGATATACCCCGGTGCAGGCCGGTGCGAAGCCTGCGCGGGCGGCGCGGGATCCTCACCTGCTCGGCGGTGGCGTTGTCGGCGGCCGTCATCCTCCTTGGCCTGTCCGGCTCAAACCGCGACGCGTTTGTCAACCCGCGCCCGCTCTCGCGGTCCCACTCGGGCGCGGAGTTCTCGCACCTTGCCGCGGGTTCCGGCGGGGGACAGGGATGCGTGCTCTGCCACGGCGATGCGCACGCGAACCTGGCAGACCTGGTCATCGGGGCTCTCCAGACCTCCCACGGCTCGCTCCAGCTGGCTGCGCTGACATCTCCCCTCCCCAAGGACCTCTCGCGGATGGACCATTCCTGCCTGGGCTGCCACCAGGACAAGGCATTCCACCAGCTTGACGTCGCGCGCGTCACCTCGTGCTCGGTCTGCCACAAGGAGCACCAGGGGCCGGGGCCGATGGCCGCAGTCGGAACGACGGCATGCACAGACTGCCACGGGGATGCCAAGCAGATGATGGCCTCCCGCGAGCTCAGCCGGCCGCTGCCGGCAATCCTCTTCGAGAGGCGGGACCTTCCAGGGCTTGTGCAGGCGGCGCCCAGGCCGCCGGAGGGATACACGGAGGTCATCACCAGCTTCGCCGTCGACCACCCGGAATTCCGGGTGATTCTCGAGAAATCCAGGGACCAAAACACGCTCAGGTTCAACCATCGCCTTCATCTTGGGGGGCGGAACATACCCCTGGTGGACGGGCATCCGCTCGACTGCGCCTACTGCCACAAGCCCGACGCGTCGAAGGCCTACATGGCGCCCGTCACCTTCGAGGCGTCATGCCGCGCATGCCACGCGCTCAGCTTTGACGACCATAATCCGGCGATGACGCTGCCCCACGGGGACGTTGCATTCGTGCGCGCCTACCTGCGCAGCCTCCCGGCGCAGTACGCCGAGTACGGCTCCCGGGTGCTGGGAATCCCCGCCAGCGGGATCGGGCCGTTTGTGCGGCGCCAGATGGAGTCCCTGCGCGAGCGCGAGCGCGACGGCGATCAGCTCGAACGCACCGTATTCCTGAGCAATGGAAGGGTCGGGCCGTCCCAATCCGCTGCCGGCGCCAGCGGTGCCGCGCGGACTTCGTCAACGGGATGCGCCCTCTGCCATGAGGTTGCCTGGACCGCGGGCCAGGGCCCCCGGGTGACGGCTCCCAGGGCCCCCGACCGCTGGCTTCCCCTGGCATCCTTCAGCCATGCCGCGCATGCGAAGACGGCCTGCAGCGAGTGCCATGCGGCGGGGGCAAGCGAGGTCACCTCCGACGTGATCCTGCCCGGCCAGCAGACTTGCGCGCGATGCCACAGCCCAAAGGGGGGGGCCAAGGACAGCTGCACCAGCTGCCACACCTACCACAACGAGCGGCCCTCCATGTCCGAGAAGGAGCCGCTTGCGTTTCTGCCATGAGGCGCGGACGCGTGGCGCTTTTGGCGGGGATGCTCGTCCTGGAGTACGCCTGCCGCTCCGGCCCGAAGGCCGAGCCGGACGTGATACCCCCGGATTCCCCGCGGCCCACGCAGCGCCTGAGCCAGGGCCCGCAGCCCGCCGCGCCCGAGGCGGTGAGAATAGACCCCGGCTCCCCTCTTCCTGCCCCCCCGGACGCCCCTGGCGCCCCCGCCCTCGTTGTCAGGCGGGTCGAGGACACCGAGTCGGTCCCTCCACCTCCTTCGTTTGACCCGGACCCGGGCGCCTGGAAGCAGGTCGCGAAAGAACCGGACGTCTCGCTCTTCCCGACGTACTCGATCCAGGAGCCCGCGGCCGGAGGAGTCCCGGTCCAGGCGTCCCCGGGCGGTCCCCTGGAGCACGTCGTAATCGGGCCCGCGCAAGCCCCGAGTCCGCCTTCGGGATACGGCCTTGAGCCCCTGGCCGGGGCCCAGAAGCTCCCGCGTGAAGGGGTCCGCGAGAATGTCCATATCCCGCAGTCGTGGCCGGCGGCGGGTCCGGGAAAAGGCAACGAAGGCGTCGGGGCCGTCGCCGGGGGCCAAACGGTCCCCGACCGCTGGAGCCTCGGGTTTGAGCCGTGGCGGCGCTACACCTCGGGCGACACCGAGGAGATGCCGTACTTCCATTCCGACCCGGAATTCTGGCACTACTACAGGCAGAGCACCCTGAAGGGGGACGTCCCGATCGAGGGCCAGGACGTGTTCCTTCGCCTGACGGCATCCGCGGACCTCGAGGCCGAGGACCGCGCGCTCCCGGTGCCAAACGGGGCCAGTGCGGCAAACTCTGGAAGCTTCAACTTCTACGGCAGCAGCCAGTCCAAGTTCCTGACGACCGACTTCGCCCTGGAGGCCGACCTCTTCAAGGGCGACACGGTCTTCAAGCCGGTCGACTGGCTCGTGCACCTCAAGCCGGTCTTCAACTTCAACCATGTCGACTTCAGCGAGACCGGGCTGGTGTCCCCGGACCCGCGGGGATCCCTGACGGCCGGCATCGGGTACGAGCCCGACAACAGTGGCGTCACCAATCCCGGGGACGTCGGGTCGCTCCTAAGCGGGGGGCTCGCGCCCGCCACTGGGACACTCGCCGGCTCCAAGGCCACCAGCCGCGACAAGACCTACGTCTCCCTCCAGGAGGCGTTTGTCGAGGTGCACGTCGCCGACCTTTCCCCGAACTATGACTTCTGCGCCGTCGAGGTGGGGAACCAGACCTTCAACAGCGATTTTCGGGGCTTCATCTTCAACGACACGAACCTCGGGGCACGGTTCTTCGGCAACTACGACAGCAACCGCTGGCAGTACAACGCGGCCCTCTTCGACCTGCGGGAGAAGGACACCAACTCGGGCCTCAACACGTTCCAGAGGCGCGGACAGGTGGTCGCCGTCGCGAACCTCTACCGCCAGGACGCGTTCTTCACGGGCTATACGACGGAGCTGAGCTTCCTCGCGAGCTTCGACCAGGCCGGCACCCAGTACGACACCAACGGCTTCCTCGTGCGCCCGGCGCCGATCGGCATCGTCCGGCCCCACCGGGTGGACAGCTACTATTTCGGCTGGACGGGCGATGGGCACCTGGGGCGCTGGAACCTCACCGACGCCGCTTACCTGGTGACCGGGCACGACGAGTTCAACGGCATCGCCGGCAGGCCGGTGGACATACTCGCAGAGATGGCCGCGGTCGAGCTGAGCTACGACCGCGACTGGATCCGCTACAAGGCGTCCTTCTTCTTCGCCTCGGGCGACCATGACAGCCAAAACGGCCGGGCAACGGGATTCGATTCCATTGCCGACAACACCAATTTCACCGGGGGCCCGTTCAGCTACTGGGTCCGCCAAAGCTTCAACCTCGGGGGAACCTCGGTGCCGCTGAAGCAGCGCTTCAGCCTGCTGCCCGACATGAGGGCCGGCGGCGCATTCGAGGGCCAGTCCAACTTTGTGAACCCCGGGCTCGTCCTGTTCGGCACGGGGGCCGAGGCGGACCTCACGCCGAAGCTCAGGTTGTTCCTCAACGCAAACTACCTCCAGTTTGCCTCCACCGACACGCTGATGAGGGTCCTCCTCACCAACCAGGCCGGGCGCAACATCGGGGCCGACCTGAGCACGGGCATCCAGTGGAGGCCCTTCCTGATCAGCAACGTCGTTGTCTCCGCAGGCTGCGGCTTCCTTCTGCCGGGAAGCGGCTACCGCGACATCTATGCCAACACCGCGCCCCCGGTTCCGGGATTCACGCCGGCCACCGGAGGCGCGAAGGTTGACCCGTTCCTTTACAGTGCGATTCTCGCCGCGACCTTCACGTACTGAGCGCATGGCCCACCCGACATGACCGTCCAAGGAAGATTTCACAGGCGGCTGCTCGGCGCGATGGCCTGCGCCGGGACCGCGGCCTTGCTGGCCTGCCTCTCGGCAGAGCCACCGGCAGGCGACGGCCCGGACCAGCCAAGGATCTTCGGTCCGCCGATAGCCGTTCCCCGCAGCTCCAGGTCCGCACCCGGGACCCCCGGGGCCCCGGTCTCCCCGTCCTGGGTCGACCAGCCCGTCGAGGAGGCGCACCGCAAGAGCTCGGGCTGCATCGAGTGCCACGGAGGCATCGAGGAGATGCACGCCTCCCCCAACGTTGTCCTGGGGTGCGTGGACTGCCACGGCGGGGACCCCACGCCCGGGCTCACCATGCGAAAGGCGCACGTGGCCCCGCGCAACCCCGTGTTCTGGGAGAGCTCCGCTAAGCCCTCGGACGCGTCGGTGCTCCTCAACCACGAGTCGCCCGAGTTTATCCGGTTCGTGAACCCGGCGGACCTCCGCGTGGCGGACAAGGCATGCGGGCTCTGCCACGGGGACATCGTTCGTAACGTGGGCAAGAGCATGATGAACCACGGAGCGATGCTCTGGGGCGCGGCCCTCTACAACAACGGAGCGGTCCCCTTCAAGGACCCGCGCTACGGCCAGGCCTACGCGTCCGGCGGCGAACCCTACCGGATTGAGAGCCCCGTGCCCGTCATCCCAGAGATGACCCGGCTCCACGCGATACTCCCCTACCTTGAGCCGCTCCCGCGCTTCGAATTGGGCCAGCCCTCCAACATCCTGCGCGTGTTCGAGAAGGGCGGCGAGAAGCAGGAGTCCCTCGGGATCCCCGACCCCTTCGAATCCCCGGGCCACCCCGCGCGCCGGCTCTCCGAGCGGGGCCTCGGCACGCTCAACCGCATTGACCCGGTTTTCCTCAACCTGCAGAAGACCCGCCTCCACGACCCGCTGCTCGGGTTCATGGGCACCAACGACCACCCCGGGGACTACCGGTCGTCGGGATGCGCCGCGTGCCACGTGATCTACGCCAACGACAGGTCCCCCACCAACTCCGGCTGGTGGTCGAAGTACGGCAACCAGGGCCTGAGCTTTTCGGCCGACCCGATGATCTCAAAACGGGAGAAGGCCCACCCGATCAGGCACCAGTTCACCCGGAGCATCCCCTCGAGCCAGTGCATCTCCTGCCACATGCACCAGGGAAACCTCTTCGTTAACACTTACCTCGGGTACACCTGGTGGGACCAGGAGAGCGACGGCGAGTTCATGTACCCCAAGGTTCAGCACAACCCGAGCGAGGCGGAGATGGCCGCCTCGCTCGAGCGCAACCCCGAGGCCGCTGCGGCGCGGGGCCTGTGGGGTGACCCCGGCTTCCTGGAGCGGGTGGCCGAGCTCAACCCGAAGTTGAAGGAGACGCAGTTTGCCGACTACCACGGACACGGCTGGGTCTTCAGGGCCGTGTTCAAGAAGGACCGCGAGGGAAACCTGCTCACGCTCGACGACCGGCCCATCGACCACAACGACCCGGACAAGTTTGCAAAGGCCGTGCACCTGAAGGACGTCCACCTTGCGCGCGGGATGCAGTGCGCCGACTGCCACTTCGACACCGACGTGCATGGGAACGGCCTCCTCTACGGCGAGCCCCGGGCGGCCACGGCCATCGAGTGCGTCGACTGCCACGGCACGGTCGAGAGGCGCCCGACGCTTGTCACCTCCGGCAACTCGGGAACCTTCAAGGAGGGCCGCGTGGATCCCGTCGACCTCTCGCAAGGGTCGACGCCCTGGGGCCCGAGGTTCTACTGGGTGGGTCGCCGCCTCTACCAACGCTCCATGATGAGCCCTGACACGGTGTGGGAGGTCCCGCAGACCATCGACACGATCAACCCCTCCTCCCCGAGGTACAACCCGAAGTCCGCGTACGCGAAGACGCTCCGGCGGGACGGCGTCACCTGGGGCAGCGTCCCCTCGGGCTCGCCCGAGATACGCTCGGCGGAGCTTGCGCACGCCAACTCGAACATCTCCTGCCAGATCTGCCACACGTCATGGGCGACCAGCTGTTTCGGCTGTCACCTTCCCATGCGGGCCAACAAGAGGGTCCAGTCCAACAAGTTCGAGGGGACGACGACGCGCAACTACACGAGCTACAACCCCCAGGTGGTGCGCGACGACGTCTTCATGCTCGGCAAGGACGCGACCTACAAGGGCAACCGCCTCGCCGTCCTGCGCTCCTCGAGCGCGGTCGTGGTCGGCTCCCAGAACGCAAACCGGGAGTGGGTCTATTCCCAGCAGCAGACGGTCTCCGCCGAGGGCTATTCCGGACAGGCCTTCAACCCCCACTTCCCCCACACGACGGGCTCGGTGGGGACGACAAAGAACTGCAGCGACTGCCACCTTTCCGAGGCGAGGGACAACAACGCCTGGATGGCGCAGCTCCTGGGTTTCGGGACGGGCACCGTCAATTTCTTCGGCAGGTACGCCTTCGTCGGCTCGGGCAGGGACGGCTTCGACGCGGTCGCCTGGACCGAGCGCGAGGAGCCGCAGGCGCCCTTCGGCAGCCACCTCCAGCACCTGGCCTATCCGGGGGACTACGCAGTGCACGCCGGGGCCAACCAGGGCGTCCTGAAGGAGGGTTACCACCATGACGGGGAGGACATCAGGGACCTCGTGCTAAGGGGCGAGTACCTCTACACGGCCAACGGGCAGGGCGGATTCGAGGTGTTCGACGTCGCGAATATCGACAACAAGGGATTCTCGGAGCGGATCGTCTCGGCCCCCGTGTCGCCCCTGGGGCAGCGCCTGTGGGTCCGCACGCGCTTTGCTACAAGCGTGGTCCTGCCCTCCACCCAGGCCGTCGATCCGCTGCGCACCCACAGGCCCGAGAACGAGGAGCAACCCATCAGCCCGACCTACGGCTACGCCTATGTGACCGACAGGGACGAAGGGCTTGTCACGGTCATGGTGGGGACCCTCCTTGACGGGGACCCGACGAACAATTTTTTCAGGGAATCGGACGTGACGCGGTTTAATCCCGGCGGGATCCTTGACGGGTCGACGCACGCCTATTTTGCGGGAACCCGGCTGTATGTGACCTGCCGGACGGGACTAGTCGTCGTCGACATCACCAACCCCGCTAAGCCGCGCATCGCCGGCCGCGCGCCGGAGGGTTTCCTACGGAACCCGCGGAGGATCGCCGTCCAGCTCTTCTATGCCTTCGTGACCGACGACGAAGGGGTAAAGGTCATCGACCTGAAGGACCCCGACAATCCGAGGCCCGTCGGGGGAGCGAGCGTGCGGCTAGAGGACGCGCAGGGCCTCTATGCCGCCCGGACCTACCTCTACGTCGCAGACGGGGCAGAGGGCCTGGCGATCGTCGACATCAAGAACCCCGAGTCCCCGAGGCTCCGGGAGCGCTTTACCGCCGGGGGCGCGCTCAACGACGTGCGCGCCATCCAGGTGGGCTCCGTCAACGCCTCGATGTACGGGCTCGTGGCGGACGGCAAGAACGGGCTCAGGGTGCTCCAGCTCATTTCCCCCGAGAACGTCCCGGGCTTCATGGGCTTTAGCCCGGCGCCGAACCCAAAGCTGATCGCCACCTACCCGACGGCCGGCCAGGCCGTTGCCGTGAGCCGCGGGCTCGATCGCGACAGGGTCGTCGACGAGAGCGGCAACCAGACCGTTGTCTTTGGCCGTCGCGGAAGCCGGCCCTTCACGGCCCCGGAGTTCGACCTCTTCCTTCGGCGGGGCGGGCAACTCTTCAGGGTCGAGGACGTGGCGTCAAAGGACGGCGTGCTCACTACCGGGTCGGGCCGAGCGCTCGCCCCGACCGAGGCGTTCCAGGAGGAACCCGCCGAGCTGCCTCCGACCTCCCCGCAGGGGCGGGTTTTCCGCAGGGCCCCCGACTAGGCCCCCAGGGCCACGATCCCCTCAAATTCCTGGCGGGAAAGGGGCATGACCGAGAGGCGCGTGTGGCGCAGGAGCGGCACCCCCGAGAGCCCTGGCTCCGACCTGATCGCGATCAGTGACACGGGCTTCCTGAGCGCGTCCCCAGCCTCGATCTCGACCGAGACCCATGCCGCGTCGTCTGCCGTCGGGTCAGGGTAGGCCGCCCGAGAAACTCGCGCGGTGCCCACGACCTCCTTGGGACCGCCGCTCGCGTAGAAGAGCACCCGGTCGCCCGGCCGCATGAGCCTGAGGTTGTTGCGCGCCTGGTAATTGCGGACACCGTCCCAAGAGGTGCGCCCGTCCTTCACGAACGTGTCCCACGCGTAGCTCTCGGGCTCCTGCTTCACCAGCCAGTATCGGGTCTTCATGGATGTGGGGCCGTTCAGGGGATTGGACAGGGTTCGGGGACCGGGATCAAGCCGCGGCCTTTGCCATTGCGCTCGGGACGGCCGGCCGGACAGGATCCAGCGCACCCCGCGGCCATGGCCTACGTCATCTTTCAAACCGACTTTGGCGCCTGCGCCCTCGCGTGGCGTGACGCCGTTGTCACCGGGTTCCAGCTGCCCGGCCCAAACGAGGTGCTGACCGAGGGGAGAATTTCGCGGCGAGCAGGGGAAAGGGTCGCGGAGCGCGAAGCCCCCGCCTGGATCGGGTCCCTGCTCGAACGCGTCAGGCTTCACCTGCGCGGCACGCTGCAGGATTTCTCGGACGCGCCGATCGACTGGTCCCTGGCGAGCGATTTCCAGGCCGCTGTTTACCGGAGGACGCTCCAGGTTAAGGCGGGCTGCGTGGCGAGCTACGGCGAGATTTCGGCCTCGATCGGCCTTGGGCCCGAGTCGGCGAGGGCCGTGGGGGTGGCCCTGGCCTCAAACCGTTGGCCCCTCCTTGTCCCGTGCCACCGGGTGGTATCGGCCGGGGGCAAGATGACCGGATTCTCGGCCCCGGGGGGGATCCGCACCAAGACGCGCCTCCTGGCGCTTGAGGGGGCGGAACTGCTCTCGGAATAGGGCTGCGTAGTCACCGCACCCCGACCCGTCCGCAGCGTTAAAAATCTTTGAATCAATGTGTTCGGTAGGCGGCATCGGCCGGGGCGGGCGGGTTTGACGTTGCGTCGCGCCAAGCGTGCCTGCGACTGTTCGGGCACCGCGTCCAACCGGCAGCAACGCTTCACTCCACGTGTCCCCATCGCCCGAACTCGTCCTTGTCGTGCCCGTGTTCAACGAGGAGGACGCCATTGTCCCGGTGCTTGAGGAGTGGCGCGGGGAGCTCGTGCGCACCGTGGGAGACGGCCGGTTCGGGATCCTCGTGGTCGACGACGGCTCGACCGACGCCACCCCGGCGCGCCTCTCCGCCCTCGGCTGGCCCGAGCTCCGGGTGCACCGCCATACGAACCGGGGGCACGGGCAGAGCTGCCTCGTCGGGTACCGGGAGGCCCATCGGATGGGGGCAACCCACATATTCCAAATAGACTCGGACGGCCAATGCGACCCTGCCGGCTTCGCCGCCGTCTGGGCCCTGCGCGGGAAGGCCGCGTCCATCTACGGCAGGCGCACGAGCAGAGACGACGGACTCGCGAGGAGGGTGATCAGCAGCATCCTGCGCCTCTCCCTCAAGGTGACGCGCCGCACGCGGCTCAACGACACGAACGTCCCGTTCCGACTCTACCGGGCTCCGCTTGCCGCCGCGGCGGCGGAGCGGATCCCGCCGGACTTCAACCTGGCGAACATCGCGATGGCGCTCCTCCTCGAGCCCGAGGGATTCCTTGAGGTGCCGATCCATTTTCGCGACCGGATCGGAGGACAGCCGGCCGTGCGCATGTGGGGGTTCGCGCCCAAGGCCCTGAGGTTGCACCGGGACCTATTTAGGCTAGGCACCTAGGGATGCGCGACAGTTACGACTACCTGATAGTGGGGGCGGGCCTTTCGGGCCTCGTCCTTGCCGAACGCCTGGGCTCGCTGGGACGAAGCTGCCTGGTCGTCGAGAGGCGCAACCACATCGGCGGCAACTGCCACGATAGGAAGGATCGCAACGGCCTCTTCTACCACGTCTACGGGCCCCACTATTTCCGGACGAACTCCGAGCTCGTCCGCGCGTACCTGAGCCGCTTCACGGAGTGGACCGACGCCAAGTACCGGGTGAACGTATTTACTCGGGGCCGCTTTTGGAGCTTCCCAATAAACCTGGGCACGTTCCGCCAGTTCAGCGCAAACCCCGCCGCCACGGAAAAGGATTTCAGGGACTACCTTTCCCGCAGCGCCCTGCCGATCCCAAGCCCGGCAAACTCGAAGGAGGCGATCCTCGCGGCCGTCGGCACCGAGCTCTACGAGCTCTTCTACAGGGGATACACCGAGAAGCAGTGGGGCCGTCCCGCGGAGGCGCTCGACCCGTCGGTGTGCCGGCGAATCCCCATCCACCCGGGCCTGGACGAGCGCTACTTCAAGGACGAGTTCCAGGCGCTGCCGAAGCTGGGCTACCAGCCGATGTTTGACGCCATGCTCGAGGCCTCGAAGGCGGACCTTCGCCTGGAGACGGACTACAGGGAGGTGCTCCCGAAGGTCCGCCACCGGCACCTGATCTACACCGGGCCGATCGACGAGTACTTTGACTGCCGCTTTGGCCCGCTCCCCTACAGGACCGCGCGCTACGCCCTCGAGGAGGTCGACGCCTCGCGGGTTCCCGACGGCGGGTTCCTCCAGCCGGTCCTGCAGGTCAACTACCCGGGCCCCGAGCCCTTCACGCGAACGGTCGAGCTTAAGCACGTGACCGGCCAGGTGAGCCGCAGCTCGAACCTGGTCCGCGAATTCCCGGCGGAGTACCGGCCCGGGGAGAGCGACCCGAACTACCCGGTCCCCGGCAACGAGAGCGAACTCCTCGCCAACAAGTACCGCGAGTTGGCGGAGCAACAGGCCGGGGTCACCTTTATCGGCCGACTGGCCCAGTACCGCTACCTCAACATGGACCAGGTGGTCGGGGCCGCGCTCCACACCTTTGACAAGCTCGCGGGCGTCGCCGTGTGACCGCCAGGCGGCGCCCTCACCGCGGCGCGGGCGCCCGCTTCCAAAGGCCCACCCTGCGCCCATCGTCGTTCGGGCTCTCGTAGGTGAGGATGTCGGTCCAGATGTACTCGGGGCCCACGGCCTTATTCACCTTCCCCCAAAGCTCGGGTGTGTCGCCCGGCCGGTACCAGAGGATGTAATCGATGCCCTGGGCCACGAGCCATGACCCGGCATTGGGCATCTCCCCGTTGTAGAAGCGGGTCAGGCTGTCGTGGCGCCTGCGGACGTCCTCGCGGAATTCCCTCCAGAGGAGCTCGTGGCCGTACCAGCCGAGCCACATCCGCTGTCCCGCAAAAAGGGGGATGACCGCCGAGTTGGTGAAGCCGCCCTCCTTTTCCGGACGCTCGATGACGACGCCGGGAGGCTCGACCTTCAGGCGCCCGAGCATGAGCCGCGGGAACTCCTCCTTCGTGAGATAGGTCGTGCCCTCCATCTTGCCGATCGAGTCCCTGGGTCCGCCCATGAAGGGCCGCCAGAGATCGAAGACATAGAAGCAGGGATAGAAGCAGAAGAGAAATCCGGCGACCCGGACCCACCTGCGCCGGGCCTGCTCAAGGACGAATGGCCCGAGCGTCATGAGCGTGCCCGCCGCCACCCAAGGCCACCACTTGAGCGTCGTGTTGAAGCGGTCGTACAGGCCCGAGTACACGTCATCCACATAGAAGTACTCCGAGAAGAGGAGGATCGTGAGCCAGAGGACGCCCAGCCTGCGCCCCTGCGGGTTGCCCGAGAGGAAGCCGAGCGTGATCAGGGCGATCGTGGGCAGCATGAACAGGATGAACAGGAGCGGCGGCGTGTGCTCGTTCCAAGGGACCATCCTGAGCGCGGCGCCGTAGCCCGCCGCGGACGCCGTGAAGACCGACAGGTAGACCCATGCCAGGAGCCAGATGAGGGCGGCACCGGCCGCAACCGAGGGCACGAGCCGGCGCCACTCCCGGTAGTTGAACACCACCCAGGCGACGACTCCCAGGGCCTGGAGCGGCAGCACCCAGGTGTTCGCCAAAAGGGTCCACGTGAGCGTGCACCCCGCAAATACGGCGTAGCGGTTCTGGCCGGAGCGGGTCCACATCAGCATCGCCATGGCGCAAAGGCCCAAAAGGTAATAGCCCGAGAGGGGCGCGTGGTAGTCCCCGAGATAGATCGAGTAGGAATACGGCTCCCCGGGGAGCTCCAGATGTTCGAACTTGGACTGGTAGGCCTTCAGCCACGGCCCTAGCGGCGGCTTGTCCATGGGGGCGCTCCCGATGTAGCGCATGCTGGTCCAGGGCAGGACGTCCTTGTCCGTCAGGTGCACGAGGAGCGTCATCCCCATCCCCCCGATCACGAACGCGGCGATCACCTGCGCCCGGACCCAGAACTTGCGGGCCGCCATGAAGACCGCGCCCGAGAACGCCGTTCCCCCGAGCGCAATCAGCAGGCACAGTCCCAGGTTGTAGCATTCCCCGGTCTGAAGCCCCAGCACCCTGCCCATCAATGCCGCGCCGTAGTGCTGGAAGCTGTAGTATTGGGTCGAGAGGTAGGGGTAGAGCCAGGCGTCCGGCACGGGGATCGTGGCTCCCGTGTAATAGCTGCAGATGTAGGAGAAGTCTGCGATCTTCTCCGAGGACCCGTCGATATCCGGGGAGGTGAACCGCCACAGGAGGGCGTAGAGGAAGACGGTCGCCGCGACTCCCAGGCAGCCGATGACCCGGCGGGGGGCAAACTCCGCGCGCCACTCCCCGAGGAGCCGGACCGCCCCGGGGCCCAGGGCCGCCGGCACCCAAGCCACCGCGCTGAGCCCGATCATGGCGACTGAGACAACCGTCGAAACCTGGCCGAGGCCGGTCAGGGTGGGACCCAGCCCATAATGGCACTCTATCGCGTAAACCGCTGTGACGGCCAAAATTGGGCCAGCGGCCAGCGCGAACCACCTGTTTCTCCAGTACAAGCCCGCGATCAGCATCAACCCCCACAGGTTGACTCCCAGCAGGGCCAAAGTGAACAGAAGACCAAGATGTTGCATGCTTACGCGGGAGTGCGGCGATTACGTATTACGATTGTTTGACGCAGAATTGCGTTGAAACGCATTCCTAGGTGCAATGCAATTACGACAAGCAGAGTCAGGTCCACACGGCAGCAACTAAATGGTCGAAAGCCTCAAATTCCCAGACGTAAAGGGCCCCCCCAGAGGCGGGCGCCGCAGGGGCGTTCGGGGCGGGTTTACCCTCGTGGAGACCATGGTTGCGACGGTGCTCCTGGCCATGATCATCCTGAGCATCCTGGCGGTCCTGATCGGTTCGTACCGGGTCGCCGCAAAGGCCCGCTACGCCGACCACGCCCGCTACGTGATCAAGTCCTTCGCGGACCAGTTCCTCACCCAGCAGCCCCTGGACACGAACGGAAACACGCTCACGCTCTTCCAGCCCACCGTTGACCCGACCACGGGCAACCTGACTCCGCTTGGAACAGGCTTGGCCTGGACCAATTCCTACGGTGTTTCAGGCCAGCTCTCCACGGACTCGCTAGGACTCTACTACTACGTGCTCCTTGCGGACAATGCGGGCGGGTCGGCCAACGCCACCTTCGCCCAGTATGGTGTTAACGCAACGGGCGTCACGGGCACGGTGACGCGCACGGTCCAGTACATCTATTCAAATTCGGGAGCGCCGACCCTGATCGTTCAAAGCCAGTCCGCCGGTTACCTGCTGCTGGGCACTTTCACGATCACGTACCCCTTCCAGGGCCAGACGATGTCCCAGTCCATTAACGTGGTGAGGTCGATACCATGATCGGACGGGGCAATAAGACCCAGGACGACGGCAACCCAGGGGGCCCGAAGGCGGCGCCGGTGGGGTTCACCATGGTTGAGATGGTGGTGGCCCTGGGGGTCGCCTGCATCCTCATGGTCGCAATTGTCGCCTTCCTCGTGCAGGGCGTCGTGAGCACGACCAAGACGACCTCGATAAACGACGCGACCACCAAGGGCCGCTACGTGTTTGAGCACCTCTCGCGCGAGATGGCGCGCGCCAACGACCTCACCACGGCCAATTTCACGGGCGCCCCCCCGACGCCGACGCCCGGCGTGTCCAACTACCAGGGATTCAGCTATTACATTTCAGTCGAGGACCAGGCCACCACCCCCAACACGACGACCCCGGTCACCAGCAACACGATCCAGCTGAGCCTGCCGCCGGCCTCCCCGCCCGACTACCTCGTGCCGCAGCCCGGGGACTACATCAAGCTGCCGGGCATTAACCTCGGGACCAATGGCACCGTGATCACCGGCGCGTCGGGGTCCTCCTCCGGCGGTACCTGGACCATTACGCTGAGCGCACCCATGTACACGATTGCGGGTGTCAGCACCGGTGCGCCCGATGTCCCCCAGAACTCGGTCGCAACGATCATTCGCCAGCGGTCCTATTCCATACAGCAGGACCCGACCACGGGCGACACGCAGCTCTGGTGGTACCCCAACACGACCACCATGCCGACCACGATGGTGGTCGCAAAGGGACTTCCGACAAACCCCGACGGAACGGCCCAGTATCCCTTCACGGCAATCACCAAGGTCGCCAACACGAGTCCCGCCTACGTCTACGTCGGGATCAACATGGCCCTCACCGAGGCCAACAACCAGCGCATCGCGATCACGCCCTCGGGGACCGCGAATTTCCAGGCGGGCGTCCTGGCCGGACAGTCGAGCTTCTACTCTAACAACACGATCAACGCCGTCTTCGCCAACCGCAGCACGGCCACGACGGACCTGATCTATCTGCCGACGCCGACCGCGGTCCCGACACCGACTCCCTCGCCCTCACCCACGCCGTCGCCGACTCCGACCCCCTCGCCCACTCCGACGCCGAGCCCGACGCCCACCCCGACTCCGTCGCCGACTCCGTCGCCGACTCCCACCCCGTCGCCTACTCCGACCCATACGCCTGCGCCCACGGCGACGCCGACTCCTTCCCCGACACCGTCGCCGACCCCGACTCCGTCGCCCACGCACACCCCGTCGCCCACGCCGACTCCGAGCCCAACGCCCACGCCGACCCCGTCGCCCACGCCGACACCGACGCATACACCGACCCCGACGCCGTCGCCGACCCATACCCCTTCGCCGACCCCGACCCCGTCGCCCACGCACACCCCGTCGCCCACGCCGACTCCGACGCCGACTCCGTCGCCCACGCCCACACCTTCGCCGACGCCAACCCATACGCCGACGCCCACGCCGTCGCCCACCCATACGCCGTCGCCGACCCCGACGCCGACACCGACACCGACTCCGACGCCCACGCATACGCCGACGCCGACGCCGTCGCCGACCCCGACACCGTCGCCGACCCCGACTCCGTCGCCCACACCGACACCGTCGCCGACCCCGACTCCGTCGCCCACCCACACGCCGTCGCCCACGCCGACGCCGTCGCCGACTCCCACACCCACGCCTTCGCCGACCCCGACTCCGTCGCCGACCCCGACGCCGACCCATACTCCGACGCCGTCACCCACGCCGACGCCCACACCTTCCCCGACTCCGACCCCGTCGCCCACGCCCTCGCCGACTCCGTCGCCCACCCATACGCCGAGCCCGACTCCGACGCCCACGCCTTCCCCGACCCCGACCCCGTCGCCCACACCGACGCCGTCGCCCACACCGAGCCCGACGCCGACTCCGTCGCCCACCCCGACGCCGACACCGACGCCGCCGCCTGACGGTTAAGATCTTGTCCGCCCTATGAAGACGCATCTTTTCGGACGACAAAACCTCCGAGGCAGTGCCCTGCTTGCCGCGATGATCGTGATCACGATCCTGTCGTTCGCGGCTGCGGGGATACTCTCCTACAGCCTCACCACCTACCGGAACTCCGTGAGGCAGGCGGCACTCGACCAGGCAAAGGAGCTTTCCGACGGCGAGATGGAGAACCTCTACTTCGAGTGGAAGTCAGAGCTCCTGGGAAAGACCCCGTATGCGAACATCGAGCTCACGCTTCCCATTGGCCCGAGCTCGAACGCGGCCTCGCTCCAGGGAAACAACTTCCCGTTCCTGAGCAGCACCGCCGCGGCCTGGGGCTTGACCAACTATGTCTCCTCGGACTGGAGCGTGACCCGCTACCTCCATTGGAACCAGGTGCCCAACACCTCGGACGGGAGCGCCACGGGCATCATGCCGGGAACCGTGAATGAGATCGGCAAGAACTTCTACTATACGGCGAAAACAAGCGCGACGCTGACCTCGCCCTTGTTTGGGACCATCACCTACCACTCGGGGCGCCATTTCGTCTACTCCAGCACCTCCCTTTTCCAGTTTGCCGTGTTCTACGAGGGCAACCTCGAGCTGGCGCCAGGCTCCGACATGCTGATCCAGGGCCCCGTCGCCACGAACGCGAGCGCCTACCTGGGGACCGTGTCGGGCGTCACGCTCACCCTGGCCTCCTCCGTCTATTACTTCCAGGACTATGAGGGCGCCTCGGACCCGCTCTCGGGCGAGACCGACGCCATCACGAGCACGGGCCTGAACGACCCGATTTACAACCCGAATCCCCTCTCGGCCCCGCCCAACCAGGCCACCCAGCGCGCGAACCAGGTCCAAAAGCTCTCCTCCCAGGCAAGCTTCATCGGGGACGTGAACGTCGGTGCCGACGTGCTCAACCCCTCCTATGCCCAGGCCTACACGAACCCCAATACGGGCCAGGTCGACCCGAACGAGATCTACCGGGCCGTCATCGCGCCGCCGCCCGTCGTCTCGGGGACGACCACGCTCCTCACCGAGGATCCGCTCGTGGCGGCCAGCCGCATGTACAACGCAGCGGGCCTCCTGATCACCATCAACCAGGCGAACTCGGCAGCCACGCCCACGGTCGACATCGGCGGCAAGCAGTCGGACGGGACGATAAACACGACTGCCTACGACACCGATTTCGCAGCCAACAAGGACAACGGCACGGCGACCTCAATCATTGGCGCCCCGATCCCCTATTCGGCCAACCCCACGCAGGCGCTCAAGCGCTACCCGATCGTCGACCCGCGCGAGGCCCTGAACGGGGTGAGCGCCGTGAACATCTCTACGCTGGACATCGGGAACCTCACCACAGCGGTCACGGCCGCGATGGCAACGGACCCCAACCTGGCCGCGAACTACAACGGCGTCGTCTACGTCTACGACAACACGAACAACGCCACGGTGAGCCCGGGCACCCTGAACGGGATCCTGCTCAAGAATGCCACCACGACCCCGAACCTCCCGGACTCCCAGGGAAACCCGCTCGGCTTCACGGTCGTGACCAACAACGGCCTCTACGTGCAGGGTGACTACAACACGACGACGATCACCGTGGGCGGCCAGCAGGTGCCCAATCCCTCCGGAATCATGGGCGACGCCGTGACGGCGCTTTCCTACGGCTACGACCCCACCCTCAACCATTACAACACCGCCGCCCCCAACAACGGCCTGCAGGCCTGGGCGAGCCGCAACGCGACGACGAGCCCCGGCGACGGCCCCGTCACCGGGACACCGTACGGGATGACGATCGACGCGGCCATCTTGACGGGAAACACCCCGACCAACACCTCGGTCTCCCCGGTCATCAAGAGCGGCGGCGCGCAGAACCTTGTCCGCCTGATCGAGAACTGGTATTCCAGCGGGCAAGACCTGCAGCTCTCGATCACGGGGTCCCTGGGTCAGCTCTTCAGCTCCGATTTCTTCCAGGGCGCGTGGCCCGGCACGGGCGCCTATGCGGCCCTTGGCAACAACCCGGCTTACCTCCAGCCCCACCAGCGCAATTTCAGCTACGACCTCCATTTCCAGCAGCGGACGCCCGCCGGCTCGCCGACGACCACCAGCTTCCACAAGGGCAATTTCTTCTTCTGGTGAGACGTGCCGGCTTTGGGAATGCCTGAGGCACCGACTTCCCCTGCGGCCCGAGCGAGCGGGGGCCGCGTTGAGTGGATCGACGAGCTAAGGACCTTCACGATCGTCCTTGTCGTCAACATGCACGCCTGCGTGACGTACAGCCACGTCGGCAGCTGGTACGTGAACGACGGTGCCGATCCCGACGAGGTGGCGAGGTTCCTGTTCATTCTCTGGCAGGGCCACCTCCAGTCGTTCTTCATGGGCATCCTCTTTCTGATCGGCGGGTATTTCGCGGAGCGCTCCCTCGCCCGGAAGGGGCCCGGGGCATTCCTCCGCGAGCGCCTCCTGAGGCTCGGCGTCCCGACGCTCTTCTACATGGTGGTGCTTAATCCGCTCATCAACCTGGTGATCAATCCCGCCGGCTACGACATCCCCTCGCCCGGCCGCTCCTACGCGAGGTACCTGGCAAGTTTCAGGTTCCTTGGAGGAAACGGGCCCATGTGGTTTGCCGCGGCGCTCCTCATCTTCTCGGCCGCGCTCGCGGCCTCCCGCTCGCTTCGCCCGCCGCAAAGCGCCCGCACTGTTCCCCCGCCTCGGGCGCCCGCCATCGCGCTCTGCGCCCTGGCCCTGGCCGCCTCCACGTTCCTCGTGAGGACCGTGCAGCCGCTTGGCACCTCCGTGCTCAACATGCAGCTGTGCTATTTCCCGCAGTACATCCTCGCGTTCATCGTGGGCGTTGCCGCGGCGCGCGGGAACTGGCTCCAGCCGCTTGCGCGCTCGGGCGCGGCGCGGCGCGCGGGATGGGCCGGGCTTTTCGGGGGGCCGGTCGTTCTTTCGGCCATCCTCGTGGCGGCTGGCTTCCTCGCGGGCCATCCTTCGGAGCGGCTCGGGGGCGGATGGAACCCGTGGGCCCTGGCCCTGGCGTCGTGGGAGCAACTGACCGGGACCTGCCTGGCTCTTGGGGCTCTGGCATTCTGCTCGGCCCGCCTCGACCGTCCCAGCCGGGTAGGCACGTGGCTCTCCGACAGGTCGTTTGGCGTCTATCTTTTCCATCCCGTCGTGCTGGTGCTTTTCACGGTGGCCCTCAGGCCGGTTGCCGTGGACCCTTTTGTGAAGGTGTCCCTCCTGACCTCCCTGGGCCTCCTCGGAAGCTTCCTTGTCGCGGACCTGGCGCGCAGGCTGCCCGGAGTGCGCGCGTTTATCTAGGCAGGGCGGCGGGTTTTGGCCCGTGGAACATCACGGGTGTATCCTTTGTCTACCTGTTTGCGTCATATCTCCGCATAACGCCATGAACTCAAAGGTCCTCCTCCTCTTTCCCGCGGCCCTCGCCTTGCTGGCGCCGGCCCGCGCCAATGCCTATGTCGGCTTCCGGCTTAATCTCGCCGTGCCGCTCTACTACCCGGCTCCCGCATATTATTATCCAACTGCTGGTTATGCCACGACCGCCATCTACGGTGCTCCTCTCCGGGCCGAGGGCGAGCAGGTGACCCCCTCCCCGGGGCCCAGTTACGTCTGGATCTCGGGCCATTGGTCCAACAGCGCCCAGCGCTGGGTATGGGTCGCGGGGCATTGGGAGCTTCCCCCCTCTCCGAGCGCCATCTGGGTCGCCGGACACTGGGCGCAGTCCAACGGGGGCTGGGTCTGGGTGAACGACACGTGGACGGTCGGAAATCCCTCCGCCGCCGAATCCCAGACACCCCCGGCTCCGCCTTCGGCCCCCCCGGGCGCGTCCGCGCAGCCGGCCGCGCCCCAGGCGGTCCCCTCTCCCTCGACACCGCCTCCGCCCGCCCCCGTGATGGCGGAGGGCATGGTGGTCGACCAGGAACCGCCTGCGCCCATCTCGGAGGCCATTCCCGTGTGCCCCTACCCGGACTATGTGTGGCTCGGCGGCTATTGGGGCTGGAATGGCGGCTGGTTCTGGACCGGGGGGCACTGGGGGCCCAGGCCGTACCATGGCGCGGCTTGGGTAGCGGGCGGATGGGCCAGGGGCGCCCGCGGCTGGGCCTGGCACGGCGGCCGCTGGCACTAAGGATCGCCGGGGAGCCGGCAGGGCCCGGCTTGGATATGTTTAGACTTGTCTAATATCACACGTTAAACTGGCGTCCCGGAATGAACCGGGCCCAGTATGCGCGGTACCTCGCCCGGCGTGTCGCCGAGGCCCTTGCGATTGCGGGCGGCGCGGCGGCGCTCGCCTGCGTGCTCCAGCGCCAGGGTGCGATTCATCCGGTCCGGCCCCTCTGGGCGCATGCCCGGGGATGGCCGGCGCGCGCCCTCGAATGGGCCGGCTGGTTCACCTGGCCGGCGGTCTGGGCGGCGTGGGCCCACCTGCTGCTCGGGCCCAAGCAGCGAAGGCCCGTCTACCTGAAGACCCCCGGTGCGATGTATTCCTTCGCCGGAATCCGTGTTGACCGGAACGCAGGCTGCCGCGGCGGCCTGGCAACGGGCGCAACGGGCTCGGGCAAGACGCTCTGCTGCATCCTGCCCAGGCTCCACTCGCTCTGCGTGAACGAGTGCGGCGTGGAGCGCGACGGCTGGCAGGATGGCCCCATGGCAGGCGAGCTGGCCCGGGCAAAGCGCGAGCACGCGGCCCAGGCGCGGGCCAGCCGCGACGAGGCCGCGCGGCTCTGCTCCCTGCGCGTCGCCGCCGCTTCGCGGGGCAATGCGCCCGACGAGGGCTCGCTTGACCAGCGGATCGAGCGCCTGAGGTTCCAGGCGGAGCTGCGCGCGCAGGCACTCCAGCGGACCCTCGACCGGTTCAGGCGCGCGCGCTACCGCGTGCCTCCCTGGGGCGGCTTCATCTGCGGGGAGAAGGGAAGCGAGTGGCAGACCACCGAGGCGCTCCTAAGGCACCACGGCAGGGAGGAGGACCTTTGCGTGCTTCGGACAAGGCCCGCCCGGGCGCCGGCCGAGTGGCGCCCTGCCGTCCGGCTAAACCTCCTCTCGATGGGCGAGGTCCCCGCCGACACCTACGCCAAGATGATCGTCGAGACGGGTCTCTCGGTCGAGGAGGCCAGGGGCAGGGACGAGTTCTTCATACCCCAGGCGCGCGACAAGATCGCCTGGGGAATCCGGCTGGCCCGGGCCGTGGAGCGGGAGGCCTCGAGGGCGGGCGCGGCCGCGCCGGCTCCGACGCTCCTTGGGATCCTCCATATCCTGACGGTCCCCGAGAGCTACCGCCGGTACCTCCTTAAGGCCACGGCCGAGCACCCCGGGCTCCCTGCGAGCGAGGCCTTTTCCGAGGCAAGGTTCCAGCTTGAGAACAACTACTGGAGCCAGCCGCCCGAGCAGCTCGGCGGCGTAAAGGGGACGATCCACAACTTCCTTGTCCCGTTTGCCGAGCCCGAGATCGCCGAGGTCTTCTGCGCGGACAGCACGTTCGACCTTCGGGACATCCAGCTGGGCAAGGTCGTCTGCCTGGCGATCCCGCAGAGGTTCTCCGTGCAGCGCCGGTACGTCGCCACGCTCTTGAAGACGCTGGCCTACCAGGTCGTCCTGGAGCGCTTCGACAGGCGCCAGGACCACCCGGACTGGTCGAACCGCAACGTTGTCCTGGTGGAGCAGGACGAGTGGCAGAGGCACGCCGTCCGGGCGGACTGCGAGGTCGACATCGTGCGCGAGGCCCGCGGTGCGGCCTATGCCGCGACGCAGTCCCAGAACGCCGTCTGGCTCAGGCTCGGGGGCCGCGAAAACGCCGCCCCCCTCATCGCGAACCTGCGCAACCGCTGGATCTGCCAGGCCGCGACCGAGGAATGTGCCGAGGAAAGCTCCCTGATGGTGAGCAGCCGGGTCGCCCGCGAGGTGTCGTTTTCAGAGGGACAGGGGGGCCGCACGACCAATGTCTCCTTTGCCGAGAGGCCTATCCTCTCCCGCCACGAGCTGCGCACGCTGCCGCCGTTCCACGTGGTGTTCGCCCCGGCCGAGGGCCGCTGGCTCTACCGGAAATGCATCGCCATGCCCGCGACCGCCGAGGGGAGGATCCCCCCGTGGTGGTTTGGCGATTGGAACCCCGTGCACGGGATGGCGCGGCTGCTCGGGCTGCCCGAGCGCGTGGCCGGTCTGCGGCTGCATCCAGGCGAGGACTACGTGCCGCCGTGGAAGGCCTCCGCGCCCCTTAGGGCGATCCTGTGGTGGCTCGCGGGACTTGACGGGACCTTCCTCATCATCGGCGGAATGCGGTCGGGCCCAGGCAGATGGAAAAGGGGGGATTAAGCCATCATTATTAGACTTGTCTAATTACATGGTTTAAAGGAAGTGTACGGCCATGACGACTGCGGGCGCCCGAATGACCACCCTTGGGTTGCTAATCCTGCTCTGCACCGTTTTCGCCCACCGCGGCTCGGCGCAGGTGGGAACCTCCTCCTCCGAGGCGATCGTCATGGGGACCGGCGGCTACACGCTCAACTTCGGCGTCCTTTGGACCTGCGACGACGATCCCAGCGGAACGGTGAGCGTTCCGGGGCGCGTGGACCTCGTTGATGCCAGCGGCAACACCGTGGGACAGGTCTTTGCGACCGCCCGCGCCTCAACCCCGTCGTTCACCGTCAGCGGAGCCGGGTCCATCTCGAACGCGACCCTTTCCGTCAGCATCTACGGAGCCGCCGGGTCCCCCGCCGATGGAGCGCTTCACGCCACCTGGAACATATCCGGACCGGCGCCGGGTCCCTACACGCTCAGGTTCTGGTTCTTCCAGGCGCACGTTTCCGGCAACCCCTTGAGCGCAATCAACACCACAACCATGAACTCCGGGGGAGGCGGCACCGTAGGGAGCGCTCCAACGCCAACTCCAAGTCCAACCCCAACTCCCACGCCCACACCGACGCCAACGCCCAGCCCCACTCCGACACCCACCCCAACCCCGCCGGCCACGCCACCCGCTGTCACGGCCACCGCGCCCGCTGCCGCGACCGCATTCCAGCAGGTGAGCGTCGGCGCCCTTGCCGTCAGGTCGAGCGGCGGGAATCCGCTCGCGCTGGTGACGGTCGACCTTTCCACGGACAATGGAGCCACCTGGACCCGGGTCGTGGCCGACAGCCACCCGAGCAACCCCTCGGACACCGAATCCTCCTCAACCGCGTTCGCCGCGGCGGGCACGGCGATCGTAAGGGCAACGGCGACGGATTCGGGTGGCCTCTCCTCATCGTCAACCGTGAGCCTCACGGTCGGCAGGGCGGCCCAGCCCGCGCCCTCGATCACCCCGTCCTCGGCTACGGTCACGGCCGGCCAGTCCGTGCAATTCTCGGCGGCGGGAGGAGCCACCGGGAACTATTCCTGGGGGGGATCCGCCGCCGGCACGGGGCCTGCGGCCTCCGCCACGTTCCCCTCAAGCGGGTCCTATTCCGTGACGCTTGTCGACGCGGGCAATGCGAACTACCTCCCGTCACCAGCAGCCGTGGCAATGGTCACGGCCGGGCCCGCCCTCTACACGCTGTCCCTCACCGCGTCCGCCGGGGGAACCGTGACGGGAGGAGGCAGCTATCCCGCCAATGCGTCGGCAACCGCTTCGGCGGCGCCGGCCGCAGGCAACGCGTTCGTAGGCTGGACGGGAGACGTGGTGTCCCCGGCACAGACCGTAACCGTTGCAATGACTTCCAACAAATCACTCCTGGCGAGCTTCGCCGCCCTGCTCACGCAGACCCTCTCGGCCACGACTCCCACCGGAATCTCCACCCGCTCGCCCGCATTCACGGTGGCCGCCCAGGCCTCGAGCGGGCTGCCCGTCACCCTCGCGCTCGACTCGGGTCCCGCCACGCTGAACGGCTCCATCCTGACGCCGGGCACTTCGCAGGGGGTCGTGACGCTCACCGCGACCCAGCCCGGCAACTCCGAGTACCTGCCTGCGGCGCCCCTGGTCATCACGTTCTCGATCGGCCTCCCCCCGGCAGGGGTCCTTCTCACTGACGACTCCGCCGCAACGAAGCGGTCGGACCGGGTGACGCACACCACAAGCTACACGAGCGGCCCCGCGCACTGACCGCACACCCCATGCACCGGCCAACCTACCCCTTTCCCCTGGCCGCCCACTCGAGCCATCACTCCCACTACCACCGGTTCCTGCTCGGGGCCGACCCTGCCGTCGTGGCTCCCTTCCCTAAGCCGTACTGCACGGGCGCCCTTGTGGGGGACTTCAGTCGTCTCGCGGGCGACCTGAACCTGCCGCGCTGGAGGAAGCTCTACCACGGCGCCTTCCCCTGGGTCCCTGGGTTTGGCCCCCGCCACTACGACCTTAGCAATGTTCCGGCCCACCGCCCGTTGCCGCCCGAATACTCCAGGCCGGAGCGGAGGAACGGGGCCTATGACTTCGTGCTTTGCGCCGACCCGGCGGTTTCGGCGCTCGGCCTGGTGGCCGGGGATCGCCGCGTCCTCGAGCGCTTCTTTGCGCTTGGCAACGACTTTTGCCTGCGCGTCGAGGACGGCGCCTGCGCCCGGGAGCCGGGCCCAAGCGGGTCGAGGTCGACCGGGAGGCTCCTGGCCGGGCAGTTCGCCGAGCCCAACAACCGGTGGCTCATGCCGTTCCTGCATGTGCATGCGCGCGTCCTGAACCTCACCTCCTTCAGGGAGGCGCCCGCGGCCCTCGCCTGCATTGACTCCGGCGGCCTCGCCCGATCCGGGCAGAGGGCGCAGCGAGGATGGGCCTCGCGCCAGGCCGAGGTGCTCGCCGACCTCGGCTATCGCGTGAGCATAAGGGGTGAGGACGCCGCAGAGCTTCACGTCGAGGGCGTGTCGCCAAAGCTTGTCGCTGCCACGCAGGCGCCCCGTATCGCAGTCCTGCGGCTGCTTGAGCGCATGATCCTCGGGGATCATCCCCCTTCCGCGGAGCGCCTTGGCGCCGAGCTTCCGGCCCCCGTGATCGCCGCGATGGCCGAGCACGTTGAACGCACGCTTGCCGGGGCGCACAGCCTCTACCGGCCGGCCAAGGTCGGCATTCCCTCGGAGGGCCCGTGGCGGACCGCCGTCCGGGATTGCCTGCGCAGCCGCTGCCCCAGCGCGCTGCTCCTGTTAGATGCGGCCGCCGCCCGGGCCAGGGCCGCCCCCTACGGCGCGAGCCTCTACCCGACGCCGCCGCTTGACGCGGCGCATCGGCACGCGCCGTCAATCGAGACCGGCGACCCCCTGGTCCAGTCCCCCTGCGACCCCGAACTGAGCGCGGACTCTCCCGGCGAGGCCAATCCGGCGCCGGCGCTCCCTTGGCTCGTCCGGGAGTTCGAGGCGATCCTGGCCGAGGTGAACGAGAGAATCGCCCGGGCCGGACCCGGGGACCCCCTGGTGGCGCTCCGGGGCCTGCTCGCGACCATCGACCACCTCCCGGTGGGCGCGAGCCGTGAGCAGCTGGCGCAGTCACGCGCCCTGCTCGGCGTGGAGCTCGAGAGACGGGGAAGGGACACCCCGGAGGGTTCGCCGTGGGAGGCCCGCGCCGATTCTCCGGCCCGCGATCGCCTGGTTCCCCTGGAGCAACTCTTCGACGACTTCCTGGTTCCCAGCCGCGGGTACGGCCGCCCGATGGGGGGGCCGAGCCTGTGACGACAGGCGAGCCGCCATGTCTGGGATGGCCGGACCAGCAGGGTCTGCTCGCCCTCGGGCGGGACCCCTGGCGCATCAAGGACGCCTGCGAGGGGACGGTCATCTTCGGGGGCACCGGCTCGGGGAAGACCTCCGGGAGCGGCAGGGCCCTCGCTCAATCGTTCCTCGGCGCGGGCTTCGGCGGCCTGGTGCTCTGCGCAAAACCCGAGGAGCCCGCCCTCTGGAGGGCCTATGCCGCGGAGGCCGGACGCCAGTCCGACCTTGCCATGTTCGGGGGCCGCGAATCGTGGGGCTTCAACTTCATGCGGTACGAGTCCCTCCGCTCCGGCGCCGGGGCGGGCCTCACGGAGAACCTCGTGAACCTCTTCATGGAGGTCTCCTCGATCGGCTCGGGCGACGCGCGCACCCGGGGAGGCGACCCGTTCTGGGAGCGGGCGATGCGGTCGCTTGTCCGCAATTGCGCCGACCTGCTTTTGATGGCGGGCGAGCCCGTGTCGCTGCATGCGATGTTCGACGTGATCCGGGGGGCGCCCCCGGACCCCTCGTGCCCGCCCTCGCCCGACTGGAGGAGCCGGTCGGCGTGCTGGGCAAGGATAGAGGCCGCCCGCCACCGCGCGCTCGGCACCCCCTGGGAGATCGACTGCCGCGAGGTCGGGGGCTACTGGCTCGGGCATTTCCCGACCCTTGGAGACAAGACCCGCGGAAGCATCGTCGCCATGTTTTCCACGCTGGCCGAGGGGCTCATGCGCGGGAAGATGAGGGAGCTCTTCTGCGAGGGGACGAACCTTTGCCCCGAGGACGTGATCGGCGGGCGGATTGTCGTGGTGGACCTGCCTGTCAAGGAATGGTCGGAGGTGGGCAGGATGGCAGCGGTCATCTGGAAGTACTGCCTGCAAAAGGCGATCGAGCGCCGCACGGACAACACCCTCGGCCGCGGGCGCCCCCTGTTCATCTGGGCGGATGAATGCCAGCATTTCACGAGCCGCTACGACATGCTCTTCCAGGCGACGGCCCGCTCGTCGAGGGCCGCGAGCGTCTACCTGACCCAGAGCTACCCCAGCCTTGCCGCCGCGCTCGGAAGCGGGAGCGAGGGAAGGACGATGACCGATTCCCTCCTCGGCAACATGGGCACAAAGATCTTCCATGCGAACAGCGACCGCGAGACCAACGTGTTTGCGGCCGACCTTGTCGGCAAGCGCCTGCAGTCCATGCGCAACTCCGGTGAGGGCTCGAGCGTCAGCCTTGGCGCCCGGCCGAGCGTCGGCTCGAGCTCGAGCCGCGGGAGAAGCGAGGCGATGGACTACGAGATCCAGCCCATGGAGTTCTCGATCCTCCGAAAGGGCGGCCCCGAGAACGCCTACGCCTCGGATGCGCTCGTCTTCCAAAACGGCAGGCTCTGGTCGGGTTCGGGCCGCGCCTGGCAAAAGGTGTCATTCCGGCAGAAACCCGTCGTTGAACCCGAACCCGGCCACGCGGTCCATGCATCCATGGGCCGCGCCCGCTAAGGGCCGCGCCCGCTACTTTCCGGAATACCAGAAGCCGCGGAGCCAGTTGTGGGGCTCAAGCTTCTTCAGCACGTCATGGCCCAGGGGAGGCATGTCGCTCACCTGGCAATTTGCCTCGGCCTGCGCTGGGTTCCTCACGCCCGCGATCACGGTGCTCACGGCGCGGTGCGAGAGAGCGAACTTTATCGCAGCCTGGGGCAGCGTGAAACCGCTGCCCCCGAGCTCAAGCCCCACCTTCCTCGCGCGCTCAACGGCCCGCGCCAGCCGGTCCCCCTCGAAGTACCTCCGGCGAAAATCGCCCTCGGAGAAACGCGTGTCGGCCGTCCATTTTCCAGTCAGCGAGCCCTCGTCAAAAACCACCCGGACGATGACCCCCACGCCCTTCTCGGCCGCCGTTGGAAGGAGCTCCGCCGCGGGCTCCTGCTCAAAGATGTTGTAGATCACCTGGACCACGTCGACCCAGCCGCCCCTCATCAGGTCGATGACGCTGTTCTGGTCGTGCTCGGGTGTCGAGACCCCGACAAACCTGACCTTGCCCTCGGCCTTGAGCCTGCGGAGCACCTCGAAGGGTTCCGGGTCCCGGTTCCAGGCGCGGGTCCAGGTGTGCAGCTGCAGGATGTCGATACGGTCGGTCCCGAGGTTCTTGAGGCGCTCCTCCACGTTCTGCCGCAGGTACTTTTCAGGGTAGCGGACGGACGTCTTGCAGTAGGGCGACGGCGGCCAGGGCCCCTCGACGGGGGGCGTCTTGGTCGCCACAATGACCTCGTCGCGCCGAGACTTGAGGACCGAGGCGATGATTTGCTCGCTTTTGCCGTTACCATAGCCTGCCGCTGTGTCGATTAGGTTAACCCCCAGGTCGAGGGCGCGGTTTAGGGCACCCTCCGAGTCGGCCTCGCTCTGGGGCCCCCAACCGCCGCCAATGGCCCAAGCACCGAAACCAATCTCAGAAACGTTTAGACCTGTGTTGCCGAGTTTTCGGTATTTCATTGGGGCGAAAGGGCATCATCCGCACGTTGGCGGGGGCGTCAAGAAACACCCATGGAGGTCGTTGAAGGACCGGGCCCCGTGGTTATACTTATACCTTTCTGATTGACCAGAAGGGACTTTGGTCTGTTTTTGATACACTAATCAGCCATGAACCCCCGCACACATATCGGGTATGTCGCTGCCTGACGACGTCATCTCGTTGTTGCGCGACGAGGCGTACCTCGACCTTTGCCGGAACGCATTGAAGGATGCCCTGGAGCGGCTGATCGCGGAAAAGCAACAGGTCTCGGAGACGAGGCCCCCGTTTGGCATCTTGGCCTCCAAGAAGCAGCGCGAGGTGTTCGAGTCGTCGATGCAGACCGTACTTGATACGGAGGCGGCCATCGAGAACCGGCTGGGGAGGCTTGAGGCCATCGAGAATTGGCTCAAGTCGGCCATCCGGGAACGCCTTCGCGAATACCTTGCGCAGGTCTCCGAGAATTACCGCAGGAGCGCGAAGATCGCCGAGGCCATCAAGGCCTGGGACAGGCTGATCGAGCACTATGGCGAGCAGCTGCTCGCCCTCGCGCGCAACATCAAGAACGTGTCCGTTTCGTATTCCGGCGCAACGGGCGGGGTCCGGTCGGCATTCGGGGACCGCGCCCAGGCGTTCGCCGAGTTGCGCATGGGGGCCGACAGCCTCGACCGCACGGCCCTCCAGCTCGAGTCACTCACTCGGTCCATGGCGATGATCGCCGCAAACACGGCCTACAAGGACGTGCGACTGGCGGAGCTCCCCATCAAGGGCATCGTCGGGTGGGTCGACAATCTCGCCCTCCTTCACGACCGTGACGCGCTCCCGGCGTGCCAGGAGATGGAGGCGGATGCCCGGGCCATCGTGGCGAAGAAGCTGAACGACTACCACGCGAGCGCCGCGGCGGCAATCGAGGCCCTCGGTGTGATCGAGAACCAGGAGCTTGAGGGCTACTGGGAGGTCCTGCGCGCGCACGCGCTCGCCCACTACGTCCAGGAACGGGACGTTGACGAGGTCCTCAACGAGCTCAACGAACGGTACGTCGTCGCCAATATTGAGCGCCGCCAGCGCGCGATCGAGACGCAGGTGGACCCGTACGGCCACGAGCGCTAGCGCGGCGCGGGCCTAGCGGCGGGCGGTCCGGGCGCATGGTAGTGCTCGAAGACGGCGTACATGGTGTCCAGCGGCAGCATCCCGAGCGCGGGCATGATCGAGGCCGGGTTGCCGCCGTGCTTGGCCCCATCGAAGAAGTCCCGGACGCGAAGCCAGGCGGGAAAGCTCCCGCCCACGATCCTGGCCTCGGCCTCGCCCTGCTGCCGCATCCGATTGTCCAGGCCGTTCACGCCGGCGACGCACAGGAGCGCAAGCCTGGGCCCCGAGTACTCCGCAGCCGCGGGGACGGGGTGGAGGTCAAGCTGTTGGAAAAGGAACTCGGCGCTTTCCGGGTCGGGGTGCCTGACCAGGTGCGCGGACACAAGCGAGACGGCGCCCACGGATGGGCCCCGCTCAAGCAGGCTCCCTATCTCCCTTCGGACAAGAAGGCCCCAGCCGAGGCTTGAGTAGGCGTCGAGCTTGAGCGCCTCGCTGTCATACGGGTCGAGCCGTCCCGCCCCCCCTTCCACATAGGCCGAGACCTCCGAGGCCCGTCCAAGCTCCAGCAGGCGGCTGAGGGCATAATAGGCCTCGAAAGGCGTAGGCGTCCCCGACAAGTGGAGCCTGGCGAGCCTCTCACGCTCCTCGGGATCGCCCGTGCGCAGCGAGCGCGCCAGCGACAGCACCGACCGGACTCCCGCCGGGAGCGCCTCCTTGGATGCCAACAGCCTGTCGACCGGCCCCGGCTCTCCCGTCATTCGCTCCGCGAAAAGCATGGCCTGCGTCCACGCCGGGGCGCGCGCCGCCTGCCCGAGAAGCATCCGGCCCGCCACGTTCGCCGCCTGGGAAAAGTCGCCCCGCTCGATCAGCGCCCGGATCCAGGCCTGGCCCGTGTCGTCAAAATGCTCGCGGTCCTCTGAAAGCAGGCGCGCGTAGATGGCATCCGAGAAGTCGGGGTTCCCAATCTGCGCCAATTCCGCCAGCAGCCGGTCAGCGGCGAAATTATGGGGATCGAGGGCGTAGGCCTGCCCGAGCGCCAGGTAGCTCCGGCGCACGTCGCCCGAGGCAAACGAGCGGACAGCTAGCCTATAGTAGTAGTCCGCGCGGACCTGGCGCATCTGGTGCCACGCCGGCGGCCACGCGACCACTCGCAACGGAACACGATACCCGATGGCGCGAAGGCCGGAAAAGGCGGCAAGGACCGACACGGCGGCGAGGACCGCGGCCGAAGCGCCGAATGCCGCGGCCGCGCGGCCCCAAAACGGGCGCACCTGCGCCGCCGCCACCGAACACACGCGCTGGCCTCCCGGGGTTGTCGCCAGGAGCGGGCAGAGCCTGCGGAAACGCCCCGCGCTGCGCCACCCCAGACACGCCTCGCAACCGGTCTGGCCGGCCGCGCCCGAGTCACTCGGGTGCTGGCAGGGCGCACATCCGGACGCTCCCATTAGCCGGAAAATCGACTTCCGCGCATTCCAATACAGGAGCCCCCAATAGAGCCGGCCGAGGTCGCCGAACCATCCCACCATGGCCGCAATGTGGGTTCGGCCGCCAACGCCGGCAAACGCAAAGTGGGCCGGCGCCTGCTCGCTATTTCTCGGAATCGAGGAGCTTCTTGAGCTTGTTGACCTTGGGCCTGATGACGACCGAGCAGTACCCCTCGTCCGGGTGCTTCGCGAAATAGTCCTGGTGGTAGTCCTCGGCCGGCCAGAACTTGGCGAGCGGGACAATCTCCGTGGTGAGCGGCTCGCCCCTGCGCTTCTGCTCCAGGTCGCGCGACTTCTCGGCCGCCGCCTTCTGGGAGGGGTCGGCATAGAGGATGATCGAACGGTACTGGCTGCCCATATCGTTTCCCTGCCCGCCCACCTGCGTCGGGTCGTGCACGTGCCAGAAATAGGCGAGAACCTTGTCGAGCGGCACCACCGCCGGGTCATAGTCAATCTTCACCACCTCGGCGTGGCCCGTGGTCTCGGTGCACACGTCCTGATAGCTGGGATTTGCAACCGTGCCCCCGGAGTAGCCGCAGGTGACATGGGTCACGCCGGGAAGAAGCTTGTAGGCCGCGTCAAGGCACCAGAAACAGCCGCCCCCTAGGACGACTGAGTCTGCCTTGGCCGAATTCGGAAGCGTTGTCATCGTGGCAAGGAGGGCTAGGGCGAGGAGGTTGCGGAGAGGCTGCATGGGGGGGATTCGCGGGGAGTCACTTCGCCGCGGGCTTTGCGTGCGCCGCGACCCAGGCGTCGTACTGCTTTCGCGGCATGAACCGCAGCGACGCGGAATTGATGCAGTAGCGCATGCCGGTCGGCGCCGGGCCGTCGTCGAAAACGTGGCCCAGGTGGGCGCCGTCCGTCGCGCAGTGGACCTCGTTGCGCACCATCCCGAAGGACGTGTCGGACTGGACGCTCACGAACAGCGGCTCGATCGGCCGGGTGAAGCTCGGCCACCCGGTCCCGCTCTCGAACTTGTCGCGGCTGTCGAAAAGGGGCGTTTCGCTGCACACCGAGAAGTAGACCCCGTCCTCGTGGTTGTCCCAGTATTCGTTGCGGAACGGTGGCTCCGTGCCCTGGAGCCTTGCCACCTGGTATTGGCGGGGAGTGAGCAGCCTCTGCCATTCCTCGTCGGTGTGCTGCACGGTGGCCTTCGACATGTCGATGACCACGTTCGAGGGCAGTCCGCACGCGGACTTCGCGCCGGGGGCGCAGGCGGCGCCCGTTTGCGAGGCGTCGGCGGGTTTTGTGTCTTTCATCTCGGGTTCGGCGAGCAACGTCGCCGAGAAGGCCAAAAAGGCAAGGGAGGGTAAAAGGAGCTTCACGCCCCATAAGAGTAGCCGGACCCCCGCTTTATTCCAGCAAAGGCGCCCAAAAAGGCCGCCGCCGAACCTTACGGGTGCTTGAAGAGCTTGCTCAGCACGTCGTGGATCATGTCGGACGGGGGGCGCCCGAAGATCATCGCCGGCCTGAAGTAGTGGGCCACGGCGATGATCTTGTCGGAGTGGGCGGACCTCACCTGAAGGTCGATCTCGATCATGTAGGTGGTGAAATCCCACGTCCACATGTCGTCGTAGGAGACGATCAGCTCGGTGTCGCCAGGCATCATCGTGAGCGCGCCCGACGAGGCGTCGTAGCCCATGACCCGGAGCTGGCGGGCGATCTCCTCGGCGATCCCGTAACTGTCGGCCAGGCGGTGCTCCACGAAGATCCGCTTGCGGACCGCGAGGTCCACCTTCGGAAGGGTGCGCGTGTTGATCTGCGCGCAGCCGCAGAGGGCCGTGAGGGCGAGGGCAAGGAACAATCGGGTGCACCGCGGGTACATAGGGCTTGCATCACGCGCTTTGAGGTCGCGGGGTTGCACATGCAAGAAAGAAACGCCACTGTGTGCCGCCCTACCCCGCGCCGCCTGGCCCCATGTCCGCCCCGCCGAACCGCCCCCTCCGCAGGAAACCGCTAAGCGCCCTCACGCGCTACCTTGTCGTCCCCCTGCTGCTCGTTGCCCTCGGGGTGCGCCTCGGGATGACGCTCGAGCGAAGCCGCACCCCGCACCCCCAGGAGCTGGAGAGGGTCGCCCCCGGGCGCGAGCCCCAGGCGCAGCCCGCCCCCGCCACGCCGCAGGCCTCGCCCGGGTTCGAGATGACGGCCTCGTTCCAGAACAACATCTATCCGTCGCTCATGCTCTCCTTCGGGGTCGCCTACCCCGAGTACACCCGTTGCCTGACCCTCGCCCTGCACGGGCTGCCGGGCGCCGGGCAGGTGCAGCTCCGCGTGGAGTCCTCGCTGTTCATCGAGCCCCTGCAGGTTCCCGTCGACGCCCCGTCCGGGTCGGTAACCCTTAGCCCCGAGCTTCCCTGGAACTTTGACGCGCTGCGGCGATCCACCCAGCTTTCGCCGCAGACGTTCGTGGCGACCCTCACGGTCGACGGGAAGCCCGAGGCCGAGGCCACCCTCGTGTGCACGCTGCACTCGGTCAACGAGGCCGTGTCGCGGATCTACAACACCGCGACAGGCCAGTGGCAGGACACGAGCGTGTGCTTCGCGGCCTTCGTGAACGAGGACCACCCGTGGATCAACGCCCTCCTGCAGGAGGCCATTGCCAGCGGGGGAGTCCATGCGTTTTCGGGCTACCAGGGCGGCCCTCAGGCGACGCTCCAGCAGGTGCAGGCCGTCTGGGACGCGCTCGCGGCCCGGGGCCTGAGCTACGTGAACGTCGCTACCGACAGCGGGACGTCCCCCCTCGTGTCGACGCAGTACGTCCGCTTCCTTGACCAGTCGGTGCACGACCAGGGAGCCAACTGCGTCGACGCGTCCGTCCTCTTTGCGTCCATCCTGCGCAGGATCGGCCTAAGGCCCGTGCTGCTCTTCAGGCCGGGCCACTGTTTCACCGGATTCTACGACGCGGCCGAGGGCGGAAGGGTCGTGGCCTTCGAGACCACCCTCCTCGGTTCGGCGCCCTTCTCGGCAGCCGCCACGGAGGGGGCGAAGGAGCTCCAGACCACGCTGCCCTTCCTTGGGTCGGCCCAGTACTCGATCGTGGACATAGCCCTCTGCCGCCAGCAGGGCATAAACCCCATCACCTACCAGTAGGGCCTAGTCGCCGTCAGCCTCCGGGAGCGGCCGGACGAAGGCGGCGTGGACAGGGGCCGGCATGAGGGAGGATTCTCCCCGCACCGAGGCCCAGATGAGCTGGTTGAGCGTGTCCTCGTCGGCGAGATCCTCCCTGGAGAAATCCAGGCTGGAGGAGACCTCGGCCTGTTTGCCGGCGGCGGGGTTCCTGCTGTCAAGGTTGACGGACTCGGGAAGCGCGCGGAAGGGCGTCGTGTCGGGCGCGTCCCGGAAGCAGGCCCTCATGGGCGCCGCCGCGGCGTCAAACTGCGACATCGGCTCAAGGCCCAGGATAAGCTCGATGGTCCTTAGCATGGAACAGGTCGTGTAGGGGGTCGAATCCACGGCGCCGCGCCTGACGAATGCGCCGGCCACCAGGGCTTCGGTTCGGTGGGCGTCGACGTGGTCGGGGCCGTTCTGGGCATCATCCTCGACCACGAACACCGCGGTCTTCCCCCAGAACGGGGACTGGCTGAGCGCCTCGACGATGCGCCCGAGCGCATGGTCGTTGTCGGCGACCATGGCCTCAGGGGTCCAGGCGAGCGCCTTCCTGCCGGAGGTGTGGTCCTGGGGCAGCCACAATATCTGAAGCCTCGGCATCTCGCCCGAGGATTCGAACTTGCGCAGCTCCGCTATAAACTCGTCGGCGCGCAGGCGGTCCGGGTACTCTATGTCCCAGGAGCGGTAGCCGGGGTCCAGGTGCCCCTTGAGCGCGGGCATGTTGGTCCATGCGCCGCCCCCGCTTGTCTCGGGGTTCTCGGTGAACTCCCCGTAGCTGCGGTACGACACTCCGGCGGCCGCGGCGCGGTCCCAAAGGTACCCCGGCGAGGGCAGCGCGGCCGTGAAGCGGCCGCCCGCGGGGTATGGAACGTGGCTCGCCTTGTGCCCGTAGTTTATGGGCCAGGATTTCTCGACGAACTCGGATGCGTAGCCCGCCATGCTCCATTCGTGGCCACCGGCGCTCACCTCGGCGTTGGCGTAGAAGTTGTCCAGGAGGACGAACTGCCGGGCGATCGCATGCAGGTTCGGGGTCACCCTTTCCGGGAAGAGGCAAAGGGCGGGGTCGCCGTTGCCCTGGGGCAGGTCGCCAAACACCTGGTCGTAGGTCCTGTTCTCCTTAATGATGTAGACGACGTAACGGATCGGGCCCTGCTCCCCCGCGCGCGCGGGAATCGGGCCGCCGGCGGCCGGGGCCTCCTCGGGCGCGGGCCGGCAGCGCTGGGCGATCCTCGTCCATTCAACCAGCGCCGGCGGGAAGCGGTCGCCGCGGGGCAGCGCCAGCACGCCCAGGGATCCCTGGTAAAGCCCGGCGATGCGAGTCCACGTGCCATTCCTGTCCGAGCTCGGCATGGGGGTCAGCCCCCGCGCCGAAAGCACGAGGAGCGTCCGGCCGTCCGGCGTCACACGGACCGAAGTCGGAAACCAACCCGTCGGGATGAAGCCGAGAGGCCGTCCCCTGCCCCGCTTGGCCACGTCGAAGACCGCCACCGTGTTCGTGTAGGCATTCGCGACGTACAGGGTCCTCTGGTCCGGTGACAATGCCAGGCTATCCGGCGTCGAGCCGGGGGGATCCCCGGGCGAGGCGGCCGAGGACAGGATCTCCGTCGCGGCCCCATCCCTTGCGTCCAGCACGGTGACCGTGTTGAGCCCCCCGTTTGACACGAAGAGGCGGCCATCGCGGGAGAGGGCCATCTCGTTCGGGTGCAGGCCCGTGGACCATTTCGCCACGACCCTCCCGTCCGACGCGTCGAGGACCGCCACCGATGACTCGCCCCAGAGGCTCGCGTACGCCCGGTGCCTTTTCTCGTCCCAGACGATGTTCAGCGGATCGGACTCGGTGACGATCTCCTTGGTGCCCGTCACGGCGTTCGGCATGGACGCGTCCGAAGACGCGATCTGGGCGCCCTGCGCCGCCCGTCCGAGGGCGGCCACCCACGTCCTAGCGCCCGTCTGAACGTCGATGCGCACCACTCGGCTGTCAAAAGCCAGGGCCACGATGGCGGACTTGCCGTCGCGCGAAATGGCGAACCCGGCCACGACGCTCATATCCCCGGCGTCGGCCACCCTGACGTCCCTGAGTGGGAAGAGATGGCCGTTTGCGACCGAGAGAAGATGCAGGACGCCGTCGCTGGCACCACTGCAGGCCAGAATTGTACCGTCCCTGGAGAAGGCTATGCCGCAGAAGGCCTCGTTGAGGGGTGCCGAGTCCACAACCGTGCGCGTGGCTATCGAGACAAGCCGGACTTCGTGCCGTCCGTGCCCGGCATGGAGCACTGCCGCCAGGGTGCCTTCCGGATTCACCGCCACAGCGACCGGAAAATCGCCCATGGCGACCTGGTCGCCGACGGGATGGATCGGCCACTGGTTGTGCAGGAGGGTGAATCCCTCGGTGCGGGGCCCGGGAAGCCGGAGGTCCGCCGCGCCCGCGGCGGCGGTCCGGGCAGCTGACGCCGCCAGGGCCCACGCAAGAATGAGCGTGGAGGCCCTCACGGCGCTAGGACCGGAAAAGCCCGGCGATCGTGGCCTGCATCTCCAGGGCCTTCGCCCTTGGGTCCGGGGCCTGCCGGATGGGCCGGCCCACGACGATATAGTCGGCGCCCCGCAGGAACGCGTCCTCAACGTCCACCGTGCGCTTCTGGTCGTCGCTCGGCCTGTTGTCCACCGGCCGGATCCCCGGGCTCACGATCAGGAAATTCTGGCCGAGCTCGCCCCTGAGGCGCGCCGCCTCGAGGCCCGACGAGATCACGCCGTCGCAGCCGAGCTTTATCGCCCGGCGGGCCCGCGAAAGCACCAGCTCCTCCGGGTTGCACTGGAACCCGAGGTCGTCCAGGTCCCCGCGGTCGAGGCTCGTAAGCACCGTTACAGCAAGGATCTTAAGGCGACCCTTGGCCGAAACCGCAGCCTCCATCATCGGGTCATTGCCATGCACCGTGGCAAAGTCCACCTTGCGGTGCTGGAGCTGCTCGACGGCCAGCTTCACGGTCTCGGGGACATCGAAGAACTTGATGTCCGCGAACACCTTCTTCCCCTGCGCCCCGAGCCAGTCGATCATGTCGAAGTACTGGCCCGTCATGAGGAACTGGAGCCCAAGCTTGTAAAACTGGACGGAGTCCCCGAGGCGCTCGACCCAACGCTTGCCTTCGTCAAGGGAGGGCACGTCGAGCGCCAGGATCAGCCGGTCACGCGGGTCGATCGCTTTGGTGGAGAGGTTGGGGTTGGAGGGCACCGACCAAGATGCCACCGATCGGCGCTCGGCGGTCAAGACCGAACGCCTTGCGCCGGGAATTGACGCCGCGGCATTGTGAAAACGAGAATCAACCGAAATGCCCACCACCGTCTTCACCATTGCCAACCAGAAAGGCGGCGTCGGCAAGACCACGACCGCGGTAAACCTCGCGGCGGGGCTTGCCCTGAAGAAGGTCCACACGCTGCTGATCGACCTGGATCCCCAGGCCAACGCAACAAGCTCGCTCGGCATCGAGAAGCAGGAGGGCAGGAGCCTGTACTCGGCCCTGAGGGGCGAGGGCGGCGCCCTGGGCATGGTGACGCCCACCAAGTACGAGCACCTGGCCCTGATCCCGAGCGAGGAGGACCTTGCGGCGGCCGAGATCGAGCTCTCGCAGATGGACAACTACCTGATGAAGCTCCGCGGGGTCCTGGCGCCGATCGTGGCCTCCGGCGGCTTCCGGGTCATCATCATCGACTGCCCGCCGGCCCTTGGAATGCTGTCCATGAACAGCCTTGCGGCGGCCGACTTCCTGCTGATCACGCTCCAGTGCGAGTACATGGCCCTGGAGGGGCTGGGCCAGATCCTGCGCAACGTCGAAAGGCTAAGGACGGCCGGGATCAACCCGGGCCTCGAGCTCGGGGGCATCGTCATGACCATGTTCGACATCCGAACGAGCCTCTCCCGCCAGGTCGTCGACGAGGTGAAGAAGCACATGCCCGAGAAGATCTTTGCCTCGGTGATACCGCGCACCGTTCGCCTGAGCGAGGCGCCGAGCTTCGGCAAGACGATCTTCGACTACGACCCGGCGAGCCCGGGATCGGCCGCGTATCGCCACCTGGCGGCCGAGGTCATCACGCGCTTCGGCCTGTGACCAAGTACTTCCAGAGCTTCCTCGTAGGGCTCCAGAGCAACCTGGTCTACCGCTGGAACTTCGGGGTGCGGAGCCTGTTCTGGTTCTTCCACCTGGTGGTCGTGTTCATCCTCTGGGGCGCGGCCTTCGCGACAAGCCCGTCGATCGGCGGGTACTCGTTCGCCCAGACGCTCACCTACTTCGTCGTCATCTTCGTCCTGCAGTTCTTCATCGGCGCCTTCAACGAGGACTACCAGATAAGCGAGGACATCCGAAACGGCCTTATCAACCAGTTCCTGCTGAAGCCGATAAACTACTTCGCCTACCGGCTGAGCGTCTTCGCGGCGGCGAGGGTGGTGTCGGGGGTGTTCGGCTTCCTCGCGCTCCTCCTGGCGCTTCCCTTCTTCAGGGCGTACCTTGACTTCCCGCACGACGCGTGGCGCTTCTTCCTCGCCGTGCCCGCCATGGCCATGACCGCGATCATCCAGTTCAGCATCGCCTACATCTTCGGGCTCCTCGCGTTCTGGTTTCTGGACATCCAGGGATTCGTCATCCTCTCGATGGCCATCGAGAACCTGCTCGGCGGGCAGATGATGCCGCTCGACCTGCTGCCCCACCCGATCTTCAACATCGTCCGGTTCCTCCCCTTCTTCTACCAGGCCTACTTTCCCGCCTCGATCATCACGGGCAGGCAGGGCCTCGACTTCGCCGTGCAAGGCCTGGCGATCCAGGCGTTCTGGGCATTCGCCCTGGTGTGCCTGGCCGAGTTCGTGTGGCTGCGCGGGCTGCGCCACCACACCGCGGCAGGCGGCTGACCACTCCCCATGGAGACGATCGGCCACTACCTTAGGATATGGCTGGCGAGCGCACGCTACTCGCTCGTGAGGGCAACTATGTTCCGCGGGGATCTCTTCATCTGGTCCGTCGTGGAGCTCCTGTGGATATCCGTGAACGTGGCCGTGATCTTCGTGATCTACAGCCACACCAAGACGGTTGCCGGGTGGAGCCAGTACGAGATGCTGCTCCTTGTCGGCACCTCCATGCTCATCCAGCGCTTCCTCATGGGTTTCTTCTGGAGCGGCATCTTCGAGATGGGGCGAAACATCCGGAGCGGGCTCTTCGACTTCACGCTCGCCCAGCCCGGGGACCCCCTTTTCATGGCGTCGACCCGCAAGCTCGAGCTGGACGGGCTCCTGAACTCGTTCGTCGCGGCGGCGCTTGTCGCGTACTCGGCCTGGCGGCTCGGCATCCACCCCGGCCCGGGGGCGATCGCGATCTACCTGTGCATGCTGGCCTGCGGCGTCATCATCCACTACAGCGCCCTGGTGATGGCTATGTCGCTCGCATTCTGGATCACGAGCTCCCAGGGCGTCGAGGGGAGCTACTTCACCCTGATGGAATTCTCGCGGCTCCCGAGGGAGGCCTTCGGCCGCCTGGCGAGCATCATCTTTGTCTGGATCCTTCCCGTGGTGGTGGTGAGCAACGGGCCGGCCCGGGAGCTCCTCCGCGGGTTCGAGCCCTGGTGGGCCCTGGGGCTCTTCGCGGCCGCCATGGGCTGGTTCGCGATCGCGGTCTTCATGTTCAGGAGCGGGCTTAGGCGCTACACGAGCGCGAGCTCATGACCGGGGACCTAGACGCGCTCCAGTCCCGGATCGGGTACCGCTTCCGCGACCCGGCGCTGCTGGAGCGCGCGCTCACCCATGCCTCCTTCGCCCAGGAAAATCCCGGCCTGCCGGGCAACAACCAGCGCCTGGAATTCCTCGGGGACTCGGTCCTGCAGCTCGTCCTGACGGAGGCCCTCTTCGCGCTCTTTCCCGACGACCGGGAAGGCGACCTGACGAAGCGCCGGGCGATGCTCGGCAAGGGCGAGTTCCTCTCCGCGCTGGCCCGCGAGATCGGGCTCGACGCGTGCCTGCGGCTGGGCGCGAACGAGGAATCCACGGGAGGGCGCGCCCGCCTGGCCGCGCTCGAGGACGCGTTCGAGGCCCTGGTCGGCGCCGTCGACCTGGACGGCGGGATCGACGCCGCGCGCACGACCGTCCTCGCCATCTACGGGGACCTTCGCGGCCGGCTCTCGGGGCTGGAGGGCCGGGCGAACCCGAAGGGCCGACTCCAGGAGATCGTGCAACCCCGGCACGGCAACAACGCGCTCCGCTACGAGGTGGCGTCAACCGAGGGCGCCGACCACCAGCGCATCTACGAGGTCGCCGTATACCTTCTGGAAACCCGGATCGGAGCCGGCAGGGGCGCCTCAAAGAAGGTCGCCGAGGAGGAGGCGGCCCGCGCCGCCCTCTTGAGCCTCGACCCGGCCCCCCCGGCGCAATGACCGGCGCGGCCAGGCACAAGGTGCTCGGCGTCTGCGCCGCCGCGCGGGCGGCGGTCCTTTCCGAGGTCATGCGGGCCCACCCCTCGCCCGTGTGGATCGTCGTTTCCCAGGACCTAAAGGCCGCCGAGCAGCTGGCCGAGGACACCGGTGTCTTCCTCGCGGCGGGCGGCCCGGGGCCCGGGCTCCCGGCCCTCGTCTTCCCCGAGTCTATTCCGGACAGCCGGGACATGCGCGAGGCGTTTGCGGCCTCCGGAGACCGGCTGACCGTCCTGTCGCGCCTCCGCGAGGCGCGCGGCGGCACGCCGGGCGCGGGGACCTCGCCCGGCCTCGCCGTCTTCGCGACACCCTCGGCCCTCCTTCAGCCGGTGCCGGCGATCGAGCACTACGCCGCCAGCGAGATCGTCCTTGTGCGGGGCTTGAGGCAGCCCTTCCAGGGTCTCCTCCAGAGGCTCCGCGACCTCGACTACGACAGCGAGGCGGTCTGTGAGTCGCCGGGGCATTACGCCGTCCGCGGCGGCATCATCGACGTTTACCCGGTCACGGCCACCGAGCCCTACCGCCTCGACTTCTTCGGCGACGACATCGAGGACATCCGCGCCTTCGACCCGGTGACCCAGCGGTCCGGGGCGCGGGTCGAGCGGATCTCGGTCGCCGCCTCGCCCCGCCTGCGCCTGGAGGCCGCCAAGACGGGCATCGCCGACTACCTGGACCCGCGCGCCCACATCGCCTTCGTGGAGCCCGCGGCCCTCGAGGAGGAATTCCGGGCCTTCGCCGCGGACGGCTCCGACGGGCTTTCACCGCTCCTTGCCAAGTGCGCCGCGGCCTTTGGGCTCTCGGAGCTCGACGAGGCAAGCTCGGTCTTCGCGGATCCCGCCTCGGAGGTTGTCTGGGACACGGAGAGCCTCGAGCACCACCGCCGGCTGGCCTCGGAGAGCCTGCTGGCGCGAGACAGGCTCCAGGACGAGGAGGACGCGCGGCGCGCCTTCCTGGGCCAGCTCTCGGCATGGAGACGGGACGGGTTCGCGGTCGCCCTCGCGGCGTCCAAGGAGGGCGAGGAAAAGCGCATGCGCGAGGTCCTTGCGGCCGACCCGGCACTGTCGGGCCTGGACCCGGTCTTTCTCAGGGGCGGCGTAAACGAGGGGTTCAAGGCGGCGACACGGCCAGGCGCGGAGCTTTCCCTCGCGCGCGGAAGGCGCGGGCTGATCCTCGTCACGGAAACCGAGATGTTCGGCAGGAAGCGGGCCCGGCGCCCCGCCGGGGCCTCCCGCGCGCGGGTGTCGGTCACGCAGGTCGACCAGCTGCTCGACTTCTCGGAGCTCGTGGAGGGCGACTTCGTCGTCCACCTCCAGCATGGAATCGCCCTTTACCGCGGGGTGGCCAAGCTCGACACGGCCCAGGGCATCCGCGAGGTGATCTCGCTCGAGTTCGACGACAGCGTGACGCTCCACGTGCCGCTGCAGGAGTCCCACCTCATCAGCCGCTATGTGGGCCTCGGCCGCGCCAAGCCCCAGCTCGGCCGGGTGGGCACGGGCCGCTGGGAGAAGGCGCGCCGGGCCGTGGAACGCGCCACGGTGGACCTCGCCGCGGAGCTCCTGCGGATCCAGGCCAGCCGCGAGGCCCAGGCGGGCTTCGCGTTCCCCGGGGACACCGAGTGGCAGGGCGAGTTCGAGGCCTCGTTCCCCTTCACCGAGACCAAGGGACAGCTCGGGGCGATCGAGGACGTGAAGCACGACATGGAGCGGACCCGGCCCATGGACCGCCTGATCTGCGGCGACGTGGGCTTTGGAAAGACCGAGGTGGCGCTCAGGGCGGCGTTCAAGGCGGTGCAGGCCGGCAAGCAGGTGATCGTTCTGGTTCCCACGACCGTCCTTGCGCAGCAGCACCTGAACACCTTCCGCGAGCGGATGGCGGCGTACCCGATCTCGATCGAGATGATGAGCCGCTTCCGCTCGCCGGCCGAGCAGAGGACCATCCTCGAGGCCGTGGCGTCCGGGGGCGTGGACATCCTGATAGGGACCCACCGCCTCCTGCAGGACGACGTCGTCCCGAAGGACCTGGGCCTGCTCGTTATCGACGAGGAGCAGCGGTTCGGCGTGAAGCACAAGGAGGCGTTCAAGAGGATGCGCTCTCTGGTTGATGTACTCTCGATGAGCGCAACGCCGATTCCGAGGACCCTCTACCTGGCGCTCACGAGCGCCAGGGACATGAGCGTCATCGACACGCCACCGGTGAACCGGCACCCGATCCAGACCATCGTGAAGACCTATGATGAGAAGGTCGTCGTGGACGCCGTCAGGCACGAGCTCAGGCGGGGCGGCCAGGTCTTCTACCTTCACAACCGGGTGGGCACGATCGACCTGGTCGCCTCGCGCCTGCGGGAGCTCATGCCGGACGTCACCTTCGGCGTCGGGCACGGACAGATGGGGGCGCACGAGCTGGAGCGGGTCATGACGGATTTCGTGGCGGGACGCTTCAACGTGTTCGTCTGCACGACGATCATCGAGAGCGGGCTGGACATCCCCAACTGCAACACGCTGATCATCGAGGGCGCCGACCGCTTCGGCCTGTCGCAGCTCTACCAGCTCCGGGGCCGGGTCGGGCGCTTCAAGCACCAGGCCTACGCGTATCTCCTGCTGCACCGCCACACCCGTCTCCTGGATGCCGCCCGCCAGCGCATGAACACGCTCAGGCAGCACAACCAGCTCGGGGCCGGCTTCAAGATCGCGATGCGTGACCTGGAGCTGCGGGGCGCGGGAAACCTGCTCGGGGCCGAGCAGAGCGGACACATCGTCGGGGTGGGGTTCGAGCTCTACTGCCAGCTCCTGCGCCAGTCCGTGGCCCGTCTGAAGGGCGAGAAGACGGCCGCCGCGATCCGCGCCGGCGTGAAGCTCGACTTCGTGTTTGTCGGCGAGGGCTCGCCCTCGGAGAACCGGCAGCAGGGCCGGCACGAGGACGGGTATACCGCGATCAAGGACGCCGAGGATGACAAGGGCGCGGAAATCCAGAGGGTCCAGGCGCGGGTTCCCTCGGGTTACATCAGCGAGACCCGCCTCAGGATCGACGTCTACCGCAGGCTTGCGATGGCCGGCACCCCCGGGGAGGTCCACCAGATCGAGGACGAGCTCAAGGACCGTTTTGGCAAGCCCCCGCAGGAGGTGCGCACGCTTGTGCAGGTCACCGAAATCCGAGTTCTGGCGGAACAAAAGGGCATACTTTCCGTCGAATCAGAATCCAACCGTCTGAAGTGCCTGCGAGGCTCCGGCCAAAGGGATGACTGGGTTATGATCGGCTCCCGGTTTCCAAGGTTGACCGCGCCGCGCCCGCACCTACGATTGAAGGAGATTATCGCCTTCTTGAAAAATCTGCCGAACCCATGACCCCGCACCGCAGCGCTTACGCTGCACTCGTTGCCACGCTTCTAGCGACCTCAGGCCTGGCGCAGACTGCGCCCGGGGATGATAATCTCAACCTGCGTTTCACCAACGGGATAGTGGCCATTGCCGAGGACAAGATCATCACCGTGGACGACGTCCGCCGCGAGGTGACGCCCCTCATCCCGCAGATCCAGCGCGAGGCGCGCAACGAGCAGGAATTCAACCAGAAGCTCGACGCGCTGCAGGACAACGCGATCCAAAACCTCATCGACCGAGTCCTGATCATCAAGGACTTCCAGAAGGACGACAAGAAGCACGTCCCGGAGAACTTCATCGACAACCAGATCGCCGACCAGCTGAACGAGCAGTTCGACAACGACCGCTCCAAGTTCCTGGCGTACCTGAGGGCTCGCGGGACGACCATGCGCGACTACCGCAAGGAGGTGGAGGAGGACATCATCTACAACTACATGATGCACCAGCAGCATAAGTCGCAGAGCATCGTGAGCCCGGTCCGGATCGAGCAATACTACAAGGAGAACAAGGACCGGTTCTACCAGGACGACAGCGTCCATCTCCGCCTGATCCAGCTCTCCCGGGCGTCCGGCCAGAGCGACGGCGAGCTCAAGGGCCAGTCGGAGGCGATCCTCCTAAGGCTGCGCTCGGGCGAGAAATTCGAGGACCTTGCCAAGGAGTACAGCTCCGACTCGCGCCGCGCAAAGGGCGGCGACTGGGGCTGGATGAAGCGGAGCGACCTGAAGCCCGAGTTCAGCGAGCCGCTATTCGCGGTCAAGAAGGGCGAGTGCTCGGAGCCGGTGATCCTTCCAGAAGGTTGCTTCCTCCTTTATGCTGAAGACCGCAAATATGCCGGCATTCAGCCCCTGGACGAGGTTCGCGACCAGATCGAGCGGATCCTGGTCCAGCAGATGGGCAGAGAATACGAGGACCGGTGGCTCGAGCGCCTCAGGCGCAACGGATACGTGAAGCACTTCTGAGGCCGCCGCAGGGGTGTCCTCAGAGGGGGTGGGCTGTTGGTGTTCCGGCGGCTTCATCGCTCATCGTTGATAAAGTGTCTCTACCTTAAGGTCCGGAATCCAGGGCTCCCGCGACCGGTTCATTGGCGTATCTTGCCTGGCGCCTTCCGTTCTGGGTCCCGCGGGGACCTCCCCGCTTTCACCCTACCCGGCCCCGACAGAGTCCTCAGGGAAGCGAGGCCACCGCGCTCTTGGCGGACGCCTCGTTCAGGAGGGCCACCATAGGGCTGCTCGTGGGCTCGTAGGCCTTGACAACGATTCCCACCAGATTCTCCCCCGTGACGCGGGTCGAATCGCATTCGGCGTTCCCTACACCCATCGCCACCCAGCCGTCCGAGTCCCTCTTCACCAGGACGTGGGCCACCGGGCGGCCCAAGTCGCCCACGTAGACCGCGGTCATGCCGGCCCTCAGGTCGGCGACCGCCACCTTCTGGGTGACGACAACCGTGTGGTCCCTGTAGAGCGGGAGCATGGAGTCGCCGCTTCCAACCAGGTACTCCGTGCCCGGGTGGTCCATCACGTAGGCCTTGGCGAGCCTGAGCGCCTCAAACGGCTGCACGATCTCCGACTGGGGGGACATCATCGCAACCGCCTGGGGCGAGAACTTAGCCGAACTCATCGTCGAGCAGCCAGACCAGCCCAGGCTCGCGACCGTGATCAATCCGAAGGACGCCCAACGGGAGAAGTGTGAGGTGCGCGAGACCTGTTCCGGGGACTGCTCGTTTTTCATGAGCTCATTAAACGCCTCCACGAGGGATTTATGAATAGGGGGTACCCATTGAAGAAGGCGGGGACTTCACCCGGGGCGCCTAGGGGTATGCCCGGGGTAAGACGGGAGAAACCGGGAGTCCCTAGGGTGTTTCCCCTAGGCCTCCCGAGGGGAGGCGGGGCTCACGGCGAACGGGTGGCGTCTATTTTTAGACATGTCTATTTTTGTTGTTTAATTTAAACCTTCTCGCTTATTTGCCCTTAAGTGAACGCAGAAGCTGATCTCGCGGGCCCCGCCACACCCTACCCCGCCAACAGGTTTCGAGCGATGCCCGCGGGCGAACGGCCCCAGGAACGCCTGGAAAGGCTGGGGGCCGCAGCCCTGAGCGATACCGAGCTCCTTGCCATGCTGCTTCGCAGCGGAACCCGCGAGCAGGACGTGATCGCTGTCTCGTCGCGCCTCATCTCCGAGGCGGGATCGCTCGCGGGGCTCCTCTCCTGGCACGAGGCGGACTTCCGCGGCTTAAAGGGTATAGGGCGCATCAAGGCGCTCCAGCTTGTCGCC
>Ga0302157_10000246_pt1 | contig 71371 bp, 60 predicted proteins | sample I_Bog_N3_3_FD_193502 | JGI IMG/M metagenome (GOLD analysis project Ga0302157, IMG submission 193502) | Peat permafrost microbial communities from Stordalen Mire near Abisko, Sweden - I_Bog_N3_3 | ecosystem: Environmental > Terrestrial > Soil > Wetlands > Peat | place: Sweden: Abisko, Stordalen... | reverse complement strand
AGGATCAATTGCTCTTGTGGGGAAACCTCGTGCCGATTGCCACCGGGTCAGATTGGATTCTGACGCGCACCTTGCCATCAGTATGATGATCGCGTAGATCGAATAGAGCGCGGGCGCGTTGGGCAACGGATACACTGCGCCGGCCAGCGCAATTGCCATAAAGGCGATGGCGTCGATCTGGGCGATTACGTGTCGTGGACGAAGTTCCCCTCGGCGATGCAAGTAGATCGGAGCGGCAACCGATACGATGATGTACGACGCCAAACGAGGAACTGAACACACCGTGCCGACTCATCAGAAGTAATATGCGCGCTGCCGAGGAAACCAATGCCGGCGCGTGTCGCCAGAACCAGCCCCAAGCGCGGATTGCTTGCGGCAATATTTCCGATGTGGAGCTGGGAATGATCGCAGGCAGCGCGGGCGTCGAAAGACCGTCGGGCAGAGCGAATACGTCCCTAAAGAGTACATTGACGTAGTTGGTGAGGCCTGATGCGACCGACGCGGCACAGCCGATGTACGCGATCAGCAACGTCCAGCCGGCGAGAATCCCCGTTGGCGACAGTACCTGGTACTGCAAGCCGTACGATGGTCCCACCGCTGTTTCTACGACTTCGGGTACTATGCCGCGAGCGGCGCTGGAGTCGGTCGCAATCATAGTTATGTTATTGGATCTGCCTTGATTTGCCGGGAAAGGCTGATCGCCGAACTCGCGTCGCCGAATGGTTCGGCCTGACGATATTCACCATTCGTTGCAGTTGGAGAGGTTGGTGTTGGCCAATGGTAATTGGCTATATGCAGATAACCGAAAAGTCTTTAGTACGAGGTGGTCGTGGATCTTAAGCTCGCGCGCCTTACTAACATCGCCATCGGCAGGCGCGAGAACATGAGCACCACGGAAGACTGCCCGCACTGCCGCTGGCAATTCGAAATCGCTTGGCAGCGAGCAGATCGGAAGATCCGCAGCAGCACCTGCTTCTTCGGAGATGGCGCGCCCCGGGTCTCAATTGGCACCGTGAATATCGCGGCGGCAATCGTACACTGTCGTCGACTCACGCCCCGCATCGGCCGTCACTAGCATGGCTCAGCGTGATCAATTCGGGGTGGAACAGACGACGGCAGACCCGCAGGCCGTGCGTCATTTCGACGGCGCGTTGTCGAAGCTGTTGACCCTCAACAATGATCCACTGGCAGAGGCGGACCGGGCCTTGGCCGGCGATCCGAGCTTCGCGATGCCGCACGTGCTCAAAGGTCTTGCGGGTGCGCTTGGCACCGATCCGTCACTACACGCCGATGCGCGCCGGTCTTTGGCCGCCGCGAAGGCCCTGACGGATGTGAAGCCTGTCGCGCGGGACCTCGGCCATGTGGCGGCTTTGCATGCGTGGCTCGGGGGTCATTTCCCCGACGCCGTCGCGGTGTGGGAAAACATCCTGGTGGATCACCCGCACGATGCGCTGGCGATGTTCGCGGCACACCAAGCTGATTTCCAGCTGGGTGCTTCGGCGGAACTGCGCGATCGGGTCGCGCGGCGCCTGCCGCGCCTCGATGCAGGATCGCCGCTACGAGGTTACTACGACGGCATGTATTCGTTTGGGCTCGAGGAAACCGGCGACTACGCAGGCGCGATCGAGGCTGGAATGCGTTCGGTCCGGAGCGATCGGCGCGATGCGTGGGCAATCCACGCGGTGGCTCACGTTCACGAGATGACTCACCGTCTCGAGGAAGGCGAGAATTGGCTGAGGAGCCGGGTCGAGGATTGGGATACTGATAATTTCTTCGCGATCCACAATTGGTGGCATCTGGCTCTATACATTCTCGACCAGGAGCGCTGGCAGGAGGTCCTGGAACTTTACGATCAGCGCATTCGCCGGAACGACTCCGCAGTCGTCTTCGATCTGCTTGATGCGAGTGCGCTGTTATGGAGGCTGAAGCTGTGCGGGATCGACGTCGGCCAACGTTGGTCGCGAATCGCTGCGTTGTGGGAGCCACATATTGATGACGCCTGGTATTCATTCAATGACATGCACGCCATGATGTCCTTCGTCGGCGCCGGCGAGTTCGGGCAGGCGCGGCGACTCATTGCACGACTCCGCGAGACGGCGCTTGCAAGTTCGCCGAACGCTGGGATGACGCGCAGTGTCGGGCTCCCGGTCAGTGAGGCGCTGCTCGCCTACGGCGAGGGCCGCTATGAGACGGCGGTAAATCTGTTGCTTCCGGTGAGGGCCATTGCGGCGCGAGCAGGCGGCTCGAATGCACAACGCGACGTGATTGGCTGGACCTTGTTGGCAGCAGCCGGAAAGTCAGGTCAAAGCCGGCTCGAGCGGGATATCTTGAATGAGAGACTGGCGCTGAAGCCCAACTCGGCCCTGAACTTGGCGTGGAGCCGGCGACGGGGCGGCCCCGCGCGGTTGGAGCCCTCACTGTGAGTCCGGTCATGCCGGCGGCGTCGATGCGGATCATACGTTGGCGGGAGGTAGTAACCATGAGTTTGGGTTGATACATGACGGATGCGTCACGAAAAGATTGATGCCCCGATGAAGTTATTGGTTCCCATTTGGTATAGGTAGCTGAGGTTCGAAATGAAGATCAATGTTCAGGCGCCGCGCTTGCGTCGCCTATCGCCACTGTTGGCGGCCGTCATCGCCGGCTTGTTCGTTCAGCAGGCTGTATGCGGCGAGGAGTCGGCTGACGCAACACTGGCCGAGATCACCGTCACTGCGCAGAAGCGTGCAACGTCGGCCGACCAGACGCCGATCAGCATCACCGCTGTTACCGGCGCGGAGCTTCTCGACCGCGGATATTCCGACTTCAGCGCGTTGGCGGCATCGACGCCCGGCATTTCCATGCACAACAATGGCCCCGGTCAGACCGAATTCGAGATGCGCGGCATGACGTCGAGCGGCGGGAATTCGCCGACGGTGGGCTTTTATCTTGATGATGTTCCGCTCACGGCGCCCGCGGCGGCACAAAACGGGAAGGTCGTGATCGACCCTTCGCTATATGACTTGGACCGTGTGGAAGTGCTGCGCGGTCCCCAAGGAACGTTGTACGGGTCCGGTTCGATGGGAGGAACCGTCAAACTGGTGACCAACCAGCCAAACCTGCAAGCTCTCGGGGGCAGCGCTCAGACCGTGCTTTCCGGAACCGACGGCGGCGGGTTTAATCATGCGGAGAACGCGGCGCTCAACCTCCCGCTCGTCCAAGATAAGCTCGCGTTGCGCATCGTCGTATCGCAATCGGATACCAGCGGTTGGATCGACCGCATCGTCGTTGGCGATTTCCCGCAGTCCCCCGATGGCGGCTATACCCGCGGCAACGTGCTGGCATCTCCGGTGGTCGCCGACCACAAGGACGTGAATTCCGAAGCGCTCCAAGGGGGGCGCGTCGCCCTGGCGTGGAAGCCCATCGATAATCTCACGATAACGCCGTCGATTTTTTACCAGCGCATCACGCAGGACGGTGAAAGCGCATACGATTCGGTTCCTGGCACGTTGGCGCACTACCAGCCTTTCGACGTCGCCGAGCCCTATGCCGACTCTGTCACCATCAATAGCCTGACGGTAAACTGGAAACTCGACAGCGTCGACCTCACTTCGGTGTCCGCTTATTGGCGTCGAGATTCGTCGCAGACGCAGGACGGCAGCGAAAACCTGCAAGGGCCCCTCGTTGGCCTGAATCCCATACCGAATCCCGCCGGAAGTCCTCCGACCTATGGCGATTGCCTGCCTGATGCGCCGTCGCCGTTCACCGGTCCCTGCGGCACCGGACCCATCCCCGGAACCGAGATCGACCGCACGACGCAGTTCAGTGAGGAGTTGCGCGCCGCATCGAGCGGCAGCGGTCCGCTGCAATGGGTGGGGGGAGTGTTTTACAGTCAATTCCGGTCCGACTGGGATCTGTTCGTCGACGTCACGAACCCTGCCGCTTTCGGCACTACCATTCACGATATCTGGACGTACCTTCAACCGACGCACATTCGACAGGAGGCCGTGTTTGGCGAGGGAACGTATGCGTTTACGGACAAGTTCAATGTCACCGTCGGAGCTCGGTGGTACGACTATGAGAACCATGTGAGTACGTCGGCTGCGGGTTTCGGCTCCCCCAACGGAACCGACACTCCCTTGGTGGTCGATGTCAATCAGTCCAACAATGGCCTGAACCCCAAGCTCGGGTTGTCCTATCAAGCGGACAACGATTTGCTGGTGTTTGCCAATATTTCCAAGGGTTTCCGACCGGGAGGAGGCAATCAGCCGCTGCCGACGCAGGGAGCGATCGGCGCCTTCGTTGCCTCCCAGGTCGCCGCGTTGGGCTATGCGAACGGCGTCGCCCCGCTCAGTTACGGCTCGGACGCCGTCTGGAGTTACGAGATTGGGGAGAAAACCAAGCTATTCGGGAACAAGCTGCGCTTGAATTCGAGTCTCTATTTCGAGAACTGGGAGCGGATCCAGTTGGAGGAGCTGCCGGCTGACTATCCGCTGTTCGACAACGCCAACACCGCGCACATCTACGGCGGGGAAGTCGAACTGGAGGCAATCTTGACCAATAGCTGGACCTTGGGGGCGAGTGTCGGCCTGACCCATGCGGTACTCGCCGAAACCAGCCACGGCTTCCAGGCCGGAGACCGCCTGCCATCGGTGCCCTCGGCAACCGGCAATGTAAACCTGAATTACCACCGTCCTCTAAATGATCGCTATAAGCTGACCGCGCGTCTCGACACCACCTATACGGGGTCCCGCGTTGATTTGACCTTCCCGGGCGGAGTGCCCGACACGCAATCCCCCTTGGCGGCCTACACGCTCACGAACCTGCGCGTCGGTCTAAATGCAGAGGCGGGCTGGCAGGTGGCGCTCTTCGCGAATAACGTGACCAATAAGCGTGCGCAACTGGAAAACATCGCGGAAATCACCTTCGCAAATTCCGCGTTCAATCGCGTTGAAACCAATCAGCCGCGGACGATCGGTGTAGATCTCGGCTTTCGATTTTAAGGATCATGAACAGCGTCACCGGATCTGATATGGAATGCCATCGATGGATCGACTACTGAGCGCTGAGCGCCGCGACCTGACGGGCGATTTTCGGACGAGACTGCGGTTCCGGCGCGTGGTGGTGCCCACTGCCGCCGGAGACGGCGGCGCCACGGGCAGCGGATTCGAGCTAAGATGCGGACCTAACTCAAGGGAGACACCAAAATCAGTCCGTCAGTCCTGGCATTCGTCTTGTCGCTCGGCTTCACGGTCGCCGCTTCGGCCGCGGATCCGCCACCCGATCTCATTTTGCTTCACGGCAGAATTCATACCGAGGATGCTGGCCGCAGCGTCGCGCAGGCGCTCGCGGTGCGCGGCAACGCGATCATTGCCGTCGGGACCGATCAGGCGGTCGGCGCCCTGAAGGGATCCAGGACTCGAAGCATTGATCTCGCCGGTCGAGTGGTGCTCCCGGGCATCATCGACGCACATACCCATCCGGCCGAGAGCGCGCAGGATCAGGGCAAGTGCAGCCTCGACGACAAGATGTTGGCGACTGCAGGAATCAAGGCCAAGGTGGCGGCGTGCTTGCGGCAACCTGCGCAGGGCACGCTTTGGTTCGAGGTCGTGCAAGTCAATCCGTCCGGAGTAACGCTCACGCTTCACGACCTCGACGCGATGTTGGCCGATCGCCCGATGCTCCTCGAGGGCTCGGACGGGCACACGGTCTGGGCTAACTCGGCCGCGCTCAAGGCCGCCGGCATCGGCCCCGGCACCCGCGATCCGGCGGGCGGTCGAATAGAGCACGACCCCTCGGGCAACCCCACCGGCACGCTGCGGGACGTCGCGGCCGAGATCGCGTTGGGAGCGAAACCGGCACCGGGGCTCGACTTGGAGGCCTCGCAACTTGATAAGGCGTTGGCCGGCATGCGCGCGATCGGGATCACGTCGGTTCAAGATGCGGACACCGATGACCATGACATGCAGTTGTACCGGCGGCTTTACGATAGGCACCGGCTGAACATGCGGGTGAGGGCGACGTTTGGCTTGAAGCATACTGACCGGGCGGCCGATGCCATCATCGCCGATGCGATCGCTTTTCGCGCGAAGTGGGCGATCGACCCGGACTTTCTTCGCGCAGACGCGGTCAAGATCTTCGCCGACGGCGTGATCGAATATCCCTCGCAGACGGCCGCTCTGCTGGCGCCTTATCTGGATGGAGCGGGCCACTCAACCGACAATCGCGGGCCTACGTACTTCAATCAGGATCAGCTGAACCGCATCGTCAGCGCCGCGGATGCCGCTGGCTTCACGGTTCACGTTCATGCGATCGGCGATCGCGCAGTGCGCTCAGCGCTCGATGCGTTCGGCGATGCGCGTCAGCACAACGGGGTGCTGGACAACCGCGATCAAATCGCCCATCTGGAATTGGTCGATCCGGCAGATTTTCCGCGTTTCAAGGGACTGGGCGTCATTGCGAATTTCCAGTTGCAATGGGCCGAACGTGATCCGTACATCGTCAAGGCGACGCTGCCCTATCTTGGGCCGGAACGGTCCCGATATCTCTACCCGGCACGCTCGCTGCGGGATGCCGGCGCACTGATCGTCGGCGGGAGCGACTGGGGAGTGAGCACGTACAATCCTTTCGCGGCAATGGAGCACGCCGTCACTCGCCAGGAGTCTCGGGGCCGGGAGCCGCTCCTGCCCGAACAGAGCATCGGCCTTCAGGATGTCGTCGATGCCTATACCATCAATGCCGCGTTCGCCCTGAAGCAGGAGCACACCACGGGCAGTTTGGAGCAGGGCAAGCGTGCCGACTTCATCGTGCTTGATCGGGATATCTTCGCGATCGACCCCTTCGACCTGCACAACACCCGGGTTCTGGCCACCTACCTGGATGGGCGAGAGGTCTATTTGGCTCCTGTGCGGAGCCGCCGCGGCCGCAAAGATGCGGAAAACAAAGTAAAGGCGCATGCCGGATCTGCAGCGATGTGAAATCTGCCGATGTCCAACGGCGGGTGGAGACACGCACCTTTCAAGAGGGGGCCTCATCGGAGGCCCCGCCTTCCAGGGCTCGAGATTTATTTTTAATAGTCAGATGATTATACTGGGAGTGTGAAGGCTCCATGGCCCACCATTCTCCGTGGCCCACCATTTAAATCGTTCCCTTCATTGCTTTGCGCGGCGTGTGGGCATCGACGGCCACAATCTTGGCACCGAGCGTGATCAGCTTGCGAATTGCCGGGCTGTCCGCGGTGAACCGGTACTTCTGCCGGTCCGCGACACCAATCCAGATGCCAATTTTTGCGGCCATCCCGATCCGGCCGCGCTTCGTTCCCCGGGGTCGCCTCACGATCCTGATATCGTCGACTCAGAGTGATGGCCATGTCTCCTGAACTTTTCGGGCAGCCATGTTGGTGCGCCACGGCATGGCCGTCTGTACTCTGGCTGACATGGCTGCGCCCGTGAGGGGCGGATCTGGATGCGCCCACCTTGCTGAAGCCAAACTGTCGGCACTCCTGGCGCTTTTGCCGGTTGACCCCGTGGCGGCCCCGTAACGCGAGGCCGCAAGGTCTGCCTTGGCAGACGCCGCCGACCTATGTGCGCCATCGAACAGAGTCGATCACCCGGAATTTGATTGAATACCCGCGCGGCGCAACGAGGGTGACGGGAGGTGTGTCTTGGATATTCTGAACAGAAGAGCGGCATTGAAGGCTTCTGCCCTGTTCGGGATGGGTGCCATGACGAGTCGATCCTTGATTCCGGCGGCAACGGCGGCTGATTCTGGAGGAAGCGCGATGTCCCCGGCCGAATCTGGCACGCGGTATGGACCGCAAAGCGCGACCGGCAACGTGGCCGCCGTCTATCAGCGAGCGCGAGAGGTTCTTTATCCGATTTGCCGCGTGTGCCCACAATGCGACGGCGTGGCGTGCGCGGGCGAGTTTCCCGGGATCGGCGGGCTCGATTCCGGGATGTCATTTCAAAACAACTTCACGGGTCTGCAACGCATAAAACTCAAGGTCCGGGCGTTGAGCGATAACAAGCAGCCGGACTGCTCGACGACCCTTCTGGGCCAGAAACTATCTTTCCCCGCCATGGCGGCGCCCATCGGCGGTTTGGCGGTGAATTTCCCGAAGCTCATCGACATGTCCGAAGACCAGTATTTCGACGCCATCATCGGCGGCTGTGTCGATGCCGGCACCCTGGGTTCGATTGGCGACATCCAATCGAATCCCTTGTCCGTGACCAAGGGGCATTACGACGTCGCCGGCCGGTTTCCGGGAAAGGTCATCGCGGGCATCAAGCCGCGGCCCAACGAGAATTTTATCTCAATCATCCGCCTGGCCGAGGCGGCCAAGGCCTCCATGATCACGATCGATATCGATTCGGCCGGTCGGGGCTGGATGGACGCCTCCAAAAGCACCGCGGTCGAGCCCAAGACCGTTGCACAGCTGCGCGAATTGGTGCGCGCGACCAAGATCCCGATCATCGTCAAGGGCATCATGACCCCTGACGATGCGCTGCTCGCCGGGGACGCGGGGGCGGCAGGAATCTGCGTGTCGAATCATGGCGGCCGCGTGCTCGATCATTCGTCGGCGACGGCTGACGTGCTGCCCGCGATCGCGGACAAGGTCAAGGGCAAGATGGTCATTCTGGTCGACGGCTGCGTTCATTATGGCACCGATGTCCTTAAATACGTCGCGCTGGGCGCGGATGCCGTCCTCGTTGGCAGACACCTCTGGCGCGCAGCCCATGGCGGCGGCCGAGAGGGGGTCGCGCTGTTCATGAAAACGATGCGCGACGAATTGACCGCCGCCATGGTTCTGACCGCGGTACCCACCGTGGCCGCGATCAACCGGAACATCCTCGACTTGGACTCCCGCGCCTAGGCTGCGCACCTTGAACAGCCGTCTATTTCGCATCGGAACGTATTCGGCGAGTCTGTTGCTGGGCGCCGTCGGCATCGCGACGGCCGCGCAGATGGTGAAATCGTTCAACTACCGCGGCGGTGGCCAGGGCACGGTGATCTTCGATCACGGCACGCACGCGTCACGCGGGTTGGTGTGCGTGGATTGCCACACGCGATGGCCGGCAACGGGCGCGCAACTGTTCCAAACCCAAAAACAGGGTTTGATTTCCATGGCCGACCACAGCGGCGATGGAAAATGCTTTGCCTGCCACGACGGCAAACTCGCGTTTGCCACCTGTGAACAGTGCCATCGGTTCACGGCCGGCCGGTGAACGAACCGCCGCGTCGTCGATTCGGCGAATGGTTGTGGCGGCGGCCGCATCGCTGGTATCTGCTCGGCGTCCCGATCGGGGCGGCGCTCGCCCTGCTCGCCGGAATCGCCGTCACCGGGGGGGGCTTCGCGGCCTTGAAATATTCGTCCAGCGAGGCGTTTTGCACCTCCTGCCACGAGATGTCCAAACCCGCCGCGGAACTCACCCATCGAGTCCACCTCTCGAATGCGCTTGGGGTTCGCGCCCGCTGCGCGGACTGTCACATTCCCCCCGGCTTCCTCGCCGGCACGCTGCGTCACATGGCATCCGGAATGAGCGACAGCTGGGGACACCTGCGGTCCACCGTCGGCACACCCGCCAAGTACGAAGCACACCGGCTGGAATTGGCGCAGAAAGTCTGGGGGCGGCTGCGGGCGGACGATTCGGCCGAATGCAGGCAATGCCATGCGGTGGCGGCGATGGCCGCGGCGGGTCATCCGGCGCAGGAAGCGATCACCCCGGCGGTCATGCACCAGTCGCTGTCGCGCAGTTACACCTGCATCGACTGCCACAAAGGGATTGCCCATGACTTGCCGGCGATTCAGTGATGACCCGGGAGCTGCACGACACGCTCCGCGACCCCCGTCTGCGACAGGTGCAATGGCTGGATCTGGTGCGCGTGACACCCATGCAAGTCCTGTTCGAACCCGTCCTGCCCGCGCTGTGGCTCGTCGCTTCCCTCATCGCGGCGGCCGACGGCCAGGTTATCGTCGCACTCGGCCTGTCGTTCATGTTCTTCCTGACCGGATTACGCTTGATCCACAACGCCTTTCATGCGGCGCTCGGACTCTCTCACCTCGGCACCGAGTTGGTCCTCTGGGTCATGAGCGCAGTGATCCTGGGCTCGATGCACGCCGTGCGATTCACCCACCTGAACCATCATCGCCTGAATCTGTCGCAAGAAGATGTCGAAGGGCGGCACGCCCAGATGGCCGGTTGGCGGGCCCTGCTGCACGGACCCTACTTCACGGTGTTGATGCACGTGACCGCGTTTCGTCACGGCCATTGGCGGTTGCGCGCAACGATCGCCGGTCAATTACTGATGAATGCGACGCTTATCGTACTGGCGTTTCGCCATTGGACCTGGGCTCCACTTCAATACCATGTCTGCGCCATGGGCGTGGGCCACTGCCTGACCGCCTTCTTCGCGGTCTGGACCGTCCACCATCACTGCGATCGGACCCACTACATCGCCCGGACGCTGCGCAATAGAATCCTCAACGCCGTGACATTCAACATGTTCCTGCATATCGAACATCACCTCTTTCCCCTGGTTCCCACCTGTCATCTCGGCGAGTTGTCGCGTCGCATCGACCGGGCTGCACCGGAACTCAAGAGCAAAATCGTCTTCTGACGAACGGACCGGCCCCATGACGCATGCCCCGCTGAATTTTCTGTGGATGCCGGGACGCGTGCTGTTCGTGTCGTATTTCATCGCATTGGGCTTGAGTCATCTGATTCATTTCGAGCAGCATGCCTTGGTCTTGAAAAGGAAGGAGGTGCCTCTGCCGCGCTGCGCGACGTTGCTCACGATCGTGATGATGATCTCTGGCGGGGTAATGGTGCTGTTTGATTGGCAAACCCGGATCGGCGCGCTCATCCTGTTCTGCATCATCTTTCCCGCACCGTTCTTTCTGCATAGGTTCTGGAACGAGACCGACTCCTACATGCGCCTCAGCGAGTTCGCGCACTTGATGAAGGACCTTTCCCTGGCCGGCGCCGCACTGATAGTGGCGGCGATAACCTAAATGGACGGCGCCGGCGATTGTCGTCGAGGTAGGCCTGATTCGTTCGCGCAAGAAGTGCGTTAAAAGCAGATAATCGTCCGTGGACTTCGGGCGCTACCGTGTCGCCGTGACGGGATCCAACCTTAAGGCGCCAGTGTCGGATCGGCATCATGGAGCCCACGGTTAGATGCGTGAGCCTCCCGTCACCGGGACGACCTCGCCGGTGATATACGATGCGCCGGCACACAGGTACACGATCACCTCCGCATAATCTTCCGTTCGGCCGACGCGCGCCAATGGCACAGTAGCCCGGGCCGCTGAGTCCATGTCGCCGAACGAGCACTCCCAATTGGAATTCACGTAGCCGGGTGCGATTCCGTTGACTCGAACGGCTGGAGCGAGGCCCCGGGCGAGTTCCCGGGTCAACCCCACAAGCCCGGCTTTGGCCGTTGCGTAGGCCGTGCTGCTGGCGCCGCCGCCGAATGCCGCCACGGACACCGTATTGACCACAGCACCGTTCGCCTGGGTCAACGCCGCCGCAAGTGTCTTGGTCATCCAGAACGCGCTGAGCAAATTGATCCGCAGAATCTTGTCCCAGAACTCATCGGTCAAGGCATCGAGGTCCGCCGGGGATATGGGTGTGCGCGTGCCGGGCGCGCCCGCGTTATTGACCAAATAGTCGAGTCCCCCGAGCCATTCCAAGCTCCTTAGGGCGACATCACGGGCCCCCGCGGATTCGCTCAAGTCGCCGGGCACGCCCTCCACCCAGAAGCCTTGCGCCTTCAGGTCGCCGACGGCACCAGCGAGCGCGTCGGTCGGCAAATCATTCATTGCAACCCGAGCTCCGCTGCGAGCAAGGCGCTGCGCCGTCGCCAACCCGATTCCGGATGCGCTTCCCGTCACGAGCGCCCTAACCCCGTGCAACTTGAACTCGATCAAATCAGGCTTGTTCATAAGTTCCTTGGGTCAAGGGGCGGGGGCCGGCGAGGATCTGCGGTATGGCGAACAACCCGGGATAGGAACAGCCACTGACGATCTCGAACACGAATCACGCCGCAATGGACCCCGCTGCCGGCAACGTGACCATGCCGATCATACAGGCGATTCCAGCCAGGTGATTGGCGGCCATGCCGCCCTTGTAGACAATCGTCGGACTGCGGCGCAAACGGATCCAGCGATCGGCAAGCCAGCCCATCGCGAGCGCGCTCAAAGCATTGAGCAGATACGCCCAAGACGCGCCGCCCACCATCGATCCCACGAAAAGCCGCGCGACTTGATGAGATAGAACGGCATATACTTGACCAGGTCAAGTATATGCTCATCACCATGCCGGAAGTGAATCGCAATAAACCCAGTCCCCGCGCCGATGCCCGCACCGTCGCCGATGTCCGGGATTTCAATCGGTTCTACACGCGGCAACTCGGTCTGCTCGACAGGCGCCTGCTGGACAGTTCCTTCACCCTCACTGAAGCCCGTGTTCTGTACGAGCTTGCGCAGCGTCAATCCTCGACTGCGACGGAGATTGCCGCAGATCTCGGGTTGGATCTTGGATATCTGAGCCGCATCCTGAAGAAGTTTGAACGTCACGGCTTGATAAAGCGCGCACGCATGATCGAGGATACGCGACGGATTCAAGTCAGCTTGACGCCCGCCGGACGCAAGAGATTCTTCCCGCTCGATCGGGTTGCCTGCCGGCAGATCGAATCGCTGATTGCGCCGCTGACAACCAGGCGCCGCAATGAGCTGCTCAATTCAATGCGCGCGATCAAAGCGGTGCTGGCCGCCCCGAAGTCGGCAACTGATTCGAGCTCGCACCCGCACCCGCTCGCGAACGCATTGACGTTACGTGACCTCCGTCCGGGAGATATCGGATGGATTACTCACCGGCAGGCAGTCCTATACCACCAAGAGTACGGCTGGGACGGCAGCTATGAGGCGCTGGTTGCAGAAATCCTTTCGGGGTTCGTCAAGTCCTTCGATCCGGAGTCTGAGGCTGCCTGGATCGCTGAGGCAGACGAGGGTATCGTCGGCTCCGTATTTCTGGTTCACGCATCCCCGAAAATCGCCAAACTTCGCTTGCTGTACGTCGAACCGACGGCGCGGGGCATGGGGATCGGCCGCACGCTGGTCGATGAATGTATCGCCTTCGCTCGCGCAAAGCATTACGAAACACTGACGCTTTGGACCAATGATGTGCTGGTATCGGCCAGGACGATCTATCAAGCGGCGGGTTTTCGACTGACCAAGGAAGAGCCCCACCGTTCATTCGGCAAGGATCTTGTCGGGCAAACCTGGGACTTGGCCGTGAAGACAGCGCCGTTGGCGGGCTAGATACCCATTCGGCCAACGCCGCCCTCATGGCACAGCGGTCATGAGGGCGGCGTCGTCATCAGTGCCTCAGAACTTGTAGCGGAAGCCGATCGTGGGGTTGATGTTGGTGGTGTAGAAGGCGTAGCCGCTGGCCACGCCGTTGTGCACGCCGCTGTACATGGCGCCGCCGTACACGTCGAAGTGCTTGTTGAAGCGGTAGTCTGCGTCGAAGGAGAAGGCCTCGAAGCTGCCGCTGCAGGCGCTGTAGACATCCGTGGTGCAGCCCGCCGCCTTGCCGGTGCCGTAGGCATTCTGGCGATAGCCGTAGTACGCGGCGGTGAGGTCGAGGTTGGGGATGACGGTGTAGCGCACGCCGGCCCAGTAGACGTTCAACTGCTTCGCGACGTCGTAGGCCGCATCGTTGACGAACGCCAGGTTGTACCCGCCGATGTCGGTGTAGCCGGCCGGCAAGGGATTGGACGGATTGGCGTACTTGATGTGCTCGTAGCCGGCAAAGAACTTCAGCGGATTGAACGTGTACGACCCCATGAGGGCGTAGGCCGTATTGTCCGAGATGGTGGCGGACAGCGAATTCGAGTCCGAGTACCCCAGCTTGGGCAATGCAGCCACCTGGGAAGCGCTTAGAGCCACGGCCGAGATCGCATCATTGATCTTCGAATAGTAGGCATCGACCGATGCGCCCGCGTATTGGCCGCCGAACACCGCCTGGAACGCCGTGTTCGCGCCGCCGGTCGATTGGTTGAACTTGTACAGGGCGCCGAAATGAACCAGTTCGTCGTACGAGACGTAGTACTTCAGCATCGAGTCGAGCCGCTTGTCCTCGGTGGTGCCTCCGCCCTGGTATGCTCCCGATGCCCCGATGAGGCCGAATGCCGAGGAGTCGTAGTTCGGGTCGTACTTGATCGTGCCTTCCGTGAGCAGGGTCAGCTGGCGGCCGAAGGTGATGGTTCCGAAGTGCTGCGAGCTGAAGCCCGCAAACGCGGTCTGGAAAGCCTGCCCCGCCGAACTGCCGTCCTGGCCGGTCGTGGAGGTGGCCGCCGTCTGGCCGTTGTTCACCGTCAACGACTTCAGCGAGTCGGCAATCTGGCCGGATTGGGGATTGAAGAAGGTCTCGATCTGGAACACGGCCGCCCACTCGTCGTTGAGGGGCTCGTTGCCCCGCAGTCCGACTCTCGACTGGCCCATGTTGCTCGGCGTGACGCCGAACACCGATTGGCGGCTGTTCTTCTGGACGATGTTCGCGCTGGCGGCAGGCCGGTAGTCGCTGAACGGGGCGCCATGGGTATCGTACTGCAGGCCGAGGTCGACGACGCCGTACAGGGTGATGCCGTGCCATGTCAGGGCATCCTCGTCCATGATGCCCGGTCCCGACTTCTGTTGCGCAAAGGCCGGAGCCGAGGCGGCGAGGGCGCCCAGCAGGAGCCATGCCGGCCATCGGCGAGGCGATGCTTTAAATCCCATCGGGTTAGAGTCCAATTCAATAGCATTCGGATCGATTCTCTTCAAATGCATTCCGGCCTCGCGATTCATGACCTTCATTCTCCCTTATTGCCAAAAGTTATATAAATCATACTAACTGGATCGGAATAATATATAGATCGTCCGATCTGTCAAGTCAGCGTGACATAAGGCGGCCGCGATGGCCGGTGCGGGGCGTCCGGCCCGGCGTGGAAATCTCGGCCCGCGCCTGCGAAATCCGTCGTTGGGCTGCCCGGACGCGGCGGGGAAGCGCGGCGGTGAAAGGCGGGCCAACCTGCGGCGACTCGGCTATCCTACCGGCGCACCGCGGCGGCCCGCCCATCAGCGAGACGGCCGCCGGGCCACCAGCGAGACCGAACTTGCCAGACACACGAACAGCGATCGAGACGGCCCCGAGCGGGCTGCGGCGCGCCCTGAAGATCCGGCACATGCAGATGATTGCGCTGGGCGGCGTGATCGGAGCCGGGCTGTTCGTGGGCAGCGGCGTGGTCATCCAGGCCACCGGTCCCGCCGCCGTGGTCTCGTTTGCGCTCACCGGCGCGCTGGTGGTGCTGGTGATGCGCATGCTCGGCGAAATGGCGTCGGCCTATCCGGCGGTGGGCGGTTTCTACGAATACAACCGCATCGCAATGGGCGAACTTGCGGGCTTCATGACGGGCTGGATGTACTGGTATTTCTGGATCATCGTCGTGGCGCTCGAGGCGGTGGCGGGCGCACGGCTGTTGGGCTTCTGGTTCCCCTCGGTCGCTCCGTGGATATTCACGCTTGGGTTGATGACGATCTTTACGCTGCTCAATCTGCTGTCGGTGCGCTCGTGGGGCGAGACGGAATACTGGTTTGCCTCGATCAAGGTGACGGCGATCATCCTGTTCCTTTGCATCGGCACCGCGGCCGTGATCGGCCTGTGGCCCGGGGTGCCGGGAGGCGTCGGCAATCTGACCGTCCACGGCGGGTTCATGCCGATGGGTCTTGCTCCCGTGCTCACCGGCGCGGTGGCCGCCACCGGATTCTATTTCGGCTCCGAAATCGTCACCGTGGCCGCCGCCGAATCCGCCGAGCCGGAGCGCGCGATCGCTACGGCCATGCAATCGGTCGTCTCGCGGGTGCTGGTGTTCTACGTGGGATCGATCCTGTTGGTGGTGATCCTGGTCCCGTGGAACGAACCGGGAATCCTGCAGCCCTACGTGACGGCGCTGCAGGTGGTGCGCATTCCGGCGGCGGCGCAGATCATGAACGGGGTGATCCTGACGGCGGTGTTGTCGGCGCTCAACAGCGGCCTGTTCGCCTCCTCGCGCATGATAATGGCGCTCGCGCTGCGCGGCGATGCGCCGCGCGGGCTGTCGCGGATCGACAGCCGCGGAGTCCCGGCGCGTGCCATCTTGATGAGCACGGCCTTCGGTTATGCCGCCGTGGTCATGAATTACGTGTCGCCGGATCGGGTATTCGCATTTCTCGTCGACTCCTACGGCACCGTGGCGATCTTCGTGTATCTGCTGATCGCGCTGTCGGAACTGCGCCTGCGCCGCCGCCTGGAGCGGGAGGCGCCGGAACGGCTGCGCGTGCGGATGTGGTGCTATCCCGGACTGACCCTTCTGGCGATCGCGGCGATGTTGAGCATCGTCGGCGCCATGGCGTTCATCCCCGATCAGCGGGCGCCGCTCGTGTTCGGCGTCCTGAGCGCCGTGGGGATGCTCATCGGATACCGCATCCGGCGCCTATGGGGCGCGGCGCCGCCGGGCCACAGCTAGCGCGGAGCCCCAGCACGCCCGGCCTGCCCGCGGCGTCTTTAGCCGATGAGCTCGTGCACGTGCCGGGCAATGGCGAGTTCCTCGTTCGCCTCGATGCGCCATATCGCAGCTCGCGAGCCGTTGCCGGCGAGCGAGGCGGCGTGGCACCGGTTGCGCTCCTCGTCGAGTTCGAGTCCCAGCCACTGCAGGTGTCCGACGATCTTCCGCCGCACCACGGCGCTGCTGGATCCGATCCCCCCGGTGAACGCGACGGCGTCAACCCCGCCCAGTGCCACGGCGAGCGAACCGGCGTGGCGGGCCGCCCAGTAGCAAAAATGATCGATGGCGAACCGGCTGGCCGCATCGTCGATGCGCATCAACTCGCGCATGTCGGAGGCGCGGCCGGATACCCCGAGCACCCCCGAATGCCGGTACAGGAGTTCCTCGAGTTCCTCGAGGGACATGCCGCGGTCGCGTTGCAAGGCGATCAGCACCCCGGGATCGATGGCGCCGCAGCGGGTTCCCATGGCGAGCCCGTCGAGAGTCGAGTATCCCATGGTCGTGGCGACGCTGTGGCCGTCCTGCACGGCGCACAGGCTGCAGCCGTTGCCGAGGTGGAAGATCAGCAGCCGCGGGGGCGGAGCGCCGCCCGCGCGTTCCGCGGCAACCCGGGTCACATGCTCGAAGTTGAGGCCATGGAAGCCGAAGCGGCGGTACCCCGCGGCGTGCAGGTCCCCGGGAATGGCGTAGCGGCTCGCCACCTCCGGCACCGTGGTGTGAAAGGCGGTATCGAAGCAGGCGATCTGCGTCAGGCCGGGCGCCGCGGCCCGCAGCGCGTCGATCGCATCGAGGCCGAACCCGTTGTGCAGCGGCGCAAGCGCACGCAGCGCATTGAGCTCGCCCAGGCTGTCCGCCGCAATGCGCGTGGGAGCGGTGTATCGAGCGCCGCCGTGAACGATGCGATGGCCGCAGGCGGCGAGATGTTCGGGCAGAATCCCCCGTTCGCCCAGCGACGCCAAGATCCGGTCGAGCGCCGCGGCATGCCGGGTTTCGGCCGGCAGTTCGATCGCGGCGCCCGGTCCCTCGCCGTCGATGGTGAATCGCGGCTGCGCGCCGATCCCTTCGGCCTGGCCGTGCCAGGTGGCCTCAAGTCCCTCGAAGACGGCGAACTTGAGCGATGAGGAGCCCGCGTTGAGGACCAGCACGCGCCGGCCGCCGGCCGGTGTCATTCCCGCTTTTGCGGCCGCATGTCCTCGCGGCGAATGCCCGCAACGACCACCGGCTTCTTCATCGCATCGCGCCGGAACGGCTCGCCCAGTTCCTGGTTCAAGACCACCTCGATGAACGTGGTGACCCGCCGCTTCTGGGCGTCGCAGGCCTCGCGCAGCGCCGCGGTCAGCTCGGAGGCGGTCCTCACGGAGATGCCCTTGTGGCCGCAGCCTTCCGCGACCCGTGCATAGCTCAAATTCGGATCGAGTTCGGTGCCGACGAAGTTGTTGTCGTACCACAGAATCGAATTGCGCTTCTCGGCGCCCCATTGATAGTTGCGGAAAATCACCATCGTGATGCCGGGCCATTCCTCGCGGCCGATCGAACTCATCTCGTTCATTGAAATGCCGAAGGCGCCATCGCCCGCGAAGCCGACGACGGGCGTCCCGGGATTGCCGATCTTCGCGCCGATGATCGAGGGGAACCCGTATCCACAAGGGCCGAACAGACCTGGAGCGAGGTATTTGCGGCCCTGTTCGAAGGTTGGATAGGCATTGCCGATGGCGCAGTTGTTGCCAATGTCGCTGGAGATGATGGCATCGCGCGGCAGGGCTGCCTCGATCGCCCGCCACGCCTGGCGGGGCGACATCCGGTCGGCATCGCGGCGCCGCGCCTCGGCGTTCCAATCGGTGCCCGGGTCGTCATCCTCATGGTCCATGCGGCCCAAGGTTTCCCGCCAGGCGCCCATGGTCTTGGCGATCAGCGCCGTGCGCGCCTCGCGCTGCGCCTCTCCGGCATGGGGAGCGAGCCGGTCCAGAATCTGCCGCGCCACCTGCTTGGCATCGCCGCAGATCGCCACGGTCACGGGCTTGGTCAGCCCGATGCGGTCCGCATTGATGTCCACCTGGATGACGGCGGCGCTCCTCGGCCAGTAGTCGATGCCGTAACAGGGCAGCGTGGAGAAGGGATTGAGGCGCGTCCCCAGGGCCAGTACCACGTCGGCCTGCGCGATCAGCTGCATCGCGGCCTTGGATCCGTTGTATCCGAGAGGTCCCACGGCCAGCGGGTGGCTGCCCGGAAACGAGTCGTTGTGTTGATAGTTGTTGCACACGGGCGCGCTCAAACGCTCGGCCAGCGCGGCGCATTCGGGAATGGCGCCTCCGATCACGACCCCGGCGCCGGAGAGGATCACGGGGAATTTCGCCTCCGACAACAGCCGGGCCGCCTCGGCGATCGCTTGCGCGCCGCCGCTGGGCCGCTCGAACTCGACGCGCGCCGGCAGGGTGATGTCGATCACCTGGGTCCAGAAGTCGCGCGGGATGTTGATCTGGGCCGGCGCGGACAGCCGCTTGGCCTTGCAGAGCACCCGGTTCAACACCTCGGCGACGCGCGACGGGTCGCGCACTTCCTCTTGATAACAGACCATGTCGCGAAACAGAGCCATCTGCTCGACTTCCTGGAAGCCGCCCTGGCCGATGGTCTTGTTCGCCGCCTGGGGCGTGACGAGCAGCATCGGAGTGTGGTTCCAGTAGGCCGTCTTGATCGCGGTAACGAAGCCGGTGACGCCGGGACCGTTCTGGGCGATCACCATCGCGATGTTGCCGGTCGAGCGCGTGTAGCCGTCGCAAATCAGGCCGCCGTTGGTCTCGTGCGCGACATCCCAGAAGGTGATGCCGGCCTTGGGAAACAAATCCGATATCGGCATGAACGCCGAGCCGATGATGCCGAAAGCATTCTCGATCCCGTGCTGCTGCAACACCTTGATGAAAGCTTCTTCAGTGGTCATCTTCATCGCAAAAGAACTCCTCGTCGCACGCCCGCACCGGGACATGCCCGACGCAGCCGCCCCAAAACGTCGTATTTTAGCACCGTTGGATTCGAGGCATCTCGGCGCAACGGATCGCGTCAGGGCGCCGACGGCGCGCCAATCCGGTCGAAGCGCGCCAGGGTTTCGACGTGCTCGGTGAAGGGCATCAGGTTGAACGCCGTGAGCGCGCCGAGACGCAGCCGGCCGCCCGAGACCAGGCGCGCGGCATCGCTCAGGAACGACTCGAGGCCGCAGCTCACGTACAAAAGCCGTCCGGGCGGCTGCTCGCCCAAGTGCCGGAGGAGGCCCGGGTCGAGCCCCTTGCGCGGCGGATCGGCGATCACCACGTCGGCGTCGCACGCGGCGGCGAGCGCTGCGCCCGCCGGGCCGGGAAACAGCGAGATCCGGGCGCGCGCGGCGGCCTCGAGTTCCGCGAGCCCGAGATCGAGGCCGCGCAGGGAGTCGGGACTCGCCTCGTTGAGGCGCAGTTCGGAGAGCCGCTCCAGTACGGATAACCCGATGGCGCCCACGCCGGCGTAGAACTCCGCGACCCGCGCGCCCTGCGGAATGTCGGCGCGCACGTGCTCGATGATGCTCTGCGCGACGTCGAGATTGCTCTGTCCGAAGGCGCCGGGCGGGTAGTGCACCCGGGCGCCGCCGAATTCTTCGATCACGGCCGCAGGTCCCTGCCAGTGGGTGAACACGGGTCCGAGGATGGTGTTGGCGCGCTCGCAGTTGGAGTTGAACCAGAGGCTGTGCAGTTCGCGGCCGAGCCGTTCGACGATCAAATCCAGGCACTCGGCCAGAGGTTCCGGGGTCGCGCTGTTGGCGACGAGCACCACCTGCGCGCTTTGCGTGCAACGCTCCACCACCACTTGAAGATAGCGCGCCAGGCCCAGGTGCGCGCCGTCCGAATAACAGGTGGTTCGACTATCGACCAGGGCCCGGCGCACCACACTGGCGACGCGGTTGATGAGGGGGTGATGCACGCGGCAGTTGGGGATGTGCACGACGCGGTGGGTGCCGAGTTCGAAGAGCCCGAGCTTCGCCGATCCGACGCGGCCGCGGATGGCGAGCCGCGCGCGCAGCCGAAAGCCGGCGTTCGCGCCATCGCTCACCGCCACCCCCGGCAGGCCGTGGGCGCTGGCCAGCTTCTCGAGCGCGTCCAGCGCGGCCGGCGCCAAACCGGGCTCGCCGAACCGCGGGCAGCCCGGGCAGGGCGGGCGATGCGGGCAGGTGTCGCCCGTGAGGCTCAAATTCCGCGTTCCGGGCGTACGGCGGGCGGGCCCTCAGGCGGCTCCGTAACCGACGATGCCCTTGGTCTCGAGAAATTCCAGGATGCCCCAGTCCGCATACTCGCGTCCGTTGCCGGATTGCTTGTAGCCGCCGAAGGGCGCATGCGTATCCCAATCCGGATAATTGATGTTGACCGTGCCTGCGCGAAGCAGGGCGGCCACCCGGCGGGCGTGGTCCAAGTTGGCGGATGACACGTAGGCGGCGAGTCCGTAGACCGAGTCGTTGGCCTTGGCGATGGCTTCTTCCTCGGTCTGGTAGGGCAGGATCGACAGCACCGGGCCGAATATTTCCTCGCGCGAGACGGTCATCTCGTGCCGGACGTTCCCGAATACCGTGGGCCGCACGTAGTAGCCCGTCGTCAAGCCCTCCGGCCGGCCGGGTCCGCCGCACACGAGCGTGGCGCCCTCGTCGATTCCGGCCAAAATGAGCCGCTGGATTTTGTCGAACTGGATCTTGCTGACGACGGGACCCAAGACCGTGGCGGCGGCCCGCGGATCGCCGACCGTGTGGGTCGCGGCCGCGGCCTTGGCAATCTCGAGCGCCTGCGCGTGACGGTCGGCCGGCACGAACATCCGGGTCGGGGCGTCGCAGGATTGGCCGCTGTTGCTGAAGCACGCGGCGGTGCCGCGCGTCACCGCATCGGCGAGATCCGCATCGGGGAGCACGATGTTGGCGGACTTGCCGCCCAGTTCCTGGGCAACCCGCTTGACCGTATCGGCGGCGGTCTTCGCCACGATGATCCCCGCGCGCGTGGAGCCGGTGAAGGACATCATGGCGACGTCGGGGTGTCCCGCGAGGTATTGCCCCACGGTGGGCCCGTCGCCGTTCACGAGGTTGAATACGCCCTTGGGCACGCGCGCCGCTTCCATGATCTCGGCAAACACGATGCCGCTGATCGGCGCGATTTCGCTCGGCTTCAGCACCATGGTGCATCCGGCCGCGATCGCGGGCGCCACCTTGCAAACGATCTGGTTCAGGGGCCAGTTCCAGGGCGTGATGAGCCCGGCCACGCCGATGGGCTCGCGCACGATGCGCGTGGTCCCGCGCTGGAATGAGAACTCCAGCCCTTCGAGCGCCTTGATCGTCGCCTCCATGTGCACCTGGCCGGCCCAGGCCTGCGCCTCGCGCGCAAACTTGGTCGGTGCACCCATCTCATCGGTCACCGCTTCGGCGATCTCGTCGTAGCGAGCGTTGTACAGCTCCAGGATCTTGCGCAGCAGCGCCAGGCGCTCTTCCCGCGAAGTGCGCGAGAATGCCGGAAAGGCCGCCTTCGCGGCGGCGACGGCGCGATCGACGTCGGCCGCGCCGCCGAGCGAAATCTGCGTGTAGGCCTGCTCGGTCGCGGGATTGATGACGTCGAGCGTGGCCGCCCGGGCGGGCGCCACCCAGGCGCCGTCGATGAAGAATTGATCGTGATGGTTACGCATGAAGGGGAGTATACGCGACCCGCGGTCAGTCCGCCGCGGCCGCGGGGCGCGCGCCTGCGCCGGGTTTCAGCGCGTTCCTGATCCGCTGCAGGTCGCGATGCCGGGTGGCGAGATCCTCGCGCGGCGCGGCCGAGCGCAGATCGCGCAGCGTTTCGAGCGAGCGCAGCAGCACGGGCAGCGGCGGGCCGCTCGCGGTCAGGCCCGCGAGATGCGCGGGCTCGAGGCGCGCCGCGGGAGCCTCGATGAACCGCTTCACGAGCAGGTCATGGTGCTGCACGGCCGTCTGTCCGAACAGGCCGCACACCTCGAGGAACGCGGAGGCGTTGGCCTGAAACCAGTCCTCGCCCGAACTCGAGTCGATCACCGCGAGGAACTCGTCCATCAGGCTGCGGTAGGTCATGCACGCGCGCAGGCGCGCCTGATCCTCGGGCAGCATGAACAGCATCTTGTCGACGAGCAGCTGCGCGTAGTAAGGATCGCTGGCCCGGCACAGGCCGAGCAAGAGATCGAGTTCGTTGATGCCGGAGAAGTCCCCGGCGTTGGCGCCGCGATACTCCTGCCGGCCCACCCGGTAGGGCTTGTAGTACGGCCTCACGCAATAGAAGAACCGCTCCACGTCGAGTCTCGCGAACAGGCGCTGGTTGAAGCGCAGCACGCCGTGCAGCGCCTGCCGGGCCGTTTCGAACAGAACGTCGGCGACCGCGCTCGAGACGCCGAGCGGTACGATGCGCCGCAACGCATCCGCGGCACACTGCAGCGATAGAATGCCGCGCGTATTCTCGTCGATGAAGAGGAATTCGTCCGGCAGCGCCGTGAAGCTCTTGCGTACGCCGGCGACGGCCGAGTTGTGGGTCGCGAGGTGCGCGGTCGCAAAGCGCGGCGCCATTCCCAGCGAGGCGCCGACGTGCAGCGCCAGCGCCGAGGCCTCCGCGAAGGGCGAGCGCTCCTCCCGGGCGGGATTGGTCAATTCATGCCGCCGCATGGCGCCGAGATAGAGGCCGACGTTTCCGAGCACGCCGAAGGCGCTGTCGAACCCGTCGTCGGTGTTGCCTTCGGCGAGCAGATTCCGCACGTGAACCCGCCCCGCGTCGCGCAGCTCACCCTTGATGGTATCGCCCACCCCTTCGACGCGCGCGCGATCCTCCTGCGCGAAATAGAGATTCTCGAGGGTCGTGTTCATCTCGACGAAGGAGGTGCGGATCCAGCGGTCGAAGGCGGCGGCATGCGCGGTCATGAATTGGCAATCCCCGGTCAAAGGCCAACTTCGCATTATGGCCCAATCGGACCCGCACGCCACGAGCCGCATCGTCCGTTGCACCAGATCATGGGCGCGTCGCGCGGTTCATGTTTCCGGCGGGTTGCAATCTCATGACGCGCTGCGGCGCGGCGACCGGCGGAAACGGCAACTATGGCTATGGCACGGGGAAGACGGGCGGGGCCTCTCGCGAGCCTGCGCCCGCCGGAATCCCGCACACCCGGGGCGGCGACTCTGGTAAAAGACTGCCATGCACGCCCTTGCCGCTCGCGGATTTCCGATCGTCCTGACGCTCATCTCCCTGGCCGCGTGGCCGGCGGATGCGTCGCGGCGCAATGCCGATTCCGACTTCAAGGCCCTCTACACGGCCGAATGGGCCTGGCGCCAGGCGCAATTTCCCGACGACGAAGACAGCCAGAAGCCGATCGCCGATTATCTTCCGAAGTCGGATCCGGACGCCGAGGCCGCGCGCCTTCGCTACTGGGAGAACGTGCTACGGCAATTGCGCGCCATTCCGCGCGCCGCGCTGTCGCCGAAAGAGCGGCTCAACTACGACGTCTACGTCCCGCAGATCGAGGTGCTGATCGCCAATCAGCGGTTCCGCGATTTCGAGATGCCGGCGAACTCCGACACCACGTTCTGGACCAATCTCGGTTATACGGCGCGCCGGCCGTTCCGAACGCTGGCGGATTACCGCAACTGGATCGCGCAGATGGGCCAGATCCCGCGCTATTTCCACGAGGAGATGGCTGAGATGCGCGCCGGCCTCAAGCGCGGCTTCACGCCGCCCCGGGTCACGATGGAGGGCCGCGATGCTTCGATCACCGCGGTCACGGACGCGGAGCCTGCAGCCAGCTTGTTCTACACGCCGTTTCGGGACATGCCGGGCATCGCGCCGGCGGAGCAGGAGGCCCTGCGGGCGCAGGCGGCGGCGACCATCCGCGATACGGTCCAACCCGCCTACCGGGAACTGCTCGCGTTCATGCGCACCGAGTACGTGCCCGGGTCTCGAACGACGCTGGCGGCGCGGGACCTGCCGGACGGACGGAATTTCTACCGCGCCAAAATCCGCGAGTTCACGACGCTCGACCTCGAGCCGGAGGCGATCCACGCCTTGGGCGTGGCCGAGGTCGCGCGGCTGCACGGCGAAATGGTCGAGGCGATGCGTGAAGCGGGATTCGCGGGTGAATTCCCCGCCTTTCTCGCCGAACTTCGCACCGACCCGAAGTTCTACGCCAAGACCCCCGAGGAACTGCTGATGCGCGCGGCCTGGATCGCGAAGCGCTTCGACGGCAAGGCATCGCAATTCTTCGGCTACCTGCCCCGGATGCGCTTCGCAATCCAGCCGGTGCCGGAGGACCTCGCTCCCTTCTATACGGCCGGACGAGGCGGACCGGGCGTGTATCTCGTGAACACCTACGACCTGCCCAGCCGCCCTCTCTTCAATCTCACCGCGCTCACGCTGCACGAGTCGGCGCCCGGCCATGCCTTCCAGATGCCGATCGCCATGGAACACAAGGACCAACCCGAGTTCCGGCAGCACACCTACATCTCGGCTTTCGGCGAGGGCTGGGCGCTCTACTGCGAAAAGCTCGGGCTCGAGATGGGCATGTACGACACGCCGTACGATCGCTTCGGGATGCTGGGCTACCAGATCTGGCGCGCCGTGCGCCTCGTCGTCGACACCGGCGTCCACTCCGAAGGCTGGACGCGCGACCAGGCCATTGCATACATGCGCGAGTACACCGCGCTGCCGGATCGCGAAATCGAAACCGAGGTCGACCGCTACATCGCCTGGCCTGCCCAGGCGCTCTCCTACTATCTCGGCGAGAAGGCCATTCTCGAGGCGCGCACCGAGGCGGAGAAGGCGCTCGGCGAGCGCTTCAACCTGCGGGCCTTCCACGACACCGTGCTCGAACTGGGCTCGGTGCCGCTGCCGGTGCTCACGGCCCGCGTGCATCGCTTCATTGCCGAGGGCGGCAAGGGTCCCTATCCCGACATGGAGTGATGCCGGCGGCGCGGTCCGTCCGGATCAGGCGGGTGCGGTCGCGTCCTCGCCGAGATGCCGGGCGAGCGCCGCCAGGAGATCGTCGGGGCGTTCCGCGAGCAGCATATGTCCCGCGCCCGGGGCCACCACCAGCGTGGAGCGGCGCAGCGCGGCGGCGAGCGCCCGGCCGCTCTTGAGCGGCGTCATTTGATCTTTTTCGCCGCAGAACACCAGTGCCGCCGCCGTCACCCGCGCCGCGGCGGCGATGCCACCTTCGTAAGCCGCGCAGGCCGCGAGATCCGCATGGAGCACGCCGGGTGCGGCGCGCTCCAAGATCCTCGCGCAGACGCCTGTCATCCACAGGCCGGGAGCCGGACTGTCGCCGAGGCCGGCCCGAAATCCATGGCCCCACAGATTGACCATGTCGATCGCCGCATGATCGTCGGCCTTGGCCGCCGCCAGCAAATCCGGATGCACGGGCATGGCCGCGGCTGCGCCGATCACCACCAAGCGTCGAATGCGGTCCGGCACCGCCGCCGCCGTCTCGAGAGCGATCAGCGCCCCCATGGAATGCCCGATCAGGGTGACGTCAGCGGCCGGAAACGCGTCCAGCAGGGCGATGAGCCACGCGGACATCGCGCCGACGGTGGGCAGCGCCGCCCCCGCCGAGGCGCCGTGTCCCGGAAGGTCCAGGGCCAGCACGTTCCACCCGTGAAAGGCGAGCCACCGGCTTTGCAGCGCCCAGGCGCAGTGGTCCATGCCGGCGCCATGAAGGAGCACGGCCAGGGGCCGTCCCGCCGCATGAGTGCGCCCGCCGTTGGCCGCATACACGGCCTGTCCGTCAACGGAGAGTTGCATGAGGTTGCCTGGTCATCGTTTGCGCGAAGCGGCCCGCAGGGCCTGGCTGAGGTCGCCGATGATGTCCTCCGCGGACTCGATGCCGACGGACAGCCGGATCATGTCCTCGCCGATGCCGGCGGCCGCGAGCTGCGCGGCGGACATCTGTTGATGCGTCGTGGTCGCCGGGTGGATCACCAGAGTCCGCGCATCGCCGACATTCGCCAGATGGCTCGCGAGGCGCAGCGACTCGATGAACTTGGCCCCGGCGGCGCGGCCGCCCCGGATGCCGAAGCTGACCATGGAGCCCGCGCCGTGCGGCAGCAGCCGCGTTGCCAGCGCGTGGTCGGGATGGTCGGGCAGGCTCGGGTGCACGACCCAGGCCACCGCCTCGTTGTCCCGCAGGAATCGCACCACCGCCAGGGTATTCTCGATGTGGCGGCGCATGCGCAGACTCAAGGTCTCGACGCCTTGCAGCAGCTGGAAGGCGTTCAGCGCCGACATGCAGGCGCCGAATTGACGCAGCCCTTCGGTGCGCGCGCGCATGAGGAAGGCGGCAGGCCCGAATTGTTCGGTGAAAACGATGCCCTGGTAGCTGGCGGAGGGCTGCGTGAGCGTGGGAAACTTTCCCGAACGCTGCCAATCGAACCGGCCGCCGTCGATGACCGCGCCGCCGATGGCGACCCCGTGGCCGCCGATCCACTTGGTCAGCGAGTGCATCACGAGGTCGGCGCCATGGTCCAGCGGCCGGCAGAGGCAGGGCGTCGCGAAGGTGCTGTCGATCAACAGCGGCACCCCGGCGGCGTGGGCAATCTCGGCCAGCGCGGGAATGTCGATGACCTCGAGGCCCGGATTGCCGATGGTCTCGCCCAGCACCAGGCGGGTTTGCGGCCGCAGCGCGGCGCGAAATCCCTCCAGGTCGCGCGGGTTCACGAACGTGGTCGTGATGCCGAATCGGGGCAGCGTCGCGCTCAGCAGGCTCATCGTTCCGCCGTACAGCGACGAGGAGGCGACGATGTGATCGCCGCTGCCGAGGATGGTCGCGATGGCGATGTGCATGGCCGCCATGCCGCTCGCCGTGCACACCGCGCCGACGCCGCCCTCCAACGCCGCCAGGCGCTCCTCGAGCACCGCCACCGTCGGATTCGAGATCCGGCTGTACACGTATCCCGGCCGCTCGAGATTGAACAGCGCCGCCGCCTGATCGGTATCCGAGAAGACGTAGGATGTGGTCTGGTAGATCGGCACGGCGCGGGCGCCATGCACGGGGTCCGGATGCTGACCGGCGTGCAGGCTCAGGGTGTCGAACCCGGGGGGACGCGGAGCAGCCATGATTCAGCGGCGGCGAGCTAGGGAACGTTGCATGCCGGAAGGATACCGCGCGCCGCGCGCGAACGCGCGTTGAAATAGGCGAGCGACAGTGATACGAGCAGGATGCCGGCCGCCGCGGTTGTGTAGGCCGCATACCGGAAAACGGCCAGCCACTGCACGTGCAGCATCCCGAAATTCCGCCACAGCAGCAATCCACAGCTGCCGGCGTAGCCCGCCGAGTCCGCGATGTAGATCAAGAAAGCGGCGTTCGCGACCCGCCCGCTGACCGCCACGAGCCGGTCGAACAGCATGGCATTGAACGGCGTGTACACGAGATACAGCCCCGCGCCGTTCGCGATCATCCACGGCAGCGGACCGAGCCAGCCGGCGTCGAACGCCAGAGTCGAGGCGGCGAGCAGCACGAGTCCCGCCAGAATGATGCCGTGGATGACGGCCAGCGCCCGGACGTTGTCCTGCACCTTCACGATGACGCCCAGCGCCACCAGCGCCACGGCAGCCACCGGTATCTCCGAATAGGTGAACACGGAACCCGGGTCGGCGAAATCGAGCGCCGTCCACAGCTCGGCGGCGAAATTGTCGCGAAAGTCGCGCAGCGCCGTCGCGAACACGTAGGTGATCACCAGCAGCGCGACGCCGAGCCCGTAATCCGCGAGAAATGCGCGTCGCTCGAGCCCGTTCATCGGCGCGCGCCGGACCCGCGCCGCCTCATCCTCCGCGCTCGGGGGAGGGAGCGAAGCCAGCCCGGCGACTCCGGCGAAGAGCGCGGGAACGAACACCAATCCCGTGGCGGCCGGCATCCAGAACACCGGCACGTGGAACCGGTGCATCAGCCAGATGCCCACGGACTTGACCGCGCCCGAGGAGACGATGAAGCTCGCGCACAGCACGGCGCCCAGGATCTCGGATACCCGCCGGCCTTCCATGTAGGCGAACACCAGTCCCCAGATCATTCCGAGGCACAGTCCGTTGCAGAACATCGCCGTCACTTTCAGGAGCGGCGGCGCCACGGCGAAGACGAGCAGCGCGGCCCACGATGCGCCGATGAGGCCGAGGATCGCACGGGCCCGGTAGGTCGGCTGCATGCCGGAGATCACGCTGATGCCGATGAACTTGGCCGTGGCGTAACCCAGCACCTGCGCGATCACCAGCGCGATCTTGAAATCCAGGGCATAGCCCCATCCTTCGGGGACACCGAAGGTGGCGGCCGCAAACGGCTTGCGGAACGCGTACATCGAAAAGTAGGTCGAAAAGCCCGCGAGCGAGGCGAACACCGTGAAGGCGAGCGGCGAGGCCTTGCGAAACCAATGAGCGATCGTTTGGGACATGAGACTCGTCGCCACGGAACAGCGGACATGAAGCCCAGCGCGTGTTACAGCGTGATGACGCCGGCCGCCCTGCGTGTACTATAGTCGCCCTTCGCGCCGGCGGCGGCGACCGGCGGCGAAAAACTTCGGATTCACACGGGAGCGGCGGCAGTATGAGCCTCAAAGATCACTTCGATCTGGTCATTTTCGATTGGGCCGGCACCATGGTCGATTTTGGCTGCGAGGCGCCGGTCAAGGCGCTGATCGAGGCGTTCGGTTCCGAGGGCATCGCGCTCGAGGAAGCCGCGGTCCGGCGCGACATGGGCAAGGCGAAGGTGGATCACGTGCGAGCGCTGCTCGCGGAGCCGGCGGTGGCCGCGGCCTGGCGTGCCCGTCACGGGCGGCCTGCGGGTCCGGCCGACGTCGACGCGATCATGGCGCGCCTCGGGCCGTTGATGAGGGATCATGCGGCACACGCATCGACGCTCATTCCCGGCGCGCGCGATACCTTCGAGCGGCTGCGTGCCGAGGGTCTGCGCGTTGCGTCCTCCACCGGGTACACGCGCGACATGATGCAGCCGGTGCTCGCACGCGCGGCGGCTCAGGGGTACACCCCGGAGCATCTGGTGTGCTCCGGCGAGACGCCGGCAGGACGGCCGTCGCCGCTGATGATCTACAAGGCCTGCGCCGAGCTCGGCGTGTGGCCGCTGTCCCGCGTGGTCAAGGTGGACGACGCCGAGGCCGGGATCGGGGAAGGCAAGGCGGCCGGCGCCTTCACCGTCGGAGTGGCCTCGGGCAATGCGGTCGGCCTCTCGCTGCGAGCCTTCGAGGCGCTGCCGTCGGCCGAACGCCAGCGGCGCCTGTCGGGGGCCGGCGACGCGCTGCGCGCCGCCGGCGCCGACGTGGTCATCGACTCGGTCGCCGACCTCGTGCCGGCGCTCGAACGGCAGATCGGTCAAAAGTGATAGCTCACCATGACCTTTAGCAGCACCGGGGCCACGAGCTGACCCTGAGTGCCTTCGGTCGCCACCGACGGCGCCGCATTGGCGTAGTGATAAACCCGGAACTCCGCGTCGGCATAATATTTCCAGCGGCCGAAGGCCGCCTCGACGCCCGGCGACAACAAGACGCGATGATAGCCGCTGTTGTCGGGATCGGCGTTGACGCCGCTGTCGTGATGCCGGTCCGAGCCGATCACCTGCGCGAGCGCCGTGAGCGAGCCGCTCTGACCGAGCGGGATGCCCTCGTATAGAACGCCCGCCGCCACGTCCAGCTCATTGCCCGGCCGGTAGCCCTCGCGCGTGTTGAAGGCGCGGTCGAGCAGGCCTTCCGCGAACCACCTGAAGCGGCTGTCGCCGATGGCGCCCAGGTGGTAGGCGCCGAGCAGCAGGTCGGTGGTGCCCGTGCCGATCGACGTATCGCGGTCGAAGTTGGGGTAAGTCCAATCCCCCGTCGCGAGCTTCAAGCCCACCGACACGCCCGTGGATAGGTCGGGCGAGAAGCCGGTGTAGCGTCCCGTGATCCGGATGTCGCCGAGCGCGCTGTGGCGGAAGGTGGTCACGTCGGGCGCCAGCGGCGTACCGATGTCGGTACGGAAAATCCGGTCCCAGTAAGGCACGCGCAACTCCGCTCCCCAGTCGTTCGTGAATTGGTAGTCGGCGCCCAGGCTGCCGAAGTGCGTCTCGATCTCCTTGTCGGTGTTGGCGGACGCGGGGCCCGCGTGCGAACCGACCCAATTCTGATCCTGGTCCTGGTAATCGTCCTCCCCATACATCTGCAGCCCCAACTCGCTGGGCAGCATGGTGGCGGTGCCGACGTCGAACACCCCGCAACCGCAGGCACAGGCCAGTACCCGCGACGGCGCCATTCCCAAACTCAACACAGAACTCATCATCAATCCGAAGCCCCAAGCGGGGGCGGCCCATCCCTTGTTTTGGCAGGCACATGACATGACCGTTTTCCTCTTTGTGCGGACTCAAATACCGGCGCGGCGGGCGCAACCCGGTCGCGCGATTGCGCGCCGCTTCAAGAGCGGACGCGGTTGGGTCTTCGGTCAGGCAGGAGGACCGCGCGGCGATTGCGCGCGGAATGAGACGGTGAAGAAATCGATCTGCGCCGCGGGGACCGCGAGGACGGGCGGCGGCGGCGCTGCGGCCTGGAGCGTGGCGAATTCCGGGAGGGCGCCGAGCGCAGGGCTGGCGCCGTAGGGACAGCTGCCTTGGTCCTGATGCGCCGGGGCGGGCTTGCCGGAAGGCGCGGCGTCCGGCGGATGCTGCGCCGGGAGGTCCATCGCATCCATGGGCATGTCCATGGACATGTCCATCGGCGTATTCATGGGCGCCGCGAGTTCGGCGGCCGCGGACGGCACCGGAGCGTATCCGGGGCACATCACGATCCGCACGGTGAAGCCGGGGCCGGCCATCGGCATGAAGCCGATGGGGATGAGCGCGCGCAGCAGGAGGCCGGGCAGCAGCAGCGCCACCCACCAACGCCGGCGCAGTCCGATGTGTCGCCTCAAGAGGTAGCCCCGGTAACCGATGTCAGGTCTGATCCCAACCGCGCCTGCGATACTGGAACGCGTCCCGGCCGAAGTCAAATCAGCGGCTGGGCGAAGTCAATGCAACCGCGGCGGGAGAGCGCGGCCGGCGTCCTCCCGCGGTCAGTAAAAGACCGCCGCAACCGTCGCGTACGAATCCGCAACCGCGGTGGCCGTGAACACCGCCGTCGCGCTCTCGGCGCCGCTGATCGGCGCGGTGATGAACGTCGCGACGTTCGCGCCCCAATCCCAGATCATGTCCACCTGGGTCATGCCGGTCCCGGCCGCCGGGCCGCTTGCGCCGCTCCCGCCCAGGTCACTGGAGCCGCCGGTGGTGTCCATGCTGAGCGCAACCAGCAAGGCAGGAGCCTGCTGGGAGGTGATGGTGATGGGACCCGCCGTGACATTGTTGGAGCCTGCGGACAATGGAGTGACATTTCCATCTTGATCGTTGCTGGCGTGGCCGACCAGAGGCGCGGCGGTGGTTCCGGAAATCTCGGCGATCAGCACGCCCTTGTAATCATCGGTGTTCCAGTTGACGGTCACGGTGTCGGGCGTGGCGCCGTCACCGGCGATGTTCGCCGCATAGAACTGCGCCACCGTCTGCGCGCCCGGCTGAGGGTCGTTCACCTGATCGAGCAGGGTGTAGGTATTGCCCTGCGTGTCGGAGACGGAAATCTGATGGACTCCGGCATAGTCGCTCACCGTCACCGCGACCCAGATCATGTCGCCCTGCTTGGTGGGGCTGTTGAACGACACCGTCGAGTTCACTTGGGTGTCGCTGCTCTGGGTCTGGTAGACGCTGTGTTGAACGAGTGCCGGCCCGGAACCCGGCGCCGCCCCGATCGTGAAGGTCGCCGCCTTGGAGGCGCCGCCACTCGCCGCCGGATTGACCACGGTGATGCTCGCGCTTCCGGCGGCGGCGATGTCGGCCGCCGGCACCTGGGCCGTGAGCTGCGTGGCGCTCACATAGGTCGTCGCGAGCCCGGCGCCGGCCCAATCCGCGACCGAGGAGGACACGAAGTTGCTGCCGTTGACGGTCAGCGTGAACGCTGCGCCGCCGGCCGTGGCGCCGGCGGGTGAGAGCGACGAAATCGCCGGTGCACTGGGCGTTCCCCCGCTGCTGCTGCCCCCGCTGCTGCCGCTACTGCTGCCGCTACTGCCGCTGCCGCCGCTGCTGCTGCCAGGGTCGCTGCCGCCGCCGCCGCAACCGGAGAGGCTGAGGACCGCCGCGAAGATCAAGGCCAGAAAGAGACGCATCCATGAACTCCCGTTGCCGTCGCCGTATCTTAGAGCCGGCGCCCTGGCGCGCCTGAGCGGGCCATCGCAAAACGGGTGTCGCCGGCACGCTTTCGAACGCCAGATATCGAACGCGAGGCTTCGGTCACGGCTCGTCCAGATTCTGTCAAATGAGCGAACCCATCCTAACTCATTGCCCGGGGCCGGCGTGGACCCATCCGCCCGCGCACCGCATCAGACCATCCCTGCCAGACGGCGAATATCTTGCTGCTCTTGTCGCGCTCGAAGAACGCGATGCGGCGGCACAGTCGCAGGCAGCGCACGAGGCTCTTCCATACCCAGGGCCCGCGACCCGGCTTGCCGTACTCGCGCAGCAATACCGTGTTGTTGCGCGCGATGTAGTAGCGCCGGTCGGGCGAGTGATTGGTGGTCCACGTCGGCGAGCCGAACACCGTGTGCGAGGTGGGCGATCCGACCGTGTGCGACATGAGGGGCCGCAGAGTCTCGATGACCCGATATCCCGCCGCCCACGCCCGCAGGCAGTACTCCGTATCCACGTGATCGATGAAGAAGTCGTCCCGGAAGGGTCCCACCGACGCATAGGCGCGCACCGATAGCAGACAGCCGGAGGTGATCACGGATTCCACCTCTTCCCATTGATCGCTGCGCGGGCCGAGACGGATCGGCTCGTTCGAGCGCCCGGTCGGGTCGCGAAATCGCGAGCCGACGGCCGCCACGCGGCCGGCGTTGGGATGAGCGGCCAGCGCCGCCGACAATTGGTCGACCATATCCTCGTCGGCCAGAGTGTCCTGATCGAGCAGCAGAGCGAAGGGGTAGCCCTGCGCCCGGGCGCGTTCCACGCCGATGTTGAGCGCCCGCGCAATGCCTAAGTTCTCGGAATTGCGGACCAGCGTCACGGAGGCCCCGAGCGCGAGATCGCGCAGCGCCCCCAGTTCCGCGTCCGAGGACCCGTTGTCCACGAGCACCGTGGCACCAACCTGCGGAACGACGCGGCGCACGCGGGCGGCAACGTCCCCATCCGGATGATACGTGACCCAAACGGCGCAGACCTGCCCGCGCGCCGGCATGCGATCGGGCAGCTCACCCTCCATTGACGATAAATCCTCCACGCCCTTCGATCATATGATAACCGCTTCGCGGATCTGGCGTCCGTCTGCGGGCTATATTGCCCGCGGAATCATCAGCGAGGAACGTGATGTCGACACAGCCAGAGGAACAGGCGCGGGCCTTCATGACCAAGCTCCTGACGGCGATGTGCCGGGCGGGCGGATCGGACCTGTTCATCTCCGCCAATTTCCCGCCCACGATGAAGACGAACGGCAAGATGCAGCCCCTGGCTCCGCAAAAGCTCAGCCCGGCCATGGCGCGGCAGTTCGCCCAGTCGCTGATGAATCAACGGCAGCGCGATGAGTTCGCGAAGGATCTGGAATGTAATTTCGCCATCTCGATACCCGAGGTGGCGAGATTTCGCGTCAACGTCTTCGTGCAGCAGCAATGCACCGGCATGGTGATCCGGACCATTCCGGCCGAGATTCCGAGCTTCGCGACGCTCGCCCTGCCGGAGATCCTCAAGGATATCGTCATGACGAAGCGGGGGCTCGTGCTGGTGGTGGGCGCGACCGGGTCCGGCAAGTCCACCTCGCTCGCCGCCATGATCGATCATCGCAACCGCTCCCACTCGGGGCACATCATCACCGTCGAGGATCCGGTGGAGTTCGTGCACCAGTCGCAGCAATCCCTGATCACTCACCGCGAGGTGGGAATCGACACGCATACCTGGCATCACGCGCTCAAGAACACGCTGCGGCAGGCGCCCGACGTCATATTGATCGGCGAAATCCGCGACACCGAGACCATGGAGCACGCGATCGCGTTCGCCGAGACCGGACATCTGTGCCTCGGAACGCTGCACGCGAACAGCGCCAATCAGACCATCGACCGCATCGTCAATTTCTTCTCCGAGGAACGCCGCAATCAGTTGCTGATGGACCTGTCGAGCAACCTGCGCGCGATCGTCTCGCAGCGCCTGATCCGCACCAGCGACGGCAACCGTCGCAGGGCCGCCATGGAGATCCTCATCAACACCCCGATCATCGCCGAGAAGATCCTCAAGGGGGAATTCCATGAGATCAAGACCATCATGGCCAAATCGCGCGAACTCGGCATGCGCACCTTCGACTGGTCGCTGTTCGAGCTCTATAACGAGGGCGAGATCTCCTACGAGGAGGCGATTCGCAACGCCGACTCGGCGAACGAACTCCGGTTGAACATCAAGCTGAACGGAACCCGTCCCGCACCGGCCGCGCCTCAGGCGGCGATCACGGCGTCGTAAGGGGCGTCGCTTGCCGCGGGGCGGGAGCCGCAGCCTTGCGGCGGCAGCCGGCAGGCCGCCATCGGTCAGGCGGCGGCTGCGTCGTCCTTGGCTGTACTCAGGAACAGCGCGTCGGTCGGCGCGATTTCTTCGCCCATCTTTTCCACGTGTTGCCAGTCCTCGGCGGTGAGCATGTCGCGCGCGCGTGACAATTTGACCACGACGTCGAGGAAGGCGCGGCGGTTCATGGCAGCCGCGGCGTAATAGGTCTCCAGCAGCTTCATCTGCAGATCCCGGCGCTGCGGGTCGCGCTCGATCGCCGCCTTCAGCACGTCGACGATGTTCATGCGGCGTTCGGAAACCACCACGTGATCATGAAGCGCGCTCGGCATTTGCACATGCTGCGCGTGGATGTGCTCCGCGGTCGCGTCCAGGTCGGTGAGGTTGTAATCGAGCTTCGGCTTGGGCGCGCCGACGGGGGTGGCGTTCGCAATCGCGGCTGCGGCCGGCCCGATCTTGTTCGCCTCGAGGATCGCCGTGTGCAGATCGGCATCCTCGATCGCCGAGTCGAGCTCCGATGCGTCCAGGGCTACCGTTTCGAGGCCCGTGCCCGTGGCATCGTGCGCCACGTAGTCGCCGTCGGCCGGAAACGCCGCGGCGTCTTCGGCCCGGCCATGGGTCGCGGAAAGCTCGTTCGCGGTGTCCGCCGGCGCAGAGTGGGCGGCGTTTCTCCCGGTGTCCGAGGTGTCGATGCCCAGGGTGTCGATCGCGAGGGCGTCGAGATACGAGCGCTCGAGCAGTTCGGTGTCGATTTCCAACTCCTGCGTGGTCTGATCGGTGGGAGCGTGCGCAGTCTCCCGGGCGGCAGGCGCCTCGATCGGCGCGGCCGCCGCGGCGGGCGTGGCCTTCGGCGCGACGGACCGCGCCATCGGTGGCGCGACGAACGTGGTGGCCACGGCGGCCTTGACCGGTTCTGCCGTCCGGGACGGCGGAGCGGCGGCTTCCATTGCCGGCTGTGCATCGGCCGCCGGCGCGTCGGCGCCGTTCATCGGCTCATCGGTGCGGGCTGCCGCGCGCGACCGCTCGAGCGCCTTCAGCGCCCGCCGGCGGACGAACACGACTCCACCCACGACGAGCGCCACCGCGGGGGCGATCGCCAATCCGATGGTCCCGAACAATTTATTGTCGCTGGAGGTCTTGCCGGCGGCGCCAAGGTCGGCCGGAGAGGGCGTTGGTTCGTTTTGAGGCGCTGCGCGTATGACCTCGACGCGCGCGGTCGGGTGCACGCCGCTCGACGCCGCGAGCGCGGTTGCCGGCGCCGCGGTGGCCGGCACTGGGGCCGCGATGGTTTGAGCCGGAGCCGCGCTGGCCTGAGCCGGAGCCGCGGTGGCCGGCACTGGGGCCGCGATGGTTTGAGCCGGAGCCGCGCTGGCCTGAGCCGGAGCGGTCCCGGGAGCCGGATCGCCGGCGGCATGCGCGGCCTCCTGAGGCGGCTGCGACACCGCGCGGTCGGCCTGCTGCTTCAGGTTCTCGAGGGCCGTGTTCTCCTGCGCCAGCTGTTTGTGCAATTCATCCAGCGCCTGCTCGAGGGACTGCACGCGCCCCTTGAGCGTATCGGTAGACGGCGCATCGGTCGGTACATGCGCCGTTGCCGCGAGCGACGCCGTTGCCGCGACCGATGCCTGTACCGGGCCCGACGCCGCGAACCGTGCAGCCTGCGCCGCCGCGCCTGTGTCGCTCGCGGCGAGCCGGCGTGTTGATGCCGGCCGCCCCTTCAGCCGCCATGCCGTCACGTGAGCGCGAACCTCGCGCCTTGCGTCCGTGGCATCGATGGCCATCACCGCGTCTTCCGGCGGAATGCTGAGCACGGCGCCGACGTGCATGACGTTGATGTTGCCCTCGAAGGCATGCGGATTGGCGCGGAAGACCGCAATCATCATGCGCTGCGCGTGGGTCTCGGTGGAGGCCCCGGCGTGGCGCACGATGCCGCGCAGCGTTTCGCGCGGCGCCACCGTATGATGGATCGCGGCGGCGACCTGATCGCCTGAGGCAGCGGGGCTCGGCGTCGCGCCATCGGCCGTGCGGCCGGCGTGGGCCGGCTCGGTCGTGCGGTCCATGGGCACCGTGTCAATGGCCGGCTTCGCCGGCTTGGCGCGCGCCGGCGTTTCCTGGGTGACGGCGGGGAGATCGGCGCCGGCCGCATCGGCCACGCGCGGTGCCGATGCCGACGCCGGCTGGTCGGTCGCGGCGCGCCTCGGCGACGCGAAACCGGGAGGGTCGAGCAGCAGCGGATACTCGCGAATCAATTCGCCATTGCCCCAACGCAGGTCCACCAAGAGGCTGACCACGGGGTCGGTGAAGGGCTCGCTCGATCGAACGTTCAGGACCGGTCGTCCGGCTCCGTCCAATCCAACTTTGAACGTGGCGGATGCGAGAAACGACGGGCGGTCGGCGGCGTAGTGCAGGAACACGTCGCGATTAGCCACTTTGGCCGTGAGCGCGGCGAGTTCGTCGCGGGTCGCGCCCACGATGTCGATTTGTGCGGTAAGGGGTTCGTTGAGCGCCGAATCCACACGAATGTCACCCAGGCCGAGCGACCGGGCCGCTCCGGGTAACGACATGGCTAAGGCTAGCAAGATGGGGTAAGGCCCACGTGACATCGTCTGCTCCCAAGTATTCCAACAGGTACCCGGCCAACCCGGCCGAGGCAATGCGGCGGGATTCGCCCGCCCATCGCACACCACTGATTTCTCTCTCGCAAATGCTATTCGACAGAATCTTGGGTTGGATAGCGGAGAGTTCCAAACCTTCGACGCAGTTCACGCATGTCGTGCGGCCGGGTGACGCACTTCACGCATGCCGTCCGGAGGGGGTGTTTCGTCCCTGATTTTGCGGCCCTTTGGCGGCCTCCCGCCGCGGCCCCCGGGGGCCTCCAGAATCGCTGCGGGTCTCCCCTAACGACCCGAAGGCAAGTACTATCCCAGCCTAAGGGGACTCCATGCCGGAACACAGCTCGACGACCGCCTCCTGCCGCGTCAACGGCGACCGACTCTGGTCGCGGCTGATGGCCATGGCCGAGATCGGCGCGACCCCGCTGGGCGGCTGCAACCGTCAGGCGCTGACGGATGGCGACCTGGCGGCGCGGCGGCTGCTGTCGGCGTGGGCGAAGGCGGCGGCATGCACGGTTCGCGAGGACTCCGCCGGCAACCTGTTCGTGCACCGGGCCGGCGCCGACGACGCCTCACCGGTGGTGCTGACCGGCAGCCATCTGGACACGCAGCCGACCGGCGGAAAGTTCGACGGCGTCTACGGGGTCCTCGCGGGCCTCGAGGTCATCGAATCGCTGAACGATCGTGGCGTCGCCACCCGCCACCCCATCGAACTCGCCGTCTGGTGCAACGAGGAAGGATGCCGGTTTCCGGCGGCCATGATGGGTTCGGCCGTGTGGTCCGGCCGTATGCCGCTCGCCGCCGCGCACGCGCTCACCGACCGCGCGGGGCGCAGCGTGCGCCAGGAGCTCGACCGTCTCGGCATTGCAGCCACCGCGCCGGTCGTGCGATCGCGGGTGCGCGCGGCTCTGGAGGTTCACATCGAACAGGGGCCCGTGCTCGAGCAACACGGCAAGACCATCGGCATCGTGACCGGAGTCCAGAACATGTGCCGGTACGAGGCCGTGATCGAGGGCCAGGAAGCCCACGCCGGTCCAACGCCCATGAACCTGCGGCGCGACCCGGTACGGGCGCTGGCGCAGGCGCTGCCGGCGATCTACGCGGTCGCCGCCGCGCGCGGCCCGGAGGCGCGTCTCACCGTCGGAATCATCGAAACCTCGCCGGGGTCGCCCAACACCGTGCCGGGTCGCGTGCGGTTCACCATCGACGTCCGGCATCCCGACGCGACCGAGTACGCCCGGCTGCGGTCCGAGGTCGAAGCCTGCGTCCGGGAGGCACTCGCGCATCATGCGCTGGCGGGCGACGTCCGCTGCACCTGGGAGGCGCCGGGCGTGGTCTTCGACGCCGCCTGCGTCGGCGCCGTGCGTGCCGCAACCGCGGCTCTCGGTTACCAGGCGCTCGACATGGTGAGCGGCGCGGGCCACGACTCCTGCAACGTGGCGGCGGTTGCGCCCACCGCCATGATATTCGTCCCTTGTGCGGGCGGCTTGAGCCACAACGAGGCCGAGACGGCGTCCCCGGCCGACCTGGCGGCAGGCGCCAACGTGTTGCTCCACGCAGTTCTGGCTCTCGCATGCGCGGCATAATTTTCGCGGTGAACCTGGCGCTCGTCGCGATCCCCACGGCCGGGGGCGCGGCCGATGCGCCGGGCGCGCCGGCGGCGGCGGGCGCGATCACCGCCGTGCATTGCGGCCACCTCATCGACACGGTGGCCGGCAAGACCCTGGGCCCCACGACGATCCTGATCGAGGGCGCCCGAATCCGCGACGTGCAGTCCGGGTCGGGCGCACCGCCGGGCGCGGCCGAAATCGATCTGTCGTCCCAGACTTGCATGCCCGGGCTCATCGACAGCCATACCCACCTCACGGGACAGACCAGCCGCACGCAGTACGTCGATCAGTTCCACTGGAACATCGCCGACTATGCCGTGCGGTCCACCGTCTACGCGCGCCGGACGTTGCTGGCCGGGTTCACCACGGTGCGCAATCTCGGCGATCAGGACAACGAATCGGTCGCCCTGCGCAACGCGATCAACGCCGGGATCATTCCCGGGCCGCGCATCTTCACCGCCGGGCAGGCGATCGGGTCCACGGGCGGCCACGCCGATCCCACCAACGGCTATCGAACGGACCTCGCCGGGGATCCCGGCCCGACCATGGGTATCATCGACAGTCCCGACGACGCCATCAAGGCGGTGCGCCTGCACTACAAGCGCGGCGACGATCTGATCAAGATCATGCCCTCGGGCGGCGTGCTGGATGAAAGTGCGAGCGGCGACAATGCCCAGCTCACGCTCGAGGAGATCCGCGCCGTCGTCGAGACCGCGCACGACTATGGATTCACGGTGGCGGCTCACGCCCATGGCGCCGAAGCGATTCGGCGGGCCGTCATCGGCGGCGTCGACTCCATCGAACACGGCACGTTCATGGATGCCGCGGACATGAAGCTCATGGTCGAGCGCGGCACGTGGTACGTGCCCACCATCGCCGCCGGCGACTTCGTCGCGCGTCAGGCCAAGGTGCCCGGCTACTATCCCGAGCAGGTGGCGGCCAAGGCGGCGGCCATCGGTCCGCTCATCATGGCGACCGCCGGCCGCGCCTACCAGGCGCATGTGAAGATCGCCTTCGGCACCGACGCCGCGGTCTACCCGCACGGCCAGAATGCGCATGAATTTGAATTGATGGTCGAGGCGGGAATGCCGCCCATGTTCACGATCCAGGCGGCCACCATCAACGCGGCGCAGCTGTTGAGGCGCGACCGGGATCTGGGGTCGCTCGCCGCGGGGAAACTGGCCGACGTGGTCGCGGTTCCGGGCGATCCCACGGCGGACATCAGCCTCATGAAGTCGGTGAGCTTCGTGATGAAGGACGGGGTGGTTTACAAGGTGAATTCGCAGCCCGTGCCGCTGCCTCCTTAGACGGATCGCGCGGCGCCGGACCGCCGCCGGCCGATCCGCCGGGCGCCTCCCGTCAGTCGCGCACGTAGCCGCTGCGCAGGGCGCGCGCCCAGTCGGGCTGGTCGCGTTGCTCGGCGAGCTGCGCCATGGATTCCCAGTCGTAGGGCACGGCGATCAGTTCGGCGACCCATCCTCCCGCACGCTGCTCGACCAGCGCATAGCGCGCGTGCGGGGAACCCAGCTCGACGGTGTGCGGAATCGGGTGATGGCCGAAATAGGCTTGGATGCCCACGCTGCCCGGATTGACGATGACCTGTCCGCCGGGAAGATAGGCCACGCGCGGAATGTGGGTGTGGCCGCATAGAATCAGCGGCGCGACGCAGGGTTTGACGCGTTCCACGATGCGCGCCAGCGGCGCCGGGACCAGTTCCCCTTCGCAAATGTCTTCGAGGAAGCACTCGACATCGCTGGTGGGCGTGGCATGGCACAGGAACGCCCCCCCGGCCCAGAGGGTCTGCGGCAGCGCCGCAAGCCACTCGCGCTGCGCCGCAGTGACCGATTCCGCGGCATACCGGTCGGAGGCTCCCATGGCCTCGACATCGGGCGCCAGGAGCTGACGCTCGTGATTTCCCTGGATGGTCGGCAGTTCGAGCGCCATCAGCCGATCGGCCGTCTCGCGCGGCAGCAAGGGGCCCGACAGCAGGTCGCCGAGATTGACGATGACATCCGCGCCGCGCCGCCCAATGTCGTCGAGCACCGCGTCGAGTGCGCTCAGGTTTCCATGAATGTCCGAGACGGCTGCAACACGCATGGGACTTGACTAGCCCACCTGCCGCCTCGCGGCCACGGGACGCCCGCGGTTGATGCTCGCGTGCAACTGCGCTGCGGCCGCTCGGATGGCCGCCGCGCTCCCGCCGCCGGCGAAGATGATGCCGCGCGATGAGCTGATGAGGAGTCCAGCGCCCCCGGGATTCAGGCCCGCGGCGAGCGTGCCCTCGAGATCGCCCCCCTGCGCGCCGATTCCGGGAACCAGGAACGTGAGCTCTGGGTGCGCACGGCGCAGTTCCGACATCTCGGCCGGCCCGGTGGCGCCGACCACCAGCATGAGATTGTTGCCGCCGTTCCAATCGCGGGCAGCCCGCTCGGCCACTCGCCGGTAAAGCGGCATGCCTTCGATCATCAGGTCCTGGAAGTCCCGCGCTCCCGGATTCGACGTGCGGCACAGCAGCACCGCGCCCCGGTCGGGGCGGCTCAGGAACGGGAGCACCGAATCTTCGCCCATGTAGGGATTCACGGTGACCGCATCGGCGCCATACCGGTCGAAGGCTTCGCGGGCGTACGCCTCGGCCGTGTTGCCGATATCGCTGCGCTTGGCGTCGAGAATGATCAAGGCGTGCGGCGCCCGCTCGCGGATGTAGCGGATGCTGGCGGCGAGTTCGGGCTCCCTTCCCGCCGCTCCGTAAAACGCAATCTGCGGCTTGTACGCGGCGGTGAGATCGGCGGTCGCGTCGATGATGCGGCGGTTGAAGGCCAGGATCGGTTGCCGATCGGCGGCGATTTCCGGCGGCAGCCTGTCGACATCGGGGTCGAGCCCGACGCACAGCAGGCCGGCGCTGACTTCCCAAGCCTGATTGAGCCGGTCGGCGAATGTCATGGACATGCGCCATGATACCGGGCGCACCGTTCATAAGGGAGTATGCTTGCAGGTCGTGCGAGAACTGCCGTGCCAACCAAGCCTCGAACTGGACCGCGATTAGTTTTGCAGCCGGCCAGTCGCCGGGCGGCGCGGCATGCGGGCACGAATGCGCTGAAGCGCTTTTTCACCATTGCCGATGCCTGGGAATTGTCCCCATTGCAGCAATGCCGGCTGCTGCGGATTCCCTCGCCCCAGGTGCTCCGGCAGTACCGGCTTGGCCAGGGGCCGCGGCTGTCCGCCACGCAGCAGGAGCGCGCTGCCTTGATCGCCAGCATCCAGCAGTCCCTGATGACGGAATTGGTGGCGAGGGATCGCGCCTGGGCCTGGGTCCATACGCCGCACGCGGGGCCGCCCTTCGACGGGGACAGCCCGCTGTATTTCATGCTGGAGAACGGCCTGCCGGCCCTGCGCGAGGTGGCCCGTATGCTGGTGCGCGAGAGCGAGCCGCGCTGAAGCTCCCGAGGCGCCCGGCCGGTGAGCCGCGGCCGCCGGTCTCGGTTATACTAGGGAGCTGTTCCGAAGCGAATGTGGCGGAATTGGTAGACGCGCCAGACTTAGGATCTGGTGGGGCAACCCGTGCGAGTTCGAGTCTCGCCTTTCGCACCACCTTCCGCAAGATCGGTTTCAACCCCAAGAAGGATTGACATGCAGGTTTCAGTCGAGAGCACCGGTAAGTTGGAGCGGCGCATGCAGGTGCAGGTGCCGGCCGAACGCGTCACGCAGGAGATCGCATCGCGCTTGAAGCAAATCAGCCGCACCGCGCGCTTGAACGGCTTCCGGCCCGGGAAGGCGCCGCTCAACGTGATCCGCCGCCAGTTCGGCCAGCAGGTGCATCGTGAAGTGATCGGCGAGCTGATGCAGGAGAGTTTTTCCGAGGCGGTCACGCAGCGTCAATTGACGCCCGCGGGCAATCCCCGGATCGAGCCCCAGAGCATCGACGAGGGCCAGGACCTCAGGTACGTGGCGACGTTCGAGGTGTTCCCCGAATTCGCGCTGCAGCCCATCGAGTCGCTCGATATCGAGCGCATCACCGCCGACGTGACCGAATCGGACGTGGACGCGATGATCGAGCGGCTGCGCAAGCAGCAGATGAAATTTTCTGCGGCGGAACGCCCGGGGGCGGCCGGTGATCGGGTCACGATCGACTTCGAGGGCTTGATCGACGGCGTGCCCTTCGCCGGGGGCAAGGGCGAGAAGGTCCCCGTGGTGCTGGGCGCCAACCGCATGCTGCCCCAGCTCGAACTGGGGTTGATCGGCTCCGTTCCGGGTGAAACCCGCACGATCGGCGTGGATTTTCCGCCCGATTACCGGGCGACGGAGCTTGCCGGCAAGCACGCGAGCTTCAACGTCGTCGTGGGCGCGGTGGAAGCGCCCGCCCTGCCGGAGGTGGACGAGGAGTTCTGCGCCTCCTTCGGCGTCACCGAAGGGGGCGTCGAACGGCTGCGCGAGGACGTGGCCGCCAACATGCGCCGCGAGCTCGAACAGACGCTGCGTAACCGCAACAAGGCCGCGGTGATGGAGGCGATCTACCAGGCGAATCCCATCGACTTGCCGAATTCCCTCATCGAATCGCAGATACGGGACATGCAGATCGAGGCGATGCGCCGCACCGGCGCCAAGGACCCGTCGCAGGCGCCGCCGCGCGAGCCCCTGGTGGAGCCGGCCCGGCGCCGCGTCGCGCTCGGGCTGCTGTTCAACGACATCGTCCGGCGCGCGAGTATCGTGCTGGATCCGGCGCGCGCGGCCGCGCGCTTGGACGAGATGGTGGGCCCGTACGGCGACCCGGCCGCGCTGAAGCAGGCCTATCTGCAGAATCCGGAGGCCATGCGGCAGGTTGAGAACCTGGCGCTGGAGGACCAGGCGGTGGACTGGGTGCTGGGTCACGCCAAAGTGCGCGACCAGCCATCGACGTTCAAAGAGTTGATGAACTTTGAGGGCTGAATCACGGCTGGGCCCTTGAAATGATCTTGCAACGTCCTAAAGTCGATCAGTTGCCGTTCTTCGTTGGATCAAGGGGCTTTATTTCATGACGACTCGTGCACTCAACCTGGTTCCCATGGTGGTGGAACAAACCGCTCGCGGCGAGCGGGCCTACGACATTTATTCGCGCCTGCTCAAGGAGCGGCTGATCTTCATCGTCGGACCCGTGGAGGACTACATGGCGAACCTGGTGGTCGCCCAGCTCCTGTTCCTCGAGTCGGAAAATCCCGAGAAGGACGTGGCCATCTACATCAACTCGCCGGGCGGCTCGGTCAGTGCCGGCCTCGCGATCTACGACACCATGCAGTTCATCAAGCCGGACGTGAGCACCATCTGCGTCGGGCTGGCGGCCTCCATGGGCGCGGTGCTGCTGGCCGGCGGCGCGGCGGGCAAGCGCTATTCGCTGCCCAACTCGAAGATCATGATTCACCAGCCCTCGGCCGGCTTCCAGGGCCAGGCTTCCGACATCGACATCCACGCGCGCGACGTCCTGGAGACCAAGCAGCGGCTCAACGGCATCCTGGCCAAGCACACCGGGCAGACCGTCGAGCGGATCAAACAGGACAGCGACCGTGACAACTTTATGACCGCCGAGGTGGCCAAATCGTACGGAATCGTGGATTCCGTGCTGGAGAAGCGGGGCGAGATATTGGTAACACCCTGATGGAGCTCGAAGTTCGCCCCGTGGCCGTCCCGGGGCGAACCCTAATTTGACACGGAAGGGACTCGGGTCACAACCCGGACGGCCTCGCCTTTGCGGAAGGTCAAATGGGTGCTATATAGTCTATGTGTCAGCCGCGTTTCAGCTTGAATTCCGAGACGCGGCCAACTTGAGGACAGCATGAGCGAAGATTCGCGCGGCAAACATGATGACGGCAAACTGTTGTATTGCTCCTTCTGCGGGAAGAGCCAACACGAAGTACGAAAGCTGATCGCCGGTCCCTCGGTGTTCGTCTGCGACGAATGCGTGGAACTGTGCAACGACATCATCCGGGAAGAGCTCGAGGAGCGCGCGGAGCGCACCCGCGACAAGCTCCCGAAACCCCAGGAAATCAAAAAGGTCCTGGACGAGTACGTCATCGGTCAGGAGCGCGCCAAGCGCGTGCTCTCGGTGGCCGTCTACAACCACTACAAGCGCCTCCAGACGCGCGGCACCGAGGGTGTGCGCACGCGGGACGAAGTCGAGCTCGCGAAGAGCAACATCCTCCTGATCGGCCCTACCGGGTCGGGAAAGACGCTGCTCGCCGAGACGCTGGCGCGGCTCCTGAACGTGCCCTTCACCATCGCCGACGCCACCACCTTGACCGAAGCCGGTTACGTGGGCGAGGACGTCGAGAACATCATCCAGAAGCTCTTGCAGAAGTGCGACTACGATGTCGAGAAGGCCCAGACCGGCATCGTCTACATCGACGAGATCGACAAGATCTCCCGCAAGTCGGACAACCCGTCGATCACCCGGGACGTCTCCGGCGAGGGCGTGCAGCAGGCGCTGCTCAAGCTGATCGAGGGCACCATCGCCTCGGTGCCGCCGCAAGGCGGTCGCAAGCACCCGCAGCAGGAATTCCTGCAGGTCGACACGACGAACATCCTGTTCATCTGCGGAGGCGCGTTCGCCGGCCTGGAAAAGATCATCATGAACCGGACCCACAAGAGCGGGATCGGCTTCATGGCGGAGGTCCGCGAGCAGAATGCGCGGCCCCATGGCAACGACGTGTTCCACGACACCGAGCCCGAGGATCTCATCAAATACGGCCTCATCCCCGAGTTCGTCGGCCGGCTGCCCGTGGTCGCGACCCTCGAGGAACTGGACGAGGAAGCGCTGATATCGATTCTCCTACAGCCGAAGAACGCGCTCACGAAACAGTACCGGAAGCTCTTCGACATGGAGGGGGTGGAGCTGGATTTCCGCGAGGATGCGCTGCGCTCGGTGGCCCGCAAAGCCATGCAGCGCAAGACCGGCGCGCGGGGATTGCGCACTATTCTCGAGAACGTGCTGCTCGACACCATGTACGATCTGCCGTCGCTGCGCAATGTGCAGAAGGTGGTGGTCGACGAGCAGGTGATCGAGGGGCATAACAAACCTTACATCGTTCACCGGACCGAGGAGACGCGGTTGGTGGCGCCGGTGGAGGAACAGCGGCGCCCGACGGGCTCCGACCATCTGTGAGTTGTGTGACCCGGTAGCCAGCCCTCTGAAATCCCTCCGTCCTCGCATCCGAAGGGTGGACTTGAAACTCATGGGGCGGCCCGCATGTTGACGCTTGACAGCCGTACGTGCAGAACCAAAAGGCAGGCCTAGTGAGCGACGAACCCGTAGTAGAAGCATCCGAAACCCCCAGTCACGCCGGCATGCCCGTGCTGCCGCTACGCGACGTGGTGGTGTATCCCCACATGGTGATCCCGCTGTTCGTCGGGCGGGAAAAGTCCATCGTGGCGCTCGATCTCGCGATGAAGGCGGACAAGCGCATCCTCCTGGTCGCGCAGAAACAGGCCGACGTGGATGATCCGAAGGGCGAGGACCTGTACCGCGTCGGCACGGTTGCGACCATTCTGCAATTGCTGAAGCTGCCCGACGGCACCGTCAAGGTGCTGGTGGAAGGCGTCGATCGCGCCAGCATCGAGAAGCTCGTCGAGGGCGAGTTCTTTTCCGCTGAAGTCACGCCCATGCCCGATATGGAGCGCTACGAAGAGCGGGAAATGGACGTGCTCACGCGCTCGGTCATCACCCAGTTCGAGCAGTACGTGAAGCTCAACAAGAAGGTGCCGCCCGAGATCCTGACGTCGCTCGCGGGAATCGAGCAGGCGGGGCGCCTGGCCGACACGGTCGCGGCCCACATGTCGCTCAAGCTGTCCGAAAAGCAGAAGGTTCTCGAGATCCCGGACGTCCGCAAGCGCCTGGAGCACATGCTCGCGGTGATCGAAGGCGAGATGGACGTGCTGCAGATCGAGAAGCGCATTCGCGGCCGCGTCAAACAGCAGATGGAGAAAAGCCAGCGAGAGTATTACCTGAATGAGCAGATGAAGGCCATTCAGAAGGAGCTCGGCGACCTCGACGAGGCGCCCAACGAGCTCGGCGAGCTCGAAAAGCGCATCAAGGCCGCCGGCATGCCCAAGGAGGCCCGGGACAAGGCCAACTCCGAACTGGCCAAGCTCAAGCTCATGTCGCCCATGTCGGCCGAAGCCACCGTGGTGCGCAACTACGTCGACTGGCTGGTCAAGGCGCCGTGGAAGAAGCGCACCAAGGTGCACTTGGACATCAGCGAGGCGGAGAAAGTGCTGGAAGCCGACCATTTCGGCCTGGAGAAGGTCAAGGAACGCATCGTCGAGTACCTGGCCGTGCAGCAGCGCGTCAGAAATCTGCGCGGGCCGATCCTGTGCCTGGTCGGGCCGCCCGGCGTGGGCAAGACCTCGCTGGGGCAGAGCGTGGCGCGGGCGACGAACCGCAAATTCGTGCGCATGTCGCTGGGCGGCGTGCGGGACGAGGCGGAGATCCGCGGTCACCGCCGTACCTACATAGGCTCCATGCCGGGCAAGATCATCCAGAACCTCGCCAAGAGCGGCGTGCGCAACCCATTGTTCCTGCTCGACGAAATCGACAAGATGTCGACGGACTTTCGCGGCGATCCGTCCTCGGCTCTGCTCGAGGTGCTGGATCCCGAACAGAACAGCACCTTTGCCGATCATTACCTGGAGGTCGACTTCGATTTGTCCGAGGTGATGTTCGTGTGCACGGCGAACAGCCTGAACATTCCGGCGCCGCTGCTGGATCGCATGGAAGTGATCCGCATCCCCGGCTACACCGAGGATGAGAAGTCGAACATCGCGCGCCGCTATCTGCTGCCGAAACAGATGAAGCAGAACGGGCTGAAGGACGCAGAACTGGTCGTGGCCGACACGGCGATCTTGGATATGATCCGCTATTACACGCGCGAAGCCGGCGTGCGCAACCTGGAGCGCGAGCTGTCGAAGATCGGACGCAAGGCGGTCAAGCAGCTGCTGCTGGCGCCCGGCGACAAGACGGTGACGGTGGATTCGAAGAACCTCGACGATTACCTCGGCGTGCGCCGCTTCCGCTACGGCAAGGCCGAGGAGAGCAACCGGGTGGGTCAGGTCACCGGCCTCGCCTGGACGGAGGTGGGCGGCGAGCTGCTCACGATCGAGGCTGCCGTGGTGCACGGCAAGGGCAAGCTCACACACACCGGTCAGCTCGGCGAAGTGATGCAGGAATCCATCCAGGCCGCCATGACCGTCGTGAGAAGCCGGTCGGCGCTGCTCGGCCTCGACATGGACTTCTATCAGAAGGTCGATGTGCACATTCACGTGCCCGAAGGGGCGACCCCCAAGGACGGGCCGAGCGCGGGAATCGGCATGTGCACGGCGCTGATTTCGGCGCTGACCAAGATCCCGGTGCGCTCGGACGTCGCCATGACGGGCGAGATCACGCTGCGCGGCGAAGTGCTCCCCATCGGCGGCTTGAAGGAGAAGCTGTTGGCGGCGCACCGCGGCGGCATCACCACCGTGCTGATACCGGACGACAACACCAAGGATCTCGCCGAAATTCCCGACAATATCAAGGAGAAGCTCGATATCCGATCGGTGAAATGGATCGATGAGGTGCTGCAGGTGGCGTTGACGCACATGCCGGTGGCGCTCCCCACGCCGGAGCCCAAGGCGGTGGAGGCCATCGCCGGCGAGAAGCGGCGCCGCAAGCCGGCCCGCGGCAAGGCCCTGGTGCGCGCTCATTGAGGAGCTGGGGCACTAGCCAACCGGAGGCGCCTCGCGTAGACTTCCGCGCCTCTTCCAGGGGGGTGCTTAGCTCAGCTGGTAGAGCATCGCCTTTACACGGCGAGGGTCGGGGGTTCGATCCCCTCAGCACCCACCAGCACGCGGAGTGGTAGTTCAGCTGGTTAGAATACCGGCCTGTCACGCCGGGGGTCGCGGGTTCGAGTCCCGTCCACTCCGCCATTTCCTGGGACTAAGCCCCTGCGGGCCGCGGGACAGCGGGCGCCCGCAGAGGGTGCCCCCCGTAGGGTTGGGGTAACGGGTAGGACCATGCTGCAGACGATTCACGACAAATTGAAAGGTTGGCTCGCGGCGGTCGTGCTCGGGGCCATCGGTCTCGTGTTCGTGTTCTGGGGCATCAACTGGACCTTGAGCGCGCCCAACTATGCGGCGAAGGTCAACGGCAGCGAGATTTCCCGCAACGACGTGCGGCAGGCGTATCAGCAGCAGCTCGCCCAGGCCGAACGCCAGGCCAAGGGTCCGTTGGACGACACCGAGCGCGGCGAGATCAAGCGGCGCGTTCTCGACGAGTACGTCAACAGCGAGGCCGTGGTCACGCGCGCCGACTCGCTCGGCTATCGGGTGAGCGATCAGGAGCTCATCAAGGAGATGTCGAAGGTCCCGGCGTTCCAGGTCGACGGCAAGTTCGATCGGGCCCACGCGGTGGCCGTGCTGCGCGCCCAGGGCCGCTCCGTCGCCGAGATCGAGGAGCTGTTTCGCCGCGACGCGAAGCTGCGTCAGCTCGATACGGCGCTCAACCTCTCGAGCTTCGCCACGGCGAGCGAATTGAAGCAGGTCCGGTCGATCGCCCGGCAGCAGCGCGAGGTTTCGTGGTTCACGGTGTCGGCCGCGAAGTACACGGCCGAGGCGGCGGCGGACGATGCAGCGATCAAGGCTTTCTACGAGGACCACAAGTCCCAGTACATGACCGCGGAGACGGTGAACCTGCGCTACGTTGAAATCAGCCTGGCGGACCTCGAGTCGCAGGTGAAGATCGACGACGCGCAGCTCAAGGCCTACTACGAAGAACAGAAGACCAAGACGCCCGAGCGCTTCGTGCAGCCCGAGCAGCGCCGCGTCCGCCACATTCTCCTGCAGGTGACGGACCCGAAGGCGGACGCTGCGGTCAAGGCCAAAGCCGAGTCGATTCTCAAGCGCGCACAGGCGGGAGAGGACTTCTCGAAGCTTGCCAAGGAATTCTCGCAGGACCCGGGTTCCGCGCAGCAGGGCGGCGACTTGGGCTGGTCCGAGCGCAAGGCCTTCGTGGGGCCGTTCGCGGACGCGGCCTTCGCCATGAAGCAGGACGACATCGCGGGTCCCGTCAAGACGCAGTTCGGATACCACATTCTGAAGCTCGAGGGCATTCAACCGGCCACGGTGCGCTCCTTCGACCAGAGCCGCGCCGAACTCGAATCCGATTACCGGCGCAACGAGGCGGAGCGGTTGTTCAACGCGGCGCAAGATTCGCTGGCCGATGCGGCGCTGCAGAACGGCACCGATATCGACATGGTCGCCCGCAAGGCGGGATTGGCCGCGCACGATATCGCCGATTTCAGCCGCACCGAGGGCGGCGGCGCCCTCGACAAGTCCTCAGCGGTGATTGCTGCGGCCTTCAGTCAGGACGTCCTCGACGGCCACCTGAGTTCCATCATCGAGGTCGAGCAGGGGCGCGGCGTGGTGCTGCGGGCCACCGATCACAAGCTGCCGCAACAAAAGCCCCTCGAGGCCGTGCGTACCGAGGTGGTGGCGGCCTGGAAGCGGCAGCGGGGCGCGGAACTCGCCGCCGCAGCGGCGGCGGAAGCCGTCAAGCGCCTGTCCGCCGGCGAGGCGTGGGAGTCGGTTGCGAAGAGCCTGGGCGCTGCGCCTGTGCCCGCGAAGTTCTTTTCCCGCAGCGACCAGGCGCTGCCGGCGGAGATCAGCCGCGATGTCTTCGAAGCGCCGAAGCCGGAGGCTAAGCCCGTGTACGCGCGGGTGTCGCTCAGCAACGGTGACGCCGATGTGACGGCCGTCACCGCCGTCCGCGAGGACCCGGCGGGCGATCAAAAGACGGAAGATGCCATGCTGCGCCGGCAGCTGGCCCAACAGTCCGCCTCCGGCGAGGCGCAGGGCTACGCCGCCGCGGCGCGCGCGGATGCCAAGGTGCTCGTCAATCCGCAGGCGCTCGACTAGTTGGCGGATCTATTGCACCAGTTTTCGAGCTGGTATTTGTCGGTACTGGCGCAAGGGGGCTACTGGCTCATCGCCGGATTGATGGCGCTGGAGAGCACCATCGTGCCCATTCCGAGCGAGGTCATCATTCCGCCGGCCGCCTACCTCGCCCGGAGCCAGGGAGAGTTCTCCCTCGGCGGGATCATCGCCGCCGGAACCGCGGGGTCTTGGGCGGGCGCTGCGCTCATGTATTGGGGCGCACGCTGGCTGGGGCGGCCGGTGGTGGTTCGGCTCGGGCCCTACCTCGGGATCGCGGCGGCCAAAATCGCCCATGCCGAGGCGTGGTCGGCCCACTACGGCTGGGCGGGCGTGCTGTTCGCCCGATTGCTCCCGGTGATTCGCCACCTCATCGGCATCCCGGCCGGCATCCTGCGAATGGACTTCCGCTGGTACTCGGCGGCGACGCTGGCGGGCTCCTGTCTCTGGACTTCGGTCCTGGCGTGGCTGGGCATGACCGTCGGCAATCATCCAGAGCTTCTCAAGGGCGATCTGCACCGATTTTTCCTGCTGGTCCTCGCCATGGCAGGGGTGCTCGCCGCGCTTTACTACGCGTTCGTCAAGCGCCCGGTGAGCGGCGCCTGAACCCGCCCTGAAGCAAAATCAGCCGGTGGCGGAGTGCCCGGGGGTGGCCGGCATGACCGAGGCGGCAGGGAATTTCGAGAAAATGGCCGCCGCTGCCGCATTGATCCGCTCCACCGCGTGCGGCCCGGAGAGTTCCGATACGCTCTGGCTCACGCTCGCATGCCAGATCGGCACGCGCGACTTGGCATCGAACAGGTCCACCGAAACCCGGGTTTCGTCCTGCACGGAGGGGGCGTCATAAAATCCGCCGCCCCAGCCCCACCGCGGACCGCCGCCCCAACCCCAGCCGCCGCCCCAAGCCCAGCCGCCGTAATAGTCCTCGAACACCTGTCGCGTGCCCATGGCATAGCCGACCACGCATTCGGCCGATTTTCGGTCATCGACCTTCTGAATGCCCTTGGCCGCCATGTTCGCCTCGATGGCTTCACGCAGGCGCTGTCCGTTCAACGGGTTGCCGAACGCCGATTGATGATCGGCGTTCGCCATGTGTTCATCGGCGAAGGCATAGGAATGGCAATTGGCCACCGACATGTTTGGGTTGACGTCCGTCTTGACCGCAAGACCGCTGCAGGCTTCGAGCCCGAGCAGCACGGCGCCCGCAAACAGCCCCTGGATCAGTGATCTACTTGACATAATATCGCGTCCTTCAGCCTGCTAGACAGGCACAACATTCTCGAAACGCGCGACCCTCGCCTGCGTTGACGCCGCGAGGCGCGTCCAACGGCCGAAACCCGCGCCCGAGAGCCTATGCGTCGTCCCCCGGAAAACTCATACCGACGGAATTGAAGCCGCCGTCGACGTAGGTGACTTCGCCGGTAATGCCCGCCGCCAGGTCGGAGCACAGGAACGCCGCGGCATTGCCCACATCCTCGATGGTGACGTTGCGCTTGATCGGCGCGACCGCTGCGACGTGCGCCAGCATCCTGCGAAGTCCGGGGATGCCCGCGGCCGAGAGCGTCTTGATGGGGCCCGCCGATATGGCGTTCACCCGGATTCCCAAGGGTCCCAAGTCGGCGGCCAGGAAGCGCACGTTGGCTTCCAAACTCGCCTTGGCGAGTCCCATGACGTTGTAGCCGGGCAGCGACCGCATGGCGCCCAGGTAGCTCAATGTAACGATGGCTCCGGCGCGGCCCTTCATGAACGGCAGCGATGCCCGCGCCAGCGCCGTGAGGCTGTAGCTCGAGATATCGTGCGCCACGCGAAATCCATCGCGGGTGGTCGCCTCGATGAAGGTCCCCGTCAGCGCTTCGCGGGGCGCAAAGGCCACCGCGTGGACGAGGATGTCGAATCCGTCCCAGTGGGTGCGCAAGTGCGCGAAGCCGCGCTCGATGGCTGCGTCGTCGGCGACGTCCATTTCGAACGCAATGTTCGAATCCAGCTGCTTCGCCAGCGGGACCACGCGATCGGCCATGCGCTCGATGTGCGAGAACGCGAGGTCGGCGCCCTCGCGCCGCATCGCCTGCGCGATGCCCCACGCAATGGAGCGGTCGGTGGCGAGCCCGACGATCAGTGCGCGCTTGCCGTGCAAGAAACCCATGCTTTTCCCCTTGTCGTTGTGCCTGCCGCGGAGCTTGGGTCCAAGCGCCGCGGCAGGCCGACCGTCCCGGCCTACCCCTGCTGACGGTTATTGTCGAGATACATGACCAAGCGCTTCCCCGCCCGGATTTGATGGCGCCGGTTCAGCCCGTTCCAGGTCTTGAGCTGTTCGACGGACACCTGGAATTGCCGCGAGATGCTGTAAATCGTATCGCCGCGGCGAACGGTGTACATAACCCGGCGGCCGGCGGCAACTCCCTCGTCCCGATAGTGCCGCGAACTCGCCTTCAAGATCAGCCGCTGGCCTGCCATGAGCGAGTCGCCCGTTCCCATGTTGTTCATCCGGGCGAGGGTGCTCACCGAAATGTTGTGGCGGCGCGCAATGCTCGAGAGAGTCTCGCCGGCGCGGACCCGATAAACGATCTGGCGGACCTTCGGCCCGGAGTCGGTCTCCGGCCGGTCGACCCGCGACGCCGCGATCAGCACCTTGTCGGGCAGCTGACCGGTGCTCTGCGGAATCTTGAGCGACTGGCCGGCGCTGACGCGGTCCCCGCCCAGGTCGTTGACCTTGGCGAGCACCGCCGCGGTGGTGCCGTATTTGCGCGCAATCATGGGCAGCGTTTCGCGCCGCTCCACCTCGTGCACGACGTATCGCACGCGATCTTCCGGCGCCAGGGCCTGCAGGCCGGTTTCGTAGGCATCGGCATTGTCGATGGGCACCAGCATGCGATGCGGGCCGGACGGGTCGGTGGCCCAGCGGTTGTATCCGGGGTTGAGCGCGATCAGTTCATCGTAGGTCGTGCCGGCCAGCTGGGCGGCGACCTTCAGGTCGATCTGCGAGTCGGTGTCGATGACCGCGAAATACGGTTCGTTTGGAATGGGCGCAAATTCCAGCCCGTAGCGCTCCGGCTCGGCCATCAGGCGCTTCATGGCCAGGAGTTTCGGCACGTACGCGCGCGTCTCCGCGGGGAGCCGCAGATGCCAGAAATCCGTGGGCCGGCCTGCGGCGCGATTGTTCGCAATGGCGCGTTCGACCCAGGCTTCGCCGACGTTGTAGGCGGCGATCGCCAGGAGCCAATCGCCGTTGAACTCATCGTGCAGCTCCTGCAGATAGTCGAGGGCCGCCCGCGTCGACTCGATGACGTCGCGGCGCCCGTCGTACCACCATGACTGGTTGAGCCCGAAGCGCACTCCGGTGGCCGGTATGAATTGCCACAGGCCGGCGGCGCGGCTCACCGAATAGGCGAAGGGCTCATAGGCGCTCTCCACCACCGGCAACAGCGCGAATTCGGTGGGCATGCCGCGCCTCTCGACCTCGGTGACGATGTGGTACATGTACCGCTGGCCGCGCTGGAACACCCGCTCCAGGTATTCGGGGTTGTGTTCGAACCACGCGAGCTGCTGGTCGATGGCGGGCTCCTGCACTTCATCGAACGCGAAGCCGGCCCGCATCCGGTCGAACAAATCGTCGTAATCCTCGCCGTTGTGGTGCTGCCATTCCCGCGGCATGGTCAGCGATGGGGGCGCGGCGACCGCTGCCGGCGGCGGAGCCGCCGCCTCGGGCGGGGCCGGCTCGGCGGGCGCCACGACGCGTTCGCGCACCACCGCGGCCGGCGGCTGATGGGCGCAAGCCGCGAGCCAGAGGGCGCACGCCGCCAGGACGCAGGAGCGCACGAACTTGCCCGCCCGGTCGGCGCGGGTCATCGGAAGGAGTCCTTCCAGGCACGCAGCACGCCGAACACCTGGGCGGGCTCGGCCAGCGGTTTCCCGGCGTGCGCCTCGGCAGCGGCCCGGATGGCGGTCGTGTCGCAGCGCAAAAACGGATTGACGCGAGTTTCCAGGGACATGAGCGAGGGCAGCGTGGGCAGATCGGCGGAGCGGGTCAGTTCCACCGCGGCGCTATATTCGCGCGCGCCTTGATTGCCGGGGTCGACCGTCAGGGCGAACCGCAGGTTGGCCGCCGTGTACTCATGGCCGCAGTACATGCGGGTCTCGGGCGGCAGCGCGCGAAGGCGGTTGAGCGAGTCGTTCATCTGCGCAGGCGTACCCTCGAATATTCGACCGCAGCCGGCACTGAACAGCGTGTCTCCGCAAAACAGCGCCCCGTGCCCCCAGAACGCAATATGACTCAAGGTATGCCCGGGCACGGCCAAAATCTCGAACTCAAGTCCCAACTCCGGGAGGCCGCATCGATCCCCGTCGCGAACGATCCGGTGTGGCCAGGGGATGCGGCGGTCCTCCGGACCGAAGATCGGTACCTTTCCCAACTCCAACAGCCCCTCGACCCCCCCGATGTGGTCGGGATGATGGTGAGTCAGCAAAATCGCGGCTAAGCTTGCGCCGCTGCGCCGAAGTTCGGCCTGGACGGGCCCCGCATCGCCGGGATCCACCGCCACCAGCCGGCCGGGCGCGAGCGGCGAGTCGATCAACCAGATGTAGTTGTCCGTGAAGGCGCGAACGGGGCGTACATTGAGGGACGTTGACGGGTAGTTCATTTTGCGGCGTATTTAACCTGTAACATTGGAACTTCGCTAGTGTCTCCAAGGAGTCTTGATTGGCAGTGATGACTGATGCCGCGGCCGACTGGTTTGCGGGCCCCCTGGGCGACCGGGTGCTGCGCGAAGAGGCGGCGCTGGCCCGAATGGCCCTGGAGGACGTCTTCGGTTTCGAATTGCTGCAGGTGGGAGCCTGGGGACGGTCGCAGCACCTTCTGGACTGCGCCCGCACGCAGCACACGACGCTCCTGGCGCCCGACTTGAGTCCCGGCGTGACGCTGCGGTCGCAGCTCGAGACCCTGCCGTTCGCCTCGGACTCCATCGACGCGATCCTGCTGCCGCACACGCTGGAACTGGTCGAGGATCCCTATGCCGTGCTGCGCGAGGCGGAGCGGGTACTCTGCGCCGAGGGGTGCCTGATGATTTGCGGCTTCAATCCCTTCAGCGGTTGGGGCGCCAGGCGCTTGTTCAGCCGCTACTTCCGCCGGCGGGCGTTCCCGCCGCAAACGCGCCGCATGCTCTCCGAGCGCCGCCTGCGGGACTGGATGGCGCTGCTCGATTTCGAGGTGGCCGACGTTTACGGCTATCTCTCGCCGATGCCCCTGACCCGCCGGCCGCGCCGCCTGGCCGACGGCTCCGTGCGCCAGGCCGAATACCGCGCGCGGCGTGCGCTGACCGCCGGGGCGTACCTTCTTAAGGCGCGCAAGCGCGTGCAGACCTTGACCCTGGTGCGCCCGAAGCGGAAGGCTCGGCAACTGATGCTGGTGCCGGCCGCGGAATCGACGCGCAAGGTGGGCGCCAACAAGGTGCAATCGGACGCCGCGGCGCAGGGTCACGCCCGCGGATCATGACGAAGGTCGACATTTACACCGACGGAGCCTGTCGCGGAAATCCGGGCCCGGGCGGTTGGGCGGCGCTGCTGATTTGCGGCTCGGAGCGCAAGGAGGTGACCGGCGCCGAGCCCGAGACCACCAACAACCGCATGGAGCTCAAGGCCGCCATCGGCGCATTGAAAGCCCTGAAACGCCCGTGCAATGTCAAGCTCCACACCGATTCGAAGTACGTACTGCAAGGCTTTACCGAATGGCTGCCGGGATGGAAAGCGCGCGGCTGGCGCACGGCCGGGCGCCAGCCGGTCAAGAACCAGGATCTATGGGAGGAACTCGACTCGGCGGCCGCCTCGCAGGTCATCGAATGGCAGTGGGTCAAGGGCCATTCGGGCCACGAGCACAACGAATATGTCGATCAGCTCGCCAATCTCGCCATCGACGGCATGCTGGCGGCGAGGTCATAAGCGATGCGCCAAGTCGTCCTCGATACGGAAACCACCGGCCTGGAAGTCGAGCAGCAGCATCGCGTCATCGAGATCGGCTGCGTCGAACTCGTGAATCGCAGGCTGACGGGACGTTCGTTCCACCGTTACCTCAATCCCGAGCGCGACATCGACGAGGGCGCGCAGCAGGTTCACGGCCTCTCCCGCGCACAGTTGTCGAAGGAGCCGCTGTTCGCGCAGGTGCATGCCGAGTTCCTGGAGTTCGTGCGGGACGCGGAACTCATCATTCACAACGCCCCGTTCGACGTCGCCTTCCTAAATGCCGAACTCGGGCGGCTGGGCGCGGGCAAGGTCAGCGACTGCTGCCGAGTGCTCGACACGCTGGCGCTGGCGCGCCAGATGCATCCCGGCCAGCGCAACAATCTGGACGCCCTGTGCAAGCGCTACTCGGTCGACAACTCGCACCGGGACTATCACGGCGCCCTGCTCGATGCGCGCATTCTCGCCGAGGTCTACCTGGCGATGACGGGCGGGCAGGCGAAATTCACGCTGAGCGAGGAGCCCGTGCGCGCGGGCAGCCGCGAGGGGCAGGCCGTTCCCGGACGTCTTGCGCACGGCGTGCGGATCGCCGTGGTCCGGGCGACGGCCGAGGAGGAGGCGGCGCACGAGCACGTGCTCCAGCTGCTCGACCGGGCGTCGGGCGGCAACACGGCCTGGCGTAAGTCGTGAAGCTGCTCGTGACCGGAGCGGCCGGCTTCATCGGATTTCACACGGCCAGATCGCTCTTGCAAAAGGGCCATGAGGTGGTCGGGCTCGACAACCTCAATGCGTACTACGACGTCGAGCTGAAAGCGGCCCGCCTGCGGATGCTCGAGCAGGGGGACAACTTCCGCTTCACGAGGACCGACATCACCGACCGCGGCGCCATGCAGGCGCTGTTCGCCCGCGAGAAATTTCAACGCGTGGTGCATCTCGCGGCACAGGCCGGCGTGCGCTATTCGATTCAAAATCCGCATTTGTACGTTCAGAGCAACATCGCCGGCTTCCTGGAGGTGATCGAAGGCTGCCGCGCCCACGCGGTGGAGCACCTCGTCTACGCCTCGACCAGTTCCGTGTACGGCGCCAACACCCGCATGCCCTTTTCCGAGCGGCAGTGCGTCGATCATCCCCTCACCTTGTACGCCGCGACCAAGAAGGCGAATGAGTTGATGGCGCACAGCTACTCGTCGCTGTACGGACTGCCGACGACTGGCCTGCGGTTCTTCACGGTCTATGGTCCGTGGGGGCGGCCCGACATGGCCCTGTTCCGGTTCACCAAGAACATTCTCGAGGGCCTGCCGATCGACGTGTATTACGAGGGTCGTCACCAGCGCGACTTCACCTACATCGACGACGTCGTCGAGGGCGTGGCCGCGGCGGTGAATCACGTGGCGGCACCCGACGCGCACTGGAATTCCGATGCGCCCGATCCCGGCACCAGCCGCGCGCCGTACAGGATCTACAACATCGGCAACCAGCGGCCCGTGACGCTGCTGCGTCTCATCGAGGTCGTCGAGGAGTGCCTGGGCCGCAAGGCCGTCAGGAACCTGCTGCCCATGCAGATGGGCGACGTGCCGGATACCGCCGCGGACGTCGACCGCCTGGCGCGCGACATGGGATACCGGCCGACCACCGGGCTGGAACAGGGTGTTAAGCACTTCGTCGAATGGTATCTTGGGTACTATCGTCCGAAAACGTGAATTTGGGATCCGCCATGGCCACACAGAATTCCGGGGCCGCGTGGGGCGCCGTCGCCCAGCACTCGCAGGAGATGAAATCCGCGCACCTCAGGGACTTGGCGGCCGACCCGGACCGGTGGCGCGATTTCCACGTCGAGTGGGGGCCGTGGCTGCTGGACATGTCGCGCCAGCGGGTCACCCGAAAAACGCTCCCGCTGTTGCTGGAGCTCGCGCGCGCTTCGGACCTGGCGGGGCGCACAGCCGCGATGTTTCGCGGCGACGAGATCAACGTAACCGAACGCCGGGCGGTGCTGCATGCGGCGCTGCGCTCGGAATTCGCGGGCGGCGCCGCGATCCAGGCCGAGGTCCGGGAGTCGCGCGCCAAGCTGTCGGAATTCGCGGGCGCGGTGCGCCGCGGCGACAAGCGCGGCGTCACGGGCAAGAGATTCAAGCACGTCGTCAACATCGGCATCGGCGGCTCCGATCTCGGCCCGCTCCTGGTGTGCGAGGCGCTGCGGCACGAATGGAGCGGCGACATCACGCCGCATTTCGTATCGAACGTGGACCGGACCCAGCTCGAGGATCTGACGCGCATCCTGGATCCGGCCGAAACGCTGCTGATCGTCTGCTCGAAGACCTTCACCACGCAGGAGACGCAGGCGAACGCGGATGCCGCCAGGCGCTGGATCGTGGGCGCGCTGGGGGAGGGCTCGCCGGCCCGGCACGTCGCCGCGGTGTCCACCAACGCCTCCGCCATGGACGCGTTCGGAGTCGCGGGCGACCACCGCTTCACGATGTGGGATTGGGTGGGCGGACGCTATTCGGTCTGGTCGGCGGTCGGCCTGACGGCGGAACTCGTGGTGGGGAGCGATAAGTTCCGGGAATTCCTCGGCGGCGCGCGCGAGGTCGACGAGCATTTCACGACGGCGCCCTTCGAGAGGAATTTGCCCGTGCTGATGGGCCTGCTCGGCGTGTGGAACCGCACCTTCCTCGGGCTGCCGACCCTGGCCGTGCTGCCCTACGACGTGCGGCTGGCGCGCTTGCCCGCCTACCTTCAGCAGCTCGAAATGGAGAGCAACGGAAAATCCGTCTCGCTCGCCGGGGAGCGGATCGACTTTCCGACGGCGCCGGTCGTCTGGGGAGAGCCGGCGTCGAACGCCCAGCATTCCTTCTTCCAGTTGCTGCATCAGGGCACGCCGGCGGCAGCCCTCGATTTCATCGCGCCGTTGCGCGGCTCATGGGGCGGCACGGAGGGCCAGGATCTGGCGCTGCAGAATTGCTTCGCTCAGTGCCAAGCCTTCGCCTTCGGCCGCACGCCCGAGGAAGTCGCGGCGGACATGCGCAAGAGCGGATCGAGCCCGGCCGACATCGAGCGATTGCTGCCGCACCGGTTGTACGAGGGCAATCGGCCCAGCTCGCTGTTGATGTACCCCCGGACCACGGCGGGCACCCTGGGCGGCCTCCTCGCCCTGTACGAGCATAGCGTCTTCGTGCAAGGCATCCTCTGGGGCATCAATTCCTTCGACCAGTTCGGCGTAGAGCTCGGAAAGAAGCTCGCGCTGGGGATCGACATGAGCGGCGCCCGCGCGCCCGCGGGCCACGGGGCGGCGGGGTTGGAGGCGTTGATCGGCTATGTCGCCAGGCGCCGGTAGCTCCCTTGGCTAAGCAACGCAAGGGAATCATACTGGCCGGCGGGGCGGGCACGAGGCTTCACCCGATCACCTTGTCGCAGAGCAAGCAGTTGCTGCCCGTGTACGACAAGCCGATGATCTACTATCCGCTCGCGACGCTCATGTGCGCAGGCATTCGGGAATACCTGATCATCACCACGCCGCGGGACCAAGCCGCCTTCCGGGACCTGCTGGGCACGGGGCGCCAGTGGGGCGTCTCGTTCGAGTACGAGGTGCAGCCCGAACCCAACGGCATTGCGCAGGCGCTCGTCATCGCCGAACCGTTCCTCGACGGGGCGCCTTCGGCGCTGATTCTCGGCGACAACATCTTCTACGGGGCGAATCTCCCGGAGCTGCTGCAGACCGCCTCGCAGCGCTGCAACGGCGCCACCGTGTTCGGCTATTACGTCCACGATCCGGAGCGCTACGGCGTGGTGCAGTTCGACGCCGAGGGACGGGTGGTCGATTTGCTCGAAAAGCCCGCCAAGCCCCCGTCCAACTACGCCGTGACCGGCGTTTATTTCTACGACGAGCACGCACCCGCGATCACGCGGACCATCAAGCCGTCGGAACGCGGCGAACTCGAGATCACCGACCTCAATCGGGCTTATCTGCGGGAGGGCCGATTGAGCGTCGAGCGTTTGGGGCGAGGCACGGCATGGCTGGACACCGGGACGCACAACTCGCTGCTCGATGCGGGCGTGTTCGTGCGCATCATCGAAGAGCGTCAGGGCCTGAAAGTGGCATGCGTCGAAGAGCTGGCGTGGCGCATGGGGTTCATCGAGGCGGAACAACTTCGCAGCCTGGCCGTGCCCTTGCGCAAGAGCGGCTACGGAGAATACCTGCTGCGCATTCTACGGGACGAGCACCCGCCATGAAGTTCCTTGCAACGCCCATTGAGGGCGTCATGCTGATCGAACCCAAGGTTTTCGGCGACGACCGCGGTTTCTTCATGGAAACCTGGCATGCGCCGAAATTCAAGAGCGCGGGCATCGGCGCGACCTTCGTGCAGGACAACCACAGCCGATCGAGCCAGTGGACGCTGCGCGGCATGCACATGCAGGTGGAACACACCCAGGGGAAGCTCGTGCGTGTGACGAGCGGGTAGGTCTACGATGTCGTGGTGGACCTGCGGCGCGGTTCCGCGAGCTTTGGGCGCTGGTGGGGTGTGGAGTTGTCCGCCGCCAATCACCGCATGCTGTGGGTTCCGGAGGGACTCGCGCACGGCCTGCTGGTGCTGTCGGATAGCGCGGATTTTCTGTACAAATGCACGGACGTCTACAGCCCGGCGCACGAGCGCACCCTGGCGTGGGACGACCCGGCCGTGGGCATCGAGTGGCCCCTCCCGCCGGGGGTGCAGCCGAAGCTGTCCGCCAAGGATCGGGCGGGAAAGAGCTGCGCCGACATCGAGAAATTTCCTTGAAGGTCCTGGTGCTGGGCGGCGGCGGCCAGGTGGCGAACGCGGTGGCGGCCTGCACACCGGCATTCCACGGCGTGGTGGTCAAGACGCGGCGCGAGGTCGATATCGCGGACGAGGCGGCGCTCGATGCCGCGGTGGCGCAGAGCGGTGCCGACTGGGTCATCAACTGCGCCGCGTACACGGCCGTGGACCGTGCGGAGTCCGAGGCGGACGCCGCGCATGCGGTGAACGACACGGCCGTGGGAACCATGGCGCGGGCCGCGGTCCGCTCGGGGAGCCGCCTGCTGCATATTTCCACGGATTTCGTGTTCGACGGATCCGCGAACCGGGCATACCTGCCGGCCGACGCGACCCACCCCTTGAGCGTCTACGGAGCGTCCAAACTGGGCGGCGAGCGCCAGGCCTTGCATCATTGTCCGCGGTCCATCGTCCTGCGCACGGCGTGGGTGTATGCGTCCACCGGGAAGAACTTTGCATTGACGATGCTGCGCCTGATGCGGGAGAAGAGCGAGGTACGCGTGGTTTGCGACCAGATCGGAACGCCGAGCTGGGCAACCGGAATTGCCCGGTGCATATGGGGCCTCGTCGACTCAGCGGCGGCCCCAGGCATCTATCACTGGACCGATCTCGGGGTTGCGACCTGGTACGATTTCGCGGTCGCCATTCAGGAAGAGGCGCTGGCGCGCGGGCTGCTGACGCGCGCCGTGCCCATCGTGCCGATCTCGACGGCCGAATATCCGACCCCGGCCACGCGGCCGGCGTTCAGCGTGCTCGATTCCGCGGCCACCCGCGCGCTGCTGCCCGGTCTTGGCCGGCACTGGCGGTACAATCTGAGAATGATGTTGGATGAGCTTCGAACCGCCGCACCCACATCGTCGGCGGGACCGGTTACACATCGGTAATGCGTCAATTCGCCGGTTGGGGTTGCCGGGATTGAGATAATGGATATGATACGCGCCTTGCCGCCGATTTCCGCGCGTCGAATTACGCTGCACCTAGCGAGTCTAAATAGTAATGAATGATGGTCGAATCTTCGTCGAAAGGGCCGCCCCACGGGCCGTCTCCGCAGCATGACGACACTTCTTGGCATTATCGATCAGGGTCGTCCGCGGCCGGACCTGGTGGAGCGGCCGGGATGAGGAGCCGACTCGTAGCGCTTGCGCTCATGCTGCTGTCGATGGGATTGGGGGCTTCCGCTCAAAGCCCTTCACCCGATCAATTAGACCTCCTCAAAGGCATGTCGCAAGACCAGCAGGACTCGCTCTTGCAGAATTTGGGCGGCAAGCACACAGGCAATACCTCCAAGTCCGATCAGAAGCTCAATACGCCCGAGACGGTTCAGCCGAAGAATGGGGACCAAGGGCAGCTCGTACCGTATCCCCGGGACAAAACGAAGGACGGACGGACACTACGCATCTCAGATGAAGACCCGGAGTTGCAAGCCAATGACACGGTTCTGATCGACCTGACGCCGGTCGATATCGAGAATGGCAACGTCAACCAGAACAATCAGAACAATCAGAACAATCCGAGCGGCAACAATCAGCCATCCAACGGGACCGGCATGCCCAATGCCGGCCCCCAGGGCATGGTGTTCAACGGGACGCCCGACGCGAACGCCATCGCGGCCAACATCGGAAACTCCAAGACCGCCGCCAACAAGAACCAGCCCGGCAGGAACGCCTCGGACTTCGGACGAATAAGGCAAGAGCCCAAGCCGCTGACCGACGATGAAAAAAAGAATTCGGAGAAGGTACGTCAGCTTATTTTGCGGAACAATCCGTATCACCTGAACCGATTCGGCGTGCTCGAATTGCCGGGATTGCCGGCGATACCGCTGGCCGGCTTGACGGCCGACGAGGCGACCAATCGCCTCAGCGCCGATCCGGATTTGCGGGCCTTTACCATCAAAGTCACGCTGCTGCGGCTGCAGCCCTTCGACGAAGAGGCGTTGAAACCGTTCGGCTACGATCTGTTCGAGGGCGTTCCAAGCACATTCGCTCCTGTGTCGGATATTCAGGTGCCCCTGGACTATCTGATCGGTCCGGGCGACACGATGAATGTGCAGCTCTACGGCAATGAGCCCGCGACCTATACCTTGACGGTGCAGCGGGACGGCAGGGTCAACTTCCCGAGGCTCGGTCCCATCCGGGTGAGCGAGCTGACCTTTGACCAGGCGCGCGCCGCCATCGAAGAGCGCGTGCAGCAGCAGCTCATCGGATCGCGGGTCAGCGTCACCATGGGCGATCTGCGTTCGATCCGGGTATTCGTCCTGGGAGAGGCCGAGAAGCCCGGTTCCTACACCGTGAGCGGCCTGTCCACCATGACGAACGCCTTGTTCGTCAGCGGCGGCGTGAAAAAGATCGGCTCGCTTCGCAACATCGAATTGAAGCGCGATGGGCATCTGGTCACCGTGCTCGACCTCTACGATCTGCTGTTGCACGGCGATACCAGCCACGATCAACACCTGATGCCCGGCGACGTCATCTTCATTCCGCCCATCGGCAACACGGTTTCCGTCTACGGCTCGGTGCGGCGTCCCGCGATATACGAGCTCAAGGGAGAGAAGAACGTCGAGCAGGTGATCGACGTCGCCGGCGGCCTCGTGCCGGACGCGGATGGAAAACTGGTTCAGTTGGAACGCATCCGGCCGTCGCGCCTCCGGGAAATGATCAACGTCGACCTGACCGCCAACGCGGGCCGTACCACCGCGGTGGACAACGGCGACAAGCTGCGCGTGCCGGCCATTCGCCCGACTCTCGAGAATTCCGTGGTGCTGTCGGGCTACGTTTTCAGGCCGGGCTCGTTCGAGTACCGCCCCGGACTGCGGCTCAGCGACGTCCTGTCGAGTTTCGACGAATTGCGGCCGAACGCGGACCGGCGCTACGTCATGATTCGCCGCGAGGTTCCCCCCGAAGAGAAGATCGAGGTGATCTCCGCGAATCTCGAACGCGCACTCATAGCCCGGGGGTCAAAGGATGATCCGGAATTGCGGCCGCGCGACAATATCATCGTGTTCGACCTGTCCGCGAGCCGCGAGCGTGTCGTCGAGCCGGTGATCCGCGAGCTGGAATTGCAGGCATCGCCCGACCACCCGGCGCAGGTGGTCAGCATCGACGGAAAAGTGAAGGCGCCGGGCCGTTACCCGCTCGAGCCGACGATGCGCGTCAGCGATCTGATACGCGCCGGCGGCAGCATGAATGATTCCGCCTACAGCGGCGAGGCTGAATTGACGCGTTATGCGATCGCGGACGGCAGCGTTCGACAGACCAGCTTGATCCCCGTCGACCTCGCGGCCATACGCAGGGGCGATGTGGCCGCCGATATCCAACTCATGCCCTACGACGTGCTGGTCGTCAAAGTGACGCCGCAGTGGACCGAGCCGGGTACGATCGAACTCACCGGCGAAGTGAGATTTCCGGGCAGGTATCCGATCACGCGAGGCGAAACCCTGTCATCGGTGCTCCGTCGCGCCGGAGGATTCACCGACCTGGCATTTGAAGAGGGCGCGGTTTACATACGCGAGGAATTGAAGAAGCGCGAGAAGGAACAGCTGGACCTGTTGACCAATCGTCTGCAGAGCGATTTGGCCTCCTTGTCGCTCGAAGCCGTGGCGAGCAGTGCTGCTACATCCAACTCGAACGCAAGCTCTGGCGCCACGCAGGGCCTGGCGGTTGGACAGTCGTTGATCCAACAACTTCGGGAAACCAAGCCCGTGGGCCGCCTGGTCATCAATCTCGACCGCGTCGTGCAAGGCCGGCCGGGCGGACCGGAAGACGTGCTGGTCCGGGACGGAGATAAATTGCTGGTCCCGAAGCAGACGCAGGAAATTACCATTCTCGGCGAGGTCCAGAGTCCCACCTCGCACGTGTATCGGTCCGGACTTACCCGCGACGACTATATCGCCAAGAGCGGCGGAGTCACTCAAAAGGCGGATCGCAGCCGGATATACGTCGTGCGGGCGAATGGCGACGTCGTCGCCGGAGCGCGCAGCGGATGGTTCAGGCGCTCCCGATCGACGGAGATGCGCCCCGGCGACACGATCGTCGTGCCGCTGGATACCGAACGGATCAGAGCGCTTCCGCTATGGCAGGCGGTTACGACCATTATTTACAACTTGGCCGTGGCGCTGTTGGCGGTAAGGTCCGTGTAAGCCGCACGTTCCGGACCAAATCGTCCGCAATGCGAGTTTTAGTCGTCATTCCTTGCCTGAACGAGGTGCGCCATCTTGAGGGTCTGGTATCCGATCTGATTCGCAGCAACGTCGAGCCGGTGCAAATCGTGATTGCCGACGGCGGCAGTACCGATGGAACGCTGGATCTCGCAAATGAGCTTGCGGCGAGGTTTCCCAATGTGTCGTTGCTCATCAACCCGAAGCGGGTTCAGTCCGCCGGATTCAATCTCGCGGTGAGCGAATTCGGCGAAGACGCCGAGTTCGTGATTCGAATCGACGCCCATGCCGAATATCCCGGCGACTATTGTCAGGTGCTGGTCGAGGAAGCTGAAAGAACCGGCGCCGCTTCGGTGGTGGTTGCGATGAAAACCATGGGTATCGGCTGGTTTCAGAGAGCGGTGGCGGCGGCTCAGAATTCAAGGCTCGGAAACGGCGGAGCGGCACATCGGCTGGCGAGGACGGACGGAGCATGGACGGACCACGGGCATCACGCCCTCATGCGAATCGACGCGCTCAAGCGGGCGGGGGGCTACGACGAGTCCTTTTCTGCCAATGAAGACGCAGAACTCGACATTCGCCTGCGGCAGCTGGGATTCAAGATCTGGCTGACGGGTCGCACGTCGATCGGGTATTACCCGCGTTCCTCGGCGGGTTCGTTATTCCGTCAGTATGCGAATTGGGGAACGGGCAGGGCGAAGACCGTGTTGAAGCATCACACGCGGCTGAGGCCTCGCCAGCTCGTGCCCGTCGCCGTCCTGCCGATGAGTCTGATCGCGCTGGGAACGCCGATCGTCCATGCAGCGGCGATACCGATCGCGAGCTGGGCGGCCGTTTGTCTCGTGTATGGATTGTATTTGGCCCTCAAGGGGAGAGATCTTGGCACGCTGGCCGCAGGGGCCGCCGCCATGACCATGCACATGGGATATTCCATCGGCTTCTGGAGAGCCGTCGTGGGCCAGTTGTGGGCCTACGGCTCCGACGGGAAAAAACCTTGAAACTCAAGGTGTTGGCGATTGTCGATCGGCCGGGGTATAAGATAAAGTAGATGAATCCATTGGTTTCCGTCATAACCGTAACGCGCAATTCGGCATCGCGTATCGCGAACGCGATCGACAGCGTTTTGTCGCAAAGTTACCGGCCGCTGGAATATATCGTGATCGACGGGGCCTCCACCGACGGTACCCTCGACATCGTGCGCAGTTTCGGGGCACGCATCAGTCGCTTGATCTCCGAGAAGGACGGCGGCATTTATTTCGCAATGAACAAGGGTTTGCTGGCAAGTTCCGGCACCCGCATCATTTACCTCAATTCCGATGATTCATTCGCCCATTCAGATGCGCTGAGTTCACTGGTGGGGGCCCGCGAGGCCTGCGGGGGCGATGGTCCGGCGATCTGCTACTCGGATTTCATCAAGCATTATCCGTCGCTCGACCGGTCGATGCTGATGAAACCAGACACGGCGTTCGAGCGGGGATTCGCCCTATGCCATCAGGCGATGCTCGTCGACAGGAGCGCCTACGATCTGGTGGGAAATTTCGACACCTCGTTCCGATATGCGGCCGACCATGACTGGACCGTGCGGGCGAAAAGGGCGGGGGTTCGATTCATCAGGGCCAATGTGGCCCCGACAGTCGTGTTCCGGCATGGAGGGGCCTCACACAGCAGTTACCGCGCCAGCCGAAGCGAGGCGGGAAAGGTGATATTGCGCGAATACGGGCGCGTCGCCTATCTACGCTATACGGCGCGTCAACATTGGGTGCACATGCTGCGGGTATCGTCCGATTTGCTCTTGCGCCTCATCGGCCCGCGATATCTGGCGGCATTGCAGCGGTTCTATTTTCGCACCGTTCGACGATATCGTCGTTCGGACCAGACGTCCGCGAGCTAGCATGCTAAAGCGGGTCGCAAGTATCTCGGGTTTCTTGCAGTGGGCTCCGGCGGTCGGCGTGACCGTGTACAACGGCCGGATGCTTTCCATTTACGAGCTGTTGGTCCTGCTGTTTCTGCCGGCGATCGTCATCACTTCATTCGAGACTCGGCGATTGACGTTTTGGGTGATCGCCATGGGCATCAGCACGATGAGCTATTTGAACAGCTTGAATCGCTCGACGTCCGCGCTCTATCTGCAGTATTACCTGCTGGTGATCATTCCGCACATGCTGTTGTTCGTGCAGATTTTCGAGAATGACGAAGCCACCCGTGCGTTCTTCATCAGTTTCGTGAAAACCGGCGTCTGGCTCGGCCCGCTGGCCGTTCTGCAGTTTCTTTCGCCGGTGAAAATCACGCTCGCGAACAATACGAACTATTACATTGTGTCGGAATTGCACCGCACTGCGCTGTTTGCGCCAGAACCGTCGATTCTCGCCGCGCTCTATGTCATCGCAATAAGCTTCGCAATCTATAACGCCCATACCCGGATAGAGCCGCGCATACCGGCGGGCGTTCCTTCCTTCGTATCCATGGTGGCGGGTCTTGCCACGACCCTTTCGACATCGATGTTGATCGTGCTCCCGCCACTGCTGTTGTTCACGTTTCGGTTGTGCGGCGTTTCGTGGAAGACGCTCATGCGATATGCGGCGCTCGGTTCCGTCCTGTTGATTGCTTTTTACTTTGTCGGCTATTCGAGCCGCGTTTCAGGCGGCGATTCCACGTCGAGTACTTTGCTGCGTTTTGCGTCCGTGCTCGGAGGACTTTATATCATCCTCCAGCACTCAATCACCGGGCTCGGTCTGGGGATGAATAAAAACGTCGAGGATGCGGTAAAGGTAATATACTTCGCGTTGTCCCACACCATTACCAAGAAAGCGGGCGTCGATAGTTTTCAAATCGGATTGATGGCGGAAATGGGCGTCCTTCCCGGACTCATCTCCCTAGTCTTTTTTGTGGTCTGCTATAGGACGCTCAAGAAGAAGGCGGCCTCGGTTCAGGGTACGACCGCGCTCATCGCAATGATGATGATTTGCGTGTCGTTGGTCTCTCTGCTCACGTCCGGATACCGGGGATTGGCTTACTGTTGGCTGTCGCTGCCGGCCGGATACATCGTGTATTTGCGGAACAAACGCAAGGCAGACCGGCCTGTGCTCGCCTCTGCGGCGACGTTGGTTGCCGGGGAGGGCTAGGCGCATGCACCGTCTCCCCCTGCATTTTTGTCGGTTCCGGCCACCGACTCGGTTCGCGCCAATGACCGCAGGCGGAACCGCGCTAGATTCATACATTCAGTGTGGAGAGATCGAAACCCCATGAATTTCGACGAAGCCTTGGATTCGAGAACGTGGAAATTGGCACTGCAGCGCTGGCACATACTCGTGCTCATGCTCGCGGCATCGTTTTTATTGGCCATGCTTGCCTATGCCCTCATACCTCCCTATTACCATGTAACCGCCACGGTCATAGGTACGCGGTATCAGAACGACATTACCCCCAGTAATCAATCGATGACGATCTCCGCCACCGCGTTGCTGGGCGGAACGCAAAACGATGCGCCGCCGATTACCGATTTCAGGCTGGGGGCGAGCATCGTCGATGACCCCCTGATCCACCGGGTTTTCTCGCGCTCATGGGACAAGGACCACTGGGTGCCGCCGGATACGTTGCTGCAACACGCGAGGACCCTTTTCTTCTCATTGATGGGTCGAACCGCCTGGTCGGCGCCGGATGGATTCACGGTGGCGGCCTACCTGGACGATCATCTAACGATCGTGACCGGTAAGGACGCAAAAATTCTAACCATCAGCAATTGGAATCGAGACCCCGAGCTCGGAAAAGCACTGGTTCGACTCGCGAGTGCTCGTGCGGATGAGATGGTCAAGCTATTGGCGCAGAAGCGCTTCACGGCAAAGGTTGCCTTCTTGAAGAAGGCCCTAATGCAGGCTGACGTTGAGGAAACGCGGGCGGCGTTGGGCGAAAAGTTGGCCAAGGCGGAAACCGACGAGATTTTCTCCTTCTCCGACCTGCCTTTCGCCGCGGAATTCGTCGAACCGCCGAATAGCCCAAAGCGGCCACAATTTCCAAAATTCGCAATGTTATCCGGTATCCTCGCGGGCTTGGCGGTGGTTGTGTTTCTGATCTACATCGTTTGGATCAAGCACGGAGCCGTTGCCATCGAGCCCAAGGAAGGCGCTGCCATCAAGCGTCAAGAAGGCGCAGCCATCAAGGCTCAAGAAGGCGTAGCCATCAAGCCTAGTGCTTGATGGCTAGGGTGCCTGCGTCTCAACATCCGGGATCCGCTCAATGGCCGATTTTCAAATCAAAGCGCCAATTGCTTTCATGATCTTCAACCGCCCGGACACGTCCGAGCGGGTGTTCGCCGAGATTGCCAAGTCCAAACCAAGCAAGCTATTGGTGGTAGGGGATGGTGCGCGAACCGGTAGACCCGGCGAGGCGGAGAAAGTAGCGGCCACGCGCGCCATCATCGAGCGCGTGGATTGGGATTGCGAAGTCCTGACCAATTTTTCGGAGACGAATCTCGGATGCAGACGGCGAATGTCCAGTGGAATCGATTGGGTATTCGATCAGGTTGAACAGGCCATTATCCTCGAGGATGATTGCTTGCCGGATCCATCTTTCTTTCGGTTTTGCGATGAGTTGCTCGACTTATACAAGCCGGACCAACGTATTGGGCAAATCACCGGCGTCAATTTTCAGTTTGGCCACCGCATCAACGACGACAGCTACTATTTCTCGAAATATGGCCACATATGGGGCTGGGCAACATGGAGAGATCGGTGGAAGAATCACTACGATGTGGACATGAAAGCGTGGCCTGAACTTCGGGATGGCGGCGGATTGGCGGATTTGATCGGCTGTCCGGCGGAGGAGAAGTACTGGACCGGCGTTTTTGAGCGGACGTTTCAAGGCGAGATTGATACCTGGGATTATCAGTGGGTCTTCGCCTGCATGCTGCACGGGCGGCTGGCAGTGCTGCCGAACTCAAACCTTGTTTCGAATATAGGATTCGGCCCCGCGGCGACGCACACTTCCGGAAGTGGAGAACTGTCGAATCTGGGGACGGTGCCCATGCAATTTCCGCTCCGGCATCCGCGGGGCGTATTCCAATGCCGAAGGCTGGATAGCCGGTATTTCAAGAGGTTTTTGGGTGTATCTCTGTATCGGCGCATCAAGAGCCGGCTTCGTGACCTGGTTACAAAATGATCATCAGAAAAATACATGACGCCTTCGCTTTGCGCTCGCGCTGCGGTTTGGGGT
>Ga0302157_10000243_pt1 | contig 71579 bp, 80 predicted proteins | sample I_Bog_N3_3_FD_193502 | JGI IMG/M metagenome (GOLD analysis project Ga0302157, IMG submission 193502) | Peat permafrost microbial communities from Stordalen Mire near Abisko, Sweden - I_Bog_N3_3 | ecosystem: Environmental > Terrestrial > Soil > Wetlands > Peat | place: Sweden: Abisko, Stordalen... | reverse complement strand
CTTCTCGGTCTCGAGCCCTGCGACGGCCGGGCGTCGTCCCGTCATCGTACCGTCCGACCGGTGCGGCACGGGCGTGGGCACGGGCCCCGGGGGGTCGGACTGGGTAGTGTCGGGCCGCGGCCCGGTCCCGGGTCGGTGCGGGCGGCGCCAGGGCGCCCGCAGTCGGCGTCCGGAAGGGGGTGGCGATGGAGCGACCGGACATCGTGCCGATGCCCCCGGTGGCACTGGGGGCCGCCCTGCCGTGGGACGCACCCGTGGACGATCCCATCGCCGCGCTCGCCGAGGCCCGCAGCCGGCTGGGGGACACGTTCGTGGTCGACAGCGGTGACGACCGCTACGTGTTCACGTTCAGCCCCGTCGGCGTGGCCTCGTTCTACGCGCTGGCCGAGGACGAGGCGAGCAAGGGCATCGCCGACTGGCGGATGCTGCGCCGCAAACTGCCCGACGAGCTGTTCGTGGACCGGCGCACCCTTCCCCATCAGCTGTTCGGGCGCGACGACGTGAGCCGCTTCCTCGCCAATGTCGATCGGGCGCTGGACGACACGGTCGACGAACTCGGGGACGCCGGAGTCGTCGACGCCTTCGCCCTGACCCGACGACTCGGCCACCGTGTCGGACTCGCCTCGTGGGGAGGACCCGGTGCCGCCACCGGTGCGCGTTTCGATGCCCTGGTCGCCGCGTTCGACACCTTGGACGGCTCGGCGTCGTTCGTCCACCCCGATGCCATGGCCGCGGTGGCGGCAACAGGCAAGGCGGCGGAGGTCGCGGCCCTGGCCGTCGTGACCGAGCACATCGGCGACGCCGTCGCCGAACTCCCCGGCCACGAGGAGGACCATCCCCTGTTCGCCCGCCTGGTGGCGGCATGGGCCGATGAGCCGGACGACCGGGCGGCCGCCGGGGTGGCCGGCGACGTGGCGCTGATCCACGTGGCGTCGATGTCGAACCTGTTCGCGGCCCTCGGATGGGCGCTGGTCGATCTGCTCGGGCACCCGGACTGGGCGGACCGGGTCGTGGCCGGCGACCGGGTCGCCACCGAGGCGTGCGCGCTCGAATCGGTGCGGCTGGCCCAGCGCTCGATCATGTCGCGCTACGTCCTGGCCCCGGTCGCGCTCGACGTGGGCGACACCGTCCACGAGGTGGCACCCGGGGCCACCATCGCCACGCTGCTCCCGCTGACCAACGCGTCCTCCGCCCCGGGCTACGACGTCTGGGACCCCGCCCGGTGGAAGGGACGACGGCTGGCCGACACGTCGACCCTGGCCGCGGTCGAACTGGTGACGGCGTTCGGCCACGGACGGCACACGTGTCCGGCCCAACCGTTCTCGCTGGCCGCCATGACGTCCGCCCTGCGGCGCCTGGTGACCGCCTACGGGCTCACCCCCGAGTGGGACGAGCCGCCCCGGCCCGTACGGGCCCAGATCGGCGGCGTGGCCCGTGCCGGCGGGGCGTGTCCGCTGGCCTACCGGGCACTCGCCACCTGAGCCCCTCCCCGACCGGCGACCCGACCGGCGACCCGTCCGGCGAATCAGCCGGCGGGTCAGCCGGGCAGCTGACCGGTGGCCGCGAGCCAGGCCAGGGTGTCGCGGAAGGTCTCGACGGTGGGGCGGTAGGTGACGCCGAGGTCGCGGAGCGTCCCGGTGTCGTCGGCCGGCTTGCCCGCGTTCATGACGACGGCCGCCTCCACCGACAGGGGCGGCAGTCCCTCCTGGCCCGCGTCCCGCATCTCGTCGAAGCGCCGTCCGAGGCCGATCATGTCCTCGGCCGACACCTCGGTGAAGGGGACGGTCCGGCCGGCGGCCTCGCCCAGTTGCGCTGTCCACTCCGCCCAGGTGACGTAGTTGCCGCTCACCAGGTACCGCCGGGGACCGCGTCCAGGGTCGACGCTGCGGGCGATCACCTCGGCCACGTCCCGCACGTCGACCACCCCCATGCCACCGGGGGGCGCGACCATGCCGGCCTCCAGGGAGCCCAGCAGCGCGGCGAAGCTGCCGTCGAGGTGCGGGCTGTCGGGCCCGTAGACGCCGGAGACCACCAGGGTCGTCAGCGGGTGGCCCTCGGCCTGGAGGCCTTGGACGAACCGCTCGATGTCGGCCTTCTGGGCGCCGTAGTTCGACAGCGGCTCGGCGATCGGGCTCTTCGGGGTGATGACGGGATCGGAGCAGGGGAGGTGGACGGTGATCGACGAGGTGTAGACGATGGGATCGATGCCCCGGGCGACCGCCCCGCCCAGCACCACCCGGGCGCCCTCGATGTTGGCCGTCCCGATGGGACCGCTGCCACCGCCGACGCCGATCTCGGCCGCGCAGTGGACGACGGCGTCGCATCCGTCGAGCGCGGCGTGCACCGAGTCCGGATCGGTCATGTCGCCGACCACGACCTCGTCGGCGGCCAGGCCGAGCGGACCGAGGACCTCGGGTACCCGGGCCGGATCACGGGCGAGCACGCGGACGGTGTGCCCGGCACGCTGCAGCGCGCCGGTGGCGTGGGAGCCGACGAAGCCCGTGCCCCCGGTGACCAGGACCCGCATCCCTACTCCCCGGTCGCGGTGAGGGACTGCCCGAACGCCTGGAAGTCGATGGTGATGAACAGCACCTCGGTCGAGGCCACCACCTCGTCGGCGGCCACGCACTCGCCGGTCACCCGCAGCTTGCGCCCCTCGTGGCTGACGATCCGGGCCCGGAACTCGAGCGGCACCTCGATCGGGACCGGTCGGTGGTAGCGGACGGTGAGTTCACCGGTGTAGGCGGCGGTGTTGGCCAACGGGAGGACGAAGGCGGTGAAGTCGTCGAACAGGGCGGCCACCATGCCACCGTGGGCCCGTCTCGGTGCCCCCTCGTACGCGGTGCCGAGCGTGGTGCGGACCACGACCTCCTCGCCGACGATCTCCGACTCGAAGACGGCCGAGATCGGATTGGTGGTGCCCCCCACCGCCCGGTCGGTCATGGGATTGGCCGGTGTCGGGCTGGCCCCCTCCGGGTCGTCCGCACCCAGGAGTTCGTCGAAGTGGGCGGCCAGCAGGGCGGCCCGGTCCCGGCGCTCGCCGGTCCGCAGGACCTCGACGGCCTCGCGTGAGAAGGCGGTGATCCGTCGGAGGAGGTCGTCCGGGGCATCGTGGGCGACGAAGGTGTCGTTCAGCACGCGCAGTGCGTCGGCGGCCTCGAGTCTCGGGTCATCGGTCGTGTCCGTCATCAGCGCAGATTGGAGCACATCGCGGCGCCCAGCACGATTCGTCGGCCGAGGGGCCGGGCGCCGGGGGCCCAGCCGGACGGCCGGTCAGTGGGGTGCGTTCGTCAGGCGTCGGGGCCGGGCCCGACGCCGCCCGGATCCGCTTCGCCCGGATGCCCGTCGCCCGGGTGCAGGGTCGTGTCGGGCGGGGCCGGGTACGTGGGTGGCGGTGGGACCTGTGGCTCGGTGGAGGCCGGTGTCGACGGGTACGTCGGAGGTGGAGGCACCACGGGAGGCGCAGGAGGCGCCGGCGGGGCGTAGCCCGGGGCCTGGGGATACCCCGGCTGGGGAGGGTAGGGCGATGGCGGCGGGGTCGGGTAGCCCTCGGGCTGTGCCGGCCAGGTCTGCTGCGGGTAGCCGGCCTCGGGGTGGGCACCGGGGTAGGGCTGGCCCGGCGGTGGGACCGGATACCCCGGTGGGGGCCCGTAGCCCGGTTGCGGTGCGGTGGGCCAGGTCGCCGCCGGTACTCCGGCGCCGACGACGGCACCGGCACCGACCAGGGCGGCCGGGTCATGGATCCCGGGCGGCACGTAGGTGGACTGCCCGGCGACACCCCCGTCCGTGGCACCACCGGGCCCGTCGTCGTCCGGGCGCCGGCGCAGTACCCAGAAGAGGCCGGCCCCGGACACCACGACCGAGACCACGAAGATGGCCGCCGAGGCGAGGCCCCGGCGATCGGCCAGGTCCTGGCACTGCTGGACGAACGTGATCCACTGGCGGTGCGCGGTCACGTTGGATGCGGGGGGCTTCGGTCCGGCTCCGATGGAACCCGGCTCGACCAGGGCCTCCGCCGCGGTCTCGGACCCCGTGCTGGGCCCACAGGTCCCCCCGACCGCCGGCGTGGGAAGGGCGGTGAGCATGCCCGCCGCGGCGTAGGCGACACCGAAGCATCCCAGGAAGACGAAGAAGACGATGAGGACGACGCGGGTGGAGGACTGCTTCATCGAGGTTCCTTTCGAACGGTGCGATCGTAGTCAGCGCAGCGCCTCTGTTGGCCGCGGCCCCGCCCCGGGGCCACTCCGGCGGCGACGGCGCCGGGTTCCGGTGGGCGGTGGTCACCGGGCTATCGTCGGTTGCCAGCAGGGCCGGGCCCCGGGCCGATCCCCGGGGCCGATCCCCGCCGACCCGCAGGTGCACGACAGGAGAACCATGGACATCGAGCAGTTCTACAGTGCGGACGAACGTCGCCGGCAGTCGGCGGAGGTGGAGTTCGGCAACAACTGGTTCGACGCCAAGGGCAGCCGCTACGAGTTGAGCTGGGTCGTGGACACGGGCGAGCTGTACGCCATGCTGGAGCCCGTCCCCGAGGCCGATTCCTGGACCCCGTTCGGCGACATCGAGGTGGAGGACGTCAAGGTCGACACCCTGGTGGTGCTCGTCCTCGGCACCATCGCCACCCAGGTGGAGGTGGAGCAGCTGCTCGAGGGATGGTCCGACCACATGGCCGAGCCCGACGGCGTGCACTGGGTGGCCGACCGGCTCCAGGCCGCCGGCATCGCCCGGCCGACCCTGGACTGATCGGACGCCACCGATGGACGTCGTGGTCGACCTCGGCTCGGGTCACGTGGGAATCGAGGGATGGGAGACCGTCACGTCACTGGCCGTCCTGGTGGAGGGCGGGCCTCTCGGCGACCCCGACGACGAGGACGAGCGCGGGCTGACGGCGGCGCTGAACGTGGCGGGCATCGGCCGGGAGGGACCGACAGGTGACGCGCTGATCCCGCCCGGGGTCCTGCGCGGCCTGGCCTCGGACGCGGCGGCCGCCGACGGCTACGAGCTCGACGGCGGATGGGACGAAGGGTTCACCGGCATGCTCGCCTATGCCGGCACCGAGGGATGGATCGATGACGATGGTGCCATCCGGGCCCATGTCGAGTGGAGGGATAGCTGATGCGGTTCTCGTATGCGGAGTCGATGGTCGACCCGACGTTCTACCTGCCCCTGGCCATCGCGGCCGAGGAGGCGGGCTACGACTCGATGGTGGTACCCGACAGCCTCTGCTACCCCGAGGTGTCGGACTCGACCTACCCGTTCAACCCGGACGGCTCGCGGGAGTTCCTCGACGACAAGCCGTTCATCGAGCCGTTCTCGTTGATCCCGGCGATGGGCGCGGTGACCGAGCGCCTGCGCTTCGTCACCTTCGTGCTCAAGCTGCCGATGCGCCATCCGCTCATCGTGGCCAAGCAGGCCACCTCGGTCGCCGTGCTGACCGACAACCGGCTGGCCCTGGGAGTGGGCGCGAGCCCCTGGCCCGAGGACTACGAACTTGTCGGCGTGCCGTGGGAGGGCCGGGGGAAGAGGATGGACGAGGCGATCGACATCGTCCGGGGCCTGTCCGCCGGCGGCTACTTCGAGTACCACGGCGAGTGCTACGACATCCGGTCGGTCAAGATGAGCCCGGTCCCCTCCGAGCCGCTGCCCATCCTGGTGGGGGGTCACGCCACGCCGGCGCTGCGCCGGGCCGCCCGGTGCGACGGCTGGCTCCACGGCGGGGGCGATCCGGCCGACCTGCCGGGCCTGCTGGCCAAGCTGCACCAGCTGCGCGAGGAGGAGGGCACCGCGGACAAGCCCTTCGAGGTCCACGTGATCTCCCTCGACGCCTTCACCCTCGACGGCATCCACCGGCTGGAGGAGGAGGGGGTGACCGACGTGATCGTCGGTTTCCGCTGGCCCTACGACGTGGGGCCCGACGTCGAGCCGCTCCAGGCCAAGCTCGACAACCTGCGGCGGTTCGCCGACGACGTGATCGCCAAGGTGGACCGGTGAGCGCCGAGCCCGAGGCCCGACCGACGGCCCGGGACCTGGGTCGTGCCTCGATGGCCGCGGTGGAGGCCGGGGACCGCGAGGCCTGGCTGGCCCTGTTCGCGGCGGACGCCGTGGTGGAGGATCCGGTCGGGCCGTCGCTGTTCGACCCCGAGGGGACGGGTCATCGCGGGCCCGAGGCCATCGCCGCCTTCTACGACAACGTGATCGGCGTCAACGAGTCGATCCGCTTCGCCATCCGGGACTCGTACCTGTGCGGGGACGAGGTGGCCAACGTGGGCACGATCCGCATCAACTTCGCCGGCGGTGGGGCGGTCGAGGTCGACGGTGTCTACTGCTACCGGGTGGCCCCCGACGGCAAGCTCGGGGGGATCCGGGCCTTCTGGGAGGCCGACCAGATCCGCAGCGTCGAGTAGCGCCGGCTCAGCCGGCCGCGGCACGCACCGTCATGGGGGCCTGCCAGTCCGGCATGGCCATCACCATCTGCACGTCGCTGATGTGGCGCTCGAGGAACGCCCCCTCGCAGTAGCAGAGGTAGAAGTGCCACAGACGCTGGAAGCGGTCGTCGAGCCCGAGCGCGGTGACCTCGTCCGGGTGGCCGGTCACCTGCTCGTCCCAGCGACGCAGCGTCTCGGCGTAGTGGCGCCCGATGTCCTCGACGTCGACCACGACCAGCGGTGTGGCCCGTCGCAATGACCGGGTGATGGCCTCCATCGAGGGGAGGCATCCCCCCGGGAAGATGAACTCGCGCACGAAGTCGGTGCCGTTCTTGGCCCGTTCGAAGCTCCGGTCCTCCACGGTGATGGCCTGCAGTGCCATCAGTCCCCGGTCGTGCAGCAGCCCGGCGCAGGTCCGGAAGAACGTGTCGTGCTGACGCCAGTCCACGGCTTCGATCATCTCGATGGAGACCAGCTTGTCGAACGTGCCCTCCAGGTCCCGGTAGTCGCGGTTCAAGACGGTGACCCGATCGGCCAGCCCCTCTTCCACGACCCGCTTGGACGCATACCGGAACTGGGCGTCGGAGATGGTGGTCGTGGTGACCCGGCAGCCGTAGTCGGCCGCCGCATGACAGGCGAAGCCACCCCATCCGGTGCCGATCTCCACCACGTGGTCGTCGGGGCCGAGGTCGAGCTTTCTGCACAGCCGGTCGAGCTTGACCCGCTGGGCGGCCGCGAGATCCATGTCCGGCTCGGTGAAGACCGCGGACGAGTACATCATCGTCTCGTCCAGCATCAGGGCGAAGAACTCGTTGGACACGTCGTAGTGGGCCTGGATGTTGTTCCGGTCGTCCTGCTTCCCGGGCGGCCGGATCCGGCGGAGCCAGTCGGTGGAGGCCCCCACGGCCTGACCGACCCGGTCCTGCACGGCCGTGACCGGGCGGAGGCCCCGGTTGAGCACCCGGGTCAGGGTGGTGAGGTCGTCGCAGTCCCACTTCCCGTCGGCGTAGTCGCGACCCAGTCCCACCGAGCCCTGGAGGAGGGTGCTCCAGTAGACGCTCGGGTCGTGGATCTCGAGCGTGACCTCGGGGGCCCCGGAGCCGAACCGGCGGGTGCCCGTGCCGTCGATCACCACCAGGGTGCCACCGCGCAGGTGGGAGGCCATGAACCGTAGGAACCAGGTCGCCGCCGGCGTACCCGCCTTCGGCCCGATCCATCCCAGGGGGAGTTCCGCCATCGTCAGCGCTCCTCGGTAGCGGCCGGCGCGCCCTCGGGCGACGCGGCGATCTTGTCGGGGTGTCGGTGGAACGGTACGCCCTTGCGCCGGAGCCGGAGCGCCTGCCGGTAGATCCCGAGGGACACGCGTACCGTCATGAGCGGGAAGCGCCACAGCAGGCGTCCCTGGGCGGCCCGGCCGGCCGGGTGGCGGGTGAGGGCCATCGAGGCGTGGAACACCAGCTGGTCACCGTCGTAGTCGTCGACGGCCAGGGTGAGGTGGTCTCCGGGGGTCCCGACCCGGAACTCGTGGGTGAGTCCCATCGGCAGGAAGGGTGAGACGTGCATGCCCTTGGCCACCCGGTGGGTGCCCGTGCCGGACAGGACGTACGCGGTGCGCTCGTGCCACGGCGTGTTCGTCACCTCGACGACCACCGAGGTGACCGTCGACCCGGCGGCGTCATAGCAGTAGTAGGTGGTGATGGGGTTGAACAGCCACCCCCAGGTACGCGGCTGGGTCAGCACGCTGATGGGCCCGTCGGGACGTGCCCCGGTCCGTTCCTCCACGAGGTCGCGGACGGCGGTGTCGAGGGGCAGTGCGGGGTCACCCAGGTAGTCCGACCGGCGGAAGACCACGGCGTTGTGGCCCTCGTTGCTCCACAGCGGATGCAGACCGCACACGGCATCGACCTCGGCCAGGTCGAGCAGGACCATCACGATGCGGTACCCGAAGCGGTGGTCGACCGGCGTGTGACGGTGGTGGAGGACCCTTCCCTCGTAGACGCCGCTGCGCAGCGCCGGTCCCCGGGCCTCGTCCACCGTCCACGGTGCCGACGTCGGTGCTGCCGCCGGGGCCGTCACAGGTCCTCGCCCGCCAGTCGTCGGCACACGACCCGGGCGCTCTCGACGCCGTCCTCGTGGAACCCGTAGCCCCAGTATGCGCCGCAGAACCAGGTGCGCTGCACCCCGTTCAGCTCCTCCTGGCGGCGCTGGGCGGCGATGGCGGCCACGTCGTAGACCGGGTGGGCGTAGTCGAAGGTCGCCAGCACCGTGGCCGGATCGATGGCGTCCTCCCGGTTGAGCGTGACGAGCAGCTCGTCGGCCGAGGCGATGCCCTGCAGGCTGCGGAGCCGGTAGGTCAGGGTGGCTTCGGCCGGGTGGTCGGGGAGGCGGTGGTAGTTCCAGCTCGCCCACGCCCGGCGGTTGGCCGGCAGCAGCGACACGTCGGTGTGGAGGGTCGCCCGGTTGGGCTGGTAGCGGATGGCCCCCAGCACCTCACGTTCGGCGGTACTCGGGTCCGACAGGAGCTCGAGGGCCTGGTCGCTGTGGGTGGCCACCACGATGTGGTCGAAGCGTTCGGGGCCGCCGGCGGTGTGGATCTCGACCTCGTCGGCGGCCCGGGTGATCTTGGTGACCGGATCGGCCAGGCGGACCGATCGCCCGAGCGGCCGCAGGATGGCGTCGACGTAGCGCTGCGAGCCGCCGTCGACCGTGCGCCAGTCGGGCTGGTTGCCGTACTCGAGCAGACCGTGGTTGGCGAAGAAGCGGGCGAAGGTGACCGCGGGCATGTCGAGGAACGTGCTCGGATCGGCCGACCAGATCGACGAGCCCATGGGGATGAGGTACCAGTCGAGGAACTGGGACGACCACCGGCCGCCGTCGAGCAGCGCGCCGAGCGACACGCTGGTGTCGTGGGGCGTGTCGAGCAGGCCCCGGGCCAGCCGGTTGAAGCGGACGACGTCGGACAGCATCCGCAGGAAGGACGGGCGGACGAGGTTGCGTCGTTGGGCGAAGACGGTGTCGAAGGAGCTGCCCTTCCACTCCAGCCCGGTGACCTCGTCGGCCACACCGAAGCTCATGTCGCTCGGCTTGGTGGCCACGCCGAGGTCGGCGAAGAGCTTGACCAGCCCGGGGTAGTTGCGCTCGTTGTAGACGAGGAACCCCGTGTCGACGTCGAAGGACCCGTCGGGGAGGTCGACCGTGACGGTGTGGGCGTGCCCGCCCGGCCGGTCGTCGGCCTCGAAGAGCGTCACGTCGTGCCGGCGGGCGAGCAGGTGTGCGGACACCAGCCCGGACACTCCGGTACCCACGATCGCGATTCTCATCTCTCCGTCCTGCTTCCTGTGGTCGCGCTTCCGCCCACCGGTATTCGGAGTGGTCGTCGGATCGGGATGACACTGATCGGTAGTCGCAGGTCAGTAAGTATATTTGCCAGTGGGGCCGCAGTGGCCGCCTGCCGGGCCGCCCGCCACGGACCCACGAACCGCGGGTCGCCGTGCGGCGGTCCCGCACGACCCGCCGTCACCCGGGTGCCCACTTCGGGCCCCGACCAGGAAGGACTCGCCATGGCCCGTTACCGGGGAACCGTCGTCTCGACCCGATCGGCCGAGGAGACCTTCGACTACATGGCCGACTTCGCCAATGCGGCCGAGTGGGACCCGGGCACGGCGACGGCCGAGCGATTGGACGACGGCCCGGTCGGACTCGGCGCGACCTTCCGCCTCGGCGTGCGCGTGGGCTCCCGGGTCACCCCGCTCGACTACCGGATCGTCTCCTACGACCGACCGCACCGGGTCGTGCTGCTCGGCGAGTCCGACACCATCCGGTCGGAGGACACCATGACCGTCACCCCGGCCGCCGACGGCCGGTCGATCCTCACCTACGACGCCGACCTCTCCCTCAAGGGTTCCTTCGCCCTCGTCAATCCCGTGCTGCCCCTGTTCTTCGACCGCATCGGCGACAAGGGTGTGGGCGGCCTGCGGGCCACGCTCGGCGGTCCGCCCGTCCCACGCGACCGTCCCCAGGCCGGCGGCGCCCTGGCCGGGACGGTCGACAAGCTCCTGGAGGCGACCGTCGTCGGCAGCTTCTCCTCGATCGGGCCCTCGGTGCGCAGGCGCACGGCGGGATGGACACCCCCGCCGTCGATGGCCGGCAAGACGGTGCTCGTGACCGGCGCCACCTCGGGCCTCGGCCTGGCCGCGGCCACCGGTGTCGCCGCCCTCGGGGCGAAGGTGGTCCTGACCGGACGGGGTCACGACCGGGCGGCAGCGGCCGTGGAGACGGTGCTCGGGTCGGTGCCCGGGGCGGACGTCTCCTACCTGCTCGCCGACATGAGCGAGTTCGCCCAGGTGCGGGGTCTGGCCGAGGAGTTCCTGGCCGCCCACGACCGGCTCGACGTCCTCGTCCACAATGCCGGTGCGCTGACCAAGGCGCGCACCGTCAACAGCGGGGGGACCGAGGTGACGGTCGCCTCGCAGGTGGCGGCGCCCTTCCTCCTCACGGGCCTGCTCCTGCCGGCGCTCGAGGCGGCCGCGCCGTCGCGGGTGATCCAGGTCACCTCGGGGGGCATGTACACCCAGAAGTTCGATCTGGCCACCTTGGAGATGGGCCCCGACGACTACGACGGGACGGTCGCCTACGCGCGGGCCAAGCGGGCCCAGCTCGTGCTGATGCACGAGTGGGTGCGCCGCACGGAGGGGACCGGTGTCTCGTTCCACGCCATGCACCCGGGTTGGGCGGACACCCCCGGTATCCGCGACAGTCTCCCGGGGTTCGCCAAGGTCATGGGCCCGATCCTGCGCACGGCCGACGAAGGTGCCGACACCATCGTGTGGTTGGCCGCGGCTCCCGAGGGGGTGGAGTCGACCGGAGGCTTCTGGCTGGACCGCCGACCCCGGTGGGAGCACAAGGTCCCCTGGACGCGTCTGTCCGAGGAGGACTTCGTGTCCGCGGGGTCCGAGCTGTGGACGTGGTGCGCCGACCTGACCGGCTGGCAGGGGCCCGGACGGGACGAATGAGCCCGGTCCCCGGTCGGTGGGTACCCGACCCCACCCCCGTGGAGGCTGCGGTTCTCCGGACCCCGGGCTACGATCGGGAGCAGCTTCACCGGCGCCTGGTAGCTGGGGTACCGGCCGGAGCCCACGAGATGTGCACCGACACGGTGCCAGAGATCCGGTAACCGTCGCCCAGGGAGGGACCATGAAGTCGTACGACCGCCTGTTCATCGGAGGGGAGTGGGTCGCACCGTCGTCCACCTCGGTCTTCGACGTCCACTCACCATCCACCGGCGAGCTGGTGGGGCGCACCCCCGAAGCCCAGCAGGCCGACATCGACAAGGCCGTGGCCGCCGCCCGCGAGGCCGTGGACCACGGACCCTGGCCGCACATGTCGCCCGCCGAGCGCGGTGCCGTGCTGGCCCGGGCCGCCGAAGCCGTCCGCAACCAGATGCAGGACATGTCCGAGCTGATCTCCAACGAGATGGGCTCGCCGGTCTCCTGGGGCCTGCTGGCCCAGGTGCTGGCCCCGACCATGATCCTCGACTACTACGCCGGCCTGGGTTCGACCTTCGCCTTCGACACGGTGAAGGACGGCCTGCTCGGCCCGGTGCTGGTGTCGAAGGAGCCGATCGGAGTGGTGGCCGCCATCACCCCGTGGAACGTGCCCTTCTTCCTGGCCGCGGCCAAGCTGGCCCCGGCGCTGCTGTCGGGGAGCTCCGTGGTCTTCAAGCCCGCTCCCGAGACCCCGCTCGACGCCAACGTCTTCGCCGAGATCCTGGCCGACGCCGGACTGCCCAAGGGCGTCCTCAGCGTGGTGCCGGCCGGCCGCGAGGTGGGCGAGTACCTGGTCAACCACCCGGGCGTGAACAAGGTGTCCTTCACCGGTTCGACGGCGGCCGGCAAGAAGATCGGTGCCGCGTGTGGGGCCAACCTGAAGCGCGTCAGCCTGGAGCTGGGCGGTAAGTCGGCCGCCATCCTGCTCGACGACGTCAACCTGGACGAGTCGCTCCCGCTCATGCTGCCGAACGCCATCATGAACAACGGCGAGGCGTGCATCTCCCTCACCCGGATCCTGGCCCCCCGGGACCGGTACACCGAGGTGACCGACGCACTGGTCGAGCTGGTCCGGGCCATGAAGGTCGGCGACGCCCTCGACCCGTCCACCGAGGTGGGCCCCCTGGTCGCGGAGCGTCAGCGTGACCGGGTGGAGGGCTACATCCGCATCGGCCAGGACGAGGGTGCCAAGGTCGCCGTCGGCGGCGGTCGCCCGGCCGGCCTCGATAACGGCTGGTACGTCGAGCCCACCGTGTTCGTGGACGTCGACAACTCCATGCGCATCGCCCAGGAGGAGATCTTCGGTCCGGTCCTGTCGGTCATCCCCTACGACAGCGACGAGGAGGCGGTGCGCATCGCCAACGACTCGGACTACGGGCTGTGTGGCGCGGTGTTCACCGGCGACAACGACCGGGGTCTGGGTATCGCCCGTCAGGTCCGCACGGGCACCTACATGGTCAACTCGTCCATCCCGATCGACTTCTCCTCGCCCTTCGGTGGCTACAAGGACTCGGGTGTGGGACGCGAGTTCGGCGAGGACGGCCTCGAGCTGTTCCTGGAGAAGAAGACCATCAACCTGCCGGCCGGCTACACCCCGGCCGTCTGACCCCGGTCGGCTGACGCCGACCGCCACCACGTGCCGCTCGGACACCGGCGGCCCGGGGCACCCCGAGAGGGAGGTCCCGGTCCGGTCCGGTCGTCCGCCGGACCGGCGGGACCCGGGGACCGGTGCATCCGCGTCGAGGGTGTCCCACCCGGTCCCGATCTGCGATCATGGGGCCCGATGACCTGCCCTGCCCGAGGACACGGGGTCGCCACCCCGTTCCGGTGGGATCTCCGTCGATGAGCATCACGACCGACGACACCGCGGTGCGGTCGCGTACGTCCGCCCCCCGGGGCCGGACCATCAAGTTCGGCTTCGTGCCCGGCCTCGACGGGATCCGGGCCGTGGCCGTGGTGGGCGTGCTGCTCTACCACGGGGGCGCTCCGCTCTCCACGGGGGGGTTCCTCGGCGTCAACATGTTCTTCGTCCTGTCGGGCTTCCTGATCACGTCCCTGCTGCTGGGGGAGTGGACCCGCCGCCTGACCATCCGCCTGGGCCAGTTCTGGGCCCGTCGGGCCCGCCGGCTCCTGCCCGCCCTCCTCCTGCTGCTGGTCGGTGTGGCCGCCTACGCGCACTTCTTCGCCACCCCGGGAGCCTTCGCCTCGCTCCGCCTCGACTCGCTCTCGACACTCTTCTACGTGGCGAACTGGCACTTCATCGTGGGCGGTTCCAACTACTTCTCCCAGACGGCCCAGCCGTCACCGCTCTCCCACATGTGGTCGCTGTCCATCGAGGAGCAGTTCTACATCGTGTGGCCTCCGGTGGTCCTCGTCCTGCTGCACGCCGGAAGGCGCCTCCGCCCGGCCCGTCAGCTCTGGCCCGTCCTGGCGGCCGCGGTCGTCGGGGTGCTCGCCTCCGCCGCCGACATGCGCTGGTCCTACCTGCACCATGCGCAGATCACCCGGCTCTACGAAGGGACGGACACCCGTAGCCAGGACATCCTGGTCGGTGCGGTGCTGGCCATCGGGCTGACCATGTGGGCCCGCCACCGTCGGGTCCCGCCGATACCGGTTCCCGATCTGGCCGAGTTGGAGCTGGCGCGCATCCACCCGGCCGCCGGCACGGTGGGACTGGGTGCGCCCCCCTCCCGCCGTCGGGACCCATCGCGCAAGCGGGGTCGGAGCCCGGTGCCGATCGCCGCGTGGGAGTTGTCGAGCACGACGGCACGGTGGGCCACCCAGGTGTTCGGCTGGGCGGCGCTGGCCGGGCTCATCGTGCTGTGGGGCCGACTCGACGGACCCACCGGGTTCCTCTTCGCGGGCGGCGAGCTGGCGGTCGCCGCGGCCGTGGCCGTCGTCATCTTCGCCGTGGTCACCGCCCGGGCCGGCAGCCTGTCGCGGGCCTTGGGCAATCCCGTGTTCGTCTACGTCGGCAAGATCTCCTACGGCATCTACCTGTGGCACTTCCCCCTGTTCATGTTCCTCGACGCCGAGCGGATCCACCTCTACGGGCTCCCCCTTCTGGCGGTCCGGATCGGGGTCACCATGGTGGTGGCGACCGCCTCGTACTACCTGGTCGAACAGCCGATCCGGACGGGCCGGATGGGCACCCTGGCGGAGTGGCGAGGCTGGCTCCTGACCTCGGGTGCCTTCCTCGGGGTGGTGGCCGTGACGGTGGCGGCCACCATGCCCTCGGCCGCCGAGGCGTCGGGCACCTTCCGGTCCAGCGTCACGGCCACGTCGGGGCCGCCGGTGCGGGTGGCCGTCCTCGGTGACTCGGTGGCGTGGCGACTGGGGTTCGCCCTGCAGACCGCACAACCCCAGCAGACCTACGACGTGGACATCGACAACGGCGCCATCGTGGCCTGTGGGGTGCTGCGCAGCACCGAGTACCGGTCCCACGGCGTGGCGGACCCGATGGCGACCCAGTGCAACACGTCCTCACCGACCTCGAGCCAGTGGCCGGCGCAGTGGACGGGCAACGTGAGCCAGTTCCGACCGAACGTGGTGGCGATCCTGGCGGGCCGCTGGGAGGTCATGGACCGGCTGATCGACGGCACCTGGAGCCACATCGGACAGCCGGCGTTCGACCTCCAGGTGCGACGGGCACTCGAGCAGGCCGTCCAGGTGGCGTCGTCCGACGGAGCCTACGTGGTGCTGATGACCGCCCCCTGTTACGACTCGGGAGAGCAGCCCGACGGCACGTCCTGGCCGGAGGACGGGGCCGCCCGGCTCGACCGCTACAACCAGCTGCTGCGGCAGGTGGCCGCCGAGCACCCCGCCACGGTGCGGGTCGAGGACTTCGGGGCCATGCTGTGCCCGGGCGGGGTCTTCACCGCCGACCGCAACGGGGTGCAGATCCGCGACGGCGACGGTGTCCACATCGTCCCGACACCGGCCGCCGGGCAGTGGCTGGCCGCCCATGTGCTGCCCACCATCGTCCAGGTCGGGCGCTCGCAGATGGCCGGCCGCAGCCTGGTCGTGCCCTCGGCGCCCACGACGACACCTCGGCCCAGTGTGTCGGCGTCCGGCGCGGTGGCCGCCGGAACCCGGGGGCCCTGAACCGGGGTCGGGTCGGCTGCCTGGTTCCCGTCGGTGTGCGGCCGGACCGGTGCGTCAGCCGGCCGCCGGGTTCGACGGGGGAGGAGGCTGATCGAACACCCCATTGGTGGCATTGGTGCACTGGGCCTGCAGCGACGGCACGAGCTCGGATTCAGGAACGCGGTTGATCTCCGACAGCGTCGTCGACAGGGCCTGCCACGAGATGTCGTGATAGGCGGCCTGAGCGGCGATGGGGATGGCCGGCAGGAGGTCCAGGTAGGCCTGGTTGCGCAGGGCGGCCGCCTCGGAGGGCGATGTGGTGTGCTCGGCCTTGGAGAACAGCGCCAGCGATTTGTCGACGTGCGCACACGAGGCCCGGGCCAGGTCGCCGGCGCTGGCCGCACACGCGGTGAGCACGCCTCCCGACAGGCCGACGGCGACGAGGCCCAGGGCGAGCCGCTGCAGCCGGCTGCGGACCGAACCGGTCACTCGAGCCAGCTGGGTGCCGAATCGAGGAGGTAGCGACTGACGGCCAGACAGCGGTCGAAGACGTCGCACATCATCTCCTCACCCGTCAGGACACGGGCGAGGGAGACCGGGGTGCGGGCCACGATGCTGAGCCGCCGTTCGGCGGCGTCGGTAGCCGACGCGTAGGAGTCGATGGCCGACACCTCGAGGGGGAGTTCGATGCCACCGACGCCGGCCAGGTCGATGGCCAGGCGGAGCAGGTCCGGGCCGTTCGGCAGAGGCGGGAGGGACCACGTGAAGGTCAGGGCGAAGTGGAACTCGTCCGGGGGGTCGTCGTCCTCGGGCAGACCGAAGACGGCGTCCTCGAAGGACAGGAGGGTCCGTGGGTCGACCTCGAGAGCGAGATGGAGGTCGAGGGGGCCGCCGCAGCCGTCCTCGGGGTGGAGCTCCACCTCCCAGACCTGGCGCAACGAATAGGTCTCGACGAAGTGCCGCTCGTCGTGCACGTGGAAGCCATGATCGACCGAATGGTCCTTCAGGTCGGCCACGTATCCGGCCACATCGATAACTGCCACAGGCCATGGATCCTACCGGTATGCCCAGGGCCAGGTGACCGCGTGGGCATCTCCGGTCCCTGGGCCTTCCGGTAACGTCGCATCATGGACGACGCCACGTTGCTCGAAGTCCTGCACGCCACCGCCACCGCCATCGCCGATGCGCTCGAGGATCTGGACGACTGGGGACTGGCCGGCACGATCGACTACCAGTACCGCCACGACCTGGTGGCCGATGCCGCCGGGCTGTCCGTGCTCGCCGAGGCCGGCGTCGGGGTGTTGTCCGAGGAGTCCGGTACCCGGGATCTCGATCGTGACGTGGTGGTGGTCATCGACCCCGTCGACGGTTCGACCAACGCGTCACGTGGCATCCCGTGGTTCGCCACCAGCCTGTGTGCCGTCGACGCGGATGGTGCCCGAGCCGCCCTCGTGGTCGACCAGGCGTCGGGTGTCCGCTTCGAGGCGGTACGCGGCGGGGGCGCGCGCAAGGACGGTGTCCCGATCCGGCCGACGGGTTGCGAGACGCTCGGCGAGGCGATCGTCGCCTTCAGTGGTTATCCGCCGCATCATTTCGGCTGGCTCCAGTTCCGGTGCCTCGGAGCCGCCGCACTCGATCTGTGTGCCGTGGCCGAAGGAACCCTCGACGGATTCGCCGTGGTCGGCGACTCGACGCTCGCGAGTTGGGACTACCTCGGGGGCATGTTGGTCTGCAGCGAGGCCGGGGCGGTGGTCGCCGAGACGACCGGAACGGATCTGCTGACCCTGTCCCACACGGAGCGGCGGACCCCGTTGGCGGCCGCCACGCCCGCGCTGCTGACGGAGCTGCTGACTGCCGCAGCGCAGTAGCGTCTGGGCCGTCGGGCGTTTAGCTCAGTTGGTCAGAGCAGCTGGCTTACAACCAGCAGGTCGTCGGTTCGAACCCGACAGCGCCCACTGTCAACGTGTGGGAGAGAGGGGCCTCACCGGGATAGTGGGGGTCTGCTGCACGGTGAGGTGACATCTGAGATGGCTTGCCCGAAGGGGCGAGCTGAGAGGATGTCAGTGTGCCCAGATCCTTTCCGAAAGAGTTCCGTGAGGACATCGTGCGGGTGGCCCGCGACCGCGGCCCGGGGGTAACTCTCGAGCAGATCGCCCACGACTTCGGGATCCACCCGATGACGCTGTCGAAGTGGATCCGCCAGTCCGACATCGACGACGGTGTCCGACCCGGTCGTTCGACAACCGAGAGCGCCGAGCTGCGCGCCGCCTTCGGCTTCACGTCCTTCCGGAACCACCGGATCCGCTCACACCTCTACGCCGGCAAACCGAACTGGGACCTGCTGGCCACGGTCACTCCCCGCCGAAACGCGAAGAGCCTGTAATCCAAACCCGGCCCAGGAGGCGTTTGGCAAGTGTTCAGGGTTGGAGCGGCCGCCCCCTGTGGACCTTGTGGGCCCTGGGGCCCGGTCGCGCCCTGCAATCCCTGGGGACCCGTCTGGTTCCACGAGATGACTGCGGTATATGCGCCCTGAGGCTCACCGACAGGATTCAGTTGCTCTCGCTCGGCCGTCAGAGCAGATTATTGACGCAAGTGCCGCCATCTTGATTGCTGTTCGTGTCGTCAGGACAGATCGTGTCTTGCCAGGTAGCTCCCACGAAGTTGGATCCCGTAAGTACCGCTCCCGCCAGTGATGCGAAGCTCAGGTTGGCATCGGAGAAGTTCGTGCCGAATGCCTGCGTTCCACTCCACTGAGTGCGTGTGAGGTTCGCCCCGCTGAGATTCGCACCGTTGAAGGTCGAGCCGTTCGTCGTGCTGCCACTCAGCTGGGCCCCGGCGAGATCGGCATCCGTCAGGTCGGTGTTCTCGGGGAAGTTGACTCCCGTGAGATTCGCACCAGGACCGATCATCAGTCCCGCGGTGACTTGCCATCCCGCCGGCAGTGCGGCCGGCGTTCCGAGTAGCGAGCCTGCGGAGTCGGGTGGTGTGGAACTGATCCCCGTGAGGTCGGCTCCGGAGAAGTTCGCACCCTGGACGTCGGCGTAGGCGATATTGGCGTTCGAAAGGTTGACCGCCGACAGGTCGCTGCCGGTGAAGTCCGCGTTCTCCAGGTACGCCCCCTGAAAGTCGCAACCTGCGAAGTCCGCATCATCGTGCGGGACACCGCTGCATGCGGAGGAGCCCTGGGGTCCGGCCGGACCTTGAGGTCCGATAGAATTCCAGGTGATGACGCTCTGACCACTCTTGCACGATGGGGTCGATGTGCCCACCTTGCTGAGCGCACCCTTGGTCGAGAGACAGGCTTGATAGGTGGTGGACGATCCGGAGGCGGCCGCGTCGATGCCGAAGGCCACTCCACCGGTGACGACGGCACCGACCACAATGCCGACCAACAACATTCGAACCTTCATATCCTGATGCCCCCCTGTGATGGTCGTCGCCAGTTCCGCTACAGGCAGTCTATAGCGCTCAATGGATCAAGGTCGGAGTCCTTCTATGCCTGCCCCAGATCCTCGGATCGGTGAGAAGATGCGGCCGAATGCAAGACTGCGCGTGTGGCCAGAAGCTTGCCGACTCCCGAAGCCGTGGAAGCCGACCTCATTGACGCATTGACGCATTGACGTCCGAGGACGACCAATGGCTCTGGGAGCCAGTCTGGACCCTCAACCCTGAACACCCAGAGGCGGCCGAGGCCGAGAAGGTGGCCCTGGTTCGCCAGGTCGTCCTCGGACTTGCCGAGCAGAATCGAGTCACCTTGTGGCGAGGGCAGTGGCCGGACGGGATCGTCGAGCCGTTGAGTGACGAGGGCCGAGAGCGAATCGCAACCGAAGTTCCACCATGGACCATTCCTGAATGCACTGAACAGCCTGTGATCATCCAAATCGCGTCGAAGCCAACCTGACTGTCCCCGCACGCCGGGACGGTGGGGCGGTTCCTGGCCAATAGAGGCCGCTCTGCCACGTCCGACTACGGCAATGTGGAGTCGAGGTATTTCTTGTACGCCTCGGGTGGCCAGTAGCGGACGACCTCCACCGCATCCGCCTCTACAAGCTCGGAGCGAATCCGGCCGTAGTCATAGCAGTTGAGCTCATACTGATTTCCCCACGGATCGACGAGATCGAACGCCCAGCACATATCAAAGTCCACGAGATCAGCGATTGAGAGGCGGTCGCCGAGCGGATTGTCAATGTCGCTCGGAAGTGAGCGTGCGAAAGCGATGAAGGAATCGGCGTCAACGCTGAATGCAACACCGGTCTGCTGTGGCACCATCGGGTGACCCTCGCTGGCCCCGAAGAGCGCCAGCCCTGTCTCTCCACCGTCAGCCGAGATGTGCAGCGGACCACCCTCGATCCCCGTCGCCCAGAAGTCACTCGCGGCGACAGGCTCAAATCCGAGATGCTCTGCGTACCAGTTGGCAGCTTCCGCACGATCTGGCACACGGATGTGTACATGGTCGAGCCGTCCCATTCGGAATCTCTGCTCTGACCCCATGGCCCAAATATAGGAGATTGTCGTGTTGGTTGGTCCTGCTGAGCGGCCTGCCCCAGTTCGCCGGGACGGGGTCGGGATCGGACTCGGCGGAGTAACCAATATCAGGCGGGCTGCTGCTGGATGTCACTACCCGTCGCGCGGAATTCGCCTGACGATGTGCAGGGCAGTCTGACCAAAGCGGACGCCCAGGGACATGACCAACACTGCTCCGACTGCACCCAGATACTTGTGATCCTGGATGCTGTAGACGAATACCAGGACTCAGCCAACAACGACGGCGATTGCGGCTGCCGAAGCAATGGTCGCCCCCACAATCAAATCCCGCCGGCTCCGAGCGGGATGTTCCCGGCCAGCGGCCTGCGATTTGTCATGATGCGGCGAGGGCGAGCTGGAGTTGAGCGCCCACCCAACAGGCGGAGGATCCGGGTCCACACTTGCCTGGGGCTCGCCCTCCATTTTTTCAGTCTGCCACCGCCACGATGGAGACCGCACCCAACGATCGGGCAACGATGCCCACCTGGACAGGGGTATCCCCGATCGGCAGTTGGACAACTGCCGCCGAGGCCGATCACAAGCTCAGAGGCAGGGCCCACCCTGGTTCTGAAGCTGTTCGCCGCCCAGACACTTGTACGCCGCCTCAGAAATAATGGGCGGATGGAAGAAGTCTCCTTTTCGAACGTTGCTCCGGTGATTGCCGTGGATGACCTCGACCGCGCCCTCCGTCGGTACCGCATACTTGGCTTTCGCACCCGAGCGTACGACGGGCCGGACCGGTACGGCTTTGTCGAGCGCGACGGCGTCGAACTCCACCTCAGTGAAGCGCCCGAGCACGACCGCACTCGGGACGGCTCCGAGATCTACCTTTACGTCTCTGACGCCGACGCGCTCTACGCATCGTGGTCATCCTCGGGCGTGAAAGGTCGCTTCATTCCTCCGCACGACACGCCCTACGGACTGCGGGAGTTCGCCTTCGTCGACCGGGATGGAACCGCTCACCGCGTCGGATCGCCGCTGCCGGAGGATCATTGAACGCCCACTAGTTGGGTATCCCACAACGCCGCGCGAAGGACAGGACCTACGGATACCGTTCAGGAGGCAATGATTGCTCCAGACCTCAGGAGGGGTACGAAGTGACAAGAGTTCAGGTGTCAACAGCTGGTGCCCCTGCGGCCCTAGGCCCCTACAGTCAGGCAATCGTCGCCGGTGGCTTCGTCTTCTGTTCTGGGACTGTCGGCATCGACCCTCAGTCGGGCGTCCTAGCAGAAGGAATCGCAGAGCAGACAGAACAGGCGTTGATGAACTTGGCCGCCATTCTGGAAGCCGCCGGTTCTTCCATGAGCCAACTCGTCAAGACGACGATCTTCTACGCCAACGTCGACGAGTTCGCAACGATCAACGAGATCTACGCCCGTCACATGCCCGACCCTCCGCCCGCTCGGTCGGCACCGGCCAATGTCGCCTTGCCACGGGGCATCCAGATATCGATCGAAGCGATCGCCCAAGCCGCGTCTGACTAGCCCACACCGCACGAACCGGGCCGGGTTGGCCGCCCCCGAGATGCGCGGAACCATGTACCTCTACCACGCCCTCGAACAGGCGGCCCGAGGCCACGACAAGCTGGTTGAGGACTGACGATCAGGCGTTGCGCCGCCTCAGTGACTGAGCTGCCAGATCTGGTCGTTGTTGGTCGTGGCGTCGCACTTGACGATGTAGAGCGAGGCGTTCTGGGCAGCCGCGTTCGGTTCGAGGCACTTCTTCCCCGAGGTCGATTCGATCAGCCCATCCGGCGAGTAGTAGAACCGCTCGGATCCGTTGAAGGTGCAAGGGGTCACGGACACCGGAACAGGGAGCTTGCCGGGTCCAAAGTCGAGGCAGTCGCCGCTGCCGCTGATGATGACTACCGAGCCGTCGCTGGCGTTGGCGAAGGTCCAATGCTGGTTGTCTCGGGCAGCACACTGGGAAAGGATGGCCCCCGTGGTCGGATTCGCAGCTGACGGGGTGTCCTCCACGCAGAAATTGGTGTCGAGGACGGTGTGGATGGAGAAGTTGACCCCGTTGGGCTGAAATCCTGGTGGGGTGGCCTTCACCGCGGGAACGGTGGCGGCCCCCGCTCCGGTGAGCCACGCCGTAGCGCCGCCTCCCAGAGCCACGGTCAGCACAGCGACCAGCAGAGCCGATCGACGGAATGTAGTCACGGTGAGTTCTCCCTTGGTCAGCGACGGCAGGCCCGCCCTGACCCGAACCGTGCCTGGTGAGGAGTGGAGCCGTCAAGTGGGCCTTCACCCTTCGGTGCCAGTGCGGTTCGGTTGCAGCGTGGCGGAAGCGCCGGACTCCGACGCACACTCGGCAGTACGAGGCATGTGGGACAGGCGCTGTCGACGGCTGTTGCATCGATTTCGACATTGGGATACGACCAAGGGGTGACCGGCGCCAATGATCGGAAGCTCTATGCCATGCGCCCCCCCGGGGCCACGAGAGCGTTGAGGATCCTTGGGGTGATCGATCTCGTCGGAGGCCTCGTGGTTCTCCTGACCGGGGCAGCGTTCATCATCTCGGACGTTGCGCCCGGAAAGGGCACGCCCCCACCGATCTACCTAGGTGTGATCTTGATCCTGCTTGGCCTCGCGGTGGGTTGGGCTGGGCTGATGATGGGCTTCGCAGGAGTTGTCGTGACCTCGTCGAAGATCACCACCATCGCAGCGCTGCCTCATTCGATCGGCAAGGAGGATATCGACCAGATCAGCGTTGTCCGCTCCGACTTTGGTCGACTGGAACGAGTCCTCCCGGTCGTCGTGCGAAAGGGCAGCACCGATGTGAAGCTTGTTCCTCTCGCTTGGCCCTACAGGGGCCACTTCCCAGGGTCCGGCAAGGCAGGACTCACGCTCGACTATCAGGCCACCCTCGTGAAGGAGATCCGACGCAAGCTGGGCGTCGGGGGCGACGACTACACGTCCGTGTGATCCGACGCCGTTGCGATGACCGCTCGAGGACACAGCCGTTCAGGGGCACCCCATAACCGGGGCGTCGAGGGTGCGACGGAAGGCGCCCGTGGCCCCGGATGGCCAAGGTCCGCCCGACCCTGTCCGCCCGGGCGCGCCCTGTCCTCTGCTTCGGCTGGCGGCCGACCTCCTTGCGGGCGGCGGCGGTTGTGGCCCGTCTCGTGGCGCGGCCCCTCTCTACTCGCTGCCGGTGTGCGGGAGAGCCGGATTCTGTCCACGTGCCGCGGCCGCCCCGGTACGGGATTCCGTCGGAATTGCCTGCGCACTGGCTGGGAGCTCGCCTACGTGTTCGGCACCGCCGCGGGAGAGTAGTGACTGCCCCCGGCCGGCACCTTCGTGCCAGTTGCAGGGCCCGAAGAAGCGCACGTCTCGGGTCGTCTCATGGGGAGGGCGCCTGCAGACCTCGGCGCCAGGAGCTGGCACCCGTCGCGGCGAATTTCCGCCTTCGACGGGCGTCAGCGGCTGGGCACGCTCGCGATGGAGCGATCCTGCCCTCGGTCACTTCGGGAGCGATGTGCCGTGTCGACACTCCGGGCGTCCTTGACAATAGTTAGCCATTCTGTTAAATATCTGGTCAGTGAAGTATCTCCAGGAGCGACGGCAACGATGACCGTGACGGCCCCCGATCGGTTCGATGTCGTCTTCGCCGCCTTGTCGGACCCGACGCGGCGCTCGATCGTGCGTAGGTTGGCCGACGGTGAGGCAACCGTGCTCGAGTTGGCCGAGCCGTTCCCGATCAGTCTCCCGGCCATCTCCCGTCATCTGAAGGTTCTCGAAGGGGCGGGTCTGATCAGTCGCGGCCGAGACGGACAACGGCGGCCATGCCGGCTGCGGCCGGAGCCACTGGTCGAGATCGCCGCATGGGCTGAGCACACACGAGCGGCGTGGGAGCTCCGTCTCGACCGGCTCGATGCGCACCTCCGACGCACCCCTGATCGGACCACCTCCCCACCGACTTTGGAGAAGCCATGAGCAGTACCCCGAACGTCACCGATCCGACGACGTGGGCACTCGATCGTGAGATCGTCCTCGTTCGAGTTCTCGACGCCACACGCGCCGCGGTGTTCGCCGCGTGGACCGATGCGGATGCCTTCTGTCAGTGGTTCGGTCCCGATGGATTCACCTGCACCGTCCGAGAGATGGACGTGCGCCCGGGAGGTCGAGCGTGCTTCGACATGGTGTCCGGAGACGGCACCGTGTTCACGAATCGCTTCGACTACCTCGAGGTCGTTCCAGTCGAGAGGTTGGTGCTCGATCACGGGTCGGATGTCGACGATGACCCGTCACGTTTTCGAGTGACAATTGTCCTGGATGAGCAAGCCGATGGAAAGACGGTGTTGACGCTGCGGCAGTTGCATCCGACCGTCGAGCAGCGAGATGCAACCATCGGCTTCGGCGCTGTCGAACTCGGTCTGCAGACGATGCAGAAACTCGCTCACCATCTCGAGGTCGCCTGAGTCTCACAGCCGATGCAATCTCGCCGCAGGTCGAGTCAGCCAGTCTGAACGACCACTACCAACTCGAAGGAGCCTCATGTCACGCGTCCGTATCCACAACTTCTCGATCTCGCTCGACGGGTTCGCCACCGGCGAGGGGCAGGCGCTCGAGACGCCGTTCGGCCACGCCGGACATCGTCTCCACGAGTGGATGTTCGCCACTCGGTTCGGCCGCCGCGAAGTCCTCGGCGAGTCGGGCGGCACCGAGGGTGTCGATGACGCGCTGGCCGAACGGCAGGGGCCCGGGATCGGTGCGGAGATCATGGGCGCAGGCAAGTTCGGCCCTCCGGGCTGGCAGGACGACCCGGAGTGGCGCGGGTGGTGGGGCGACAACCCGCCGTTCCACACGCCGACGTACGTCCTGACCCACCGTCCGCGCCCGTCGCTGGAGATGGAGGGTGGTACGACGTTCCACTTCCTCGACGCCGCGCCAGCGGATGCACTCGAGGTGGCGCGGGACGCAGCCGCCGGTCAGGACGTCCGCATCGGCGGGGGCCCGACCATGGTGCGCGCATTCATCTCCGCCGGTCTCGTCGACCACCTGCACGTCGTGCTGGTGCCGATCCTGCTCGGCCGCGGTGTTCGACTGTGGGACGGCCTGGAGGCGTTGGAGCAGCAGTACGACGTGGAGGCCGTCTCGACGCCCCGCGGGGTCACCCACCTCACCTTCACCCGGTGACGAGGTCGCACGTCGCGTCCATTCCTGGACTGGATCGCCCGGGTTCCATGACTGCTCCGGCTGTCGACAGGACGGCCAAGTCAGAGGACAAGGGCAGGAGACGCACGCCCTACCCGGCTGAGACGAGGGAGCGGGCCACCGGCAGTGACCATCACCTGGGTGAGCCGACAGGCCGGGATGTCGGTGCTCGCAGGTGTGGTCGTGGCTGGACTGCTTGCGTGCCTACGCTCCGCAGTTGAGCCACTATCCGGGCGTGCAGCCACTTGGGGTGGGGGACGATCCCGATACCGGTTCAGACAGGCCGGTGCAATTCTCGGTGGTGACCGACCCTCCGGCTTCATGGCTGTCCGTCGTGATCTGAAGCTGGCCTGGACCGAATACCCGGTAGGTGATGACGATGCCAGCTGGGATCGAGTAGCCGTCGCTCGTCTTGCTCCCGCTGTCGACATTGCTCGGCCGGATCAGGACGAACCGAGCGGGTCGGCCCGAACCGAGTGCGTCAGACAGGCATGAGTAGAGCGCTGCGGGCGGCAGTGTCGTCGTCGTGGGCCAACCGCTCATCTCGTCGTTGATCCCGCAGTCGGTGCCGCCCTCGGGGATCGGAGGGTAGGTCCGCACCTCGGTGGCACCCGGTGTGGTGGGCGGTGCCGTCGAGGCCGGGCCCGGCGCTGCCGATCCCGATGATGTCGAGGTAGGCGATGTCGTTGATGTGCCACACGCTGCGAACAGTGCAGCGATGAACACCAGGGCGCACCAGCGTGACATCGTTTGCCATTGTGTCAGGTCGGACCAAGCGATCCTCGAACGCCGCCTCGGCGACGGGATCTCGAGGCGGGGAGCCCGAGGGCCGTCGTCGAGTCGGAACACGATGGCGGATCAGCCGCACGGTGACGACCGCGAGTCCGAGGTCGTGAAGGTAGGCACACGAGGTGCCGTCACCTCCTCTCCTCGACCAGCGGCGCGTCGGATGGTCAGCGGCGATCGGAGTGGGACGTCGACGGGAGACGCTGCGCAGGCCGACCTTGTCGCCGACCGGTCAGCGCAGGTCAGCGATCGGCTGCAGCACTGCGCCCTCCCCTGCACCGAGGGCCCCCGCGAACAGCGCCTCGTGACGGATCGTGCGACGCCACAGATAGGCGGCGAGGTCGGCGTCGCGGGACGGATCGTCCTCAGCGATCACTCCGACGAGTTCGGCGTCGCCGGATTCCGGATCGCGCGGACGGTGACCCAAGACTGTGCTCAGGTCGTCGAGCTCGAGTGCCGTGAGTTCCCGCTCCAGACCGGCGGCATTGCGGATCATGCGGGACAGGCGCATCGCCTGATCCGCTCGTGAGCTGCCGAAGCGGTCGGCGGGCCGGAATTCGCGATCCACGACCGCGTCCATCACGTCGAGGAACCCGCCCACGGTCCCGACCACCGGCTCCGGTAGGACGACGTCGTCGGCGGCAGTCACCACCCCGGTCGCCTCCGCCAGCGCCTGTGCCGTCGCCCGCGAATAGGTGGCGTTCATCGTCCACCACTCCGCGTAGTCGGTCATCCAGGGCATGGACTGGCACAGGCCGGCCAGGGACATCGGGGTGAGCGCCAGCGCCTTCACCGAATAGACGGCGAGTGTGTCCCAGTCGATCGCCGTGCCCGACAGCTCCTGGTAGGTCTGGAACCACCGGCGGAGGTCGGCGCCGGGATTGTAGAAGTCGCGTCCGCGTATGAGGGCCAGGTCCAGGTGCGGATCGCCGAGTTGCGCGAATTCCCAGTCGACGATGCCCGTCAGGGTGGATCCGTCGAACATGAACTGGCCCGGACCGGTGTCCCCCTGGAGGACGGAGGCCCGGATCGGCGCCGGTGGCACGTGTCGCCGGAGCCAGCGGCAGAGGAACTCGATGAGCGGGACCGACCGGGTCGTCATGGTCCGGTACACGGTCTCCCACCGATCGAGGTCGTCGAGCAGGAACGCCGCAGCGCCCCGGGGTTCGACGAGCCCCACGGCCCGGAATGGTGCCGTGTCGATGGCATGGAACTTCACCAGCTCCTCGAGGAATCTGCGGTCGACGTCCCAGCGGGCGTCCTCGTCGAGTTCGGCGTAGTCACCGGTCCCGGACAGACATTCGAGGAGCAGTCCGGGAGGGTCGGGGTGCACGCCGAGCACCCGGGGTACGAGGATGCCGCCCGCGGCGAGTGCGTCGAGCACGGCGCCCTCCCGCTCCAGGGCGGCCCCACCGTCCCGCAATTCCGGTCGCTGGAGTCGGGCATAGACGCGCAGCGGACCGTCGTGACGCTCGACGTCGACGAACCATGCCGGCCGCCCACCATGAGGTCGGCCGCTCTGACGCTCGGCGGAGAGCACGCGCCCACCGAGTGCACGGCCGACCCACGCCAGCTCTTCGACGCCGCCGGCTTCGTTGGACATCGGGCCACGGTAGCAATCGGGGAGCGCGGAGGGAGACGCCGCCGGGGGCGGCCAGATCGTGTTCCGCGGCGATCGCGCGTGTCGCCGTACGCCCATGTCCTGCTGGATGCCTGTCCCACGAGTGCCTCCGCATGCCGGCCGGGTGACCACTTCGGCAATTCGGGGCGCATCGGCGGAACCCTCACACATTCGACGGACAGATGTTCCACATCGAGCGCTTGTCACTACGGTTGCGGATATGCCCCACAACCAACCCGCGACCCGATCGACCTCGCAGTCGGTGCGCCTGTGGCCGGTGCTGTCGATCCTTGTCCTGGTGGTGACCGCCCTCGTGGGCACGGGGTGCCAGTCCGATGCGGCCCAATCGGCTGGCACCTCGGCGGCCAAGTCCACCACGACGACCACCGCCTCGCAGACCGACGCCGCCGGCACGGTCTGGCTGTGTCGGCCGGGACTGGCCCAGAACCCGTGCGACGGCGACATGAGCACCACCACGGTCACCGCCAGCGGCCAGCGGACGGTGCAGGCGGACCCGGTTGGCGGCGAGAAGACGTACAACTGCTTCTACCTGTACCCGACCGCCAGCAACGAGTCGACGGTCAACTCGGACCTCACGGTCCAGTCGACGGAGACGGCGGACGCCACCGCCCAGGCCGCACGGTTCTCCAGGTACTGCAACGTCTGGGCACCGATGTACAAGCAGGTGACGGTCAGCGGCCTCGGCCAGGCCAACACCACGGATCCGGGTGCCTACACCGTGGCCTACGACAGCGTGCTGGCCGACTGGACCGACTTCATCAGCAACTACGACAAGGGTTTGCCGATCGTCTTCATCGGCCACTCCCAGGGTTCGATCATGCTGATCAAGCTCATCCAGTCACAGATCGACAACACCCCGGCACTGCGCAAGCTCGTCGTGGTGTCGATCATCGCCGGGGGCAACGTGGTCGTGCCCACCGGACAGACCGTCGGGGGCACGTTCCGCAACATCCCGCTGTGCTCCGCCACCCAGCGCAGTGGCTGCGTCATCGCCTATTCCAGCTTCCCCTCCCAACCCCCGGCCGATGCCAATTTCGGCATTCCCGGACAGGGCATCAGCCTCAACACCGGCCAGACGGCCACCACCGGTGTGCAGGTCGCCTGTGTCAACCCGGCGGCGCTGGGTGGCGGGACCGCAGACCTCGAGACCTACTGGCCGGTGGAGACACCCCTGCCGATCCCGTCGATGGCACCGCCGGCGCCGGCCGTGACGACCCCGTGGCTCTACTACCCCAGGCAGTACACCGCCACGTGTGAGAGCCGGGACGGGGCGTCGTGGCTGCAGGTCGTGCCGGTCGGAGCCACGGGTGACACCCGCCCGGTGGTCAACGAGATCGCCGGCCCGACGTGGGGCTACCACTTCCAGGACATCAACCTCACCTTGGGCGACCTCGTCGCGGACGTTCACCATGCGGAGTCCGCCTTCAAGGGGTAGCCCCTGATCGCCGGGTGGGCGACGATCCTCGTAGCCGTGAAGCCCATCGATGCCGGCTCGCCACACGGCTCCTAGGTGGAGTGAGGTGTCGCCTACCTCCTGTCGCCGGCTCGGCCCGGGGCCCAGCAGCCCTTGACTGCTGGTTGGCATCTGACAGACTCTGGGATGATCATCGTTTCGGGCATCATGGCCGTTGCACCCGCTTCTCACGACCGCATGGTCGAGCTGGCGCGGACTCTGGCCGCTGCGTCACTCGAGGAGCCGGGGTGCCGGACGTACGGTCTCTGGGCCGATCCCGACGTGCCGGGACGGTTTCGGATCTTCGAGGAGTGGGTGTCACAAGAAGCCCTCACCGAGCACTTCGCGACCCCGCACTTCGCGACATTCGGCGCTGCTCTCGGAGAATTGGATCTCGTGGAGATGGACGTCCACCGCTACATCGATCCCGAGGTGGCCGAACTCTTCTGATGCGGCGCGGGAGTGCGCCACTGTCGGACTCCTCAACTTCGCGACGGGGTCCCACCGGACGCCCGATCAGTGGGCATGCATTCTGTACGTCGGGCACAATGACGGGTGCCATGACTGATCGTCCTCCGCCCGGGAAGGCGCCAACTGACGCCCGGAACCTCGCAGACCTCGACGAGCTTCCTCTGCTCGATTGGGACAGCATCGCCGTCCGCCTCGAGGAGGGCGTGTCCCAGGCGCCGGGTTCGGGCGGACCCGACCGGCACACCTGTTGGTTGGCGACCCTCAACCCGGACGGCAGTCCCCACGTCACTGGTGTCGGTGCGTTATGGGTCGATGGCACGTTCTGGTTCGAGACCGGTGAACACACCCGGAAGGGGAGGAATCTCGCCAGGGACCCCCGTTGCACGTTGAGTCTTGCCACGCACGCATTCGATCTCGTGGTGGAAGGCAGTGCCGAGCAGGTCCGGGACACAGACACCGTCACAACCATGGCGAAGAGGTGGAATGCCCAGGGCTGGCCGGCGCGGGTCGATGAGTCTGGAGCCGCCCTGACCGCGGAGTTCAGCGCTCCTTCCGCGGGTCCACCTCCCTGGGTCGTGTACCGCATGACCCTCGATCGGGCGACGGCCCTGCAGACCGTAGAGCCCGGAGGGGCAACTCGGTGGCGGTTCCGATCGGTCTGAACGACGTCGCCCACGAACATCCCGACCAACGCCCTGCGATCGTCGGGAGCGGGTCACCCTCCGGCACGTCAGGGCACGGGAAGGGCCGGCGACCGCCCGGTGGTCCCCCGGGGCAGACTCTGGGGCGATGACCGACCTGAGCAATGATCCCGAGCCTCACCATGACCACCTCGGACGTAGGCATGACCCGGACCTCGAAGGTCTCGGTCAAGGTGACGCCGATTGGGACGCACGGTACGCAGGCGCCGAACAGGTGTGGAGTGGTGAACCGAACGGTGCCCTCGTCGCCGAAGTGAGCGACCTGGATCCAGGCACCGCCCTCGACGTCGGATGCGGCGAAGGGGCCGACGCCATCTGGCTGACAGGGAGAGGTTGGCGGGTCACGGCGATCGACGTGGCCGACATCGCGTTGCAGCGTGCAGCCACGGCCGCCGAGCAGTCCCACGCGGAGGTCGACTGGATCCACGCCGGCCTGCTCGATGCGGAACTCCCGCGTTCTGGGTTCGACCTCGTCTCGGCCCAGTACCCAGCCCTCCTGCAGACGCCGAACCATGAGGCGGAACGTCGGCTGATCGCTGCGGTCGCTCCGCGTGGACATCTCCTGGTCGTCCACCATGCCGATGTAGACATCGAGCAGGCGAGGGCACACGGGTTCGACCCAGCCGACTACGTCGCGGTCAGCGATGTGGCGTCGCTGCTCGATGACCGTTGGCAGTTCACATTGGATGAGCGGAGGCCGCGTGTCGTGCACGCCGGCGCCGGCGCCGGCCACTCTCACGACATTGTGCTCCACGCCCGACGCCTGTCATAGCTCTCACTCCACGCCACGGAGTGTCGAACGGACGTCGACGACTGCGGGTGTCCGCGGATTCCGGCCACTTCGGATCTGGGCGCGGTCCCGTAGTCGGATGCGCGGGCGCGTAGCGGGGGTCCACCAGTCATTGGTGCCTCGTCGGAAATCAACGGGGTCTGCCTGCCCGGTTCACCGAGTTCCCTCGTACTTCGTTGACTGCCCGGGGCGCTTCGGGGATACGCATCACCGACTGCCTCCGGAATGCCGAAATCCCGGTCTCCGCTGGGGAAACCGGGATTTCGGTCATCCCTACGCCGCGCTAGGGGTGAAGGGCAAGTGCGTTGGCGCTTCTCGCCAACGGGGCTGACGGAGCGTCGGCGGATGGGACGGTGTAGCCAAACGCACTCACATAGGCGCTGGCGCCAGTTCCCTCGGTAGCGCAGAATTCGTAGCCTGAAGGTACAACGATCCCGGGGGTCAGTGGAGAGACGGTCAATCCCGGGGTTGTCAGATCGACGTAGTCGATGGTTCCGTAGTTATCGAAGCACCCGTTCGCCCCCACGTACCACTGGATGAATCCGTTCGTCCCTGTCAGCGCAGAGACGTGGACCTGCTCGATGATTCCACTCCTGCCGGACGGTGGGGTGTAGACCACCTCGTGAACCCCCGTTGCGAGGGTGATCAGGTCGGTCTGGATGATGTCCGCAGGATCGGTCTCCGTGGTCAGCAATTGGCTGTCGCCGGTTACGTCGGCCTTGTTGGCGCTGGTCCCCTCGATACCGGTGAATTTGAGCGCACCCGCCGCGTAGGCTGCGGACGGCAGCACCAGCGCTGTCACGCAAATACCGATCACGAACCACGCGATCCCCGGCATGTTCTTGAACTTGGACATCGTGCTCCTCCCTTTGCTTTCCACGGTGGAGTCACGAACCGATGGCCCACAATCCGCCGGGGTTCGACGGGACAGTCCCGCCCAAGCTGAGCCTTGCACTGCCGCCCGGTCGCTGCAATGGCGCTGTTGGACTTCAGATGGAGGACCCCTCGGGCGACCGGGACAACGAGAAGCTGACCGGGCTCTTCGAGGCCGCCGACGCGAAGGGACAGGTGCGGATGGCCCGGCACGCCAAGGAGTCGGTCCGCGAGCTCTACACCCACACCGATGCCGAGGTTGCCTCGGCCTTCGTCGATGAGCTCCTTGCCCACTTGGCCGACAAGGACATGCCGATCGAGGTCCGCTCGCTCGACCGGACGATCCGTGGGGTCTTCGGACACCTCTGAGGTCCGAGGTGCGGCCTCGTCCCTCCGAGTGAGGCTCGCCGGCGATACCGTGATTCCGTGGATGTTCCGGAACTGCTGGTCGCCGATGCCGCCGAGTGGCGGTCCTGGTTGAGCGATCAGCACTCGACGTCCGCAGGCGTCTGGCTGGTGCTGGCCAAGAAGGGCACCACCGATCCGACGGCTCTCGTCTACGACGATGCGCTGGTCGAGGCGATCTGTTTCGGCTGGATCGACGGACAGATAGCCAAGCGTGACGAGGCGACGTTCCGGCGACGCTTCTCGCCTCGTGGCGCCCGGAGCCTGTGGTCGAAGCGGAACGTCGCACTCGCCGAGAAGCTGGCCGACTCCGGCCGGATGCACCGATCCGGGGAGGAACAGGTTCGTCGGGCGAAACAGGACGGTCGCTGGGAGGCCGCCTACGCCGGACAAGCCGATGCGCAGGTGCCCGAGGACCTCGCGGAGGCGTTGACCGCCAACCCCCGTGCCAACGAGATGTTCGGGACCCTCACGGGGGCCAATCGCTACGCCGTCCTCTATCGGATCCACACGGCGACGAAGGCCGAGACGAGGGCCAGACGAATCGAGCAGCTCGTGGAGATGCTTGCCCGGGGTGAGACCATCCATCCGCAAGGCCCGGTGTAGCCAAGGTCTCCGAAGAAGAGGCTGCCATGACCAGGCTCGCCGCGCCGCTGCAGCGGAGATCATCCGCCAGGTGCGAGGGATCGCGTCCCGGGTGGAGATCGATCATCGGGCTTCTGACGACGTGGGATCAGCGTCCGGAATGCCTCGCTCTTCCCCATCTGACCCTTCCAGATGCTTTCGGCCTGGATACCATGCGACTGTCAGGCGTACCTTCCCCTTCCGCCAGTGGATTCTGAGGTTCACCGTGGATTTCGACCGACTGAGTGTGTGCTTCCTCACGACGAGGACGGATTCCCCCGACCGCAGTGCCAGTGAGACCGACGCAATTCAGGATGCGCACATGGCGCATCTCGCCGACCTCCACGAGGACGGTCACCTGCTCGCTGCGGGACCGGTGGCCGATCGCCACCACCGAGGACTGCTGCTGTTCAGAGCGGGCGTCGAGGAGTCTGAGCAGATGATGCTGGCTGATCCTGCCGTACGTGCGGGTTGGTTCGACGTGAAGGTGGTGAGCTGGATGGTGCCCGGCGGTGCGCTCCACTTCGCCTCCACGACGTTTCCTCGATCGATGGCGGAGATCGACTGACGATCGAGCCTCCATCGAGGGCCGGGTCGATCGGGTGCTCGCCTCGTCGGGCTCGGACTAGCTGCCGGTCAGCAGCAGGCCGCCATCGACGGTCTGCACCGTTCCGGTGACGTACTCGTTCTGCATCAGGTAGAGGTGTGCTGCGGCCAGTTGCTCCGGTTCGCCGATGGTTCCGGTCAAGGTGCCCTGAGCCAAACGGGCGAAGAGCACCTCGCGCTGGGCCTCAGGGATGCCGTCCCACATCGGCGTGCGAACCGCCCCGGACCTGACGGCGTTGACCCGCACGGGAGCGAGTTCGACCGCCAGCCCCCGGATCAGACCCTCGGCGGCTCCGGCACCGGCGGCGGCGAGCGCTGCACCGGGGACCGGTCGCTGGCCGATGGTGCCGGTGGTCAACGCGATCGATCCCCCGGGACGGATCCGTGGGGCGGCGTACTTGATCACGGTCACCGCGCCCCAGAAGCGGACGTCGAGGACCGCACGCGCGTCGCTGAGTCCGACGTCGACGAGGGGACGCGGCGTGAATGCGTCCCCGGCGGTGAATGCGAGGTGGTCCACCTCACCGAGGCGCTCGAACAAGGAGGCGACTCCGGCCTCGTCGCGGACGTCCAGGACCGTGCCCGTACAGCCGTCGGGCAGCTCGCCCAGCGCTGCGTCGACCCGGTCCCGTCGGCTGGAGGCGATGGTGACCTCGGCCCCGTCCAACGCCGCCGCTCGGGCGGTCGCCAGGCCGATTCCCGAACTGCCTCCGATGACCACGATCTTCTGACCTTCCAGGGTCATGTGTGCCTCCATCCGTTGATGTCTCTCTGAGACATCAACGGTAGCACGGGTCATGTCTCAGTGAGACGTCGCAGTAGCCTGGGCGTATGCCCCGGTGGGACGCGCAAGCAGAGGAACGACTCCGGACCGCAGCCATCGAGCTCTTCCTCGAGCTCGGGTACGAGAACGTCACCGTGGCCCAGATCGCCGAGCGCTCCGGTCTGACCCGACGGACGTTCTCCCGCTACTTCGCCGATAAGCGTGACGTGCTCTTCGGTGACTCCGATCGGCTGCCCGAGCTGTTGGCCGGGGCACTCAGCCGGACCGACCCTCTGCTCACACCGTTCGAGGCGTTGGTCGCGGCGCTCGCCGACGTCGGCGCGACGCTCGGCGTCCAGGTCGCCCCGCTCGCCGTTCAGCGCCGTGAGGTGATCGCCCGGAGCCCCGAGCTGCAGGAGCGGGGCCGGACCAAGTTCGCCGCCGTCGCCCACGCCCTCTCCGCCGAGCTGGTCCGGAGGGGTAGCGATCCGGCGACGGCCGCCCTGCTGGCGGACATCGGAGTGGCGGTGTTCCGAACCGGCTTCGACCGTTGGGTCGACGACCCCGACGGAACTGACCTGGCTGATTGTCTGCGCCACGCCGGAGCCGCAGTGGTCGACGCCGTCACCCGACGCTGAACCTCGGACGGGTGCGTCCACCGCCAGGCGGACAGCCGGCGGTGTCCGTCCCGGACCCGGCCAGCCGTCGCCCTCGGTACGTGTGCCCGGGTTGGCCTGCTCGCGGCGTTCGACCGTCAGGTCGAGGAGAAGTACCGGCCGTTCCACTGGTAGATGCCATCGGACGTGTTCGGCTCGACGGTCCCTTCGTACCGCCCGAGCACCGTGCCCGCCGTTCCGTACACGAAACAGGCGAAGGCCGATCCGTTCGTCCAGCTACCCGGGAGTTGACACGAGACGCTCGTGACACCGGCGACGTCGAAGTCGTTCGGAGCGGTGCCGACGATCTGGCCCTGGACGCTGTAGTTCAGTTCCGCCAGTGTCGGACCCGGCCGGGTGACTCCCAGGAACGTCGGGATCGCGATGGCGAGAAGGGCGAATCCGACCCACACGAAGCCGACGATCAGCGCGGCGGTCGCCAGCCCGTCGCCCTTGAGAGCGTCTCCGCTGCGACGAATCCGGGACCTCGCCACGAAGGCGAGCGGAATGCCGACGAGCGCGCCCAGCGCGCCGAGCACGATGACGAGCACGAGTGCCCAGACCGCCATCGGGCTCGTCTTCGGCTCGACCGGCGCAGGTCCGGGCATGCTGGGGTACGGATAGCCAGCTCCAGTGACCGCCACGCCCGGGTAGTAGGGGGTTGCGGACTGAGCGGGCTGGGTCGAGGTCGCCAAGGTCGGCACGAGCATCGGCAGCGGAGGCAGTCCGAGGGGCGGCGACGCCGACGTGGACGGTGGCGTCTGGGGCGGGTACCACCGACCGTCCGATGCCAGCCACCAACCAGGTCCCGGGGAGGGTGGGTTCATCCACTCGATCCGGACAGGAGAAGGCCACCAGAGGTACGTCGGTACACGGGTGCCGCCATGCTCAATCATCGGATGTGCTCGGGGACACCTTGAGTGCTCCGGTGCCGACGGCGACCGATCAGGACGAGCTCGGTGCCACTCCCGAGATCAGAGCGCCGGGTACCTCGGCGCTAGCATCCGCCGCATGGCATTCGTGGGGCGCGACCCCGATCCGGAGGTGCGGTCCATCCCCCATCAGTCGGAGGTGATGGCCAGGAACGAACAGGCGTGGGAGGACTGGGGCAGGGTGGATCCCCTGTGGGCGGTGGTGACGGCCAGCGACAAGGAGCACGGTCGATGGGACCTGGAGGAGTTCTTCACTTCCGGACAGAACACCATCGAATCGATCATGGGGGAGGGCCGGAGGTACGGAGTTCCGACCCAGGCCGATCGTGCACTCGATTTCGGTTGTGGGGTGGGCCGCCTCACGCGGGCCCTGGGTACATTCGCCACTCACGTGCTCGGTCTGGATGTGTCGAGTTCGATGGTCGATCAGGCGAACACTCTCAATGCCGGGCGATCAGCACTGACATTTGCCGTCCACCGTGATGCCGACCTTCACCTCATCGAGGACAGTTCACAGGACATCGTCTGCTCGCTACTCGTGCTCCAACACATTCCGTCGACCCCGCTGATCGAGAACTACCTGCGGGAGTTCGTCCGAGTACTGGCCCCCGGAGGCTTTCTCTTCATCAACGTACCGGTGCGTGTCCCGGTTCCTGATCTCTCGTTGCGGGCGAAGCTGCGTCCGAGGACCCGCTTCTACGATTTCTCGCGACGTCTCGGCGTCAGCCCAGGATTCCTCTACCGCCATTTCAGTTGGAGTCCCGAGATGCCGATGACCGCGATCCCGGTCGAGCGGGTGACGTCGATTCTCACCGCCGCGGGAGGGACGATCTTGGAGTCGAGGGTCGTCGAAGACGAAGGTGGGGTCGATCAGGGCATGTACCTGGTCACCTGCTGACGTCCGCCTACCGTGGATCGACTCCGACCGGGGCGTCAGTCCGCGCCGTAGAAGGCGGCATCGAAGGCGAAGATGCCGCCGTCGGCGGCGACCAGCCAGTAGCCCCCGGAGGCGCTGTCCGCCGCCAGGCCCACGATGGGTGCGTTCAGCGGCAGGTCACCCGTCGATCCGTGGAAGGCGGCCTTGCCGAAGGCGAAGGTCCCTCCGTCAGAGGCCACGAGGAGGTAGCCGCGGTCTTCCGCGGTGGGCGTCATCCCGTTGACGGGCTGGTTGAGCGCCAGGCTCCCGGTGGAGCCGAAGTACGGTGCTCCGAAGGCGAAGATGCCGCCGTCGGTGGCCACCTCCCAGTAGCCCCCGGTGGCGTCGTCGGCCGCGATGCCGACCACCGGCTGGTTGAGGCGGGTGCTTCCCATCGAGCCCCGGAAGGTGGCGTCGCCGAACGCGAAGATGCCGCCGTCCGACGCCACCAGCCAGTACCCCTTGCCGTCCTTAGTCGGGGCGATGTCGACGACCGGGGCGTTGAGATGCCGGCCCCCCATCGAGCCGTAGTACCCGGCGTCACCGAAGGCGAAGGTCCCTCCGTCGGACGCCACCAGCCAGTACCCCTTGCCGTCCGGGGTGGCCACGATGTGGGCGATCGGAGCGTTGAGTGGACGCCCTGCCATCGAGCCGTAGGAGACGGCCGATCCGTGGGTGGATACGCCGCCCGCCGCGTCGGCCAGCCAGTACCCCTTGCCGTCGGGGGTGGCGGCCATCCCGACCACCGGACCGGGCAGCCCCCCGAGGGAGGGGGCCGGCGGGGTCCAGAAGCGGATGGCACCGTCGTAGGAGTAGACGGTCCGGAGATACGCCATGGAGTGTTCCTGGACGGGGTTGCCCGCACTGATGGCGTCCCACACCTCCCCGTTGCCGGCGTAGATGCCGGAGTGGACGTAACTGTCGAGACCACCGCCGCCCCAGAAGACGGCATCACCGGGCAGCAGGGCGGCCGTGTCGGCCGCCGGGATGATGGTCCCGACCCCGGGCAGCTGGCTCCCGTCGCCGGGGAGGGCGATGCCGGTCACCTGGTACACCGCGTACTGCACCAGGCTCATGCAGTCGAAACCGGGCGTCCCCGGCCCGCACCCGGGCTCGTCGACGCCACCGTAGGACGGGCCGTGGATCCCTCCGCCGCCGTCGCAGTAGGCCACCCCCTTCTGCGAGGCGGCCACGGCGGCGATCTGGTCGCCCTGGGTGGAGGCCTGGGCCGACACCGAGTGGAGCGAGACGGCCACCGCGGTCAGCGCCACCACCGCCACCGTGGCGGCGAAGACCCTGCCTGCCGTAGCGAACCTCGAGTGTGACCGCATCGTGCGCCCCCTCTGCCTGGACGGTGTGATGCCCACAACGTAGCCGCACGGACCACGCCGAGGGCCCGTTCCCGAACGGGCTCGGGAGCGCGGTGGACGTGGTGCTGTCCGGACGACGGCATGCTCCATCGGCAAGGATCTGGAGGTGACCATCCCACCAGGTCCCGACGATCGTCAGGCAGCTTCGTGGAGTGACCCTGAGCGGGTGGAGGGTTATCTGGCCCGGATCGGGGGATCGGCCCCACGGGCGGCAGGCGAGGACGTGTTGGTGTCCGTGCTGCCGGACGCACCTCGTTCCGTGCTCGATCTGGGCTGTGGTGACGGGAGGCTCGCTGCCCTGGTGCTCGACCATCGTCCGACGGTCGAGCGGGTCGTGGCCGTGGACTCGTCACCGGCCATGCTCCGTCACGCCCGGGAGCGGTTCGAAGGCGACCCTCGGGTGCAGGTGCGTGAATGGAGTCTGGACGATCCGTTGGCGCCTCTCGGATCGTTCGATGTCGTGGTCGCCGGATTCGCCATCCACCATGTCGAGGACCGTCGGAAGCGGCAACTGTTCGGTGAGGTCGCCGGGCTGCTCCATGACGACGGAGTCTTCGCCAATCTGGAGGTCGTCTCCTCGGCCACCCCCGAACTCCACCGCCAGTTCCTCGATCTGATCGGCCGGCCCGATGACGACCCCGAGGATCGACTCGCCCCGGTCGACGTGCAGCTCGACTGGATGCGGGAGGCGGGCTTGTCGCAGGTGGACTGTCTGTGGCGGTGGCGGGGGTTCGCGCTGCTCGTGGGCCACGCGTCCTGAGTCGTGGGGCCCGGGAGGGTCCGATCGGCGGGACGGCCGTGCCGGGGTCGTGCCGGGTCGTCAGGACCCGAAGTACGCGATGCCGCCGATGATCAGCGCGCGCAGATCGGCAGGTCGATGCCGCGGGCGACGGGGATGTCCGGGTCCGAAGCGGTGCTCCTGAGCTAGCGTCGTCTTGTCGTGGCGGGCGGCACCGTCTGTCCCTCACCGGAGGGGAATCGGAGGATCTGATGGCGGGCAGTGACGGATCGGGTGCACCGGGCGCGACGGAGACTCCCGAGGACGGAGTGGTCGTGGCGGGGGTGCGACGGAGCTTCGGGACGGCCGAGGCCCTCCGAGGTGTCGACTTCACGGCCGCCTTCGGCGAGGTCACGGGGATGGTCGGCCCGAACGGCGCCGGCAAGACGACCCTCCTTCTCATCCTGGCGACGCTGCTCGCCCCCGACGAGGGATCGGTCCGCATCTCCGGCCTCGACCCCCTGACCCACACGGCTGATGTCCGGCGGCTGCTCGGCTGGGTGCCCGATGTGTTCGGGTTCTACGAGAACCTGACCGTACGCGAGTACCTCGTCTTCTCCGGCGAAGCGCGCAGCCTCCCGAGGAGACTTGCGGCGGAACGGGCGGCCGCATTGCTCGAACTGGTGCGGATGGCGGAATTGGCAGATCGTCCGGTGCACGTGCTGTCACGAGGTCAGAAGCAGCGACTCGCCTTCGCCAGTGCGCTGGTCCACGAACCCACCGTCCTGCTGCTCGACGAGCCGACTGCCGGTCTCGATCCCTCGAGCCGGGCCGAGTTCATGCGTCTGGTTCGCACGCTGACCGATCGGGGGACCGCCGTGGTCGTCTCGAGTCACCTGCTCGGCGACCTGGAGCAGATGGCCGACCACGTCGTGTTCATCGACCGGGGCGTCACCGTCGGCGAGCGGCGGATGGACGAGCCGTCTGGGGCCCGGACCCTACGGACGTGGAGGATCCGTTCGCTGGACGACCGTCGGCTGACCACGACGCTGGCGGAACTGGGGGCCGAGGTCACGTCCAGTGGTCCACGTGGCGTGGACGTCGTGCTCGAGTCGGACGCCGCCGCCGCGACCTTGATCGCGGGACTGGTCGGCGCCGGCGTGCCGGTCGTGTCCTGTGGACCGGTGGAGACGTCGCTCGAAGCGACCTACTTCGAACTCACGGTGCCCGAATGAGCGGCATGACGACCATGGCCCGGTTGGAGCTGATGCTGCGGTTCCGGGCCGGACGATGGCGGTGGCTGCTGCTGAGCTGGTTCCTCGGCCTCGTCGTCTTCTCCGTGCTGCTCGAGCTGGTGATCCGACGGTCCACGGGGTATCAAGGCCACGAGGGCACCGTGTTGTTCAGCGGACTCCAACTGTTCATGCTGGCCCTCGCCCTGTTCATCGTTCCCGCCCTCACGGCGCAGTCCGTCAACGGAGACCGTGAGCAGGGGAGGCTGGGTGTGCTCCAGGTCACCGAACTGACACCGACCGACATCATCGGGGGAAAGCTGTTGGCCGCCTGGGGAACGGCCTGTGTCTTCGTGATCGTCTCGGCGCCGATCACGGTGTGGGCGATGATCCAGGGGGGCATCACGATCTGGCAGGTACTGGTCGTCAGCCTGGTGATGATGCTGCTCCTGGGGATCATCTGCGCCATCGGTCTCGGCTTGTCGGCCATCCTCAGCCGGAGCACGACATCGAGCGTGCTGACGTATGTCGCCGTCTTCGTCCTGGCGGTGGGCACGGTCGTGCTGTCGGGGTTGGTCTCCGCCATCAATGAACCGTCGGGTGGTGGGCTGACCTGGCAGCCCCTCGTGGCCAATCCGTTCGTGATCCTGGCGGATGCCGCACCGGCGGCCCCGTCGACCCGGACCTGTTACACCGTGCAGGGCGGAGTCGCGACCGTGCTTCCGGGCAGTGCCCCGGGTGCACCGACGACCGCGTCCCCCCAGATCATCTGCCAGACCAACCTGTTGTCGGGCGACATCCTCGGAGGCATCCGACAAGGCATCCGCGGCGATGAGCGTCCGGGCAACTTCCAGTCGGGCGGCTCACCCGTATGGCCCTATGGCCTTGCCTTCGACCTCCTCGTCGCGGCTGCCCTGCTGTGGGCGGCGGTGCGGCGGCTCCGCACGCCGAGGGTCCGCGTGCCGAGTGGTGTCCGCTTGGCGTGAGCTCTGAGGGGAGCGGCGTCCGGTCGGTGGAGGGCCGGTGCCTCTCGTACCTCGACGCTCGGCCGGCGTACGGGTCGACGGGACGCAACTGGGTGGAGAATGGCAGCCATGGACGGACGAGGTGACGGTCCCGCAGATGGTGGACTCGCGGAGGTCGTTCGGCACGAGCTGATGCTCCTGGACCCATCGGTGCGACGTTCTCCCGAGCACGTGGCCTCTCTCCTGCACCCGGACTTCGTCGAGGTCGGCGCCTCGGGGCGTGCCTGGGACGCACGGAGTGTCCTCGCCGCTCTCCAGGACGAGGCCGACGACGAGGCGGTCGCTCGAGCAGCTGACGTGGTGGCCGTACGGCTTTCCGACGATGTCGTACTGGTGACCTACACGTCCCATCGGGCCGGCCGAGCGACGTTGCGGAGTTCGGTCTGGTTGCGGATCGGTTCGGCATGGAGGCTGCGCTACCACCAGGGCACGGCGACGACGCCGTAGCTGTCGTCCGCAACCCGTGTGGCGACCGCCCTGATCCCGGGTACGTGGTCGCCGGCTCCCAAGGGCGCCCTGGGGCCGACCTCGTGCCGTCGGCGATTCCACGAGTGGCCGATCGCTAGCCCCTCGGCTCGTACCGCATGACCACCGCCCGGTCGCCGAGTTCCAGCCGATCGACGAGCTCCAGGTCGACAGGTGTCGACAGCCCGGCGAACAAGGTCGGCCCGTGGCCGGCGAGTCGTGGATGCACCACGAACTCGTACTCGTCGATCAGTCCGAGCTCCGTCAGCGCCAGTGGGAGTGTCACGCCTCCCACCAGCAGTCCGTCACCAGGCTCCTGCTTGAGTCGTTGCACGGCCTCACCCAGGTCGCCGCGCACGAGTTCGGCGTTCCAGTCGACGTGCTCCAGGGTGTTCGATACGACGAACTTCTTCGCCCGGTCGATCGTCCGGGCGAAGCCGTCCATCCATCCCGGTCGCGCCTCCGTCGGTACCGGCGACCGCCACGCGGACTCCATCATCTCGTAGGTGACCCGGCCGAACAGGAGGGCGTCCGCCTGCTCCAGGCTGTCGACGGCGTGCTGATGGATCTCTTCGTTCGGTGGGATCGCCCGATGATCGCAGCACCCGTCCACGGTGATGTTGATGGAGTACCGGAGGGGGCGCATGTCGCCAGCGTAGGAGGATCAGCGACTGCATGAACGGCAGGTACTCCCTGCCTCCGGGCACCGGTCCGCCGCCCACGATCGGATCCCCCGACCCTGTCGGCGACGCAGGTCCCTGCGCTCGTCACCAGGTCGTAGCCCTGCGCCCGGGGCCTGGCCCGGGTGCCGGGGGAGCGGCCCGGCCGGCGCGTATGTCACCATGAGGCATGCCATGGACGGTGCCCCAGTTCACCCGGGTCGACGAGCCGACGACGGGTGACGAGGAAGCAACACTCCGGGGACTCCTGGAGTGGCACCGGTCCACCCTGCTGTGGAAGTGCGGTGGACTCAGCGGCGACCAGCTCACCCTTCGCCCGGTCTCGCCGTCGACGCTGTCCCTCCTGGGGGTGATCCGACATCTCGCCGACGCCGAGCGGGCCTGGTTCCGTCGCTACTTCGGTGGAGAGCAGATCCCCGAGGTGTACGCACGGGCCGATGCGCCCGGTGCGGCGTTCGAGGAAACCGACGCAGATGGGGCGGAGGCCGACGTGGATCGGCTCGTGGCCGAGTGGGCCGCCTGCCGCGCCGCTGTGGCCGGAGCGTCACTCGACGACCGCTTCGTGCACGAGGAGTACGGACCGATGTCACTCCGGTGGGTCTACAACCACATGATCGCCGAATACGCCCGCCACATCGGTCACGCCGATCTGCTGCGCGAGCGGATCGACGGGACGGTCGGCGAGTAGCCCGGCCACCCGCTCGGGTGGGCGGGGGCGGGCCGTAGCGGTGGCCCGACGAACGCGGCTCGCCTGGTCAGGGGACCCGGGCTCCGAGGATGCAGAACTCGTTCCCCTCCGGATCCTGGAGCACGACCCAGTGCTGTTCGCCCTGCCCGATGTCCGCTCGTGTGGCTCCGAGCGCCAGCAGCCGGACGACCTCGGCGTCGCGGTCGTCCGGGCGGAAGTCGAGGTGCAGTCGGTTCTTCACGGTCTTCTGCTCCGTAACGGGCACGAACAGGAGCCCCGGTAGGCGATCAGCTGCCGGGCGGATCTCGAACTCGTCAGGATCCTCGTTGACGACGACCCAGCCGAGCGCCGCTCGCCACCATTCCCCCAGGGCACCCGGGTCCCGTGCGTCGACGATCGTCTGTTCCCACTCGAGGGTCATGGTACGAGCGTAGAAGGACTGTGCGGCCGGACGCGGCGCCACGGCGACGGCGTGCGGGCCGCAACCTTGTGGGCAACACGAGTCGGCGCGAGCATGGGCACCGCCGGTGCCCTGAAGCGGTCGGGACCACGGGGAGGTTGCCATGAGAGACGGAACGCCGGAGCTCGCCGTACTGGGACTCGGCACGATGGGCCGGGCCATGGCTGCGTCGGCCCTCCGGAACGGCATCCCGACCGTCGTGTGGAATCGGAATCCGGACGCGGCGGACGGCCTCGTCGCCCAGGGTGCAGAGTTGGCCCCGTCCGTAGCGGACGCCGTCCGAGGGGCGGATGTGGTGATCACGATGGTCACCGATGCCGCGGCGGTGACGTCCATCGCGGTGGACTCCGGCATGCTGGAGGCGCTCCGGTCGGGATCCGTGTGGGCCCAGATGAGTACCATCGGCGTCGAGGGGACGTCGGCCGTCAGCGCGATCGCCGGGGAGCGGCGCCCTGACGTCCTGTTCGTCGATGCGCCCGTGTCGGGCAGCAAGGCCCCCGCCGAACAGGGGACCCTGACCGTGTTCGCGTCGGGGCCCGCACAGGCCCGCCCGCTGGTCGAGCCGGTGTTCGACGCGGTCGGCCGGCGCACGGTATGGCTCGGGCCAGCCGGGATGGGCTCGCGCATGAAACTCGTCAACAACACGTTGCTGGCGTTCAGCGCCGAAGGGCTCGCCAACTCGCTGGCCCTGGCCCAGGAGCTCGGACTCGGGGTCGACAGCGTGCGGGACGCCTTCGAGGGAGGACCGCTCGTATCCACCTGGATGGCCGGAAAGTTGGCGCGCATCGAAGCGGACGACTTCTCGCCGGAGTTCCCACTGGCACTGGCGCTCAAGGACGTCCGCCTCGCACTCGAGCAGGCCGATCCGGAACGATTCGGTGTCCTGGCTTCCCTGGCCCGGGAGTGGGGCGGGGCCGTCGAGAGCGGACTCGGGGGACAGGACGTGACGGTGGTGACCCGCTCGCTCGAGGGTTAGGCGGGAGCACATCGCCGCCGGTCACCGTGGAGCCGGTCCGGAGCGGTCCTCAGCCCGTCCCGTTGTCCGCCTGACTCCTACGGAACTCCTCGAGCTTGGCCTCTGCCAGCCGGGTGACCTCGTCGTCGGGACCCAGCGCCTCGAGACCGGTGGATGCGGCGTGGTGCAGGTGGTCCTCGGATTCGGTCCACCGCCCGGTGTGGGCGAGGGCGATGGCCAGACTCACCTCGGTCCGGAGCGTCTCGGGGTCGTCCTCGCCCCGCCGCGTCCGGAACGTCTCCAGACTGTGCTCCCGGAGCAGCAGGGCCTCATCCCACCTGCGCATCTTGCCGAGCTGGAGGGAGAGCTCCACCTGGGCCCTCGCCGCGTTCACGCTGTCGGCGCCGTACTTCTTGACGACCCGCCCGGTGAATTGCTGCAACTCCCACAGTGCCTCGTCGGGACCCTGCGTCTCCACGATCTCGGCCCGGCTGCGCTTGGCCAACCTGGCGAAGACGCCGCGCCGGCGAGCGTCACCCTCGCGTTCCGGCCCATCGACCTGGTCGTCCTCTTCTGGCCCGTCCACACCCAGAGACTACGGCCGCCGACGGCGACGTCCAGTTGGGCACCCCGCCTCCGGTGGGTGGCTGGCATACTGCGCTCATGATCGAGCATGAGAAAGCGCGCCCCGGGGGTGTGGGCGCGGGCGTCGAACCCCGAGCGCGGGTGTACCCGGCAACCCTGGCGTGTGACGAGTGATGGAACCGATCCCGGCGGTCGACGTCGCTCACGTGCGTTTCGACGAGACGGTCGATGTGGTCGTCGTCGGGCTGGGTGTCGCCGGTGCCTCCGCGGTCATCGCCGCCCGCCAGGCCGGAGCCGACGTAGTGGCCGTCGAGCGCAGCGGGGGACCCGGGGGCACGTCGTCGCAGTCCGGGGGCCTCATCTACCTCGGAGGCGGTACGGCCCTCCAGAGCGCCTGCGGTTTCGAGGATTCGCCCGAGAACATGGCGGCCTTCCTGCGGGCGGCCCTCGGACCCGGCGCCGATGACGAGCGCATCGGCGTCTACTGCGAGGGGTCGTCGGACCATTTCGACTGGTTGGTCTCGATCGGCGTACCGTTCCGGGCGTCGTTCTGCGACGAGCCGAACCGCGAGTCCGCGGACGATTCCGGGTTGCTCTTCAGCGGCGGTGAGGACAGCTATCCCTTCGACGAACTCGCCGTCCCGGTACCCCGCGGGCACAAGCCGCAGGTCATCGACTCCGCCGGAGGCTTCCTGATGGAACGCCTCGGCGCGGCGGTGGCGGACAGCGGTGCCCGCGTGGTGCCCGATGCCGGTGCCGAGGGACTGGTCGTCGACGGCGGGGACGTGGTCGGCGTGCTGGTGGGCACCGATGACGGCCACCGTGCCGTCCGGGCCCGGGGTGGGGTGATCCTGGCCGCCGGAGGATTCATCAGCAACGAGGCCATGGTCGCCGAGTACTGCCCCCTGGCCCACGTGCCCGATCCTGCGTGGCGGATCGGCACCCCCAATGACGACGGCCGTGGGATCCGCATGGGCGTGGGGGCAGGAGCCACCACCACCCGACTCGAGTCCTTCGAGTGCGCACTGCCCCTCGGACCACCGCACCGGATGGCACGCGGCATCCTCGTCAACCGCCACGGGGAGCGGTTCATCAACGAGGACACCTACACCGGCCGCATCGGGCTCCACGCCCTGCGCCATCAGGACGGGTTCGTCTACATGATCACCGACGACGTGATCCATGAGCGGAATCCGATCGGTCTGCGGATCGGGTACGCCGCCGCCACGCCGGAGGAGCTGGCCACCGACCTGGGCATCCCACCGGACGCCCTGGCCCGCACGGTGCGCGAGTACAACGAGGCCGCGTCCCTGGGCGACGATCCGGCATTCCACAAGCGGGCGCCGTACCTGCAGCCCATCGGCGCGCCTCCGGCGAGCGGCATCGGTGCCGTCGACCTCCGCGTCGACCACGGTGCGATCTACGCGACCTTCACCCTCGGTGGTCTCGTGACCGATCCGAACGGCGCCACGATCGATGGTGCCGGGGCTCGGATCCCGGGCCTCTACGCCGTCGGCCGGACCGCCGCCAGCCTGGCGGCCCACCACTACGCCAGCGGTATCAGCCTCGGCGACGGCACGTTCTTCGGCCGCCGGGCCGGCCTCCACGCGGCGACCCGGGCCGGTGCGGACCGCCCGCCGACGCGCTAGGAGCAGTCACTCCTGCGTCCGGAGCGCGCACGCGGGCCCTACGTACGGTCGTAACGGTCCTCGAGACGGACCACGTCATCGAGTTCCGTGGTACTCGCCTCGAGGACGACCGTGTCCTCCAATGCGGTCGTGCGGTGCCGGGTGCCGGGGCGTAGGTGGACCGCCTCGCCGGGCAGCAGCTCGAAGGACTCCAGCGGACGGTCGGGTCCTCCCACCTCGAAGAGCAGCCGGCCGGACTGGACCACGACCGTCTCCTCCTTGCGCTCGTGGTACTGCAGTGAGAGCGCGTGCCCTTCGTCGACGTGCAGCGCCTTTCCGCAGTAGCGGCCGTCGACGAGTGCGAAGTGCTCTTCGTGGCCCCACGGCTTGTCGACCCGTCGGACGTCGGACACCCACGAAGACTTCGTCATTCCCATCTCCCCCAGGACGCATCTCGGATCGGAGCCTCAAGCTACTGCGGTCCGGCGGGGGAGACCCCGTACCGGACGGGGTGGGACGCCGCACCGGTGCCGTTGCCCGGGAGGGTCCGGGTCAGGCGTCGACGAGGGTGGCGAGGAAGTCGCCGAACGCCCGGTCGGTGCGGGCGGCATCGCCCGTGGCGTCGAGGTCCATGAGTAGGCCCCGGATGACGGCGAGCACGACGGTTGCCAGTTCGGGCCGGCCGAGGCTGCGCATGCCCTCCTCGAGGGGGGCGAGCCAGTCGGTGGTGGCGGACCGCCTAAAGCCGGGCCACAGGGGCTCTCCCGCGGTGTCGTGCAACCGGCTGAACATCCGGAGGTAGGGCTCGCCCTGGGGCCCGGAGATGGCGGTCCATGCGTGGGCGAGCGTCGTCGGATAGGGCTCGTCGGGGCGCAGTCGTATGAGGTCGGTGAAGGTCTCGAGCTGGCGCCGGCGGGCCTGCCCGAGGATCTCCCGGAGCAGTCCGTCACGGGTCCCGAAGTGGTAGATCAGCATCCGGCTCGAGGTCCCGGTGGCGGCAGCCAGCGGTTCGAGCCCGTCCGGCAGTCCCCGGGCCAGCGAGTAGTCGGTGCAGGCTTCGAGCAACCGCTGCCGGATCTCAGGTTGCCGTGGCCTGCCCATACCGCCATCTTTTCATGTAATAGCCGTTACGGCTACTATCGGGGACCACGGGATCGACGAGGGACGGGGTGGTCATGATGAGGGTCGTCTTCGTGCACGGGGCGTGCGTCAACGACGGTACGTGGTGGTGGCACCGAACCGGCGAGCTGCTCGCCGAGCGCGGGGTCGCCAGCGTGGCGCCGACCCTGCCGAGCTGTGGGGAGACGGGTGGAACGGTGGGACCGGGCGGACCCGGCCTACCCGAGGACGTGGCTGCGGTCCGCCGGGTCCTGGAGGCGGGTGACGAGCCGACCGTCGTGGTCGGCCACAGTTACGGTGGCATCGTCACCACCGAGGCCGCGGCGGGTGTCGACACCGTGCACCACCTGCTGTTCGTGTCGAGTTACCTGCCCGAGATCGGGCAGAGCCTCTCCTCGTTCGGCGACGGCGATCCCGCACCGTTCCTCGACATCGATGCCGCGGGCGGCACCTTCACGGTCCGACCGGACGCCCTGGCGGAGACGTTCCTGCAGGACTGCGATGCGGAGATCCGACACCAGGCCCTGGGCAGGACGGCACGGCAGAGCCTGCAGGTACTGGGCCAGCCGGTGGGCTCGGCGGCCTGGCGGAGCGTGCCCTCCACCTACCTCGTCTGCGCCCAGGACCGCGGCACGCCCGTCGATCGGCAACGCGAGTTCGCCGAGCGGGCGGGTGGGGCCGTGGAACTCGAGGCCGGCCACCATCCGTTCCTCTCGCAACCGGATGCGGTGCGTGACCTGGTCCTGGGGTTGTGACGGACCAGCGGTGAGGGATCAGCCGATGGCCTCCCGGACCCGCGGGAGCACCAAGGTGCCCAGCAGCTCGATCGCCCGGAGGTAGTCGCCGTGCGGCATCCCGCCCAGGTCCATCTGGATGATGTGGCGACGATGCCCGAGTCGGCCGTGCAGGCTGATGATGCGGTCGGCCACCTGGTCCGGACCGCCGACGAAGACCATGCCGTCCGGGCCGTACTCGGCCGCGCGTGCCTCCGCCGACGGCACCGGGCGTCCCATCGCGGTCAGGGCCTCGACGAACATCCGGTGCTCGTGTCGGAGGAACGTCTCCCGGGCCGTGGCCCCGTCGTCGGCGACGAACCCGTGCATGGCCACCGCCACGGCGGCCGGCTCGCTGTCGTGGAGCTCACTCCACGCGCTGCGATAGGCGTCGCCGTAGCGCGCCCAGTACTCCGGCGTGCCCCCGAGGATGCCGAGGAACACCGGAAGAGCCAGCTCGACCGCCCGGAGCACCGATGCCGGGCTGCCTCCGGTGCCCAGCCAGATCGGTAGGGGTGATTCCGGGCGCGGGACGACCGTCGCCTCGACGAGCGGTCGTCGTCGATGGGGACCCGACCACGACACCGGATCGTGCCGGTCGATCTCGAGGAGCAGTTGCAGCTTGGAGAGGAAGAGCGTGTCGTAGTCGGCCTCCTCGAAGTCGAAGAGCGGGAAGGTGATGCTCGACGAACCCCGTCCGGCGACCGCTTCGATCCGGCCTGGAGCGAATGCGGCGGCCGTCGCCAGCTGCTGGAAGATCCGGATGGGTTCGTCGGTCGACAGCACGTTGACCGACGTGCTCAGGGTGATCCGCTCGGTGGAGGTCGCCGCCGCGTTGATGAGGGAGGTCGGCGACGACATCGGCATCCCCCGGGTGTGGTGCTCGCCGACGCCGAAGACGTCCAGCCCCACCTGGTCGGCCAGTTGGATCGCCTCCAACAGGTTGCGGACCGCCTGGGCGGTGTCGCCGAGACCACCGTCCTCGAGGCGGGGAGTGTTCCCGAAGGAGTAGACGCCGAGTTGGAAGGTCATGGTCGTGCGGCCCGTTCGGAGGTACGTCGTCGACCGAGTTCCGGTTCCCGCGCTCGCCGGCCCTCGGCGAGGTCAGGCACGGATCCGCTGATGGGTCGTGCCCCGGTAGCGGTGGACGGCGACGACCGTCCAGACCGCTTCGACGCAACCGAACGGCCAGGCCCCGGACAGGAACCCGTAGGTGCTCGACAGGGCGCAGCCGAGGGCGAACGCGAGGACGAACCCCGGCCCCTTCCGCTCCAGGGCGTACATCAGCATCATGAAGGTCAGGACGACGACGCCGAAGATGGTCAAGGTCATCCGATCACGGTAGGCCGGATGGAGGAGCGCCGGTCCGGGTGACCCCCAGCCGGTCGCGCCGGGGTTCGGATCGGATGCTCACCCGGGTACCGTGACCGGCACAGTCAGCTGAAGGAGAACGTCGTGCGAGCAGTCGCCATCACCAGCTTCGGTGGGCCCGAGGTCCTCGAGGTCGTCGACCTCCCCGAGCCGCACCCGGGACCGGGCGAGGTGCGGATCCGCGTGGCCGCGGCCGCTGTCAACCCGACCGACACCGTCTACCGTGCCGGCTGGTACCGCCGACCGGCCGACGACGCCGCACCCGATGTCCCCGGTATGGACGCCGCCGGAGTGATCGACGAGGTCGGCGAAGGGACGTCGTGGTCCGTCGGTGACGAGGTGATGGCGGTCGTCCTGCCCACCGGTCCCCACGGTGGCGCCTACGCCACACAGGTCGTGGTGCCCGCCGACTCGGTGGCCCGCATCCCCTCCGGATCGACACTCGTCGAGGCGTCGACCCTGCCGATGAACGGGTTGACCGCCCGCGTCTCCTTGGACCAGCTGGCACTGGAACCGGGCCAGACACTGGCCGTCACGGGGGCGGCCGGCGCCTACGGCGGCTACGTCATCCAGCTCGCCAAGCAGGACGGTCTCACGGTCATCGCCGATGCCTCCGAAGCCGACGAGGCGTTGGTCCGGTCCCTCGGCGCCGATGAGGTCGTCCGACGCGGGGACGACGTCGCGGACCGGATCCGGGCCCTACGGCCCGGTGGAGTCGACGGCCTGGCCGACGGTGCGGTCCAGGACGGGAAGGTACTGGCGGCCATCACCGACGGTGGCGGTCTCGCCGTCGTCCGGGGATGGAACGGACCGACCGAGCGCGACATCGTGCTGCACAAGACGTTCGTCTCCAGCTACGCCCACAACCAGGAGGCTCTCGACCGCCTGCGTCAGCAGGTCGAGGCCGGACAGGTCACGCTGCGGGTCGCCGACACCTATGACGCAGCAGATGCCGCCCGGGCACACGAGCGGCTGGAGGCCGGAGGCACGCGGGGCCGGCTCGTCATCACCTTCTGAGCCACCGGGGCGGGTGCGTCCGACGCGCGGGCGCAGCCGTCACGCGGGTTGCCAGAGCTCGATCCGGTTGCCCTCCGGATCGGTCACCCAGCCGAACCGACCGACGCCCTCCATCTCCTGCGTCTCCTCGTCCACGGCGGCACCCTTGTGGCGCAACTGTGCGAGCATCGCATCGAGGTCGTGGACCCTGAAGTTGACCATGGTCTGCTGGGAGCGGGATCCGAAGTAGTCGGTCTCGGCCTCGAACGTCGCGAAGACCGTCAACCCTTCCGTCGGACGCCAAACGCCGTGCTCGTCGGCATCGAGGCCGAGGAACTCCCGGTACCACGCACCGAGGGCCACCGGGTCGGCAGCCCGGATGAAGTACCCGCCGATTCCCTCCACCCGTTCCATCCGACCATCCTGCCAGGACGGGCGCAGATCTGCAGGAATCCGGAGGGACCCCTCGAGGGCCGAGAGCGTGCCGACTATGCGGACGTGGCGGCGTCCTGCGCCCGGACTTCGGCCAGACACTGGACGACCCGCTGCCTCGACACACCCCAGATCTCGGCGATCTGGGCGGGCGCGATACCGTGACGGGTACAGGTGGAGATGGCCCGGAGTCGCAACTGGTGTCGTGCCTGGACCACGTCATGTATTGCGTCCTGCGTCGCTTTGCGTCGCTCGGCGATGGGCAGGGCGTGCAACGCCTGGACGATCCCCCCGCCGGCCTCGAGGTGGTCGATCCCGCTGCGCAGCAGGGCGGTCGTCTCGTCCAGCTGCACACGGGCCCGGTCGTTGGCCTCGATCAGATGCCGGATGGCGTCGACGACCTGTGCGTGCTCTTCGTCCATGGCGCGAGTCTACGAACGGCCGTCCGCCGTCAGTGTGACGCTCACCGGAGCGCCGTCCCGGGCGGTGGCGCCCAGTGCCGCACGGCCCGTCGAGCCTGGTGCCGACGATATTGGTTTAAATTTTCCGGTTTTGTATTGCTAGTGACATCGTTCCAGAGTATCCTGGGGAAGCCACACCGGACGTCCGTCGCCGACGGTTAGCTATTTCGGTCGTGCCAGAAGGAGTCCGCTATGCGGCCCACCCGTAGCACCTCGTCCCCGATTCCGGTGACCTCCCTTCCGCGCCGCCATCGTCGCGGTGCGCACCGCCCCCTACGGCGGGCCTGGGTGGTCGGGACCGCGCTGGCGAGCACCGTCCTGCTCGCCGCGGCCCTGCCCGGTGTGGCCTCGGCGGCGACCGCCATCGACCTCCACACGGCGGCTCCGTTCGCCGTCCTGGCCGGATCCGGCATCACCGACGTGCCGACGTCGTCGATCACCGGGGACGTCGGGTTGAGTCCGGCCGCCGGCAGCGACATCACCGGACTGACGAAGTCCGAGGTGGACGGGACGATCTACACCACCACCGCGTCGGGACCCACCGGCTACGACGAGGACCCGGGCCTGCTGACCACGGCGAAGAACGACCTGACCGCGGCCTTCGGGACCGCAGCCGGTGAACCCACCACCACCACGTTCACCACGGGGGACAACCAGTTGGGGGGCCAGACGCTCACCGCGGGGGTCTACAAGTTCGGACATGCGACGACCGCCAACATCTCGGCTTCCAGCCCGCTCACGCTCAACGGCCAGGGCGACGCGAACGCGGTCTTCGTGTTCCAGGCGACGTCGGACCTGGTGACAGCGTCGGGCTCGGTGGTGACCCTCGAGAACGGTGCACAGGCGTGCAACGTCTTCTGGGAGGTCGACAGCTCGGCGACCCTCAATTCGGGGTCGACGTTCGTCGGAACACTGATGGCCCTCACGTCGGCGTCGCTCCTCACCGCCGCCAAGGTCGATGGCCGGGTGCTGGTGCAGACCGGCGCGGTGACGCTCGACGCCAACACGATCACCTCGCCGGGCACGTGTGCCACGACGACCACGCCGACCACCACGTCGACGACCACGGCCGGGACCACCGGTACGACGCCGACAGGTGCCACCACGACCGCCGGGACCACGGCAGCCGGGACTGCGGCGGGCGGGGCCACAGCGGGGGGGACCGCATCGGGGTCCACCACGGCCGCCTCGGGCTTCACGGGTAGTGGCGGATCGGCCGCCGGGGCCACACCGGCCGCCGGGGCCACCACCTCGGCCGCCGTCGTCCCGGCCGGCTCTCCCCACACCGGACTCGGAGGCGCCGCTCACGGCCCGTCCGCGCTGCTCATCGGCCTCGGTGCCCTGAGTCTCGTCGGAGCCTCGGGTGCACTGTCCCTGGCGGTGCTCCGCCGCCGGCTGTACACCACGCGGGACTGACCGATCGTGCCCCGCATCGCGGCGGGCAGCGACTCCACCCGGTGGACGCTGCTCGTCGGAGCGGCCCTCCTGGCCGTCACAGGACTGGTGCTGTTGGCGGTCGGGATCGGTGGTGTCGGCCGGCCCCTCCCGGGCCCGGCCCCGTCCGCCGACGCCATCCGTGACGCGGTGGGAACGCTGCCCCTGCCCACGCCGACGCCGTTGTCCACCGGTCGCTCGGTTCCCGTCGAGCTGCGGATACCGGCGATCGGTGTGTCCGTGGCACTCATCACCCTCGGCGAGAACGCGGACGGCACGGTGCAGGTGCCGTCCAACGACCGCCAGCCCGGCTGGTTCCGACTGGGGCCGACTCCGGGGGAGCTCGGTTCGTCCGTGATCCTCGGCCACGTGGACAACACGGCCGGACCGGGCATCTTCTTCAATCTCCGCGAACTGGCGTCAGGAGATCCGGTGTTCGTGGACCGCGCCGACGGCAGCACCGTCGAGTTCGTCGTCAACTCCGTGGCCAGCTATCCCCACGCCCAGTTCCCGGCCCAGCTCGTCTACGGATTCGACGCCTCGAGTTCGCTCCAGCTCGTCACGTGCGGAGGAATCTTCGACCACGCCATCGGCGGCTATCTGTCCAACATCGTCGTGTACACGTCGCTGATCAAGGTCACGCCCGGACCCGCACCCGCACCGGCCCCGTAGTCTCCGGTGCCGGTGCCGGTGCCGGTGCGGGTCCGGTCGGCGCCTACGCGCTGAAGCCCGCATCGTGGATGCCGGCGGCGACGACGCCGGCCAGATCCGCGGGGCAGGCCCAGCTTCCGGCCGCGTCGTCCTGGACGCCCAGGAAGTGCACGACGAGACACGAGGCCACGGCGTCGATCGGCGACCACGAGGTCCCGCCCTCCGAGCGGGCGACCAGCGCCACCAGATTCGGGACTGCGTAGTTCTCGGTCTCGGCGTTGGCGAGTTCGTGGGCCACCAGGAGGAGCCCGGGTGCGCCGGCGAACAGGGTGGTCACCGATCCCGCCGCTCCCGACGTGCAGCCGGTGCCGACGTTGGTTCCCGGAATGGCACCGCACGAGGACGTGTCGCCGTACGACCAGGTCCACGTCGGTCCGGGGTCGATGCCGGACGCCTCGACCTGGGCGACCAGGGCGGCCACATCGACGGTCGCCGGTGCGGGCGCAGCGACGACCGGCACGGTGGTGGGCACCGTGGCCGGAACCGTGGCGGCGGGGGCGACGACCGGCGTGGTCGTCGTGGACGGGGTGGCGACGGTCGTGGACGGGGTGGCGACGGCCGGGACGACGGTCGTGGTCGTGGTGGGCACGGCCGGGACGACGGTCGCAGCCGTCGCAGCCGTCGGGGCCGCCTGGGCCGGAGGAGCGCCGGTGAGCCCGCCGATGGCCAGTGTGAGGGCGGTCACCACCAGGGCCAGGGCCAGGGCTACGACGGCGGTGGTCCGGATGCCGGCACGGCGGCCGCCCGGACGGCCCTGGGGGAGGAGTTCAACCATGTGTTGAGGTTATAGGTATCAACACATGGTTGTCAACACATGGATGTCAACACATGGCTGAATTCGCAGCTCACGTGAGGTAGCGTGTTGTCATGGAGTTTGGCGACGATATTGCGGGCCGTACCCTCGGCCACGGGAGGGACGAGGTGGCGCGCGGGATCACCCACGAGCCGGAGCGGTCGTTGGCCATCCTCGAGTACGCCGACGAACTCCGTCGGGCGGCCGACCAGCTCAGCCGGGAGTCGGCGCTCGAAGCCCGGGCCCACGGCGCCAGTTGGCGTGAAATCGGGGCCGCCGTGGGTGGGATCACCCCCCAGGGCGCCGAGCACCGGTTCAGCCCGTCGGCCAGGGAGCGGCGGTCGAAGGCGTCCAAGGCCGAGTGGGCCCAGAAGGAGCGCCGCTCCAGCTGAGGGCGGATCGTCCGCTGCGGACCGGTCGTCCCCGGCGAGCGGACGGGCCCTGTCCGTGGTGGTACCCGGTTACCGGTAATGCATGACCAGCAATCGATGGTCAGTAAAGTACGGGTCATGGCGTCGACGAACGAGCTGCAGCTACTCACCAACCACGGTCGGGCCCTGCTGTGCGTGGCCCACGATCCCGACGCCCGGCTGCGCGACATCGCCGCCACGCTCGGGATCACGGAGCGTCGCGCCTTCGGCATCGTGAACGAACTGGCCGACGCCGGATACGTGATCAAGGAGCGGGTGGGCCGGAGGAACCGCTACGTGGTCCAGCGGCACCTGCCCATCCCCGGTGCGCTCGAGCAGGGTCGGGCCGTCGGCGAGATCCTCGAACTGCTCGTCGGGTCGCCCCGGTCGGCGGAGTCCGCGGCGATCGCCACCTGAACCTTCACGACCATTGCCCGGACCGGTCGCAGCGGTCCGCCCGGGTGGGAACTGCGAGGATTGCGCATGGGCACAGAATCCGGTCTGCACCGGCTCGTGGCGTTCAGCGACGCCGTCGTGGCCATCGCCATCACGCTCCTGATCCTTCCCCTGGTGGACTCGGCCAGCGACATCGGCGCCGGCGAACTCTCGCACTTCGTCGACCACCACGGCTCCCAATTCCTCGCCTTCGGCCTCAGCTTCGCCGTCATCGGGTCCTTCTGGTGGAGCCATCACCAGATGCTGGAGCACGTCGTCGGCTACAACGGCGTCCTCATCGGTGGGATGTTCGCGTGGATCCTGAGCATCGTGTTCCTGCCGTTCCCGACCGAGCTCCTCAGTGCGGCCGCGCACGGCGGCCAGGGCGTGCACGCCCTCTACGTGGGGACCATGCTGGTGGCGTCGATCGCCGTACTGGTCCAGGAGTGGGCGATCGTGCACTGGCCCGATCTCCAGGACGCCGAGCACCGGGGGCAGGTCGAACTCGCCCCGGCCGTCATCCTGACGGTGCTGATGGCCGTGATCTTCGTCGTGGTCATCGTCCTGCCGTCCGTGGGTCTGTGGTCGCTGTTCCTGTTGCTGGCCGGCCGGCCCCTGGAACACGTGGTGCGGGCGCACCGGGCACGCGACTGACCCGCCCGCCGGGCAGCCTCACCCCCGGACGTCGGGGGGCCGGGCCCTTCGCCGGGGGATCGCCCGTGTTACGGTCGATGACGGCGTACGAAGGCAGCGGGGCAATGGCCGTCGGCAATCCACGCCGTGACGGGGTCGGACCATGAAGTGCCGCCAGCTGAGTTTCTATGCCGAGCCGGAAGCCGTGGAGCGATCCATGGGGGTCATCGCCGAACAGGTGGTGCCGAAGTACATCGAGACCCCGCACTTCCTCGGCTACGTGGTGCTCGCCACCGATCCGTTACCGGGCCACCCCGACACCGACACGCGGCGCGAAGTGACCGTCCTGTCGTTCTGGTCGGACGGTCTGGAGGGGTCCGAGTCGGCCGCCCGGGAGTTCATCCGTGAGGTGAACCGCGTGGCCAAGACGAATCCGGTGCGCAAGAGCTTCAAGCTGCTGCGTGCCATGTGGCGGGACGCGGCGGGTCACGAGCTGGCCCACTTCCCCTGAGGGCCGACGGAGTGTCGGGTGCGGAGCGCCGAGCTCAGCCGGCGGCCGCGGTGATGGCGTCCCGGATGGCGAGCACCCGACGGGCCTCGTCGACGTGGAGGTTCTCGATCATCCGGCCGTCGACCGTGACCACGCCCCGACCGTCGGCCTCGGCCTCCTCGAAGGCGGCGATGATGCGCTCGGCCAGTTCGATCTCGTCCGCCTCGGGGGAGAACGCCGCGTTGCAGGGCTCCACCTGACTCGGGTGGATGAGCGTCTTCCCGTCCATCCCCATCTGCCGACCCACCTGGCACTCGGCAGCGAAGCCGGCGTCGTCCTTGATGTCGTTGTACACCCCGTCGAGGATCACCTTGTCGGCCGCCCGCGCCGCCAGGAGGCAGAGCTGGAGCCCACCGAGCAACGGCAGACGGCTCGGCACCCGCTGGGCGTGGAGCTCCTTGGCGAGGTCGTTGGTCCCCATGACGAGCACGGCCAGTCGTTCGGACGACGAGCAGATCTCCTCGGCGTGCAGCATGGCGATCGGCGTCTCGAGCATCGCCCAGATGCGCGTGCGGTCCGGGGCGCCGTGGCGTTCGAGGCCGGACTCGATGGCCCGGACGTCCTCGACGGAGTTGACCTTCGGGACCACGATCCCGTCCGGTCCGACCGCGGCGATGGCGGCGAGGTCGTCGTCGTGCCACGGCGTGCCGATGCCGTTGGCGCGGATGGTGATCTCCCGATTGCCGTAGCCGCCGCCGGCGAACATCGCGCAGGCCCGCTCCCTGGCCTCCACCTTGGCGTCCGGGGCCACGGCGTCCTCCAGGTCGAAGATCAGGGCGTCGGCCGGGATGGCCTTGGCCTTCTCGAGCGCCCGCTCGTTGGCTGCGGGCATGTAGAGGACGCTCCGTCGGGGCGTCAGGTTCGCATCGCTCATCTCAGTCCTCCAGGGTGATCGCGGCGTACAGCTCGGCGAGTTCGGGGTCGCGGGCGGCCAGCTCGTCGGCGAGCTCGATCATGACCCGGCACTGCTTGACCGAGGCATCGTCCTCCATCTTCCCGTCGAGCATCACCGCACCCGTGCCGTCACCCATGGCGGCGATGACCCGGCGGGCGTGGCGCACGTCGGCGGCGTCGGGTGAGAAGACGCGGCGGGCGATGTCGATCTGGGTGGGGTGCAGCGACCAGGCGCCCACGCAGCCGAGCAGGTACGCGTTGCGGAACTGGTCCTCACAGGCCACGACGTCGGCGATGTCGCCGAAGGGTCCGTAGTAGGCGAACACGCCGTTGGCCTGGCACGCGTCCACCATGCGGGCGATCGTGTAGTGCCAGAGGTCCTGCTGGAAGATGGCACGGGGACCGTGGATGTCGCCGTCCACCGGGTCCTGGCGGACCAGGTAGTCGGGGTGACCGCCACCGACCCGGGTCGTCTTCATCCGCCGGTTGGCCGCCAGATCGGCGGGGCCGAGCGAGAGGCCCTGCATGCGGGGCGAGGCACCGCAGATCTCCTCGACGTTGGCGACTCCCCGGGCCGTCTCCAGGATGGCGTGGAGGAGGATGGGCCGTTCGAGGCCCGCCTTCGCCTCCAACTGCGCCACCAGGCGGTCCACGTAGTGGATGTCCTCGGCCCCCTCGACCTTGGGGATCATGACCACGTCGAGGACGTGTCCGACCTCGGTGACGGCCGTCACGATGTCATCGAGGCCCCAGGGCGAGTCGAGCGAGTTGACCCTGGTCCAGAACTGGGCGGCCCCGAAGTCGACGCTCCGGCCGACGTCGACCAGCCCCTGGCGGGCGGCCTCCTTGTCGGAGGCCGGCACGCCGTCCTCGAGATTGGCGAGGAGCACGTCCACCTTCGGCGCCAGGTCCGGCAGCTTGGCCACCATCTTGGGGTTCGACGCCGGGAAGAAGTGGATCATCCGCGAGGGCCGGAACGGGATCTCCCGGACGGGCTCGGGCGCGCCCACGGCGAGTGGGCGGAAGAAGTCTTTGGGCGAGCGCACGGAACCTCCAGGATCGCGGACCCCCACAATCTAGGAGGTGCCGGGGACCCCCTCGGACGTCACCCGGGAGCCGTACCCGCCGGCGTGCCCCTGACGGGGACGACGGGTGGCCCCGAGGCCACGGCGGCGCAGACCAGGTCCCGGACGTGGTCGCGCAGTACGTGGCGGTCGTCGAGGGTGAGACCGGCGGTGTCGACCGGAGCCAGGAACTCCACGGTCACGACGCCCGGTCGCACGAGGAGCCGGCCGCGCGGCACGAGCACCCGGTCCGAGCCGTGGATGGCCACCGGTACCACCGGGTTCCGGGTGCGGATGGCGAGGGAGAAGGCCCCGGTCTTGAACGGGAGACGCTGTCCGGCCGGGGCGATGCCGCCCTCGGCGAAGACGGCGACGTCACCGCCGGCCACGAGGTCGGTCCGCGCCGCCATCCGGTCCAGCTGTCGTTGGGCCCTGTCGTGGTCGTGGCGGTCGATCGGTACGGTGCCGACCGCCCGCATGGCCGCGGCCAGCACCGGGATGCGGAACAGCCCGGCGGTGGCCACGAACCGGACGTCGGGATCGGCCCACAGCAGGGCGGGGATGTCCATCGGGCTCGAGTGGTTGGCCACGACGACGGCCCCGGTGCGGTCGGCGGGCGGCCGTCCGCGGACCTCGAAGTGCACGCCGCACAGCGCGGCCACGATCGACAGGCCCCATCGGAGCAGACGCCGGCCGGAGCCGTGGCGCACCCGTTCGCCGACCACCACGAGCGGGAGCAGGACCACCAGGCCGCCGAGCACGATGACCCGGTTGACCTGCGCCCGCAACGACCGCCGGAGGCCGTGGACCGAACGTCGCACCCCGTACCGCCGACTCAGGCGGCGACGGCGCCGGTGACGAGGTGGAGCCCGTCGAGACCCGGCAGCCGGTCGACCCGCCGGTCGATGCGCTCGGCGATGCTCCGGCCGTCGGCGTCGCCGAAGAGATAGGAACTGAGGAAGCTGACCTCGGAGTCGTCCACCACCCCGGAGCCGACCGGCGCCCAGAAGCGCTTGAGGGCCCAGCGGGTCACCCGTTGGGCGGCCCGGCTGTTGGCCAGCCGGCCCGTGGCCTCGGTGGAGTAGAAGTCGATGTGACCACCCTCCTGCTTCATGATCCTCCGCAGCAGGACCGACAGGGTCGGGTGGTCGGCCAACTTGGCGAGACGTGCGTAGGCGGCCTGGGTCGTCCATTCGTTGACCGCACCCCAGGTCATGTGCACGGCCGTCAGGTGCGGGGTCAGCGCCGAGGCCAGTTGGAACCCGACGGGCCGCCAGCGGTCCCCCTTCGGGAGGCGCTGACGCAGTGCGGCGATGCGGGTCGGCCCGGCCGTCTGGTCGTGGGCGGCCAGCACCCGGCCGATGGCGTCACCGTGCCAGAACTCCTCGTAGTTCCACATCGTGAGGAAGGCGGTAATACCCGGGTCGCGGTGGGCGCGGGTCACGAGCACGTCCCGGAGGTAGCAGACGGTGTGGCTCTCGACATCGTGCATGTAGCGGAGACACCGGAGCGCGTCCGCATCGAGCGGCTCGTCGTGGAAGACGTCGAAGTCGATGTCCTCGGTCTGCAGACGGGCCGAGTGCCGCTGGAACGTGGTGGCGTCGAAGGTCATGTCCAGTGTTCGGTGCCGCTCCACCGCGGGATGACCGGGTCGGCGACGATGCGCCGGCGAGCGCGCCGCACCCTCGGGGTCGGGTGTCGGTACGGTGGATCGCACCGGTGCGGAGCCGGAGGACCACGTGGTCTTCCGCGGATGCATCCCGGGAGGCCGTGTGGAGTACGAGATCCTCAAACCCCCGCCCCGCCGCCGACGGGCCTGGCTGGTCGTCGTCGTGGTCGTCGTCGTGGCGGTGTCCGCAGGGGCATTCGTCGCCGGACGCCGTAGTGGCTCGACGACCCGGTCCGCGTCGTCGACCACCACCACCACGCCGGCCGTCGCCGCCCGCCCGCTCAGCCTGGTCTCGACGGTGCCGGCCAACGGGGCGAGCGACGTCCCCTCCGACCAGGTCGTGTCCTTCACGCTTTCCGCGCCGGTCGCCTCGGCCACCGGACTGCCGCTCTTCGATCCGCCCGTGCCCGGCACCTGGCGTCGCCGCGGAGCCCGCACCCTCGTCTTCTCGGCGGCCGCACCCTTCATCCCCACCACAACCGAGACGATGACGTTCCCCGCAGGAACCGACGGCGTACGCAGCGCGTCGGGCGGGGTCCTCGCCGCCCCGGCCACGGTGACCTTCACCGTGGCCCAGGCCAGTACCGAACGACTGCAGCAGCTCCTGGCCGAGGGCGGTTACCTGCCGGTCTCCTTCACCCCGGCCGGCCCGACCCCGGCTCCGGCCGAGGCGGCCACGGCCCAGGCGGGCACCTTCGCCTGGCGGTGGCCCGGACTACCGAGCGCCATCACGTCCGTGTGGACCGAGGGCGCGGAGAACCCGCTCACCAGGGGGGCCCTCATGTCGTTCCAGCGCCAGAACGGCCTGCAAGTGGACGCGGTCGCCGGCCGCCAGGTGTGGACGGCCCTCCTGGCCGATGCCGCCGGTGGCAAGACCGACGGCGAGCCCTACGTCGCCGTGCTGGTGTCCAAAGTGGTGCCGGAGACGCTCACCCTCTACCGCAACGGTGTGCCCGTCCTGGCCGACATCCCCGTCAACACCGGTGCGCCCGGGGCCGACACGGCCGACGGGACCTTTCCGGTCTTCGAGCACGTCGTGAGCTCGCGTATGGCCGGTACCAATCCCGACGGCAGCACCTACGACGATCCGGCGGTGCCCTGGGCCAGCTTCTTCAACGGCGGGGACGCCCTGCACGGATTCGTCCGCGCCTCGTACGGGACCCCGCAGAGCAACGGGTGCGTGGAGATGCCGATCGCCGTGGCCGCCCAGGTGTGGCCGCTCACGCCGATCGGTACGCCGGTGACCGTCATCGGCCCACCGTCGTGAACTCCGCCACCACCGGTTGACACCGGTCCTCCGACCCGCCAGTGTGCCCTCGTGCCCACCCCGTTCGACCGTGCCATGCAGCTCCACCCCACGGGTCGACCGGGGCGTTCCGTCGGCGAGATCGACGAGTCGTGGAGTCTGCGGCCGATTCCGCAGGGCGGGATCGTCGCCGCGCTCGCCGTCCGCGCCGTGGCGACCGAACTGGCCGATCCGGGCCAGTCGCTGCGGACGCTGCACACGACGTTCGTGGCACCCGTCACCCACGGTCCGGTGGAGGTCGAGGTGGAGGTGCTGCGTCGTGGCCGTTCGATGTCCCATGCCCGGGCCGAGGTGCGGAACCCGCGTGCGGTCGGTGGTCACGTGACGACGGCGGTGTTCGGAGGTCCGCGTCGCGGCTTCGCCTTCACCGACCTCGAACCGCCGGCCGGGGTCGTGCCCCTGCAGGACGCCCGGTCGTTCCGCGCTCCGCTCCCCGACGGGGCGGAGGCGTTCCCTCCGACCCCGTTCTGGGACAGCCGGCTCGAAGGGCGCGGGGCCCTCGGGCACACCCCGTGGGACGACTACGTCCCCGGGCGCGCCGAACACGCCACCTGGTACCGGCTCGACGAGCCACCCATGACCGCCGACGGGCGGCTCGACCCCCTGGCCCTGATCGTGTGCGCGGACACGATGCCCGGTGCCGTGGCCGAGAAGCTGGGGCCGGGCCGGCGGTCGGGATGGTTCGGGCCGAGCGTCGATCTGACCGTCCACGTCCTGGACGAGTGCCGGTCCGAGTGGGTGCTCGCCCACAACCGGGCCCGCTACGCCGGTGACGGCTACGCGTCGCTCGACATGGCCCTGTGGGACTGCGGGGACGACGGCACGGGAACCCCGCGGCTCGTGGCCTACGCCACCCAGCTGTGCTTCTTCACGTTCGCCGACTGACCCCGTTGCGTGCCTCGGTCCGCGGCCGCGCGCCTCAGCCGGTCACCGCGTCCCCGGTCAGTTGACGGATGATGGTGCCCTGGTCGAAGTAGACCCGCTCGCCGATGATGCGGTCGCTGTCGGGCGGGAAGAGGAAGACGGCACACATCCGGCAGCGGAACGACTTTCCCGTGGGCGCGAATCCGGCCAGCTCGCCGAGATGGGTGCCGAGGAGATCGAACTCGGCGACGACGGCGTCCTCGGCCGGGGTGAGGACGACGTTCTCGTTGCGCTGGTCGGGAAAGGCGGCCCGGGACGTGCGGTAGTAGCCGGACACCTCTTCGGCCCCGTCGTAGACCTGGCCGGTGGCGACGAGTTCGTATCGGGGGTGGTCGAACGTGGCCAACGTGGTGGCGAAGTCGAGTTCGTTCTCCGACTCCATGTGGCGCCGGACCACCTCCAGGCGGCGGTCACGGAGGGACTGGTCGATGGACATGGGCACGGCACCTCTCGTGATGGTCGTCGGTGACCGCACAGTACGCCCTGTCCACGATCGACGGCGGGTGGTCGGGCACCGGGGAGCGACGGCGGGTAGCCGGGGACGGAGGACCGTGTGTGTCCGCGACGGTGCGGCGTCGGGACGGGTAGACCGGTCGGGTGACGAACCGACGGAGGAGGGTCCGATGACCGAGCAGGTGGACGTGGTCGTGGTGGGACTCGGTCCCGGGGGAGAGGACGTCGCCGGCCGACTGGCGACCGCCGGCCTCGACGTCGTCGGCATCGACGCCGAACTGGTCGGGGGTGAGTGTCCCTACTGGGGCTGCATCCCCTCGAAGATGATGATCCGGGCCGCCGACCTGGTGGCCGAGGTCGGCCGGGTCGACGGCATCGCCGGCACGGCCTCCGTGGTGCCGGACTGGGCCCCGGTGGCGCGGCGCATCCGGGACGAGGCGACCGACGACTGGGACGACACGGTGGCCGTCGAGCGTCTCGAGGGCAAGGGCGGCCGGTTCGTCCGGGCACGCGCCCGGCTCGACGGCCCGGGACGCGTGGTGGCCGACGGCCGGACGTTCGAGGCGTCGCGGGCCGTGGTGCTGTCCACCGGGGCCCGTCCGTGGATCCCCCCGATCGCCGGCCTGGTGGGGACCCCCTACTGGACCAATCGCGACGCCATCCGGACCGAGGAGGTCCCCGGGTCACTCGTCGTCCTGGGCGGCGGGGCCATCGGGGTCGAACTCGCCCAGGTCTTCGCCCGCTTCGGTTCCGAGGTGACGGTCATCGAGGCCGGACCGCACCTGGTCGGACCCGAGGAGCCCGAGGCGGGGCAACTGCTGACCGAGGTGTTCGGCGCCGAAGGCATCACCGTGAGGACCGGGGTGTCGGTCGACTCGATCCACCACGACGGCATCCGCTTCGCGGTCGACGTCGGCGGGGCCCCGGTCCTCGCCGACCGGCTGCTCGTGGCCACGGGTCGCCGGGTGGATCTGTTCGAGGTGGACGTGGCGTCGGTCGGTCTCGACCCGGCGGCCGCGTTGCCGGTCGACGACCACCTCCGGGTCGAAGGCGTCGACCGGCTGTGGGCGGTGGGGGATGTCACCGGGAAGGGCGCCTTCACCCACATGTCGATGTACCAGGCCGACGTCGTGGTCCACGACATCCTGGGCGAAGAGGTCGTTCCCGCCGACTACCGGGCCGTGCCCCGGGTGACGTTCACCGACCCCGAGATCGGTTCGGTCGGGCTGAGCGAACGTGACGCCCGGGCGCGAGGGATCGACGTGCGGGTGGGCACGGCCAAGGTGCCGTCGTCGGCCCGGGGCTGGATCCACAAAGCCGGCAACGACGGGTTCGTCAAGCTCGTCGAGGACCGGGATCGGGGTGTGCTGGTGGGCGCGACGTCGGTCGGGCCGACCGGCGGCGAGGTCCTGTCGATGCTGACCCTGGCGGTCCACGCCGAGATCCCGGTCGACGTCCTCCGGCACATGATCTACGCCTATCCGACGTTCCACCGGACCGTCGAGGACGCGCTCCGCCACCTCGGGGCCTGACCGGCACCGGTCCGCCGGTCCGGACCGGTGACGCGGGCCGGGGGGCCGCACCCCGGTTGCCGCTCCGGGACCGCCGGTGACCCGATACGTTGGGACGCGCGTCGCAAGGTGTCGATCGAGGGTCGACCGGCGGAGGACGAAAGGACCCGACATGAAGATCGCGGACGACATCACCCAGCTCATCGGAGGCACACCGCTCGTCGGCCTCCGCCACGTGACCGACGGGGCCGGTGCCCGTGTCGTCGCCAAGCTCGAGTACTTCAACCCGGGCGGCAGCGTGAAGGACCGCATCGGGGTGTCGATGATCGACGCCGCCGAGCAGGCGGGACTCATCTCGGCGGGCACCACCACCATCGTGGAGCCGACCAGTGGCAACACCGGGATCGCGCTGGCGATGGTGTGCGCGGCCCGCGGCTACCGCTGCATCTTCACCATGCCCGAGACGATGAGCGAGGAGCGCCGCATGCTGCTCCGCGGGTACGGCGCGGAACTGGTGCTCACCCCCGGTCCGGACGGCATGGGCGGGGCCATCGCCAAGGCCACCGAGATCGCCAAGGGGGACGGCGACTTCTTCATGCCCCAGCAGTTCGAGAACGCGGCCAACCCGGCGATCCACGCCGCCACGACCGCCGAGGAGATCTGGGCCGACACCGATGGCCAGGTCGACATCTTCGTGGCCGGAGTCGGCACCGGTGGGACGATCACCGGGGTCGGGCACGTCCTGAAGGAGCGCAAGCCCGACGTGCAGATCATCGCCGTCGAGCCGGCGGCGTCACCGGTGCTCGAGGGCGGGGCCAAGGGCCCGCACCCGATCCAGGGGATCGGTGCGGGATTCGTCCCGCCCATCCTCGACACGTCCGTGTACGACGAGGTCATCGGTGTCGAGAACCAGGACGCCTTCGACGTCGCCCACCGCATGGCCCACGAGGAGGGACTCCTGGTCGGCATCTCCTCGGGGGCGGCCACCTGGGCCGCCGTGCAGGTGGCCCAGCGGCCCGAGAACGCCGGCAAGCTCGTGGTCGTCGTGATCCCCTCCTTCGGTGAGCGCTACCTGAGCACGGCCCTCTTCGAGGGCCTCGGCGACTGACGGTGCCCGGGTCGTGGCGCCGCGACGTGGCGGCCGTGCGCGAGCGCGATCCCGCGGCCCGTTCGGACGCCGAGGTGGTGCTCTGCTACCCGGGTCTGCACGCGGTGTGGGGCCACCGGGCGGCCCACCGCCTCTGGGGGGCGGACCACCGCCTGGCCGCCCGGTTCGTGTCGTCCGTGGTCCGGGCGTGGACGTCCGTCGACATCCACCCCGCCGCCGTCCTCGGCCCGGGGCTGTTCATCGACCACGCCCTCGGTGTGGTCATCGGTGAGACGGCGGTCGTGGGGGCGGACGTGACGATCTACCAGGGTGTGACGCTCGGCGGCACGAGCCTCGAAGCCGGCAAGCGCCACCCCACGGTGGGGGACCGCGTCACGATCGGGGCCGGAGCCAAGGTGCTCGGCCCGGTGACCGTCGGTTCCGGCAGCCGGATCGGGGCCAACGCCGTCGTCGTACGCGACGTCCCGCCCGACTCGGTGGTGGTCGGCGTACCCGGCCAGGTCATCGCCCGCAGCCGGCCGCGGAGCGCCACGGCACCCACCGACGTGGACGACGCGCTGCTGCCCGACCTGGTGGGTGTCACCCTCGGTGCGCTGCAGCGCCAGGTCGACGAACTCGAGCGGTCCGTCGGCGGTCGTGTCCGCACCCCCGAGATCCGTCCGTCGGAGTCCGGCGTCTGGAAGGGCGAGGACTTCTCCATCTGATCGCCGGGCGGTCCGGACGGAGCCGTCGGTCGGATCCGTCAGCCGGCGAGCACGTCGGTGGTCCGGGCCAGGCAGTCCGGATCGACCGTGCCGGGCACCAGGATGAACTCGTCGCACCCGGCCGCTTCCGCCGCGGCCAGCGAGTCCAGCAGCCGTGCCGGACTGGAGAGCCCGACCAGCTGTGACAGCGCATCGGCCGCCCGGTCGCCGAACACGGCCAGGTACGCGCGGGCGAACGCTTTCAACTCGGCGTCGGCCCCGGGGCCGCCGAGGAGGTAGAACGACCCGCTGACCAGGCGGGGGCGCGCACTCCGGCCCTCGGCCTCCCAGGCGTCGAGGGCCATGCGGTTGCCGTGGGCGATCTCGTCGGGATCGGCACCGATGGAGAAGCCGGTCACGGCGTCGGCCCACCGGGCGGCGCGGGCCATCGACTTCGGACCCATGGCGGCGGCCCACAGTGGCGGCCCGCCCGGGGTGTGGGGAGCGGGGCCGACCGGCATCCCCCCGTCGTAGGCGGGCTCACCGGACCACAGGCGGCGGAGTTCGGCCACTCCGGCGTCGAGTCGTCGGTGGCGCCCGTCGAAGGGCACGTCGAGGGACCGGTAGTCCTGCTCACGCCCACCGACACCGACCCCGACGACCAGCCGGCCCGCGGCCAACACGTCGATGGTGGCCAGCTGTTGGGCCAACATGGCCGGACGGTGGAGGGGGAGCACGGCAATGTTGGTGATGACCTGCACCCGCTCGGTGAGGGCCGCCGCCGCCGCCGTGGTGGTCAGCAGCTCAGGGTTGTGGAAGGTGATCCGCTCACCGGACGAGACGCTCGAGTACGGACCTTCGTCGATGCCTCGGCACCACTCGACGAACGTGGCCCGCTCGAATCCGGTGGCCATGGTGGGCAGTGCGATCCCGATCTCCATGGCGGTCGACGCTAGCCAACGGCCGCGCCCGCGGAGTCCCGGACCGCACGCCGGGCCGGAGACCGCGGATCAGCTCAGGTGCGGAGCGGCCTTCCCGGTGTAGGCCGGCAGGTCGAGGTAGGTGCGGATGCCGGGCGGGGCCGCCACCACGGCGGGCACGGCGCTCACGCAGTGGGTGGCGGTCGCCACCACACCGGGGTTACGCGCCAGGCCGGCGGCGATCGAGTCGGGGTGCCAACCCCGGAACGTCACCCGGGCCGGGGGGTCGCCGGACACCTCGACCTCGAACCGCTCGCCCTCGGGACCGAAGGTCCACGCCGGCTCCAGGTGCTCCTCGCCCATGAACCAGTTGGTGGCCACGGTGATGACCGGCTCGTCGCGCACTGTCGCCACCCACCGGAACTTCTGGGCGGCGATGTGCCCGGGCCGGATCGGACCGATGGGGGAGTCGATCGGGGCGGTGGCGACGGCCACCTCGTGGGAGACCTGGACACCGGCATCGAGGGCGAACCCGAGCGCGTGCCCGATCATCCGGATCGACTGGCCGAACCCGTCACCCAGGATGGCCGGCATCATCGACGCCTCGGCCTCCGCTGGCGTCTTGCCGAACAACATGATGTCGCCGACCACCGCGGGTGCGTCGTAGGTCCGGATGTCGGAGAACTCCTCGGCCCGGACGTGGGTGATCGACTGGGACAGGGCGGACACCATCAGGGGGAACCGCTCCGTGATGCCACCGGGGTGGATGCCCGTGCCGTGGACCGACGTGCCGCCCGCGGCGCACGCCGCTTCGATGGCGGATTCGTCGCGGCCCTCGGGGAAGAACCAATTCAGCGGGGTCACCACGTTGGCGCCCGACGCCAGGATGCGCGCCACGACCGAGGAGTCGGCCATGATCGGCGAGTAGACGACGCAGTCGGCGCCCAGGGCCAGCAGCTCCTCGACGTCGTCGGTGGCGGTCACCCCGAGGGGCCCGATGCCGCACAGCTCGCCCACGTCCGTGCCGACCTTGTCGGCGCTGTGCACCCAGCACCCCACGAGCTCGAGGTCCGGATGGGCCACGATGCCCGCCACGGACGCCCGCCCGACCCCTCCGGTCGCCCACTGGATCACCTTGATGGTCATACGTCTGCTCCCCCCGAAAGGTGCCGGCGCACGGTGCCCGACCGCACGAGCGTACGACGCGGGACCACTCCGGACCCGGATGGGGATCGTCGCAGGTCACGGCCGTGAATTTGCGGCCGCCCTCGTCAGTTCGCGGCCCCTGGGATACAGTGGAGAGGTCAGAGGTCCGCACCGCGGGCGGGGCGGACGAGGGGGGTTTGCTCGGCGCCGTGCCAGGGGGCGTGGACCGGGCGCAGGCACCACCACCGGTGGGCCCGTCCAGGGGCGAAGGGGCTCGTCGATGAACAACTGGCTGCAGGCCATGAAGCAGTGGACCCAGTGGCTGATGGGTGACGCCCCGCTGCCCGACGGTCGGTCGAAGGCGATGCTGGCCGGCACGGTGGCCGCGGCGGCCGTGATCGCCGTCGGGGTGCCCGCCGCCATCCCGGAATCGTCGTCGGCCAACGCCGCCTCCCACCCGGCCGGCGCGGCCGACCAGGACAGCTCCTCGCCGCAATCCACCGAACCGACGACCTCGACGACGGTCGCCCCGTCGCCGGTGGTGGCGGCCGGCCTGCCGACCACCACGACCGTTCCGGCTGCCTCGGGGGGCGTTCCCTCCACGCGGAGCACCAGGGGCCACCGGGGCCACCGGGGCCACAAGAAGTCGTCGAGGGCGGCGCGGGCCGACCGCGAAGCCGCCGGTACCGATCCGCTGGCGTCCCCGCTCGTCCCGGTGCCCACCACGACCTCCACCACGACCACGACGCGCCCCGCCGACACCTCGGGTACCGAGGTACCGGCACCGGTCACGACTACTGGGGCCCCGGGGACCCCGCTCGTCCCGATCGACCCCGTCACCAACCTGGTGGATCCGGCGACCCCTCCGCCGGCTCCGTTGGCCACGGGCGCCTCCGCCTTCGTCGACTCGGCCCTGGTGACGTGGAAGCCGCCGCCATCGACCACCGCCACCGGCTACGACGTCTTCGTGGGCTTGGCCCCGGGCATGGAGTCCCCCGTCGCCCTGAACGGCGCGCACCCGGTCGTCGGCAACTCGTTCGTGGTCACGGGCCTCACGGCCGGGCGGACCTACTACTTCACCGTCCGGGCCCGGGTGGCCGGCGCCTCGTCGACGGCCTCCAACGAGGTCTCGGCCGTGCCGTTCAACTCGTACACGCCCATCGGCAACCTGGTCGGCCCGGTCATCTCGACGGCCTCCACCGCGGACGGCACCGGCTACTGGCTGGCCACGGCCAGTGGCGCCGTGTCGGCCCACGGCACGGCCACCGACCTCGGCAGTGCCGCCTCGCTCACGTTGGTCGCCCCGGTCGTCAAGATCGTCGGCGACCCGACGGGTGCGGGCTACTGGGAGGTGGCGGCCGACGGAGGCGTCTTCGCCTACGGCTCGGCCCGCTTCGAGGGGTCGGCCGCCGGCCTGGCCCTCAACTCACCCGTCGTCGACCTGGTCCCGACCGCCGACGGCCGCGGCTACTGGGAGGTGTCCGCCGACGGCGGTGTCTTCGCCTACGGCGATGCGGCCTTCTCCGGTTCGCTGGGCGGGACCGTGCAGTCCAGCCCGACGGTGGGCCTGGTCGCCGACGCCGGCACCGGCGGCTACTGGCTGGTGGCGGCCGACGGGACGATCACACCCTTCAAGGCCCCGGCACTCACGACCCCCACCTCGGACCTGCCGGTGGCCCCGGTGGTCGGTGTCGCCGGCACCGCCGACGGCAAGGGGCTGTGGGAGGTCACCGCGGGCGGCAGCGTCTACACCTACGGCGACGCCGCCTTCCTCGGGCCGACGGCTCCGCTCGAGCTGAATGCACCGATCGATGCCATCACGGCCGATCCCGCCGGCACCGGGTACTGGCTGACCGCCGTCGACGGAGGCGTCCACGCCTACGGCGCCGGCTTCTACGGCGCCGGCTGACCTCCGCCGCGACACGGACACCTCGGCCCGGGACGCCGTGTGATGCCGGGTCCGCACCGGCCCGGTTGGTAGCGTCGGCGCTGATGCGACGATGACCGACCTCCGCGGTCCGACAGACGACTTCCAGGACCCCGAGGCCCCCGGCCACTCGGACTCGTCCCCCCGCATGGCCACGGCGGCGCAGCGCACGGCGCTGATGGTCCGCAACTTCGACGATCCGGCCCAGGAGTGGCGCCGCATCTGTGCCGAGGTGGTCGGGACGTTCTTCCTCGTGCTCGTGGCGGCGGGCGGTCCGATGATCGACCACGCCATCCCCGGGTCGGTGGGGCGGGTGGCCGCGGTCGTGGCCCCCGGCCTGATGGTGATGGCCATCATCCTGTCCATGGGCAAGGTGTCGGGTGCCCACCTCAACCCGGCGGTCACCCTCGCGTTCACCCTGCGCCAGGACTTCCCGTGGCGCCGGATGCCGGCCTACCTCCTGGCCCAGATGGTCGGCGCCCTGTTGGCGGCCTGGTTCCTCCAGGGCGTCGTCCACGTCTCGGCCCGCTACGGCTCGACGTTCCCCGGCCCGCACGTGACCGCCGTCGACGCCTTCTGGTTCGAAGTGGTGCTGACGGTCGGACTGATCAGCGTGATCCTCGGCACGGCGTCGGGTGCCCAGCAGGTGGGCCTGTTCGGGGCCATCGGCGTGGGCGGCTACATCGCCCTGGCCGGCCTGTGGTCGAGCCCCGTGTCGGGCACCTCGATGAACCCGGTGCGGACGCTCGGACCCGACATCGTGGCCGCCGACTTCCGGGCGTGGTGGGTCTACGTGGCCGGCCCGCTCGTCGGCGCGGTGGTGGCGGTGGGACTGGCGTACCTGTTGCGGGGCCCGGGCGGCGGCACGGCCGGCTCACTGGCCGCCCAGGGCTCGATCCGCCCGGAGATCACGCGGCCGGGCAAGACCTGACGGCGGACGGCACCGCCTCCCGACCCGGGAGGTCGGCACGGGATTCCCGACCGTCCTGTCGTGGACGCGGCCGACACGGGCGGGCCGTGGGTGCCGGGGACGAAGACGGGCTGGTGGTGGTGCCGCGCGCGTGGGGCGCTGGCCCCGATGCCCCTCAGCCGCCGACGAGTTTGGACAGTGCGGTGGCGTGCCAGGTGGCGCGCCCCGTGCGGTCCTCGGCCCGGTCCGCGGAACCGGCCAGGCGCAGGCCGGCGTTGATGCCCAC
>Ga0302157_10000241_pt1 | contig 72078 bp, 64 predicted proteins | sample I_Bog_N3_3_FD_193502 | JGI IMG/M metagenome (GOLD analysis project Ga0302157, IMG submission 193502) | Peat permafrost microbial communities from Stordalen Mire near Abisko, Sweden - I_Bog_N3_3 | ecosystem: Environmental > Terrestrial > Soil > Wetlands > Peat | place: Sweden: Abisko, Stordalen... | reverse complement strand
TGATCAAGGATGGCCGAAGGCCACCGCGAAGCGGCGCAACGCGTCCTTGAACATGCCGAGCACGCCGCTACCATCGAAAAATACGGGAACCGGCCACTTCAGGCTTGCAGCCCAAGACGGTATCTACGCCTTGGGCCGGACCGCGGTCACCACGGCTTCACGTACCTGGTCCGGCTGCTGTTCCAGGGCGCGCAGCATCGAGATCATCGCCCGCCGCATCTCGTACAACTGGTCGAGCAGCGACAGCACCAGCGGCATCGTGTCTTCGGCGACCGCCAGGTCGCGGGACAGGTCGTGGATCAGCCGGACGCGAGCGATGTCGATCTCCTGGAACACGACGCCCGTCGCGCCCTGCTCCGGCAGGACCCAGCGGCGTTCGATCCACCGGGTCAGTTCGAACTCCGGCAGGTCCGGGAACAGCGCTGTAACCGCAGGGAGGTCCATCAGGCGGTCTCCATGTCACCGCGCGGCGTGGCCGCCTGGCGGGGGGTCCAGGAGGTCAGGAACTCGGCCAGTTCAGGCTCCTCGCCGGGGGGCACCACGACGGTCAGTTCGACGTATTGGTGGCCATGCTGGCCGATGCCACGGCCCCGCAGGCGCAGCCGCGTGCCGGTGCCGGAGCCGGGCGGGATCGCGACGCGCACCGTGCCGCGGACCGTCGGCACCTCGATGCTCGCGCCGAGCACCGCCTCCCGCAGGGTGACCGGCAGTTGGATGACGATGTCGTCGCCCTCGCGGCGGAACAGCTTGTGCGGGGCGACCGCGATTTCCACCAGCGCATCGCCCGGCGGTCCGCCGCCAAAGCCGGGGTTGCCCTGGCCTTTCAGGCGCAGGACGTGGCCGTCGCTCACCCCGGCGGGAATGCGCACGTCAAGCGACTTGCCGTCGGGCAGGGTGATGCGCCGGGTGGTGCCGTTGGCGGCATCCAGGAAGTCTACCGTCAGCGTGTAGTGGGCGTCGCTGCCGCGCATCTTGAATTGCGGCCCTCCCGACTCTCCCCCTGGGCCATCTCCCCTTGGCCCCCCGGGCCGGCCACCGCCGCCGCGGAACATCTGGGCGAGGATATCGTCCAGGTTCTCCGGGTCGAAGCCGGTATTCCCCCGGTACTTCTCGCGCCCGGCGGCCTCGGCGTAATCGCGGTAGAACGGACGCTGCGGCGGGACCTCGTTGCCGGCCGCATCGATCTCGCCGCGATCGAAGCGGGCTCGCTTCTCCGTGTCCGACAGCAGCCCGTAGGCCGTGCTGATCTCCTTGAAACGCTCCTCCGCCTCGGGCTTGCCGGGGTTGACGTCCGGATGGTGCTTCTTCGCCAGCTTGCGATAGGCGGACCGGATCGTCGCCTCGCTGTCGCTGCGCTGCACGCCAAGGAGTTCGTATGGGTCTTTCATTTGCTTATCAGAAGGGTGTCCGGAGGGCCCGGATCAAGTCCCGGACCATGATGGCGGTCGTTTGTCGAGGAACGCATCGATGCCTTCGGTGGCGTCCCGGGCCAGCATGTTGCGCGTCATGACCTCGGCGGCATAGCGGTACGCCTCGTCGAGCCCAAGCTCCGCCTGATGGTAGAACGCCTCCTTGCCGATCGCGAGGGTCAGCGGGCTTTTCGCCGCGATCTGCCTGGCAAGGTCGGCGACTGCGTGGTCCAGGGCGGCCTCCGGCACGACCCGGTTGACCAGCCCGATCTCCCGCGCCCGGGCCGCGTCGATCGGATCGCCGGTCAGCAGCATCTCCATCGCCGCCTTGCGTCCCACCGCGCGCGACAGGGCGACCATCGGCGTCGAACAGAACAAGCCGATATTCACGCCCGGTGTGGCGAAGCGCGCGGTGTCTGCCGCCACGGCGAGGTCGCAGCTTGCGACGAGCTGGCAGCCGGCCGCCGTCGCCACGCCATGCACGCGCGCGATCACCGGCTTGGGCAGCCGGACCACGCGCAGCATCAGCCGTGCGCACAGGCCGAACACGTCATCATAGGCGGCGCGGTCCGGCCGGGAGCGCAACTCACGCAGGTCGTGGCCGGCGCAGAACGCGGGGCCGGCGCCGGCGATCACAACAACGTTGACCGCGGTGTCGGTCGCGATGGCCTGCAATTCCGCGTCCAGCGCCTGCATGAGCGCCATCGACAGCGCGTTTCGCGCGGCCGGACGGTTCAGCGTCAGAAGGGCTATCCCGTCGGCGTCCTGGCGCTGCAGGACTGGCCCGGTCGGCGGACTTTGTACGGTCATGGCAAGCTTGCAAGCCCGGCGTCCATTGTGATCCTTTCGTCACGCCGTTTGGAACCTCATGGGGCATGTTCCGACTTTGGCGGTTCGGCGCAAGGGGTGAAGTGAAAGCCATGGAGATCCCAGGGGAGAACAGGCGGGAGACCGCAGGCGCCGAGCCCAGAGGCGAGCTGTCGCTGCGGACCATCGCGATGCCCGCCGATACCAACCCGGCAGGCGACATCTTCGGCGGCCACATCATGTCGCTGATGGATCTGGCCGCCGGAATGGCCGCGCGCGCTTACTCAGACGGCCGTGTCGTCACGGCGGCCGTGTCGAACCTGAGCTTCCTGCAGCCGGTAAAGGTGGGTGACGTGGTCTGCGTGCACACCCAGGTTGTCCGCGTCGGCCGCACATCAATGAACCTGGTCGTGGAGGCCTGGGTGCTGCGCCATGGCGCCGGAGCCCGCATGCGCGTAACCGCGGCCGAGTTCGTGCTCGTGGCGGTCGATCAGGACGGCCGCCCGCGACCAGTGCCGTCAGTGATCCCGCCCAACTGAGCGCCGGTTCCCCGAGCGGTGGGGCAGCCTCGCCGGGCGACCGGACGCGGGCGAGGGCGCGGCCAAGCGGAAAGCTCGCCCTCGCACTGCCGTGGCCGCCGCTGGTATGAGCGGCGATGGACAGAGCGACCCACGCTTGGCTGTTTGCCTCGCTCCGCGGCTTCCGTGCCACCTGGCTGGCGCCGGACCTGATCGCGGGCATGCTGCTCGCCGCCATTGCCATTCCGGAGCAGCTTGCCACGGCGCGGCTGGCGGGGATGCCGCCGGAGACGGGGCTCGTTACCTTCGCAGCCGGTGCGCTGGGGTTTGCCGTGTTCGGGGCCAACCGATTCCTGTCCGCCGGCGCGGATTCGACCATCGCGCCGATCTTCGCCAGCGGACTTGCGGCGATCGCGCTGGCGAGCGGCGTGCCTTACGCATCGCTCGCCGGGCTGCTTGCGCTGCTGGTCGGTGCCGTGCTGATCGGCGTGGCCTTGCTGCGGGCCGACTGGATTGCGGATCTGCTGTCGGTTCCGGTGATCACCGGCTTCCTCGCCGGCATTGCCGTGCATATCGCCGTCGGCCAGTTGCCCTCGGTACTGGGCGTGCCGGAGATCCAAGGTTCGCTGCCGGATCGGCTGTTGCCGCTGCTGCGCGCTGTGCCGGAGGCCAACGTCTACGCGGTCGCAATAGGATTGTTCGTTCTCGCCACCATGCAGCTCGGCGAGCGGATTGCTCCGCGCTTCCCGGTGCCCCTGCTGGCGCTTGCCGTCGCATCCGCCGCCGTCGCGCTGTTCGATCTGCAGCGTCATGGCGTGCGCGTGATCGGGGCGCTGTCCACCGCTTTGCCGGCGCCAGGCCTGCCGTTGGCCGGGCTTCCCGAATTATTGCCCGTGCTGCCGCTGGCGCTGATCGTCGCCCTGGTCTGCATCATGCAGAGCGCGGCGGTGCTGCGCGCGTTTCCCTCGGAGCCGGACCGGCCGGAGCCGGTCTCGCGCGATTTCGCCGGCATCGGCGCCGGCTGCGTACTGGCGGGGGTGTTGGGCGGGTTCGCGGTGAACGCCAGCCCGCCGCGGACCGCCGTGGTGGCGCAGTCGGGCGGGCGGTCGCAACTGGCTGCGCTGGTGGCCTTGGCGTTGACCGTCGGGTTGGCGCTGTGGGGTGGTACGCTGCTCGCCACCGTGCCGCTGGCGGCGCTGGGCGGCGTGCTGCTGGCGATCGCGGCACGGATCTGCCGCGTGGGCGACATGGCCCGCATTCTGCGACGCGGCGGCTCGGAGATTTGGCTGGTCGCGGCGAGTGCGCTGCTGGTGGTCGTGCTGCCGATCGAGGCCGGCATGATCGGCGCCATTGTGCTGTCGCTGCTGCACAGCGTCGCCATGGTGGCGCGGCCGCGCTGCGCGGTGCTCGCACGCGCACCCGGCACCACGGTGTGGTGGCCGCCGGAGCATGGCGAGACCGGCGAGCACGAACCGGGCGTGCTGGTGTTCTCCCCCGCGGCGCCGCTCAATTTCACCAATGCGGATTTCGTGGTTGCCCGGCTGACTCACGCGGTCGAAGCGGCGAGCCCGCCGGTGCGGCTGGTGGTGATCGAGGCCAGCGGCATGGCCGAGATCGACTACACCGGGTCGCTGACATTGCAGCAGGCGATCCGCGCGCTGCGCGGGCAGGGGATCGCAGTGGCGCTGGCACGGCTGTCGTCCGAGCGCGCGCAGGCGCAGGCGGCACGCACCGGGCTGCTTGAGACGGTGGGATGCAGCCACGTGTTTCGCTCGGCGGAGGAGGCCGTGGACGCGTTTCAGCACCGGTCGGCAGGCCCGGGCGGTTAGGGCGGTAGGGCAGATAAGCGCAGCGCCATCCGCCGCTTGCGGTGCGGCTTGCAGCAATGGTGGACGGCGCAAGAGCTTGTCCACCCTACCGGCCCGAGCGGTCGTCGGGCGGGGCCGCTGGTATTGGAGGGATGCAGGCCGATGCTGAAGGAGCCTCGGATGATATTACTGACCAACAACGAAGGCAGCGCCGGCGCGCCGGCCGCGGCAGCGCTGCTGGCGGCGGGGCAGGGCGCGCTCGACGCGATCGAGGCCGGCATTCGGCTGGTCGAAGCCGACGAAACCGTGCGCACCGTCGGCCGCGGCGGGTGGCCGAACCTGCTCGGCGAGGTCGAGTTGGATGCCTGCCTGATGGACGGCGCGACGCTGCGCTCCGGCGCGGTCGGCGCGCTGCAAGGCTTCCTGCATCCGGTCTCGGTCGCGCGCGAGGTGATGCGCCGGCTGCCGCACGAACTGCTGGTCGGCGACGGCGCGGCTCGGTTTGCGCGCGAGGTCGGTGCCGAAACTTCGCAGAACCTGACTGATGATTCCCGTCAGGCGTGGCAAGCCTGGTTCGACGCCGAAGTCGGCGAGGCGGAGCGGCGTGCGTGGCCCGATACCCCCCTTGCCGCCCTGTGCCGTCATGCGATCGATCCGGACGTGGGGCGCGACACCACGGTGTTCCTGGCGCAGGACCGGAGCGGCAACATTTGCGTGGGCACCAGCACGTCGGGCTGGGGTTGGAAATACCCCGGGCGGCTCGGCGACAGCCCGATCGTCGGCGCCGGCTGCTATGCCGATGCGCGCTATGGCGCCGCCGCATGTACTGGCGCGGGCGAGATGACGATCCGCTGCTGCACCGCGCACGCGGTTGTTCTGTACATGAAGGCCGGCGCCAGCGTCGCGGATGCGGTGATGGAAGCGGTGGACGACATGCGTGCGCTGAAAGGCGGGTTGATCAGCCGCGTCACCATCCACGCCATCGACGCGACGGGTAACCACAGGGTCGTCGCGGTGAACGGTGCTGGGGACAACCCCTATCGCCTTTGGCACCAGGATGACCCCGCGCCGCTTGTGCGACAGGCCGAACCGGTTGTGATCACGAGCGCCGCGCCGAGGCCGACCGCGACGTGGCGCTTCATGCGGGCGAGCGGACGCGGGCGAGGACGCGGCTAAACAGAGACGCCGCGCCCATCGCTGCTGCCCCTGCGTTCCGCGATCGCCAGCAAACCCCGCCGGAGCCGTGCCTCCATCCCTCGCCGAAGGGGCAGGAACGCATGGCCGCGGCTCTCGGACCGACGCTCACCGCGCTGCTCGGCGACCAGCCGCACGACTGACTTGCCGCGCCTAAATAACTTGCCGCGCACGCAGTGAAACAATGTCGTTCGGATTGTAACCAAGTGCCTGCAGCACGTCATCCGTGTGCTCGCCCCGCTCCGGTGCAGCACTGCGTACATGCCAAGGCGTTCGGCTCAACTCCATGGGCTGGCCGATGACCTCCAGCTCCCCCAGCACGGGATGCTGCACGCGGCGCGTGAGGTTCAGGTGCTGGACTTGCGGATCGGCAAACACCTCGTTCATCCGGTTTATCGGGCCGCACGGCACGCCCGCTGCGTTCAACCGCTCGATCCACTCGGCGGACGAACGGGTGCGGATCACCGCGCCGATCGCTGCGTTCAGCCGGTCGCGATGCTGCGAGCGCGCCTCGGCGGTCGCGAAATCCGGCTCGGCCAGCAGATGCGGCGCCTCGATCGCCTGGCACAGCCGGCGGTAGATGTCCTCTCCCGTCGCGGCAATGTTGATGGCGCCGTCGGCAGTGGCGAACACGCCGGTCGGAATGCTGGTGGGGTGGTCGTTGCCCGCCTGGCCGGGGACCTCGTGCCCGATCGTCCAGCGCGCCGCCTGGAAATCGAGCATGGCGATCTGCGCAGCGAGCAAAGAGCTTTGCACCCACTGGCCCTCGCCCGAGCGCTCCCGTTCGAGCAGCGCGACCAGGATGCCCATTGCGGCGAACAGGCCGGCAGTAAGGTCGGCAACTGGGATTCCGGCCCGCACCGGCCCCTGGCCCGGCAGTCCGGTGACCGACATCAGCCCGCCCATGCCCTGGGCGATCTGATCGAAGCCGGGCCGGCCGCGATACGGCCCGTCCTGGCCGAACCCCGAGATGCTGGCATAAACCAGCCGCGGATTGACCGCGCGCAACGTTGCGGCGTCGATGCCCAGACGGTGCTTCACGTCAGGCCGGAAATTCTCGACCAGCACGTCGGCATCGCGCACCAGGCGAAACAGGATGTCACGCGCCTCCGGCAGCTTCAGGTTCAGCGTCAGGCTGCGCTTGCCCCGGTGCAGGTTCTGGAAATCGGGGCCGTGACGCGGAAAGCCGAAGCCGGTATCACCCTCCGGCGCCTCGATCATGATCACATCGGCGCCCCAGTCGGCGAGCTGGCGCACCGCCGCCGGCCCGGCGCGGACCCGTGTCAGATCGAGCACTCTGAAACGGGCGAGGGGGCCGCCCTCATGTTCCTCGCTCATGCCACCTCCAAACTGTCCGGACAGGCAGGTGCCACTGGTGGCGGCCCAAGGCGAGCGGCAAGGGCTTCGCGAAGTTGTGACCCGGTTCGACCGTTCCGCGTCCGATCGGCATCTGCCGATAGCTGTAAGGGATGGTATGTTTTACGCCGTTCGCGCCGGCCTGCTGCCGCGTGCGGGAAAGTGCTGTCTGGAGGAATGGTGTCGATCGACACGCAAATTACAATGAACGCTCCAAAGTCACCAGGGACGAGGGAGCCCACGCTTTTAATCGTCGACGACGATCAAGAAGTTCGCATCATTATCGCTGAATTCCTGGAGGATAGCGGCTACCGGGTGCTGCAGGCGGAGGGTGGGGCACGTGCGCTGGCGCTGCTTGAAAGCTACCCGGAGACCAGGATGGTGGTCACCGACATCAGGATGCCCGACATGTCGGGCATCGAACTCGCAGACCATGTCACGCAGCGGTGGGATGGGCTCAAGATCATTTTGATATCGGGTTATTCTGACGTCCAACCGGTCAGCCACCGTTTCCTTCGCAAACCGTTCCGCATGCACGAGCTGGCGGCGGCGATCGAGGCGGAACTGGGATAGCTTGATACCAACGGCCGCAAGCGCTGACTCCCCAGCGCCGCCAATGGCCTGCCGCCACGCCGGAAACTGTCTCGATCGGCCTGCGGTGCGGCGCCAGGTTTCCGGCTTGCCGCCGGTCGAGGGGTGAACGCATGCTGCTGTTTTCGGGGCTTTTCGACAGCGGGGCGCTGACGCCGCACGGGTTCTGCCTGTCCTGGCAGCCGGGATTGATGGCTTTGCACATCGTCTCGGACACGCTGATCGCTGCCGCCTACTATTCCATTCCGCTTGCGATGGTGTTCCTGTTGCTGCGCCGCTCCGGCGTGGTGTTTGGCTGGATGGTCCGGCTGTTCGCCACCTTCATCCTGGCCTGCGGCACCACGCATGCGCTCGCCGTCTGGACGCTCTGGCATCCGGACTATCTGGCCGACGGCATCGTCAAGGCGTTCACCGCCCTGGTATCGGTTCTGACGGCGGTGGCATTGTGGCCGTTGCTGCCCAAACTTGTGGCGCTCCCTTCGCCCGACGTTTTGTTGCAGTCCAACGAGCGGCTGCTCCATCAGATCCGCGAACGAGACGAAGCGGTGGAAGCGCTGCACAGCGAGACCTTGGAGCGGCAGAAGGCGGAGGCGGTCGCCCGCCAGTCGCAGAAGATGGAGGCGATCGGCCAGCTCACGGGCGGAATTGCCCATGATTTCAACAATCTGCTAATGGCGGTCCAGGCCAATCTTGAAGTCCTGGAGACGCGGCTCGATGCGGACGATCCACGGCGGAAATACGTGCAGCGGGCGCTGAACGGCACGGGCAGGGCAGGCGGGCTGACCCAGCAACTGCTAAGCTTCGCCCGTCGCCAGGCGCTGGAACCCACGGCGTTTGCAGTAGACGACAGCGTCGAAAGCGTCGCCCGCCTGCTGAGCGGCGCGCTCGGCACGAAGACCGCTTTGGTAACGCGGCACCAGCAAGGGCTCTGGCAGGCCGAGGCGGACCCGAACCAACTGGAAACCGCGCTGATCAATCTGGCGATCAACGCATGCGATGCGATGCCGATGGGCGGCCAGCTCACGGTCGAGACCGCCAACGTCATGCGCAACGGCGATGCCGCGGCCGGCCAGGATGAACTGCCGCCGGGCGAGTATGTGGCGATCACGGTAGCCGATACCGGGACCGGCATGACGCCGGAGGTGCGCGAATCGGCATTCGAGCCATTCTTCACCACCAAGCCGATCGGCAAGGGGACCGGTCTCGGGCTGAGCCAGGTCTATGGCTTCGCGAGGCAGTCGCACGGCCAAGTCACGCTGGCGAGCGAACCGGGGAAAGGCACGACCGTCACGCTTTATCTGCGCCGCAGCCGGGACGATGCCGGCACACCGCCATCAACCGGGTAGTGGCAGCGCGCCGGAACCCGGCACCCCGGAGCCGCAACTCCGCTTCGCCGCAATGAACGGTTCGCTACTGCCGGGCGGGCCTATGGCGTCGTCTCGCCGTCCGGGTCCATGGTTGGCCGATGATGCACAGACATACGATCGAAAACGCGTATCTCTCCGTCACGGTGAAGGCGGACGGGGCAGAGCTCTGTTCGCTGCGCGACGCGCGGGGCACCGAGATGTTGTGGCAGGCGCATCCGATCTGGCCGCGCCACGCGCCGCTGCTGTTCCCGATCGTCGGACGCCTGAAGGACGACCGGCTGTTGCACCAGGGCAAGTCCTACCACCTGACGCAACACGGCTTTGCCCGCGACCGGCGCTTCGCCTGGCTGACCCGGAGCGCCACCCTTTGCCGGCTGGTCCTGCACGATGACCCGGAGACGCGGGCGCTGTACCCATTCGCCTTCCGCCTGGAGGTCGCCTACGCGCTGGACGACGACTCGCTGGAGCAAAGCCTGACCGTGGTGAATACCGGGCGGGAGGTGCTGCCGGCGTCGATCGGCGCCCATCCCGCTTTTGTCTGGCCGCTGGCCGAGGGTGCCGCGAAGGCCGACCACGTGCTCGACTTTGCCGAGCCTGAGCCCGCGCCCGTGCGGCGCCTGCAGGACGGGTTGCTCGGTCCCGATCCGGTGCCGACGCCGATCGAAGGCCGGACGCTTCGGCTCGATCCGTCCCTGTTCGCGGCTGACGCGATCATTCTGGACCAGCCTGCCAGCCGCTCGGTGCGCTTCACCGCGCCGGGGGCGGAGGCCATCGAGGTGTCCTGGGATGGCTTCCCCCAGCTCGGTATCTGGTCGCGGATGACGGGCGAGGGGGAGTGTGCCGATTTCCTGTGCATCGAACCTTGGCACGGCATGGCGAGCCCGGAGGGGTTCGATGGCGAGTTCCGCGACAAGCCGGGGCTGATGCTGATCCCCCCGGGCGAGCGGCGGGTGCTGACGGTGCGGATCAGGCTCTGCTGACGCGCCGGACGGCTGGGCCGGCGCAGGTTACCGCGAGGCCGCCCTTCGAAAGCGGAACGCTGCAAGGTATTCCGCGCTACCCGGCTGGCGCGAACAGCGTCTCGATGTCGGCTTCGGTCAGCGCCAGCGTGGCCCCCCGCTCAGCATCCAGAATCCCCGCCACCAGGGCGCGCTTGCGCTCCTTCAACACCGTCATCTTTTCCTCGATGGTGCCCAGCGTGATCAGCCGGTGCACGAATACCGGCTTGGTCTGGCCGATGCGGTGCGCGCGGTCGGTCGCCTGGTCCTCTGCCGCCGGATTCCACCATGGGTCGTAATGGATCACCGTGTCGGCCGCGGTCAGGTTCAGTCCCACGCCGCCGGCCTTCAGGCTGACCAGGAACAGCGGCACCTCGCCCCGTTGGAAGCGGCGCACCGGCGTGGTGCGGTCCACCGTGTCGCCGGTCAGCAGCAGGTAGCTCTGCTTCTCCGCCGCCAGCCGCTGCTCGATCAGCGCGAGCATCGAGGTGAACTGCGAGAACAGCAGAATCCGCCGCCCTTCCTCCAGAAGCTGAGGCACCAGCTCCATCAAGCGATCGAGCTTTGCCGAGCCCGCCTTCGCCTGTTGCGCCGCCTTGAGCTTCAGCAGCCGCGGATCGCAACACGCCTGGCGCAGCTTGAGCAGCGCATCCAGGATCACGATGCCGGACCGCGCCAGCCCGTGCTGGGCGATCGCCTTGCGGACGCGCTCGTGCATCGCCAGCCGGATGCCCTCGTAGATCGCGCGTTGCGCATCGCCGAGTTCCACCGGCTCGGCGATCTCGGTCTTCTCCGGCAGGTCGAGAGCGACCTCCTCCTTGGTCCGGCGCAGCAGGAACGGGCGAACCCGGCGGTTGAGCAGCGTCTGGCGATCCTCGTTGCCATGCTTCTCGATCGGCGTGCGGTAGCGCGTGCGAAAACTCTTGCTGCTGCCGAGGAAGCCGGGCGCCAGGAAGTCGAACAGCGACCACAGCTCGCCGAGATGGTTTTGCAGCGGCGTGCCCGAGAGGCACAGCCGCTGCCGCGCTTGCAGCGTGCATACCAGCCGCGTCGCCTCGGCGGCCGGGTTCTTGATCATCTGCGCCTCGTCCAGCACCAGCAGGTGCCATTCCTGCGCGGTGAGCACGGGATGGTCGCGAGTCAGCAGCGGATAGGTGGTCAGCACCACGTCATGCGCGGCGATCTTGTCGAAATGGTCCTTGCGGGCGGCGCCATGCAGCGCCAGCACTTTCAGGCCAGGGGCGAAGCGCTCGGCCTCCATGCGCCAGTTCGGCACCAGGCTGGTCGGGCAGACGATCAGCGATGGGCGATCCAGCCGCCCCGCTGCTTTCTCGATGGCGAGGTGCGCCAGCGTTTGCACCGTCTTGCCGAGGCCCATATCGTCGGCCAGCACGCCGCCCAGCCCGGCACCGCGCAGGAATTGCAGCCAGTCCACGCCCTGCTGCTGGTACGGCCGCAACGTGGCCTCGAACCCATCGGGCAGGGAGGCGCGCGGGATGGCGCCGCCTGCCTCGCGCAATTGCGCGCCGAGCGCCCGCAGCGCTTCGCCGCCGCGCCAGACCAGGTTGGGAGTCGCCTGCTCGAACGCCGCCAGGTCGGCGGCATCCAGCCGGGTGAAGCGGACATGCCCGGCGGCCGGGTCGATGCCACCGCCGACAAACAGCTCGGCCAGCGCGGTCATCAGCGGACGCACCCGGCCGAACGGCAGCACCAGGATGCGGCCGTCGGGCAGCGGTGCCACGAACGATTCTTCGTCCTTGCGGCTGGCGATTTCCGCCATCACGTCGTTGCCCGCCAGCGCCGCGATCATCTTCACCAGGCCCGGCACCAGATCGACGCGCTGTCCCTCGAAGCAGACGCCGACCGACAGTTCCAGCCAGTCGATGCCGGACGATTCGTTCAGCTCGGCGGTCACGTCGCCGTCCGGCTCGACAAGCTGCAGCGGGAAGTCGTTGGCGACGTCGATCTGCCAGCCCTCGGCCCGCAGCTTCGGCGCGGTGCGCGTGAGGAAGCCGATCCAGCCGTCGGGAGCCAGGTCCTCGGCCAGCATCAGGTCGTTGTGCTGCGCCGTGCCGATGTTGAAGTACCGGTAGGACAGCGAGCGGAAGCCGAGTTGCGACAGTCGCTGGGCAACCGCACCCTCGGCCGTCATGTCGCGCGTCACGCGATACAGGCGGCCGTTCTGCGTCAGCACCGGCCGGTGCTGGGACGGCGCCACGCGGACCGGCCCATAATCGAACGCCAGCCGGGCCAGGGGTGTCGGCTGGTCACCCGCCGGACGGCTCCCATACGTGTAAGTTTGAGGGCTGGGCATCATGGCCCGCACCAGGCGCAGATACGGCCGTGGCGGGCCATCGACGCGTTCCGGCGGGGCGAGTTCCTCGGGGGCTGGGACGGCGACATCCGGCAGGCGGCGGGCGAGTTCCAGCCGCACCCGCATTGCCTGCTCCACCGGGATCGGCGGCGCGGTCAGCAGCTTGCGCGCCATGCGCGCCGGCACGTCGAGCGCGACGGGACCCATCACGCCGGTGGCCGGCTCCACGTACCAGGGCGACGGCAGGATCAGCGGCTCGGCGCCGTCATCCAGCACGAGACCGGGGCTTTGGCTGCCATCCTCGTTCACCCGCCAGACGATGCGGCCCGGGCGTTCCGGCCCTTCCGTCACCACGGGACCGCTGATGCTCCCCCAGCGCGCGCGCCCGGTGGCGATGATCCGTTGCAGCACATCGACGTCGGAGTCGGGCTGCAGCGCGCACCGTCCGCTGCTGTCGTTCAGCCGGCGCATGATCCAGTGGTCGGAGGGCCGCAGGAATTGTGCCGGCTCTCCTCCCTGCGTCGCGTTGCTCGGACGATAGTGCTTGATGCTGTTTTGGCTGAACCGGTCGTCCTTCAGCAGGGTCACGGCCAGCAGGTTGATCGCCAGCCGAACCGGTGCGTTTTGTTCAGGCGTGGCCGACAGCAGGTAGATCAGCCGCTTGCGGATGGTTCGCGGATAGTCTTCGGTGCTGCTGCGCTCGGCAACCTCCAGGTCGTGCAGCCAGGCGGCGACCGAGGACGACAGCGGCACCTCGGCCGGGCTCAGAGGCGGCGGGGCTTCCAGCCGGAACCGCTTGCGGGCGGCCAGCAGTACGGCAGCGATGTGCTCGCAGTTGAGCCGGCGCGTGCAGGTGCAGAGGCCGACAATGGTGAGCGCGCCCTGTGTGTCCGCGCGCAGAACCACGTTCTGCGCGTAGGGCTTTCGCGGGCCGCCCTGAACCTCGCCCTCGATGCGGTCGGCACCCTCGTTGACCAGCAGGCGCGTGACCCGGCCCTGCTGCTCAAGGCGGCGGCCGGCTTCCATGGCGGCGAGGCCGGTGCAACGCTGGATGTCTGCATCGCGCAGAACGCCGTCCGGCACGATGAGGGTGGGGGACTGCATCACGTTCATCCCCCTCGGCTACACAGGGCAGCCGAGTCGGGAAAAGCGGATTGTGGCGTCCGGGGGGCGGAACTCAGGACTGGCCGCGTGCCGCCTTCACGGCCTGCTCCACCGCCGACAGCATGTGCCCAACGTCGGCCTCGTCGTGCGCCAGCGAGACGTAGATCTTGCTTTCTCCCTTCAGCACGCCGGCTTCGCGCAATCGGCGATTGAACCGCGCCGCCATCGCGGCATCGGCGCGCTGCAAGGAGCGATAGTCGGACAGGTCGCCGGCGCTGAAGACCACGTCGAACAGCGGCGGCGCACCGATCACCTGCGCGGGCAGGCCGGCCTCCTGCAGCATGCGCCCGATACCGTCCATCAGCGTGCGGCCGGTTGCGAACACACTTTCATACGCGCCTGGACGTTTCAGGATCGCGACCGTCGCCAGCCCGGCGGCGGCGGCCACCGGGTTTCCGGACAGCGTGCCGATCTGCATCAGGTAGCCGTCTTCGCCGACGCGTGCCTTGTCGAACAGCGCCATGATATCGTCGCGTCCGGCGATCGCGGCCAGCGGGAAGCCGCCGCCCAGGATTTTTCCCAGCGTGCAGATGTCGGGCGTGACGCCGTAGAATTCCTGCGCACCGCCATAGGCGAACCGGAACCCGGTGACGACCTCATCGAAGATCAGCGGGATTTCGCATTCCGCGGTGACCTGGCGCAGCGCCTCCAGGAATCCGGGCCGCGGCGGCAGCAGGCGCTGGAACGGCTCGACGATCACGCCGCCCAGCTCGTCGCGATACTGCCGGATCAGGCTGGCGGCCATGTCGGGATCGTTGAACGGCGCGATCAGCATGTCTCCCGCCACGCTGCGCGGGATGCCGGGCGAATCCGGCACGGCCTGCGGGAAGTTGCCGGGGCGCCTGGGGGCGAGGCTCATCAGGCTGTGGTCGCTCATGCCGTGGTAGCCGCCCTCGAATTTCAGGATCTTGTCGCGTTTGCGGAAGGCCCGCGCCAGGCGCATGGCATAGAGGTCGGCCTCGGAGCCGGTGCTGACGAAGCGCACCTTGTCCGCGCAGGCCACCGCATCGACGACTTCCGCCGCCAACCGGATGCCCGACTCGTTATTGGCAAAGAACGTGGTGCCGCGCGCAAGCTGGTCCTGCACGGCGGCGGTCACCTCGGGATGGGCATGGCCGACGAACATCGGCCCCGAGCCGAGCAGGAAGTCCACGTATTCGTTGCCGCTGACATCCCATACGCGGCCGCCGCGGCCTTCGCGGATGACCAGGTCCGACGCCATGTTGCCGAAACTGGCCGCCGGCAGCACCTGCCGGGCCATCTCCACGAGCGCGAGTTCGGCGTCGCTGCGGGGCCATTCGCTCATCGTCCGCTCCTTCGGTTCGGTCGCATGGTGCCGCTAGCAGGGCCGGAGGCGTGCAATCCGGGCGGCGGCCCCGCGTCTTCGCGCATTTCTGTCATAGCTGGATCATGGCGTCCCTGCCTGGCGGCAGCGCCGGCGACCCGACGACGCGCGCCTGAAATGCTGCCAGGCGCGGCTGGCACCCCCAGCCGAGCGTCAGTGATACTGTTCGAGATCGACACGAACAGCGTCTTCTTCCTCCCATGCGAAGGTCAGGCACCAGGGGCCGTTCACGTGCACGGTGTATCGAACCGGCTTGCCCAGGAGTCGATGGAAGTTGAATCCCGGGACGTTCATCTCGTTCGGCTGCTGGGCTGCGTTGAGCCGTGACAACCGTATGCGCAGCCGAGCCACCAAGTCAGAGCGGATTTTGGACGCATCGTCCCTGTGCCAGAAATCGGCAAGCGCGCGGCTCTTGAATGAGCGGATCATGCGCGCCATCCGGTTGCTCGCGCGGCCTCCCGGATGAGCGCTAAGCGCAATCGCCTCGGCACACAGCAGACGGTCTTTGAGGCTCCGTCGGGCAGGTCGTCGACATTCTTGGTCACGTTATGTCTTCCGCAGCGTGGCCGGCCACAGACCGCGCGCCGAGCGAGGCAGCAGGGGCGTGAAGGGGACCTGTAAGCTACCGCTTTCCAGCACGTCAACCAGTAATTGACACAGCGTTCAAACCGTGGCTCTACGGTTTACGTAGGGGCAAGGGCGTAAACCGGGTGATGTCATCCGCCGGCTGAATCACTGTGCGACGATTGCGTGGGCCAAGGCCTTAACGGGACCATCCACCGCATCTGCGACAAGGGGCGACCAATGATAGAGTATCCAGTTCAGACTCCCCCCGCCTGGCAGCCGAGCCATCCCGGAGCGCTGCTGCGTGAGGACATACTGCCGGCGCTGCGGCTGACGGTGAAGGACGCGGCGGAGAAGCTTGGCGTGTCCCGCCAGACGCTGCACGCGATCCTGTCGGAGCGCTCTGCCGTGTCGCCGGAGATGGCGGTGCGCCTGGGCAAGCTGTGCGGCGACGGCGCGGGAATCTGGCTGCGCATGCAGGTGGCTCATGACCTATGGCAGGCCGAGCGCGATCTGGCCGAGGCGGTCAAAGCCATCCCGACGCTGACCGAGATCTGCTGACCCGCTGTCTCGACGACCGCAGACCGTCGCAAGGAGCTACGCATGCCTCTGACCGAGGACCAGGCGGCCGAGATTGCCGCCGCCCGCGCGCAAGCCGCTGAAACCCGCCGCCCCACCGTGCCGGCGCTGGAGGCGCTGTTGTTCCAGGCCATTCCGGTGCTGGACCACGGCTTCATCCGGGTGATCGACTACATGGGCGATGACGCCGCCATCGTGCAGGCGGCGCGGGTGTCCTATGGCCGCGGCACCCGCCACGTCTCGGAGGATGCCGGGCTGATCCGCTACCTGATGCGGCACCGGCACACCACGCCGTTCGAGATGTGCGAGATCAAATACCATGTGAAGCTGCCGATCTTCGTGGCGCGGCAATGGATCAGACACCGTACGGCGAACGTGAACGAATACTCGGCGCGCTACTCCGTCCTTGACCGGGAATTCTATCTGCCGGCGCCGGGCCACCTTGGCGCGCAGTCGGCGATCAACCGCCAGGGGCGCGGCGCGGTGCTGGAGGGCGCGGAGGCGGCGCGGGTGCTCGACCTGCTGCGCGAGGACGCGACGCGCTGCTTCGACCACTACGTGGAGATGCTGAACGAGGACGCGTCCGGTGCAGCGCTCGATCCAGCGCGACAGGGGCTCGCGCGGGAACTCGCCCGCATGAACCTCACGCTGAACACCTATACGCAATGGTACTGGAAAGTGGATCTGCACAATTTGTTGCACTTCCTGTCGTTGCGCGCCGATGTTCATGCGCAGTACGAGATCCGCGTCTATGCGGAGGCGATGCTGGACACGGTGGCGGCCTGGGTGCCGATCGCCTGCCAGGCGTTCCGCGACTACCGCCTCGGCGCGGTGACGCTGTCGGCGCAGATGCTGGCGGCTGTCCGGCGGATGGTCGCCGGCGAGGCGGTGGACCAGGCCGGCAGCGGGCTGTCCAAGCGCGAGTGGGTTGAGCTGATGGCGGCTCTGGGCTGATAGTCCAGCGCGCGGGCCACCCGGGCGGGAGGAAGCCAAGCCATGAATGCATCTGAGATCGAAGCATCCGTGCGTCTTCTGACCACCGCCCGGCAACAGCGGAGCCGGATCGACTGGTTGCCGGCGGTGCCGTGCAGCGTTGCCGAGGCGCACGCGATCCAGGACGCCATCACCGCCTCGCTGGGCTGGCCGGTCGGAGCGCTCAAGGCAAACGCGCCGAAGGACGGCGAGGCTCACCGCGGGGTGATCTATCGGCGGCTGATCCATCGCAGCCCAGCGCGCATCACGGCGGCCGAGGTGACACGATGCGGCGTGGAGGGCGAGGTGGCGTTCGTGTTCCGGCACGACTTCCCGGCGCGGACGGAGGCATACTCGCGCGCCGAGGTTGCGGCGGCAGTCGATGCCCTGGCGGCGATCGAGGTGATCGACAGCCGGTTCACCGACCCGGACCAGGTCCCGGCGCTGGAAAAACTCGCAGATTCAATCGGCAACGGAGCGTTCGTCGCTGCCGAGCCGCTGGACGGGTGGCGGCGGCTCAACCTCGCTGCGTTGAAGGTATCGCTGAGCGTGAACGAGACGGTGGAACTGGAGCAGCAGGCCAGCCACCCGACGGGCGATCCGCTGGCGGTCGCGGTGGCGCTAGTGAACATGATGCGTGCGGCCGGCGGCGTGACGGCGGGCCAGTTCGTGACCACCGGATCGTGTACCGGCGTGCGGTATCTGCAGCCCGGCGATACGTGCACCGTTCGCTTCGAAGGCCTGGGGTCCGCGGAACTGACATTCCAGGCCTGACAGCGGGCTTTTCTCTGCCGCGGCTGACTCCGATAGAGTGCCGCCGGGCGAGTGACTTCCACCACGCCGGCCCCCCACATCCGGGGCTCCGGCAAAAACAGGGAGAGACGGTATGGCCACAATCAAGCGTCGCGCCAGTGCTGCCTGGCAGGGGACCGGCAAGGACGGCAAGGGTCACCTGACCACGCAGAGCGGAACCCTCAAGGACACGCCCTATTCCTTTACCGCGCGGTTCGGCGACGGGCAGGGGACGAACCCGGAAGAGCTGATCGCCGCCGCCCATGCAGGCTGCTTCGCCATGGCGACCGCGTTCGAACTCAGCGGGGCAGGGCATCCGCCCGAGAGCCTGCAAGCCGAGGCGACACTGATCATGGAGCAGGATGGACCCGGCTGGAAGATCGCCGCCAGTCACCTGGTGCTCCGCGGGCGGGTGCCTGGCATCGATGCCGCGACGTTCCAGAAGATCGCCGGCGGCGCCAAGGCAAATTGCCCGGTCTCGAAAGTGCTGAACGCCGAGATCACGCTGGACGCGACGCTGGAGTAGGGCGGGCAGCGCCCGCCGCCAGCCCCAGGAGGCACGGCAGGGATTTGCCAGTGGGCGCCCCCTTGCGGAGTGCAAAACCGCGCCCGGCGGGGGTTGCCCACAACGCCTCACCGAATCATCTCACGGTTGCATCGCGGCCGGATCGGTGTAACATATATGTCTACGGTCGATTTGGCCGTTCATTACGGGACTCCCGGATGAACAGGGCACGGTAGATATTGTGGACCGTAATTTAAATCTGCTTGTGGCGTCTCTGGTCGACGGGGATCGGGAGCGCTGTCTGGAACTGGCCAGGGAGTTGATCTGCCAGGCGCGTCAGCCGGCGGACATCGTTACGGGTGGCATCGAAGTGGCGATGGCGACGCTCGACCGCAAATGTACCGCTGAACAATTCAATCTGCTGGAGATCATGCTGGCCGGGCGCGCGGTGATGGCGGTGACGCACTTGCTGTTTCCCGCCGGTATCGATCTGTCAAATCCCCGCTCCAGCGTCGTTACGGCGGTTCTTGAGGGCGATATCCACGATATCGGGAAATCCATCGTCAAGACCCTGCTGGCCGGAGCCCATTTCCGGGTGGTCGATTGTGGCAAAGACACGCCGGTTGCCTCCGTGGTCAAGGCCGTTGCTGAAAGCGGGGCGGTGGCCGTGTGCATCAGCAGCCTGATTTCCAGCGTCATTCCATTGGTACGAGACGTAAAGCCGGCACTGGCCGCCGCCGGACTCAGCCATGTCAAGGTTCTGGCCGGTGGGGCAGCGCTCAAGCAATGCTCAGCCGATATCTTGGGCGTGGATTTCGTCGGTCAAACCGCCTTCGACGCCGTTAATTACGTCGCTGCCTTGCCCGGCGGCATCCATGCTGGCCGTTGAACGACTCGTGCGTACCATAGGGCGGCAGTCCTGCGACCGCCCGCCGGTGATCCCTCAGATCTTTGCCCACGCTGCCAAGGTGGCCGGCAGGAGCGTGGACGACTATCTGGCCTCGTCGGCCACCGCCGCCGAATGCCAGTTGGCTGCGTGGCGCCACTACGGCCTCGAATCGGTTTTTGCGGTGCTCGACCTGGCGATCGAGGCCGAGGCGCTGGGCGGCACGGTGGTCAGGCGTCACGGGACTTACCCAACGGTCACCGCTCCGCCCTTCACGCCGGACCGCGATTTTTCCCGGCTGGCACTGCCCGATCCGATAACGGCCGGGCGCATGCCGGCGGTGGTCGACATGGTCGCCCGACTGCGGGCCGGCATTGGGGATGCGGCCGCGCTGATCGGCCTGGTCCAAGGTCCAATGACCGGGGCCGCGCAGCTTGTGGGCCTGGAGCGCACATTGTTCCTGGCGGTTGATGAGACCGACCGCTTCGTTCATCTGCTGAATTACGCTACCGGTATCGCCAGGACCTTCGGGCTGGCCCAGTTGGCAGCGGGCGCAGACATGGTGCTGGTGTTTGAACCAACCGCCTGTCCGGAAATCGTGCCGGCAGGTATGTTTCGCGAGATGATCGGTCCGCGCGTGGCTCATCTGGCCGCCGCTTTCAAGCGGGCAGGGGCCAAGGCCACCTGGCTGCATATTGCCGGGCAGACCGCGGCGATCCTGCCGCTTTATTCCGCCTTCGGCATTGATATCGGCAATGTCGATTACTGCGTGGACCTCGACAGGGTGCACGATACCATGGGCGAAAGCCCCCTCTGTCTGAACGGTAACATCAAGCCGTTGAGTTTCGTCACCGACGACGCGGACAGCATTCGCCACCTGGCCGACGCGCTGTTGGCCAGGTTCGACGGGCGTGGTGGTTTCATCCTGTCGTCGGGATGCGAAATTCCTCCGGAGGCCGAGGAAGCCAACGTCGCGGCGATGGTCGCGGCCGCCCGGCTTTGGCGCAGCGGACAATGTTGATCGACCCATCGCCATCGTGCCATATCGGCGTTCGCTGCAAAGGTGACCCGGACGACGCGGTGCGGCAAATCGCCTTTGTCCCCGGCCTTACGTTGCGTGATATTCTCAACAGCAGCAGCCTGCGGGTCCGCTCGGCCTGTGTCGGTGTCGGCGCCTGCGGGCTGTGCCGCGTCCGTATCGACACCGGATGGGCCGGGGCACTCACACCGGCGGAATTTGTGCACCTTGGCGAAGCGGCGATCGCCGACGGCGTACGCCTCGCTTGCCAAATTGTTCCCGAAACCAGTCTTGACGTCACGGTTCTGTTGCCGGCGCGGCCGTCACCCTGGCGCTCTCCGATTCTCGGTTCCTACCAGCCGAGCTATCCCATCCCCGTCAAGTCTGTCCAATCCGGTGTGGGTTTGGGGGTAGCCGTGGACCTGGGCACGACGAACATCACAGTGGGGATCTGCGATCTCGCGGGGGGGAGACGGATCGGCGTGCGGACGGGCCGCAATCCCCAGGCCGACATTTGTTCCGACGTGATCGGTCGCCTGCATATGGCAGCCCAGTCGTCATCGCAGCGACGGCAGTTGCAGATGCTCGCGGAACAGGCCATCCGTGATGCCCTGCTCGATCTGTTGCGTGGAGAAGGATTGCCGTCACATTCGGTGACACGGCTGCGGGTGGTTGGCAATACAGCGATGTTGACGCTGCTTTGCGCGGCCGACCCACGACCCTTGCTGGAACCGAAGCGATGGTGCCACCTGCTCGATGGTGATGGGTTTCTCCATCCGGGCCTGGCCCGTTTGCTTGATCTTGATCCCAGTACCGATGTCGCTTTGGTTCCAGCGCTGGGCGGGTTTATCGGCTCTGACCTCATCCTGGGAGTCGTCCACACCCGGATGCTGGAACAGGCACCGCCCGCCGCCCTGATCGATTTCGGCACCAACTCCGAAATCGGCCTGTGGGATGGCCAGCGTTTGTGGGTGACCGCAGCGGCGGGAGGGCCGGCCTTCGAAGGTGTCGGCATCGGCTGCGGCATGGCAGCCGAGACCGGCGCGGCTCATCGGCTGTTTCGCTCCAGCGATGGCGTCTGGCAGGCCGAATGTCTGGACGATGGACCAGTCGGCGGCATTTGCGGTTCCGGCCTGATCGACCTGTTGGCACAGTTGACCAAGGGGAACGAGATCGACGAGCGCGGCCGTCCGCGAAGCCATCCGATAGAAGTCGATCTGGCCGGCCGTCGCTTTTCCGTCGGCAAGGCCGACATCGATATGCTGCAACGGGCCAAGGCTGCCATCGCCGCGGGCCTGGAAACGCTGACCCACCGTGCCGGTATCTCGCTACGGGAGATTCGGGACGTCCATGTGGCCGGCTCCTTCGGCCTTCACCTCGATCTGGTCAACGCGATCGGTATCGGGCTGCTGCCAGAGTGCCCGATCGAGCGGTTCCATCTGGCTGGCAATACCGCCCTGTCCGGCGCCTTCGACATCATGCTGTCGCCTGCGGCAGAAGAGGCGTTGCACATGGCGCGGGACAAGACGAACCTGATAAACCTTTCGATGGAACCTGATTTCGACGACCTGTTTGTCGATCACCTTTTTCTTCGCCCATTCACCGGGGGACACGACGGATGACCGTGTCGTGCGACCGCTTCGCCCCGAATAACTGTGCGCGCGCGTTCATGCGCACGGCCCAGTACATGGCCTGCATGTTGCGGGGAGCAAAGGTTCTGGAGGAGGCCCGCCAAATCATCCAGACGGCGTTCGCCGCCGACACCGTCGCCTTCCTGCCGCATGATGTCGCCGGCGATCTTACCGCTATGGGCGTGGTCGCTGCGGATGTCCACGCCACAATTCTCGATATGGTTTGCCAGGTTCGCGACAGCGGATTCATGACCACGGAAACCACCTCGGTCCCGCGTCCGGCCGTCTGGATCGCGCTGCCGGTGACGGTGCGCGGCCGGGAAGAGGCGGTCATGCTGGTCGGCTATGATGACGAACCTGAGCCGCCACATCATCTTCTTGAGGCCATGCTGGGGGTTGCCGCCCTTGTCGGCTCGGCGCTGGAACGCCAGGTGACCGATATCGAGTTACAGGAATCGGCAAACAACAGGCGCCTTATTCTCGATGCTGGCGGCGACTGTATTTGCAGCGTGGATGCCGCTGGGATCATCACCTTCGCCAACAAGGCCGCCCTCGACATCCTCGGCTGCACCGAACCACAGTTGATCGGCGTCCCGGCCGTCGAACTTGTTGCTGAGAGCGAAGGTTGCTGTAACGCACTGGTCGCTGACAAGGTCAGGCGTGAAGTCGTCCTGCGCCGTCGCGAAAGGGCCACATTCCCCGGGACCACATTCCCGGGGGCCACATTCCCCGCCGAATTGGTCTGCGTCCCCGTCGTCAGCAAGGGCCGGATGGCCGGGCTGGTTGCCACCTTCGCCGATATCAGCGAACGGAAAGCCAAAGAAGCCCAGCTCCGCCGTCTCACCGACGACCTCGCGCTGCGCCTGCGCGAGAACGAGGATCTCGTGGCGCGCGTGCGCGAGGAAGTGGCGGCGCGAGAGGTGGCACAGGCGCACGCGGCCCACGCAGAGCGGTTGCAAGCGCTTGGCCAGTTGGCTGGCGGAATCGCGCACGACTTCAACAATGTCCTGCAAGCGGTCGGGGGGGCGGTTTCGCTGATCGGGCGCCGAGCGGACAATGAAACTGCCGTTCGCCGGCTGGCGCGGCTCGCGAGTGAGGCGGTCGAGAGAGGCGCCTCCATCACGCGCCGTCTGCTGGCGTTCGGCCACCGCGGCGATCTGCGCGCAGAAGCGCTGGATGTGACGGCGCTGTTGAGCGGCCTGCGCGAAATCCTCACCCACACCCTGGGGTCCGCGGTCGACGTGCATGTCATATCGAAAGGCGGTGTCGCACAGATCTTTGCCGACAAGGGGCAGCTCGAGACGGTCCTGGTCAATCTCGCCACGAATGCGCGCGACGCAATGCCAAGTGGGGGCCGGGTGACACTCTGCACCGAGACCGAGGTCGTCTTCTCGGACAAGCCTGCCCACCCGGCGGGGCTGGCCCCGGGGCGCTATGTGCGGTTCACTGTTGCCGACACCGGCATAGGCATGGACACGGCCACGCTCGCGCGCGCGGAGGAACCGTTTTTCACGACCAAGGCACTTGGCGTTGGAACCGGGCTGGGACTGCCAATGGCCAGGGGCTTCGCCGAACAGTCTGCCGGCGCAATGGCGATTGCGAGCCAACCGGGCAAGGGTACCACGGTTACGCTATGGCTGCCCGAGGTCGGTTCTGACGGACTCGCCGATGCGACGGCGCCGCAGATTACCGCTGACGCAGCAGCCTGCGGGACCAGCGGAGCAATGGCATCGGCTCGGCTGCTGTTGGTGGAGGATGAGGATCTCGTGCGGAAGATGCTCGCGGAATCCTTGCAGGATGCTGGCTTCGGCGTGCTGAGCGCCGCCAACGGTACCGAGGCGCTCGCGCTGCTCGCATCGGGAGAGGCGGTGGATGCCCTCGTCACAGACCTCTCCATGCCGGGCATGGATGGCGTCGCCTTCATCCGTGCCGCCCAGCAGCTCCGCCCCAGGCTGCCTGCGGTGCTGCTGACCGGTTACGCCGGTGACGGCGCCGCCCTGGTGGTGGGAGAGGCCATCCCCGGCACCTTTTTGCTGCTGCGCAAGCCGATCGACATTCATGATCTTGTTGATCGGGTTCAGGCACTGCTGGCGGTTCGGACGAACGGCTGAGCGTGCTCATCACCACGGTGCGCGCCCGAACTTCGAACGCGATAGACAGCGGGACGAATGAGACGATCGACAGGGAGGTCCAGGTCGCGCAGCATCGCTTGCCCCGGCGACCGCCGGGAGCCTGCCTACGGAATCCCGATAAGCTTGTGCGTTTGCAAGCTAAGTCGCCAATGCGGGTGTTGGAGACAATAGGCAACTGCCTTCGCCGTGTTCGCCGCCAGCTCAGGCCCGGCCATCGGCTGCAGCCAGAAATGCCCGAATGGCAGATCCTCCAGCGTGGCGGGATCGAGACCGGCCTGCGGGAACACCAGCTTCAACTCGTCGCCGCTGGTCTGCACCAGGGGTGCCCCGGATTTCGGGCTGACACATACCCAGTCGAGCCCGGCGAGGGCAGGGATGGTACCGTTGGTTTCCACCGCCGCCTCGAACCCTTGGGCGTGCACCGCATCCAGCAGCGCCGCATCCAGTTGCAGCAATGGCTCGCCGCCGGTGAACACAACGAAGCGGCGCTCGGCGGCCGTGCCCCAGGTCGTGGCGATCGCGTCGGCCAACGCAGGCGCCGAGCCGAACCGGCCGGCATCGGCGCCGACGAAATCGGTGTCGCAGAAGCGGCAGCCGGCCGCCGCCCGGTCGGCTTCCCGTCCCGACCAGAGATTGCAGCCGGCGAAGCGGCAGAACACGGCGGTGCGGCCGGTCTGCGCGCCTTCGCCTTGCAGGGTAACGAACAAGTCTTTCACGGCGTAGGTCATGGCGCGGCGTCTCTGGTGGGGACGCCAAAGCGGTCGGCGGCGTCGGTCTTGGAGGCACCGCGCTCGCGCGGCCACGCGCAGGCTCGGATCAAAACCCGCAGCACTTGAGCGGCGGGCTTGTCCTCCATCGTAGCGGCCGTGAATGCGGCTTTCGGAGCGGGAGCAATGGGCACGTTAAAATTGATGTCCTTCGGATTACATGCTGGCTCTGGCTGATTGCTGAGCGAAAGCTTACAATGGAGTCAAACGAAAACAGCCAAGCCCCTGCTGACCATATCCTGAAGCGGACGTTCCGTTGTATTCCGAACCCCTGCTAGCCATCGCTCGCATGGCCGAGTATGATCTGCGGTATAGATACGAGCTGTTGGAACGCGCCGTCACGGAGGGCGCGGTGAGGCTTCTCAACCGCGGAGCAGGCACCCCGGGCGAACCGGGCCTCCCTGCGAACATTCCCCGTCAGATCGTCCAGTACTGGCATTCCGAGGAATGGCCTGAAGACGTGCAGCAGGCGATTGCAAAGGTGCAAGAGTGCAATCGCGATATGGTCTGCACGGTCTTTCACGAGCAAGCAGCCCGGGAGTTCGTGAGGGCACATTTCGGTGACGGCATGCGGTCCCTGTTCGATTTTTGCTTCCACCACACGATGAAGTCGGACCTCTTCCGCCTTTGTTATCTCTATGTCCATGGCGGCATCTATGTAGACGTAGACATCAGTTGCCACGGACCACTGGCGAAGATTCTGGGCAACAACGATTTTCGCTGCTTTTTCATGTACGCGGAGGGCAAGCCCTGGTGCATCGAAAATGGGTTCGTCGTGGCGGAGCCGGCAAACGGCATCATCGCAGCCATGATTCGGAACCTGGAGCGTAATCTGGTGCAATATCGTGACAAGCAGCGGTTCCGGGGCATCTGGGCCGATACCGGACCGGGACTCGCGACCGAAACCATTATGGGCCTGCTCGCCCGGCATATGCTTACCGGGGAAGGCGCTTCCTTGATCAATGGCTTCCTGACGTCACGCCACGACCTTTGTGCAATCAGCTACCACCATGCCGAGCTTGAGTACAAGCAGACATCCGAGGGAAACTGGCGGAGGGCGCGTCCTCCGGGCATCTCCGCCAAAGCGCCGTAAAGCCCTCTGCCCAGCAGGGCAAGGCGGCGATGCGCGGCCAACCAGCCACCGAAGTTTCGGCGCCGAGATCAGACAGCCAAACTGTCGGACCTTCCTCCATCACACGTTGAAGCGGAACAGCAGCACGTCGCCGTCCTTCACGACGTATTCCTTGCCCTCGACCCGCATCTTGCCCGCCTCCTTTGCGCCGGCCTCGCCATTGCCGGCGACGTAGTCGTCGTAGGCGATCGTCTCGCAGGCGATGAAGCCGCGCTCGAAGTCGTTGTGGATCACTGCCGCCGCCTGTGGCGCTTTCGTGCCGCGCACGATCGTCCAGGCGCGGGATTCCTTGGGACCCACGGTGAAATACGTCACCAGCCCCAGCAGGTCGTAGCCTGCGCGGATGACCCGGTCGAGCCCGCTGTCGTGCAGTCCGAGACCCTCCAGGAACTCGGCGCGGTCGGCTTCGGGCAACTGGCTCACCTCCGCCTCGATCGCCGCGGAGACGATCACCGTCCGAGCCCCTTCTTCGCGGGCGCGCGCCTCGACGCGGGCAGAGAACGCGTTGCCGGTGGCGGCCGACGCTTCCTCGACGTTACAAACATAGAGCACCGGCTTGGAGGTCATCAGTTGCAGCCGCTTAGCCGCCTCAATCTGGTCCGGCGGGATCGTCGTGCGTGCCGGCCGTCCGGCCTGCAACGCGGCGACGATCGGCTCCATCAGCGCCACTTGCACCAGGCTTTCCTTGTCCCCGCCGCGGGCACGTTTCTGCATGTTGGACAGGCGCTTTTCCAGGCTGTCGAGGTCCGACAGCATCAGCTCGGTCTCCACCGTCTCCGCATCGCGGATTGGGTCGATCGAGCCCTCGACATGAGTCACGTCGGAATCTTCGAAGCAGCGCAGGACATGGATGATCGCGTCCACTTCGCGGATATTGGCCAGGAACTGGTTGCCCAGGCCTTCCCCCTTGGATGCACCGCGCACCAGGCCGGCGATGTCCACGAACTCCAGGCTGGTCGGCACAATGCGCACCGACTTGCCGATCCGCGCCAGCGTATCGAGCCGCCGGTCCGGCACCGCGACGCGGCCGACATTCGGCTCGATGGTGCAGAACGGATAGTTCGCCGCCTGCGCCGCGGCGGTCGCGGTCAGCGCGTTGAACAGGGTCGATTTGCCGACATTCGGCAGGCCGACGATACCGCAATTGAAGCCCATCTACGTCTTGTCCTGTGTCAGCAGCGCGACTTTGGTCATGAAGTCCTCCGGCCTGGCCTGCGCCAGCAGCGGGGCCGCGTCGGCGACCGCGTCCAGCGCGGTGACGAGCCAGTCCCGGTCGTCCTTGCCGAAGTCGCCGAGCACATGGCCGAGCACCCGCTCCTTCGACCCCGGATGGCCGATGCCGAGCCTCACGCGCCAATAATCCGGCGTGCCGAGCATACGATCCATGCTGCGCAGCCCGTTGTGGCCCGCCGCGCCGCCGCCGCGTTTCACCCGCACCTTGCCAGGGATCAGGTCCAGCTCGTCGTGGAACGCCCAGATGGCATCGACCGGGACCTTGTAGAAGGCGGCCGCCGCCTGAACCGATTCGCCTGATGCGTTCATGTAGGTCTGCGGCTTCAGCGCGAGGATTTTCTCGCTGCCGATGGTGCCTTCGGCGACCAGCCCCTTGAAGCGCTGCCGCCACGGGGTGAACCCGTGGCGGACCGCAATCACGTCCAGCGCCATGAAGCCGATATTGTGCCGGTTCCGGACCATCCCCGGCTCCGGATTGCCGAGGCCGACCCAGAGCAGCACGAAAGCCTCAGCCCTTCTTCGGCGCGGCCTTGGCCGGAGCCTTTGCCGGTGACGCACCCTTGGCTGGCGCCGCGCCTTTGGCTGCCACAGCGGCGGGGGCCGCGGCGGCTGCTGCCTGCTCGGCGGTCTCGGCGATCTTGGTGGGCGGTGCCACGGTCGCGACGACGAAGTCTCGGTCGATCACCGGGCGGGCGTTTTCAGTGCCTTTCAGGTCGTGCCAACGAACATTGTCGTTGAAGTCGAGCCCGGTCATGTCAGCGGTGAACTGGTCAGGGATGCTTTCCGGCTCGCAATACACTTCGACCGCATGGCGCACCACGTTGAGCACGCCGCCGCGCTTCAGCCCCGGGCTGAGCGCTTCGTTATCGAAGTGCACCGGCACGGCCACACGGATGCGTTCGCCGGCGGCGAGGCGTTGGAAATCGACATGCTCAGGCTGGTCGGTGACCGGGTGGTATTGCACGTCACGGATCAGTGCGCGGGTGAGTCCCCCGTCCAGGCTGATTTCGTACAGACGGGACTGCCAGCCGGCTTTCTGGACTTCGCGGAGGACGGCCCGCGGGTCCAGTGAGATCAGGCTGGCGGGCTGCTTAGCCCCATAGATCACGCCGGGCAGTTTGCCCTCTCGCCGAGTTGCCCGCGCCGCCCCCTTACCGGCTCGCGGGCGCGCCTCGGCCTCGATCGTCACAACGTTGGCCATAAGATGCTCCTGCAAATAAAGAGCGCCGGCCTCCAGGGGTGCCGGCGCGGTAGGCGATTTAGCTGAACAAGGGATGCGGGTCCAGGGGCCGCTGGCTCCTGGCAGGGGGTCAGGGGGACAGCGTCCCCCTGCTTTCTTCCTTACGCAACGCGCCTGGCCCGAAGCGCTGAAGGCACCTGGGAAATAGCATGATCGATAAGCCGGGCGTCCGCCTCAGCGCCAAACCCATCAGAAATGACCTGCCGCGCTGCATCAGTAGCAACATCGGCGGCGGTAACGCGCACCTGGTCAACAGCGGCCTTCTCAGCGGCGGCGATGCGATCAATCGCCATGCGCTCACGGCGCCTGGCCGAGGCTTCCGCTTCGGCGGCGTGAGCAGCGGAGACCCGGGCGGCTTCCGCCTGGGCGCCGTGGATCAGGGCCTGCGCCTCCTTGAGAGCCTCGTCGCGCTTGGTTTCTGCGTCGCGCAGCATGGCCTCGGCCTCTTCGCGCAGACGCGTTGCCTCATCCAACTCGAAGCGGATGACTTCGCTGTGCCGGTCAAGCATGCCGGCGAGCGCCTTCCAGAGTTTGCGGCCGAACAGCAAGAAGAACACGATGAAGGCAATTGCGACCCAATTGCGCGGCTCGACGAAGAAGTTTTCCTCGTGCATGGCGTGGACTTTCGTTCAGGCGGCGGGTCGGGCGGCGATTGCCGTGCCGATGGCGCTGTCGAGTCGCTGCCGGTCCGGCGCAGCGCCGGTCAGGCGGGAGATGACGGTGGTTGCGGTATCGGTCGCGACCTCGCGCAGCGCGGCCATGGCCGTGTTGCGGGCGGCGGCGATGCTGGTTTCCGCTTCTTTGAGCTGGGCTTCCAGCTTTTCGTTCAGGACGGCAGCTTGTTTCGCCGCGGCGGCCTTCGCCTGCTCCAAAGCTGCATTGATGGCAGCCTGGGCTTCGGCGCGTGCCTTGGCGGTGGTTTCGGTCATCTCCGAGACTGCGCCGTCGGCCCGGGCCTTGGCCGCGTGCGCGGTCTCCAGATCGCCGGCGATACGGGTGCCGCGTTCCTCAAGCACCGACGCGACCTGCGGCAAGCCGAGGCGCGACAGCAGAATATAGAGCACGACGAAGATGGCGGCGCCCCACTCGACCTGGGTCGTGGTCAGCGGGTTGTTGAAGTTGAGCTGTGGCATCCCCTCCGCCATGGCGGCGGCGGGGAGAACCAGCAGGGCAACGGCGGCGGCGGCGATCCGGCGCATGGCGGCTCCCGGCAAGGGAATTGTGGCGCGGGCGGCCCTGATCAGACGAACAGGATGATGAACGCGATAACCAGCGCGTACAGCGCGACCGCTTCGGTCAACGCAAAGCCCAGGATCGCCAGGCCGAACACGCGGTCGCGGGCGGCCGGGTTGCGGGCGACGCTGGAGACCAGGGCGGCGAAGATGTTACCGATACCGACGCCGACGCCCGCGAGCGCGATGACGGCAAGGCCTGCACCAAGGTTCTTTGCGGAGGCGAGGTCCATAGTGTCCGTTCCTTTTGTGGTCCGTTGCGCCGGCAGGGCGGCCCTGCCGGCAAAGTCGGGTGGTGGGATGGGGTTTAGTGGAGGTGTACGGCGTCGTGCAGGTAGATGCAGGTAAGGATGGCGAAGACGTAGGCCTGCAGCACGGCGACCAGGAATTCGAAGCCGATCAGCGCCACGTTCACCGCGAAGGAGAAGGCGGCGGGGGCCCAGAAGATCAGGCCGGCGCCGCCGAGCATCACGATGAAGGCGCCGAACACCTCCAGCATCACGTGGCCCGCCATCATGTTGGCGAACAGGCGGACCGAGAGCGAGATGAGTCGCGAGACGTAGGACAGGACCTCGATGGGCACCAGCAGCGGCAGCAGCAGCTTGGGCACGCCCTCCGGCACGAAGTAGCTGAAGAATTTAAGCCCGTGCAGGCGCAGCGCGACGGCGGTGGTCAGCAGCATCACGAATGCTGCCAGCGCCAGGGTGATGGCGATGTGGCTGGTGAAGGTGAAGAAATACGGCCAGACGCCGATCAGGTTGCCGAACAGGATGAAGAAGAACAGCGTGAAGATGAATGGGAAGAATCCGCGGCCCTCGGGGCCGATGGTATCGACGCACATCCCCATGACGGTGTTGTAGGCCATTTCGGCGGCCGACTGCAGCCGGCCCGGCACCATCGCCCGCGGCCGCATGCCGAGCCAGAGCAGGGCGAGCGTCAGCAAGCCGGCCAGGACCATCATCAGGTTGGCGTTGGTGAAATCGACCGAGGCGCCGTATGACCCCAGCGCGGGTTCCAGTTTGAACTGGCCGAGCGCGTCGATACCGCCTTGAGCCGCCACAGTGTCGTCCCCTATCAGTTGCCCGCGGCGCCGGTGCCGTGGCAAGTCACGTTCATCAGTCCGGCCGTTCCCGGATGTCTATCCCCGCGGCGCGAACATGCGCCAGACGTTGAGCACCCCAGCCGCGCCCCCCAGCAGCACGAACACGGCGGTGAGAATGGGACGGGTGCCGAACAGGCGGTCGAGCCCATAGCCGATGGCGACCGCCACGACCAGGGCCGAGACCAGCTCGATCCCTACCCGCAGACCGATGCCCCAAGGAGTCGCGCCGAAACCGCCAGGGTCGTCTCCCGGCTGCTTCGGCGGTGCGTCAAGGCCTCGCCTGCTGCGGGCGGCGGCAAGCCGCTCCTCGAAGGAACCGCCGTCGTCACCCGGATTCTCACTCATATTCGCTCCTGCAAGTTGCCCTGCCGGAAGGCGCGCGGTTGCTACAGGGGGGTTCCGTGAGTGTCAAGGATGCGCGAGGTGGCTGGGCGCGTAACGACGTAATTCGATGTTAGCATGCGGAGCTTTGCTCCAAGGCGATGTGCGGCATCCGCTTGGCATCCGCTCCAGGCTGCTTGACGACCAACGCATGCTCGCGGTGGCGGCGAGATTCGTTGCCCCCCAAAATGTCCAGGATCACTCCGCGGCCATGCGCGGCTGTTCCGCCAGCGCCGTGGCGGCTTGCAGATCGACCGACAGCAGGCGGGAGACTCCACGCTCCTGCATGGTCACGCCGTATAGCCGGTCCATCCGCGCCATGCTCAGCGGATGGTGGGTGACGACCAGGAATCGGGTGGCTGTCTCCTTCACCATGTCTTCCAGGAGGCTGCAGAAGCGATCGACGTTGGCGTCGTCGAGCGGCGCGTCCACCTCGTCCAGCACGCAGACCGGGGCGGGGTTGCAGCGGAATACGGCGAAGATCAGCGACAGGGCGGTCAGCGCCTGCTCGCCGCCGGACAGCAGGGACAGCGCTGCCAGCTTCTTGCCGGGCGGCTGGGCGTAGATCTCCAACCCGGCCTCCAGCGGGTCATCGGACCCTACCAGCGCCAGATGCGCGCGGCCGCCGCCGAACATGCGAGCGAACAGGCCCTGGAAGTGGCGGTCCACCTCCTGGAACACCGCGCTGAGCCGCTCGCGGCCCTCACGGTTCAGGTGGCCGATCGAGCCGCGCAGCTTGGCGATCGCGGTGGTCAGTTCGGCGCGTTCGGTCTCGATGGTGGCGATCTGCTTTTCGACCTCCTCCGCTTCAACCTCCGCACGCAGGTTGACCGGCCCCATTTCCTCGCGCTCTTTCAGAAGCCGGTCCAGGCGCTTGCGGGCCTTTTCTTCCACCTCGTGGGAAAGATCGGCAGGCGGGTCGGGCAAAGCGGGGGAGGCGCCGAGTCGCTCCAGAATCCGTTCGGCCACCGTGCCCCAGGCGTGGTCCGCCTGTACCGCCGCTCCCTCGGCGCGCACCGCGTTCTCGCGGGCGGCGGCGAGCGCGGCCTCGGCGGCGCGGGCGGCGCGGTCTGCGCCCGACGACTGGTTGCTGGCCTGCGTGAGTTCGTTGGCGGCGCGGCGGTGCGCGGCCTCGGCGGCTTCCAGCGCGTCCAACGCCTCGGCGCGGCGGGCGGCGATCTGGGCTGGGGCGGCTTCCAGCGCGGCTTGCTCGGCCTCGGCCGTGTCGCGGCGGGCGACAAGGTCGGTGACCCGGCCGGCGGCGTCCTTGGCGCGCGTTGCCCAGTCGGCGCGCTCCCGCGCAATCGCCTGGCGGCGTGCAATGCGGGCAGCGTGCTCACGGGCCAGCGTATCGAGCTCCGCCCGGGCGGCGGTCTCGCGCGCCCGGGCGGCGAACAATGCGGCACGCGCCTGATCCACCGCGGCGCGCAGTGCAGCCACATCGGGCAGTTCTGCGTGGGCCTCCCGCGCGCCGACCAAAGCGGCCTCGGCGTCCTGGCACTCGGCGGCCTGGCGAGCGATCTGCTCGTCGAGCGCGGCGAGGCGGGCGGCGGCCGAGTCGGCCTGCGCGCGCAGCTTGGCCGCGGCCGAGGTGGCACGCTCGGCGCGCTGCTCGGCCTCGCGCCGGGCACCGCGTGCGGCCTGTTCGGCTGCGGTCGCCTCGCGCTCGGTCTGCTCCGCTTCGGTGCGGGCGATGCGGGCGGCTTCCGCCGCTTGCTCCGCCGTGGCAAGATTGGCCCGCAAGCCATTCAACCTATTGCGTTGCTGCAGGCGAACCGCGGCGGCAGTCGGGGTGCCGGCACGGATCGTGTAGCCATCCCAGCGCCAGATCGCGCCGGCGCGGGAGACCAGCGCCTGGCCGGGGGCAAGTGCGGCCTGCCGCACCTCGCCGGTCGCGTCGTCTTCAACCAGCCCGATCTGCGACAGGGCGCGGGCGAGCACCGGAGGGCCTTGGACCACGACGGCCAGCGGCTCGGCGCCTTCGGGCAAGGCGGGTGGCGGGTCGAACGGCGGCAGCTCGCGCCAGTGCCGCGCCGCGGCCGGATTGAGTGCCGAGGTCAGTTCCTCGCCCAAGGCGGCTCCCAGTGCCGTCTCCAGCCCGGCCGGCACGATCAGCGAATCGACCATCGGCGGCCAGCGCTCGCCGTCCTTCACCGCCAGCACCTCGGACAGCGCGAGGGTCTCGGCGGCAAGCCGGGCGCGGGCCGAATCGGCGTTGGCGTGGGCCTCGCGCGCGGCGGCGAGCGCGGCGGTGGCGGCCGGGCGGCGCTTCTCCGCCTCGTCCAGCGCGGCGCGGGCGACGGCGAGCGACCCGGCCGCCTGCGCCTGTTCCGCGGCGGCGGCATCCAGCGCTTCCGGGGCGATCAGCCCAGCGCCAAGCCTTGTGCGTTCCTCGGCCAGCCGTGCGGACTGCTCCGCGACCCGCCGGGACCGCTGCTCCGCCTGCGTGAGAGCCTGCGCGGCGGCCTGAGCGCGAGCACCCGCCTCGGCGGCGGCCTCGGTGGCGCGGTTGGCGTCTGCTTCGGCCTGGCGGACGGTGTCGGCTGCCTCCGCCGCGGCTGTCTCCGTCGCCTCGGCGCGAGCCGCATGGCCCGAATCGGCTTCGGCCAGCGTCGCGTCCTCACCGGCCAGCCGCAGCTCGGCGGCCTCCGCGTCGCGGCTTAGCTGCTCGGCATGGGCTAGGTCCTTGCGGAGCTGCGCCAGCCGCGTTCCGGCCTCGGCCAGGGCGGTACGCGCCCGTTGCTCCTCCGCCGCGATCTGTTCCTGGGCGACCCGGTGGCGCTCCAGGGCGGTGCGCGCCTCCGACTCCAGGCTGCGCAGAGCGGGCAGCGCGGCGGCGGCTTCCGTTGCGGCGGCGCTGGCGGCGGTGGCGGCTTCCGTCGCCGCGGCAACCGCATGCTCCGCATCGTGCAGCGCGGCGCGGGCGGCGGCACGGGCCTGCTCGACGCGGGCGCGCTGGATCGCCAGCAGCTCCGACTCGGCCTGTCGGATCGCGCCGGAGATGTTGCGATAGCGGCTCGCCTGCCGCGCCTGCCGCTTCAATGCGCCAAGCTGGGTCTCCAACTGGCCGCGCAAATCCTCGGCCCGGGCAAGGTTGGCTTCGGCCGCGCGCAGCTTTAGTTCGGCCTCATGCCGGCGCGCGTGCAGGCCGGTGATGCCGGCGGCTTCTTCCAGCACTGCACGGCGTTCCTCCGGCCGCGCATTCACCAGCGCGCCGACCCGCCCCTGGCTGACCATGGCCGAGGCGCGCGCACCCGACGCCAGATCGGCGAACAGGGTCTGGACGTCGCGGGCACGCACCTCCTTGCCGTTCACCCGGTACTGGCTGCCCGAGCCGCGCTCGATCTTGCGGGTGACCTCCAACTCCGGGTGCTCGTGGAACGGCGGCGGCGCCACGCCCTGCGTCTCATCGAGGCTCAGCGTCACCTCGGCGACATTGCGCGACGGCCGGGCGCCCGTTCCGGCGAAGATCACGTCGTCCATGTCGCTGCCGCGCAGGGACCGGGCGCTGCTCTCGCCCATCGCCCAGCGCAGCGCCTCCACAACGTTCGACTTGCCGCAGCCGTTCGGCCCGACGATGCCGGTCAGACCGTGCGCGATCTCGACGCTGACCGGCTCTGCAAAGCTCTTGAAGCCGGCGATGCGTATGCGGCGGAACTGGACGGGCAAATCCGTCTCCTCATCCCGAGATGTCGGCCAGCAGCCTGCTGAAGGCGGAGAAGTTCATCTCACCGGCGTATCTCTTGCCATTGACCAGAAAGCTCGGGGTCGAATCGATCTGATGTTCTTTTTCCGCCACGGCTTGCTGCTCCAGAATCCATGCCTTGAGGTCTTCGTCCGCGATCGCCTTGTCGAACGTCTCGCGCGACAGGCCGGCCAGCGCGGCGATCTTCCAGATCTCATCAGTGGAGTTGACACCGCGGGCGAACGCCCACTTGTCCTGGCGGGCGAGCAGGGCATCGACGAACGGCTCGTAGCGGTCGGGGGGCAGGTAGCGCGCGACCATCGCCGCGGTCAGCGCCACCTGGTCAAGCGGGAAGTCGTGGAACACCCAGCGCACCTTGCCGGTGTCGATATACTCGGCCGTCAATGGCGGCAGTGTCTGGCGCGCGAATGCGGCGCAATGGCTGCAGGTCAGCGAGTAGAACTCGTCCACGGTGATCTTGGCGTCGGGACGGCCGATCGCGCGCTCCGCCTTGCGCAGGTCCTCTGCCGACGCCAGGCCAGGCAGCGCGGGCAGGGCGGCGACGGAAACAACAGCTAGTAGGCTACGGCGGGTCAGGGGCATCGGAACCTCTATATCTTGTTCTTAGGCTAACGGAGCGGGGCAGGGGAAGTCGAGCCCTTCCTGTGCGGTTTGCGAACCGCCAGCACGGCGCGGCCGAGCGAGGCCAGCGCCTCGCGCAATTCACCGTCCGGCACGCCGGCAACCGCCGCTTCGGCGGCCTCGGCGACGCCGGGCGGCGGTTCCGTCGCGGCGGGCGGCGGTGGTGGCGTGGCGACCGTCTGCACGAATCGCAGGGTCTGCACGGTCTGGGCGCCGAGATGGGTGTTGATGCGGGCGATCAGCTCGCCAGTGAGGTGCTGCAGCTCCATGGCCACCGGGCCGGCGCACGCAATCGTGAGGGTCCCGGCGGAGAAGCGGCGCGGCACGGTGACCGCGGCGAGTGCCGGACCGATGACAGTCGGCCAGTCGGCCATCATCTGCGCGGTGGCCGGCGAGCGGCGCCGATACGCCGGGCGGGTGATGGCCGGCACCAGCGCGCCAAGCGGGCGCGGGCCGTAGACGTGGCGGGTGTCGCTCGCCATACCCGGTTTGGTGTCCGCCATATCCTCAGCTCCCGCCGGCTTTTTTCCTATTGGCCCTGCCATCGATCCTCCCGCGGGGGTTGCGGCCGCGAAGCTGCTGGCCTGGTACGACCGCCACCGGCGGTCCCTGCCGTGGCGCGCCCTGCCGGGGGAGACGCCGGACCCGTACCGCGTGTGGCTGTCCGAGATCATGCTGCAGCAGACCACCGTAACGGCCGCGATACCCTACTACGAGAGCTTCGTCAGCCGATTCCCCTCCGTCGGCGCGCTGGCGGCGGCGCCGCTGGAGGCGGTCCTGGCCGCCTGGGCGGGGCTTGGCTACTACGCCCGCGCCCGCAACCTGCATGCCGCCGCCGGAGCCGTGGCGGCCGCAGGCGGGTTTCCGGGCGATCTGGCCGGGCTTAGGGCGCTGCCGGGGATCGGCGAATACACCGCGGCGGCGGTGGGCGCGATCGCGTTCGGCGTCCCCGTGGTGCCGGTGGACGGCAACGTGGAGCGCGTGGTGGCGCGGCTGTTCGCCGTGACCGTCCCGCTGCCCGGCGCCAAGCCGGCGTTGCGGGCGGCGGCGCAGACGCTGGGAGCGGACCCGGAGGCCGCCGCGCGCCCCTCGGACTTCGCCCAGGCGCTGTTCGATCTTGGGGCCACGTTGTGCACGCCGACCCAGCCGGCCTGCACGCTGTGTCCCTGGATGGCGGGCTGCGCCGCCCGCCGCCAGGGGATCGCCGCCGAGCTGCCGCGGAAGGCGGAGAAGAAGCTGCGGCCACTGCGGCATGGCGCGCATTTCTGGCTGACCGACCCGGCCGGCAACGTGCTGCTGCGGCGCCGGCCGCCCAAGGGGTTGCTGGGCGGCATGACGGAGTTGCCCGGCACCGCATGGCGCGCCGCTCCCTGGGGCCGGGCCGAGGCGCTGGCGCTGGCGCCGATGGCGGCCGAGTGGCGGCCCGCCGGCGAGGTGCGGCACGGCTTCACCCATTTCGAGCTTTCTCTGGTGTTGTTCGCCGCCCTGGTGCCGCGAATCGAGGCGGCCGGCTTCCTGCACCCGGTCGCTGGATTGGGCGACGAGGCGTTGCCCTCGGTAATGCGCAAATGCGTGCGCGTGGCGGGCGGGGGCGCCGCGCGCTAACCGCTGACAGAGGGGGAGCGCCTGAACCAGCCCGGAAACCGGATCAACGTGGCGAACGACACCGGCGCGTGCGGAGACGGCATCGGTCCTCCTTGTCGGTGATCCGCCGTCCGGGAGTTTCCAGTCCGGCGCTTGCGTTCCGCCAAACCCTTGGACAACCCCTCGATACCCGCCGACCATTCCCCTTGTGCGTTGCACGATGTTTCGAATCGCGGCCATGTAGCATTTCATACCTTCGCTGCGGGAACCTTGGCAGCGTCCGCGTGCATCCGAATGGCAAGGATGCTGACAAGGGAGGATGGAGATGTCTGACTCGCTTCTTCGGCAGGTTGCGCTTGTCTCTCAATCCAAGCTGATCGATCCGGGTGACCTCGCGGCGGTGAGTGCCGCTCTGCAGAAACAGGCCACCCGGGATCTTCCGCAGTTCTGGGATATCAATGCGACGGTCGACGCCTTCCCGCGCCTCGAGGACGTTCCGATCGGCTACTGGCCGATCATTCTGATGGATGATATCGATGTTGCAGGCGCTGCCGGCGTCCACGAGGACAAGGACGGCCAGCCATTCGCGCTGGTGACCGCGAGCAACGACCACAACGTTTGGTCGCTGACCACGAGCCATGAGATGATCGAGATGCTGATCGATCCATTCGGCAACCGCTTGATCGCAGGCGATTCGCCGAAGCCCGAGCAGGGCCGGGTGCAGATCCTGGTGGAGCCCTGCGACCCGTCGGAAGCGGCGGACTTTGCCTACACAGTCAACGGTGTCCTCGTCTCCGACTTCTATTCGACCCACTTTTTCGACCCGGTCGCCACCAACGGCGTCCGCTATTCGTTTACCGGGGCGATCAAGGAGCCGCGGGAAGTGCTGCGCGGCGGCTATTTGAGTTGGGCCGATCCAACCTCCGGTATCTGGTGGCAGGAAACCTGGTTCGACGGCGACCCGCAGCCGTCGTTCCGTTCGCTTGGCAAGCTCAACGCACAGGACGGAAGCATTCGCAGCCAGGTCGATCGGCTGACAGCGAAGAACACTCAGCAGGCCCACGCTGGCGGGCTGCGCGCGGCACAGGCCGCTGGGCTGTCGCTCAGCAAGAACAGCACCGCGACCGCCGCGAAGGCAGCGCAACTGCGCAGCCAGATCGATAGTCTGATCGGCGAACACGGCCGCACGGGGAGTGGCGACTCCCGCTCGGCCGGCGCCCCCGGTGGCGGGGCACCCAACGGGGAAGGCAAGGCGATGCGGCGCCCACCGCGCGCCGACCGCCCCACGGCGCGAGCGACTTCTTCCCTTTCCTGAGCGGGGCGCTACAGTCGGTATCGCGACAACGGGCGGAGCAGACCCATGAGCGACGATGCCGAAGCCCGAAAGCAGCGGGCGGCACGGTTGCGGGAGCGGATCGCCGAGGTGACTGGTCGTCCCACCGGAAGCGGGGCGGATGCGCCCGCCGCACCCGATCCGGCCGCGCGACGGAATGCGCCGCGCGTGAACCCGCAATCGCCACGGTCCTTCGTCGAGGAACGCATGCGCGACCTCGACCAAGGGAAGAATGAGACGAAGCACTAGGACTCGATCGCACCCGCCGGCGGCGTCGCAGCCTTTGGCGGGTGTGATTTGCGTGCGCCCTTGTGCTTTCGGCTCGCTCTGATCGTCGGCTTGCGGTCGCGCAGGTCCTGCTGTTCAAGCAGATGCTGTCCTTGATGATGCGTGGCAGAGGTAGTCCCGCGCGACCTGGCGCTTGATCGCCGCCGCTGGCGCCTGCACCATCCGCGAATAAGCCGGGAGGATGTAAGAAATGCAGGTGCGCGCGGCGGTGGCCCGCCAGGCGGGCGATACTCTGAGCCTTGAGACGGTGGACCTGGAAGGCCCGCGCGACGGCGAGGTCCTGGTGGAGATCAAGGCCACCGGCATCTGCCATACCGACGAATACACTCTGTCCGGCGCCGACCCGGAGGGGATCTTCCCGTCCATTCTGGGCCATGAGGGTGCCGGCGTGGTGGTGGATGTCGGGCGCGGCGTCACCAGCCTGAAGAAGGGCGACCACGTCATCCCGCTGTACACGCCGGAATGCCGGCAGTGCGAATACTGCCTCAGCCGCAAGACCAATTTGTGCGTGGCGATCCGCGCCACCCAGGGACGCGGCGTGATGCCGGACGGGACCAGCCGGTTTTCCTGCAACGGCGAGCCGATCTACCATTACATGGGAACATCGACCTTCGCGAACTACACCGTGCTGCCGGAGATCGCGCTGGCGAAAATCCGCGAGGACGCGCCGTTCGACAAGGTCTGCTACATCGGCTGCGGCGTCACCACCGGCATCGGCGCCGTGATCAACACGGCGAAGGCGGAGCCCGGCGCACGGGTCGTTGTGTTCGGGCTCGGCGGGATTGGGCTGAACGTGTTGCAGGGCGCTCGGCTGGCCGGCGCCGAGATGATCGTCGGGGTGGACATCAACCCGAACCGCAAGGAGATTGCGGAAAAATTCGGCATGACGCATTTCGTCAACCCGACCGAGGTCGCGGGCGACCTGGTGCCGTATCTGGTGGACCTGACCAGGGGCGGCGCCGACTATAGTTTCGAGTGCATCGGCAACGTGAAGCTGATGCGCCAGGCGCTGGAGTGCTGCCATCGCGGCTGGGGGCAGAGCATCGTCATCGGCGTGGCCGGCGCGGGGCAGGAGATTTCAACGCGCCCGTTCCAACTGGTGACGGGAAGGGTGTGGAAGGGCACCGCGTTCGGTGGGGCTCGCGGGCGCACGGATGTGCCGCGGATGGTCGATTGGTACATGGAGGGGCGGATCAATATCGACGATCTGATCACGCACGTGCTGCCGTTCGAGCAGATCAACGAGGGGTTCGGGCTGCTGCGGCGGGGCGAGTCGATCAGGACTGTACTCGTATATTGATGGGGGCGTCTCGGCTTGGGGCTTTTCGCGGCCTACTTGATGGAAAGGTATGGCCGCTGTCGCCCTCAATCTGAACGGGCGAGACCATCGTGGGTGCCTCATCTCCGCAACAGCGCCGACACCGGATCGTCATCCCAATTCTCGTCCCATGTGGCCGGGTCGAACGGATTCACCAACGGCACACCGGCTTGGCGGAAGTGCCCCAGGTTCTCGGTCGCCACGCCGTAGCCCTTCGCCAGTGCCGTCGCGGCGATCGCCTTGTCAGCATCCCGCAGGGAGGGGAACCGAACCGAATCCTCCGCCCACTTCTCGGCCACAGCGATGTCGATCGGCTCCACGCGGTCGGCGAAGCGCCCGGTCATCTCCTCGTACCAAGCTCGTTTCCAGGCAAGGCGCCGCTGTTCCCGGGCCTTCACCTTGCGGTCGATCAGCGCAGCGACCTTGTTCTCTAGAAGAATCAGGCCGCGATGCATCTCGGCCACCGTGACAACACTCACCCGCACCAGCCGGGCGTAGCGCCGAAGCCACTCGACCAGGTTCGGGTCGCCCTCGACATCGCCCCGGTTCGACAGCACCTTGGTGTCGGTGACGAACGCGCGCGGCGCCTCAGGCGCCACTGGAAAGGCTCATCCCGACCGGCTCCATGTCGTCCGGCCCAAACGGCGACTGGGCGAGCAGGCGCCCGAAGTTCGCGTCGGCCTGTCGCACCAACCGCCTATAGTCCTCCGGCGAGAGCACCACGGCCACCGGATCCTTGTGACGCATCACCACTTGGGGACCGATGGTGCCCGCCGCCTCAACCAAGCCGGTGAAGCGCTGTTTGGCATCCGCTGTCTGCCACTGAGCCATGGTGATCTCCTGTTCGGAATATGGACATAATGGTCATATTTTCGGATTTCAACGCCGGGAACCCCTGGGACTGGGCCTGATCAGAGTTGCTGACTGGCGCTGCTGGCCGATCAACGGGCTGGGCCAATCGCAGGCTCCGTCTAGGGGGGCCATGAGCGATGCGAGCGCGAGTCTGCATGGCTTGGCTCAGTATCGGCGGGTTTCGGGCTGAGTGCAGTTATCCGGCTTGCCCGGGCGCGACGGCCGGGCGAATGTCGCCGCCATAAAAGCCAGTGTCGTCCGAACCGTTCCCCGCCGGACCGTTCGGCCGTCCAAATGTCGGAACGGGCCACAGGTTCAATCACCGCGCCAATGTCACAAGCATCGGCCAGATCGTTGCCCTCGAGTGTGAAACGACGATCTGAAGCCTTCACCTTTTGTTCGAGTAAGAGGTAATGCCCGAAAGTAATTCGTCCCGCTCATTGCGCCTCATCCCCGACATCCTGGGAGCGGTCTACTTCATTACCGCCGTGACCCTCCTGGTCGCATATTCCGATCTGGTCGCGGCAACCACGAGGGCTCATCCCTATGCGATGGGATTTGCCAAATTCGCTGTGCTGGCAACGTTCGGTGAATGCCTGAAGAACCGGATTCTGACCGCGCGGTGGATACCGTCCAGGATCGTCTTGCGGTTCATCATCTGGGGCGTCATCGGGATGTGGATCACGGCGGCGTTTCCGCTGGTGGACGGCGGGGTAAAGACCCTGGTCTCACGCGATCTGTGGCCCGCCGATCCCGCCCCGTTTTGGATGAGCGCCTGGCTGAACGTCTTCGCCGGCTATGGCTTCTTCATGATGTTGACCCACTACTGGACCGACACGATGTTGGCCGAGGGATGGCTCTGGCCGTGGGACCTGTTCGGCCGCCCCGCGAGCGCGCGCTGGGCCCGGATCGTTCTCATATCCATCGTCGTATTCTGGATCCCCGCTCACACGATCACCTTCATGCTGCCGGCCGTATGGCGCATTCTGTTCGCCGCGTTCCTGGGGATCGCGCTCGGTCTGATCCTGTCCTTCGCCGCCAAGCGAAGGTGACGCCTTGCTATCAAGGAAAACCTGGCGGCTTTGGTGGGCGGACCGCCCGCCCGGCTTTCGCCCGATCGCCACCTGCCCGATGGCGGCGGGGTCGAGACTACTTGCGTCACGATCTGTCACGCCCGACAAGGATAGCCCCAATCCCGCCGGACGGGGCAGGGGTGACCCTGAGCAATCTGCTCGGCGGCCAGATCGAGGCGGGCGGCCGGATTGTTCGTGAAGTTCAAAAGCGGCGAGACGATCGCGCTGTTCTCACGGTTTACGGTCCAGGCGACCACGACCGACGACACCACCGGAGCACCAGCGCGCTGAATCGAACGCTGGGTGCGGGCCGAACGACCGCTGCGGAAGGCGCTTCGCGTGCGCCGGGAGACCGGCAGGGAGGAGGAGGTGCAAGTCCTCGGGATGATAGGCTTTCGCGGCTCGATGACTGGCCGATGCGCTCCCCTGCCGACGCTTGGCCCTTCCCCTCGCGGACATAGGCGCATGGCCGGGGCCGGCGTGGGTCGCTACTCCTTCATCGTAGAGGCTGGGTTTCACCTTCGTTTGCGTACGCTGCGGCGGCGCAGCCAGAAAGACATGACGAACTGGGAGCGGATCACCCGGCTGGCGAACGACTGGCTTCCCAAACCGCGTATCCTTCAGCCATGGCCAGGCGCTCGCTTCGCCGTCAATCACCCAAGGTAGGAGCCGGATGCCTTAATTGGGCCTGTCCGGATCTGTGCGGGGGGCGTGGGGTAACCAACGTCCCTACCGCGATTTTTCCGCCGTACGGCTGGGGCCGGCGGTCAGCCGGCGACCGTAACCGTCTGCCGCACATACTTGCCCTCGGTCAGCGCCTGCACCACGACCGCGGCGACATCGGCGCGGCTGACCCTGTGTTTGCCCATCCCGCCGGGCGTGCCGACGATTGGCCTGCCGCTCGCGGGCGCGTCGGACAGGCCGACCGGCTGGACCAGCGTCCAATCGAGACCGGAGGCCTTCACCACCGCCTCCTGCTTCTCCTTGTCCGCCATCTGCTCGCGCAGCAACACGGCGAAGAAGAACTTCGCCACCAGGGGCGCCCGGTCGCGTGTGTCGCCGACGCCGAACGCCGTGACCACGACCAGCCGGGACACCGCCGCGTCCCTCATCGCGCCGACGATCACGCGCGTGCCGGCCTCGCAGATGTCGCGCTGCGTGGTGCGCCTGGCACCGAACAGCGCGCGGAACGGGCTTTGCGAATTGCCGAGGCTGACCACGACGGCATCGTGGCCGGGGACGGCGCGGGCGACGTCGGCGCTGTTGGTTGCATCGCCCTGCACCACCGTCAGGCCGGGTGCGGCGGCGAGCTTCGCGGGGTCGCGGACCAGCGCCGTGACCGTGTGCCCGGCGGCGAGCAGAGCGCGGATGACGGCGCGGCCGGTGCCGCCGGTGGCGCCGAAGACGGCGACGTTCATTGGGTGGCCCTCCGGATGGCTTGGGGTGGCGCTAGAGATGGGGGGCGAGGCTGGGTTTGGACGAGACTGCCCGTCGCATCACGGATGGTAACGACCTCGGCACTGTGAAGGGGCTCGGGGCCTGCGGGAGCCAGCTCCGGGTTTGGTGCGGCGGTGCCAGTGCGGCGGTGCCAGCGCGGCGGTGCCAGCGCGGCGGGCTTCCGTCCCCGTTTACGCGCCGTCCAGGTCTTCGGCCCGGTCCAGGCTCCATTGCGCGCCGGATACCGCGGGCTCCAGGCTAAGCCGGCCGACCGCGCGTTCCAGCGCGGCATCGTTGCGCCGGGGCGCGGTGACTTGCGCCAGGACGCGCACGATCTCGGGGCGCTCGGTGTCGGCGCTGTCCAGCTCGCGCAGCATAACCCCGGACTCGCCGAGGCTATGGAGCAGCAGGCTTCGCACATGCGCTTCTTCCGCGGCGCGGCAGTAGACGCGGACCGTGTAGGCCGTCTCAGTATCCGTGACCGTGCCGCCCTGGCGGTCGATCAGGCCGACGATGCCGCGCAGCCGCAGAACCAGATTGACCGCCACCACCAGGCCGGAGGTGGCCAGGGCCGCGACAGGCTCGTCCGCGCCGACGCAGGCGCCGACCGCGGCGGCACACCACAGCGTCGCGGCCGTGTTCAGGCCGCGGATGTTCACCCCCTCCTTCATGATCGCGCCGGCGCCGAGGAAGCCGACGCCGGACACGACATAGGCGGTCACCTGGGTGACGCCGGCCGGATTGCCGAGGCGACCGGCCAGGTCAACGAAGGACGCGGCGCCGAGGCAAACCAGCGTGTTCGTGCGCAGGCCGGCCGCACGCTGGCGCCATTGCCGCTCCATCCCGATCAGCGCACCGAGCAGGACGGCGAACGGGAGGTGCAGGATCGTCCGGTGTTGGCTGAGCCAGTCGGCGATCAGCGGCGACACGGGCGGACCTCGTTGCAGGAGCGAGAGAGACGCCGGCTATAGCCGCATCGGCCCGGCGTCGCCAGCTTCGTTTGGCAGCTTCAAACGCGCGGGGAAGCCGGTGAGCGCTCGTGCCGGCGGGCGATGGAGGCGACGGCCCTGGTCCGGTGTCCCGCGGCTGGCGCGCCGTGGGTCAGGTGCTACGGTAGTTGTTCGCCGGAACTGGCTGGCGCCGGCAGCAGATCGGGGATCAAGCATCCGATGGAAGCTGTTTCTCTGCTTCGGGGCTGTGTGGCGGCACTCGCTGCGACGGTTGCCTTGTCCGCTTCCGCCGGCAGGGCCGCTTCAGCCACGCCGGACGGCACCTGGCTGATCGACCACAAGGCGGCAGTGGAGTTGTTCGACTGCAGCGGCCATTTGTGCGGACGGGTCGTCTGGCTGCGCAATCCGGCGCTGCGGACCGCGGCGCTGTGCAACCGGACCATCGTCTGGGGATTGCAGCCGCAAGGCGCTACGCAGTGGACCGGCGGCTGGTTCTACGATCCGGAGAACGGCCGGACCTACCACGCCCGGGCGGACCTGGAGTCGGCCGAGCTGATGTCGGCGCGCATCTACCAGGGCTTACCCTGGTTTGGAATCACTGCGAGCCTGCTTCGGATCGCGCCTCGCAGTCTCAGGGGGTGGTGTTAACGTTCGAGCCAGTGTGGCGGCGGGAGCGAGACCATGGCGTACGAACTTCACTACTGGCCCGGCATTCAAGGACGTGGCGAGTTTGTCCGGCTGGCGCTGGAGGAGGCGGGAGCAGAGTATATCGATGTCGCCCGCGGCGCCGCTGGCATGAAGGAGGGCGCGCGCGCCCTGATGGCCTTCATGGACCGGGAGGACATCGCGCATCCGCCCTTTGCAGCCCCTTGCCTGGAGGATGGCGATGTCCTGATCGGGCAGACCTCGGCCATCCTGCTCTATCTCGGCGATCGTCACGATCTGGCGCCGAAAGATCCCGTCTTGCGGATTTGGACCCACCAGATCCAGCTTACCATCGCCGACCTGGTCGGGGAGGTTCACGACGCGCATCATCCGCTGGGCGGGAACCTGTATTATGCGGAGCAGAAAGCGGAAGCGGCGCGGCGGACTGCGAATTTTCGGGAAAAGCGGATTCCCATGTTCCTGGGCTGGCTTGAGAAGATCCTCGTGCGCAATCCCGACGGCGACGCGTATCTGGTCGGCAACGCCCTGAGCTATGCGGACTTGTCGCTGTTTCAGGTTGTGGAAGGCCTGCTGTATGCTTTTCCCCGGCAGATGGAGCGGACGCTTGCCCAAGCCCCACGCGTTGCTGCTCTGCATCGCGCGGTTGCGCAGCGTCCGCGCATCCAGGCCTATCTTGCAAGCGATCGCCGCATTACGTTCAACGAAGACGGGATTTTCCGACACTATCCAGAGCTCGATTTGTAGGTCCAGGCTCGCAAAAAGCCTCTATGGAGGATGGAACTGGCGCGGCCCACGATGTCCGCCCCGAGCCAGCTTTTCCTAGTGGCGAGGTGATGAAGTTGTGATATAAATCGTAGAGTTACTACTACTACTACCCCCCGGCGCATGGGATAGCAAATGTCGTTTAGGCCCATTGATATGATTCTTGCTCGTGTTGAGTTGGCTCGCTCTGACTCGGATACGGCATTTTTTCATGAGCTGCTTTACGCAGGCGAGTTCATCATAAAAATTACCGCAGCAGCGCTAGTTGCATTGATCAACGACGATCGGGAGCGCCATCGCTACCGCTTGATCCACACGTTGGTACGCGCTGATGGCATCGGTGAGTGGGCTAGAGTTATCGATGATGCGCTTACCGGGTCTTCTTCGCAGCATATCCTGGATACAGCGAAAGACGATCGCCGGGTCTTTGTCGAACGACTGGGTTCCGACACTTGGCAGCATCACGCGGTCAGCCTCATTCAGAACGTCCTCCGCTGCATCGATCCTGCTGTAGCCGGAACGCCAGCCAGGGTCGCTCTGCGAGCTTGGTTCTCAAGCTTCGTTGAGCTAAGAAACAAGACACGAGGTCACGGCGCCCCGACGGCGGCGGCTTGTTCAAGTGCCTGCCCGGAACTTGAGGAATCAATTCGTCTTCTCTGCGAAAATAACGTGTTGTTCAAACGGCCTTGGGCATATCTGCACCGGAATCTCTCGGGAAAATATCGAGTCGTTTCCCTTGGGGGAAACGCCTCCGCCTTTGAGGACTTCAAGACGTCCAACGCAATCAATCTTGACCGGTACAATAACGGAATATATATGAGCATAGGCGCTCCTCGTCTGGTTGAGCTTGTTCGTACTAATCTGGACGTGTCAGATTTCTACTTTCCTAATGGCGCTTTTAATGGGAAGCGTTTCGAACTACATTCTTTAATAACAGATAGTCGATTGGAAGGGGACGCATCGCCCTATTTGGCCAGCGCATCCGAACTCCCACAGAGCGAGACGCACGGTCGGGGCCAACTCGAAATTGTGCTGAACGTTTTCAGTAACATTCCTGCGGTCCCGTCTGGCTATGTTCGTCGCCAACGCCTTGAAGGCGAGATTGTGGATGTTTTGATGAATGATCGGCACCCGATTGTCACACTTGTAGGGCGCGGAGGCATAGGTAAGACTTCTTTGGCACTTAATACACTTCATAACGTAGCTGAAACAGACAGATACACGGCAATCATTTGGCTAAGTGCTCGTGACATCGACTTATCGCTGTCCGGCCCAAAGAGCGTGCAACCACAAGTTCTGACCGAAGAGGACATCGCCAATGAATTCGTCAAGCTTCTGGAATTAACTGCTCTCCCCGGCAAGAATCGCTCCGCAATCGATATCATGGCTGCGAACCTTCGGGAAAGCTCCATCGGAGGGCCGATACTATTTGTGTTTGACAATTTTGAGACTGTGAGAAGCCCGATCGATCTCTTCCAGTGGATAGATGCCAACATCAGGCTGCCCAATAAGGCTATGATAACCAGTCGGTTTCGTGACTTTAAAGCTGACTATCCGATTAACGTTAATGGAATGGAGCGGACAGAGACTGATGAATTGATTTCGAGAACAGCAAAAACACTATCGATTGATGGTATGATAACCGAAAATTATAAGGAGCAGTTGTTCGAGGAATCCGACGGCCATCCGTATGTAATCAAGATAATTCTCGGAGAAGTCGCCGACAAAAAATTAATCGGCAAACCTGCGCGCTTAATATCTCAGAAAGATGATATTCTTGGCGCGATATTCGAGCGAACTTTCGCAAGCTTATCCCCAATAGCGAGTCGCATTTTCTTGACGCTCAGCGGATGGCGCTCCCTCGTTCCCCAACTAGCTCTAGAGGCAGTAGTGCTCCGTGAACAAAGTGAGCGGGTTAATCCAGCCAGCGGAGTGGAGGAACTGCTGAGAATGTCGCTGGTACAAAGGAATACTGCAGCGGATGGGACGGATTTTCTTGATGTGCCGCTAACAGCAGCAATATTTGGATTCAGGAAGCTTGGCGTTAGCCCAATCAGAATCGTTATAGAGAACGATATTCGCCTCCTACGGGACCTGGGACCGACGAGTTCAAGTTCGTTAAGAGATGGGATTCGTCCGCGCATCGAAAGCCTGTTCCGTAAAATTGCATCGCGCATATCAGAACGAAATACCGAGCTATCTTCAATGCGCCCCGTACTCGAATTTGTGGCTCAGAGCTACCCTCCGGCTTGGTTACTTCTTGCTGACCTACAGGAAGAGTTACCCGGAGAGAAGGACGTTGACGCAGCGGCAGAGTATGTTCGACGTTATCTGGAGAGAGAGCCAGAGGGATCGGAAAGCCGGGAGGCTTGGGAGCGTCTGGCCGAACTTTACAGGTTGATGGGGAATGTGGTCGGAGCATGCGGGGCTTTCGTTCGCGCATTCAGCGCCCCGAATGCTCCCATGTCGGAGATTAGCAACATGGCCAACTGGTTAAATAATCATAGGGACGCGATTGCATCCATGGACGCTGCCGACTTAGCATCGGTTTTTGGTGCGCTCGCCGGCCTTATGGACAGACGGATCGCGCAACTCTCTGCCATCGATCTATCACGGTTGGCGTGGCTGCATCTTCACGCCGGTAATGAACAACGCGCGCGCGCTGTCGCCGAACTCGGCCTGGCACATGACGCCGAAAATATTCATTGCCAACGCCTAGTCGATCGCCTTCCGAGGATAGCAGGATCGTAGTCCCGATTCATGATCGCCAAGCCGGCTCTACGGGAACCCACGGGAACCCGGCGCCATCCCCGGCATGACTCCAAGCGCTACGCGACGCTGCACGCGGGCGAGACCATCCGCACCGCCCTCGTGGACTGCCCGTTCGGGCGGCTGCTGGTCGGCGCAACCGCGTCAGGGGTTTGCTTCCTGGGCTTCGCCGAGCCGGACGAAGCGCTGCTCGGCGACCTCCGCCGCCGCTTCCCCCAGGCGCTCATCGTCCCCGGGGACGCCGCTCTCGCCGAATGGATCGATGCAATCCTGGCCTTCCTCCGGGAGCCAAAGCATGCGCTGGACCTGCCGCTGGACCTTCGCGGCACGGCGTTCCAGTTGCGCGTCTGGCAAGCGCTCCTCCGCATCCCGCTGGGCGAAACGCGCTCCTACGCCGAGCTGGCCCGCATGATCGAGGCACCCAAGGCAGTCCGGGCGGTGGCACGGTCCTGCGCCGCCAACCCGGTGTCGCTCGCCGTGCCATGCCACCGCGTGGTGGGAAGCAGCGGCGAGCTAACCGGCTACCGCTGGGGCGTGCCACGGAAGCAGGCGCTGCTGGACAGGGAGCGCGCGGCGAAAGAGCGCTGATGCCGCCACGTCCAGCCGGCTGGACGTGGCGGCATCGCCAGGCACGGCCAGGGGGAAAGCCGCGCCCGCCCATCCGAACGCGACCAGGGGGGCGCAGTTTGCGGTGTCACGCGGCTGTGGCGCGCAACAGCCCGAGCGCGTCACCCCGGCTCAAGCAGGCAGGCATCGCCGTAGGAGTAGAACCGGTAGCCCGTGGCAACCGCGTGAGCATACGCCGCGCGCACACGCAGAGTCCCTGCGAACGCACAGACCAGCATGAACAGCGTCGAACGCGGCAGGTGGAAGTTGGTCATCAGCACATCCACCGCCCGGAACCGGCGGCCGGGCAGCACGAACAGCTCGGTATTGCCTGCGAACGGGTGGATCGTGCCGGCATCATCGGCGGCGCTCTCCAGCAGGCGGGCGCTGGTCGTGCCGACGGCGACGACCCGCCCGCCGGCCTGTCGCGCCGCGTTGATCGCAGCGGCGGCGACGGGGGTGATCTCGCCGCGCTCCGCGTGGATGCGATGCTGCGAGACGTCGTCCTCGCGCACCGGCAGGAAGGTGCCGGCGCCGACATGCAGCGTGACGGTCACCCGCCGCACGCCTTGCGCGTCCAGCGCGGCCAGCAGCGCGGGGGTGAAATGCAGCCCGGCGGTGGGGGCGGCCACCGCGCCCTCATGGGCGGCGAAAATCGTCTGGTAGTCGGCCGAGTCCGCTTCCGTGGGGCCGGCCGGCCGCCGGATGTAGGGCGGCAGCGCGAGCGCGCCCGCGCGATGCGGCGCGTCGGCCTGGTTGAAGCGCAGCGTCACCCCGCCGTCGGGGTCGCGAGACAGCACCTCGGCCGTCAGGTCGCCGGCGCCCTCGACCTTCAGCACATCCCCCGCCCTCAACCGGCGGGCATTGCGCGCAAGCGCATGCCAGGCGCCATCGGGACGAGGCTGGTCAAGCGTGATGCCGATCCGTGCCGCCCCCCGCCGCGCGGTAAGCTGCGCCGGAATCACGCGCGTATCGTTCGCCACCAGCACGTCGCCGGCCCGCAGCAGCGCAGGCAGGTCGCGCACGATCCGGTCGGCTAGCCCGTCATGCAAGACGTGCAGCAAGCGGGCCGCGTCGCGCGGCCGGGCCGGATGCTGCGCGATGCGGTCGGACGGCAGTTCAAAATCGAAGTCGGCCGCGCGCAGCGTCATCCCGGCCGCCCCTGCAAGCGGCCCTGGCAGGCAGACCCGTCAGGCCGCATCGGCAGCCAGACCCGGGAGGCGGAAAGGCGGATGTGTCGCCCTGGAGCGGAGACTACCGCCGCGCGTACGACGAAATCTCGATCAGGTTGCCGTCCGGGTCGCGGCAGTACACCGAGCATAGCGGCCCGAGCGCACCCTCCTTTTCCACCGGACCGGCCAGGATCGCCACGCCGCAATCGTGCAGGTGGCCGACCACTTCCTCCGGTCCGACCGCGGTGACGAAGCAGAGATCGGCCGACCCGGGCTGGTCGTTGACGCCGGTCGGCCAGGAGCCGGGATCGGCCTCGGCCGGGCGCACGTTGATCTTCTGGCCGCCGAATTTCAGCGCGGTCCGGTTGTCCTGCCCGAACGCCTCGCGCTCCATGCCCAGCACGCGCTGGTACCAGGCGGCGGTGATTTCCACGTCCTGGACGTTCAACACGACGTGATCGATCCGGTCGACGGTGAAGCGCATCACTCGATCCCATCGTAGAAGTCGTTGCCTCGGTTATCCATTACGATGAATGCGGGGAAATTCTCAACCTCGATGCGCCAGACCGCTTCCATTCCCAGCTCCGGATACTCCAGCACCTCGACCTTGCGGATACAATCCTGCGCCAGCCGCGCCGCGGGGCCGCCGACGCTGCCGAGGTAGAAGCCGCCATATTGCTGGCACGCATCGCGCACGGCCCGGGACCGGTTGCCCTTGGCGACCATGACCAGCGACCCGCCCGCCGCCTGGAACGCGGCGACGTAGCTGTCCATGCGGCCCGCCGTGGTGGGACCAAAGCTGCCGGTGGCGTAGCCCAAGGGAGTCTTGGCAGGGCCAGCATAGTAGACCGGATGGTTCTTCAGGTAGTCGGGCAGTCCTTCGCCGCGGTCCAGCCGCTCCTTCAGCCTGGCGTGGGCGATGTCGCGCGCCACCACCATGGTCCCGGACAGCGCCAGCCGCGTCTTCACCGGATAGGCCGCGAGCTGCCGCAGAATCTCCGGCATGGGCCGGTTCAGATCGACCGCCACCGCCTCGCCGCCGAGTGTCTCGTCGGTGGTTTCCGGCAGGTATTTCGCCGGGTCGGTTTCGAGCTGTTCCAGGAACACACCCTCCGGCGTGACCTTGGCCAGGATCTGCCGGTCGGCGCTGCACGACACGCCGATGCCGACGGGCAGGCTGGCGCCGTGGCGCGGCAGCCGGATCACCCGCACATCGTGGCAGAAATACTTGCCGCCGAACTGCGCGCCGATTCCCAGGGCGCGGGAGATCTCCAGCACGCGCTGTTCCATCTCAGGATCGCGGATCGCGTGCCCGGCCCGGCTGCCGGTGGCGGGCAGCGTATCCAGCCATCGCGCCGAGGCGAGTTTCACCGTCTTTAGCGTCAGCTCGGCGCTGGTGCCGCCGATCGCGATCGCCAGATGGTAGGGCGGGCAGGCCGAGGTCCCCAGCGTCTTAAGCTTGGCCTCGATGAACGCCGCCAGCCGGTCGGGGGACAGCAGCGCCCGCGTCTCCTGGAACAGGAAGGTCTTGTTCGCCGACCCGCCGCCCTTGGCGATGAACATCAGATGCAGTTCGTCGGCATGGTGCTCGCCCGGTGCGGCCATGATGTCGAACTGCACCGGCAGGTTGTTGCCGGTGTTGACTTCCTCGAACATCGAGAGGGGCGCCATCTGCGAGTAGCGCAGATTGGTCTCCGTGTAGGTGCGGTGAACGCCCCAGGCGATCGCTTCCTCCTCGTCGCCGTCCACCCAGACGCGCTGCCCCTTTTTGCCGAACACGATGGCAGTGCCGGTGTCCTGGCACATCGGCAGCACGCCGGCGGCGGCAATGCTGGCGTTCTTCAGCAGGTCCAGGGCGACGAACCGGTCGTTGGCGCTGGCCTCGGGGTCATCGAGGATGGCGCGCAACTGCGCCAGATGCCCGGGGCGCAGCAGGTGGGAGACGTCGCGAAACGCCTGGAAGGCCAGCTCGGACAGGGCGGCCGGCGCGATGCACAGTACCGTGCGGCCGTCGCAGGAGGCGGTGCGTACGCCCTCGATGGCGAGCTTGCGGTATGGCGTGCGGTCGGCGCCCAGCGGGAACATGGGCGCGAAGAGAAAGCTGGAGGGCCGCGCGATCGGGGCGTTCATCGTCGGATCCTTGCGGGTCTTTGTCCCCCGGGCGGGTCTTGCCCTCGGGACGGGTCTTGATCCTCGGGGCGGGTTCTCAGGGCGCCCCTCAATCCTTGGGCGGCGTCCTGCGGCGGAAAGCATCCAGGCTGACCACCTGCGGCGGCTCGCCGGGAGCGGGCGGCGGCCCGTCCGGCGCGGGCTCCGCGTTTGGCTCCGGCTCCGGTGCCCCGACGCCCTGCGGCCGGAAGCGCAGGCCGTAGCGCACTTGCGGGTCGGCGAATCCGGTGACCGACTGCAGCGGGATGACCAGCGTGGTGGGCACGCCGCCGAAGGACAGCCCGACGCTGACCACCTCGGCTTCCCTGTCCACCTTGAGGTCCCAGAACTGGTGCTGCAGGACGATGGTCATCTCCTGCGGGTACTGCGCCCGCAGCCGCGCCGGAATGACGACCCCCGGGTGGTCGGTGCGAAACGTCAGATAGAAGTGGTGCTCCCCCGGCAGGCCATTGGCGGCAACGTAGGTCAGTGCCTGCAGAACGACGTGGCGCGTGGCGGCCTCGATCCAGTCGTCGTAGGGGAGCAGGCTCTCGGGGCGCTGCTCCTGGTCGTCTTCCATCCGCTCTCCTCGGTCTTCCCGGCTCCCATAGCGCGAGGCCGCGCGCGGGGCAAAGGACATCCATGCGGGGCAAAGGACATCCATCAAGATTGGAACCCAGGCGGCTCCCGGCCAGGCGTTCGCCGGGTGCATCGGCCGTTAAGACAAGCATGACGGCCGGAACATCCTGCATGCCGGTTCAGGCGGCCGTTTCAGCTCGTCCACCGTCGCCGACTGGCGGGCGGCATCGAACCGTCGATGGTGGCATAAAGCCACAACGGCCGGCCACCTGGCGCCGATTGTCGCCTCGGGAGGTTGCAGGCGGCGGCCAGCCTGCGCGGCGTCGGCGAGCCGGCTTGGCGGGCGTGATGCAAACCCTGGGATAAAGCGATGCGCGGATATCTCGACTCGGCCATCTTCTTTCGCCACGCGGACGGCCAAGGTGGATTTCTGGCGGTCAGCGGTTGGGCCAGCCTGACCGGGGGAGCGACCCGACCGCCGCTTGTTGCCGAGATCCGGGCCGGCCGCGACCTCGTGCGGTTTCCCTGCGACCTGCCACGGCCCGACGTGGCCGCAGCGGACCCGCGATGTTCGGAGTGGTCCGGGTTTGATGCCGTCATTCCGGTCGCGGACGCTGCCGTTCCTCCCATGCTAAGCATCGACATCCTGGCGGAAGGCCGCGCCTGCGGCAGTCTGTCCGGGCCGATCATCTGCCCGGAACAGGAGGTCGCGGCGATCGCGCCACGACTGACCCGCCTGCGTCGCATCAAGCTGGAGAACCTGGTGCTGAACGAGCGGGAGCGACTGTCGAGGGTGAGGCGAAACGCGGTCCCTGCCGGTAACCGGCCAGATCGACCCGTCGTTCGGCTGCAACCTCCGCTGTCCGCTCTGCCTGTCGGAGATGGCGCGGCGAGACGGATACCGGCTGCCGACTCTCAGGCTCGATCAACTGGACCGCATCCTGGCGCAGTACGGCGACTGCCTGGTGCGAATCTGGCTGTCGCTTTGGGGAGAGCCGCTGCTCAACAAGGACCTCCCGGCCATGATCGCACGCTGCAAGCAGCGCGACATCTGGGTGCTGCTCAGTTCCAACATGAGCGTCCCGCTGAAGCCGCACGCGATCGACTGTCTGGTTCGCAGCGGCCTCGATTCGATCATTCTGTCGATCGACGGCGCGACGCAAGCGACCTATTCCCGCTACCGGCGGGGCGGGTCGCTCGATCTCGCTTTGGACAACGTGCGCCAGTTGGTCGCCGCAAAACGGGCATTCGGCTCGCCAACGCCGCATATCTACTGGCGCTACCTCATTTTCGACTGGAACCGTCACGAGATCTGGCAGGCACGGCAGTTCGCCGACAGCCTCGGCGTCGATGAGTTCGGAACCGAACCCGGGGTGCTGACGCCCGAGACCCGTCACGACTTCACGCCGCGCGCCCCGGATCAGGAGGCGGCGCAGATCAGCGACAGGCAGCTCGGGAACTGGCGGCGCCACGCGGCAGAGCGCCGGCGGCGCTATCAGTGGTTCGGGTGCGACTACCACTATGCCAGCATCAGCATCAATTCGGACGGGCTCGTGCATCCGTGCTGCTACGTGGTCTCGCCGGCGCACGCGATCGGTTCCGCGACGGACCCGGTGGATGAACTGCGCAACGGTCCGGTTATGCGTGACAAACGTGCCCTGTTCGCGGCAATAGGCACGGCCGAGGTGGCGACTACCCGGGGCCACGAGCCCTGCGCCTCATGCTCGACGATGGACGTGACCTGCGGCCACATCGTCACGCAGACCAACTTCCGACAGCTCTACGGCTATCTGGTGCACGACAAGCCAATGTGCTGGTAAGACGACGAATGGCGGCGCCGATCGACGCGACACCAAGCAGGACGCAATTCAGCCGGTCAGCAGCGACCGGTTACGCGCGCAGCAGCCGTCAAGGCGACTTAAACGTCAGGACGCGGCCAACCGGAGAGCCGCGCACTTTCGAAAGCGCCGTTTCGAAGCCAGCCGGAACGACCGAAGGCTCCGCGCGACCGGCAGGATGCAGCGGGGAGAGGAAACGGACCGCCTTCGCGGCACGGCACCTCTCCCCAGTCTGCTGCGTCCTCAGTTCACCGACTACAGCCCCACCGACGGGGTGCGCCTTCCGGTAACGTAGTTCTTCACCTTGTCGAAGAAACTAGTGCCTTCCACCGAACGGATGGTGGCGTATTCATTCTTGGCGCGTTGAAAGAATGACGTGCCGTTCGCGCCGCCGATGCGATAGCCGGCGAAAAACGCGATGGCCAGCAGCAGAATATCAAGCAAGAACGACATGGTGGGTTTACTCCGTATGGAGGTTATGTGTTTTTCCCCAGCAGGACCCTCGAGCACAAAACTGGCCCTGCCAGCGTCCCTCGGATGCCCGGAAACATTGTATGCCGCGACGCGATGGCGACCTGCTGGGCTCTCTGCATCCTTTCTTTCGGGGCGCGCATCTTACAGCGGGACAACGCTCACCGATTCGATAGCCTTAACCCCGACTCGCCGACCAAAGATTTTAATCGGCTTGATAGCGCATCTACTGCTCATGGCGAGGCGAGTCAGCATGTTTTTTTGGAGGCCTCCACCGCCTACCCTATCCGAACCAGTACGGCCGGACCCGGTTCGGGCGGAACAACCCATGCTCGCCGAGCGGCCGGACCGAAACCTGGCCTGCTGATTGCTGCCAGCCAACCATGGTGAGCGCACCAACTTGGCGGCCCAATCGCGGAGCGCCTGGACCTCACGCACGCAGACGGCCGCCGTTTGACTCCCTCGCAATCGGGCGGCCGGCGCGGCCGCCTGCATTTGTCGTGCCCTGATGACGGCCTGGTCACACGCCGAACCGCTTCGGCAAGTAATGAAGCGCAGGCAGGACGCCCGGAGTGCTACAGGTGTTCTGTTGACCCTTCCTATCGCGGCTGTCCAAGATGCCAGCCCAGTCCATTGACCGGAGGACTGCCATGCCCGCCCCCTCGTCCGCTGCGCTCGACGCCGTGCTGCGCCATGTCGATGCCGGTCTCGACCAGTCGCGCGAAGCCTTGTTCTCCCTGCTGCGGATTCCGTCGATCAGCGCACAGCCGGCGCACAAACCGGACTGCCTGCGGGCGGCCGCGTGGTGGCGTGACACGTTGGCCGGTCTCGGGTTCGACGCCAGCGTCCGCGAGACACCGGGCCACCCCGTGGTTGTCGGCCATCACGCCGGGCCGCCCGGCTATCGGGGACCGCACGTATTGTTCTACGGACATTACGACGTGCAGCCGGTCGATCCGCTGGATCAGTGGACCAGCCCACCGTTCGAGCCACAGCTCGTCGACGGCCCGCATGGCAAGCGATTCGTCGCCCGCGGCGCAGCCGACGACAAGGGCCAGACGATGACGTTCGCCGAGGCACTGCGTGCGTGGAAGGAAGCCGGCGGCGGCATCCCTGCACGCATTACGGTCCTGATCGAGGGCGAGGAGGAAGTCGGCAGCCCCAACCTGGAGCCGTTCATCGTCGCCAACAAGACGTCGCTGGCTTGCGACGTCGCGCTCATCAGCGACACGGGCATGTGGAACATCGATACGCCGGCGCTGACCACGCGGCTTCGCGGCATGACGTACGCGGAGGTCACCGTGAAGGGCGCGACGCGTGACCTGCACTCCGGCATCTACGGCGGCTCTGCGCTCAATGCGGTCAACGTGCTGACCGCAATTCTGGGACAGATCACCGACGCCAACGGACAAGTCCAGTTGCCGGGTTTCTATGACCGGGTGACGTCCCTGACCAACGCCCAGCGTGCGCAATGGGAAGCGCTCGCCTTCGATGAAACGGCCTTCCTCGCCGGAATTGGCCTGACCGCCCCGGCCGGCGAGACGGGGCTGTCCGGGCTGGAGCGGCTATGGGGCCGTCCGACCGCCGAGATCAACGGCATCTGGGGCGGCTATGCCGGGCCAGGGGCCAAGACGGTGATTGCTGCCGAGGCAGGCGCGAAAGTGTCGTTCCGGCTGGTGCCGGACCAGGATCCGAATACGGTATTCAACGCGTTCAGGCGCTTCGTGACCGAGCGCCTGCCGCCCGGCGCCACCGCCGGGTTCGCTTTGCTCAGCGCGGCGCCGGCGGTGGAAGTGAGTACAGACTCCCCGTGGGTGCGAGCAGCGCTGGCGGCCATGGGCGATGAGTTCGGCAAGCCGGCGGCGTTGATCGGTTGCGGCGGCTCGATCCCGGTGGTGACGTCGTTTCGCTCCGTCCTGGGCATCGACACCTTGCTGATGGGCTTCGGCCTGGAGGATGACCGGATGCACAGTCCGAACGAGAAGTTCGAGCAGCGCTGCTTCCATCGCGGCATTCGGTCGCACGCCCGCCTGCTGGCGCGGTTTGCCCAGGAAACGGCTGCCAGCGGATGAGCTGCGGCGCGATAGGGAAGCGGCGGATGAACGCCAGCTTGATGAACCCTGGCGGATGAACCCTGCGCAGTCCGGCGACAGGCTCCGCCTCGCCGGACTGCGCAGCAGCCTCGCCGGCCCCTTTGATCTGTCGGTGGAGGCGGGCGAGTGCATCGCGATCAGCGGCGCTTCGGGCTCCGGCAAGAGCCTGTTCCTGCGCATGATCGCCGACCTCGATCCGGCCCAGGGCCAGGCCTGGCTGGATGGCCGCCCCCGCGCCGGGTTCCCCGCCCCGGAATGGCGCCGCCAGGTCGTCTACAACGCGGCCGAGCCGGGCTGGTGGAGCGACCAGGTCGCCGACCATTTTTCCGCAGTTGCCGCCGCCTTCGCCCGCGGCGCCGCGCCGCGCATCGGCCTGGCGCCGGAGCTCCTGGACGCGCAGGTGGCGCGGCTGTCCACCGGCGAGCGGCAAAGGCTCGGTCTGCTGCGCGCGCTGGCGCTCGATTCGCCGGTCCTGCTGCTTGATGAGCCGACCGGCGCGCTGGACGAGGACAGCACCGCACGCGTGGAGGCGGTGCTGCGGGAGCGGCTCGAAGCCGGCGTCGCCATCGTGATGGTGACGCACAGCCCGGCCCAGGCCGAGCGGCTCGGCCGCCGCCGGTTCCGCATGCAGGATGGCGGCCTCGTCGCGGCATGACGCCGATCCTGCTCACCTGGCCGGACATCGCGATCGCCGCCTCCCTGATCGTGCTGGACGGCGTGCTGTCGCTCGCGCTGCGGCTGACGCTGCACCGCCAGCTCGTCTGGGCGGCAACGCGCATGGTGGTGCAGCTTGTGCTGATCGGCTTCGTGCTGCGCGCCGTGTTTGCGCTCGGCTCGCCGCTGGCGACGCTCGGCGTGGTGCTGGTGATGACGGCGATCGCCGGGCGCGAAGTGGCGGCGCGGCCACAGCACCGGCTCGGCCGCCTCGGCAATTACGCTGTCGGCGCGGGCGCCGTGTCGCTTGCCACATTCCTGACCCTGATGCTGGCGCTGACCACGGCGATCCGGCCGTCGCCCTGGTACGACCCGCGCTACGCCATCCCGCTGGCCGGCATCGTGCTGGGCAACGTGATGAACGGCGCCAGCCTGGCGCTGGATTCCCTGCTCGGCGGCGTGGTGCGGGAGCGTGCGGCAATCGAGGCGCAGCTTGCTCTCGGCGCCACCTTCCTGCAGGCGATGCGCGGACCGATCCGCGAGTCGGTGCGCCGTGCCCTGCTGCCGCTGATCAACCAGATGTCGGCTGCCGGGATCATTACGCTGCCCGGCATCATGACCGGACAGATCCTGGCCGGGATGGACCCGATGGAGGCGGCGAAATACCAGATTCTGCTGATGTTCCTGCTGGCGGGCGGCAGTGGTCTCGGCAGCGTTATTGTGGTCTATCTTGCCGCTAGGCGACTCACGGATGACCGCCAACGGTTGCGGCTGGACCGCCTGACCGCCCGAGGCAAGGGGCCGGTCCGATGATCGCCGCAATATCGGCCGGACGCGACCGTGGCGACGTACACACCGGCACGGTCCGGCGCTCTCGCGCGGGAATGAAACGGTTATGCGCAGGGGCCGAATTCAGTTTCCCGAAATGCGCTGCCGGGCCGGCCAACCGCTGTTGCCGATCAGATATTCCCAAATCGGCGGACGTTCTTTGCAAACCCCGCTCAATAAGCAAGCGATGCTGTTGTAGCAGGGCTGCCCAGGCCCATGGTAATCGACCAATGGTCCGATCGGGCTGAAGTGAAGGCCGGTCATGCCGAACAGCCTGAGCAATGTCGGCTCCATGATCGCGCACCAGTGGGTTAGCCCGAAATCGCAGCTCACCCGGATCAGCCCCTGGACCAGGCCAAGCCGCATCAGCGTTGCCGTGTTGAAGCTCCGGTCCTGACTGAGGGCGAAGCACGACACGTCGGCCGTGCTGTTTATCGGCATGTCGACAGGCAGCGGCGCACGGCAGACCTGTTGCAGCGGGAAACTGTCCCCGGGACTCTCCGGCAGCGGGAGCACCAATCGAGCCGTGCCGGTCACCGTGCCACTATGCCGGCTTAACAGAACGATATGTTCCGCATGGTCGTCGAACTCGTCGCATTCGAAACCGTTATGTCCTGCCGGAAATCGGTGGTCCAGGCGATGCGCTTCGTATCTCAGGCGATGGCATTCCTCAAGTCGTGCTGGTGTTCGTGCCACTTCAACCGTGAATTGGTCTGCGACGTCGTGAATTGCTTGAGAGACAGCGGACGGGGTCACGGCGAGCTCCGGGGACCGATTTTACTGGTCGGTTGCAATGGTTGAATCGATGATGGGCAGGTCGCTGACGCGGCTCGTTATCGAACGGTACGAATTGATTGGTTGCATGCAATATCCTTCCGAGATTGCAACGCCTCAGCCACGCCGCCGCGAAACATCCCCGCCGCGAAACATCCCCGCCGCGAAACATCCCCGCCGCGAAACATCATGGAGGCCGGTATGATTGCCGTCACCGCTCGCTGGTGTTGACGGCATTTCGCGTCTCGTAACGGAATATGGGCTCACGGATTCTTGAAGTCAAGAACTGCCGGGTTAACGATCCGCTGACGCCGGGGTCCGATTGCAGCAGCGGCATCGCCCTGTCTCGCCATGCAAGACGATCCGGCAGGTCTCCTCAAGCACTGACCAGACGGAACGCCAGGCTGGCAAACGGAAGCGGCGGTGAGCCGCGGATGCCGAAAGCGCCACGGCGGCTTCCGCGTGGCGGTGCGTGAACCGCGATTCGTAACCAGTGCCCACGGTTCCGGAATATAGTTGACGAAACGGCCCTGTTCTCGTACTCACTCGTTCGTGCTTTCCGGAAGTGCGATGTTTCAGAGAAGCATAAGATTACAGTCAAAAATTCGTTAAGCCTCATTGGCATTAGCTTACTCGTATCGTATTCAGCGTCGTTATATTTCCGCTAAAAGTGAAAATGGTAATAACCAAACATAAGGTATACGTCAATGTCTACTGATCCGCAGGCTCGTATACTGATCGTAGAAGATGACGACTCACAGGCCCAAATCCTTGAATCTACGCTGACCGGAGCCGGCTTTGCGATAGACACCATTGGCAGCGGCCTTGCGGCGGTCTGGAAGGTGCGCGAGGGAGATTATGACGCGGTCCTCGTTGACTACAGGCTTCCCGATATCGATGGCCTGGCAACGGCGAGACTGCTCGGCGACCTCATGGGGCAGGCCGCCAGGCCGGTTCTGATTGCGCTCACGGCAACACCTGATGAACTGATCGACAGGGAGAGCGGCGCACACAGTGCCTTCGACGTCGTCATCGGCAAATCGGGGGATATTGCCTCCCTGCTCGCCATCATCGCCCGCCGCCTCGCAGCGGCGCCTGACAAAGCGACAAGGCAGGCGGCGCGATCATCACTGCTGTTGCAGAATTGGATGGATTACGAAATGGCCCCATCCCGCCCGGGGGCGAAGGGCGACGATCCGGGTCCGGTCCGAATGTTGATCGTGGAAGACGAGGACGATCAGCGGAACCTGCTGACGGCCTTGTTCGAAGCACAAGGCTATGTGGTCGAGGCAACCGGCGACGGGCTCGAGGCGGTCCGCCGAATCCGACAGGACTGCTATGATGTCGCGATTGTCGACTACAATCTGCCCGGACTCGACGGCCTCGCCGCAGGGAATTTAGTACGTAATCTGATTCGGAACGCCGTACGACCCGTCATGATCGCACTTACGGCGACACCGGATCTGCTGCGCGACAAGGAAAATGCAGCACTGAGCGTATTTGACGAGATCATCGCGAAATCATCCAATCTCGCCGCATTGGTGGCCACGGTCGATCGTCATCTGAAATCGGCCCCCAATGCGGCAACGAGACAAGCTGCCGTATGCACCCTGCCAATCGTAAAGGCGGCGTGAACGATGCCGCTCATGGAGAATGAAACCGGGCGATCGCGAGACGGCGATTGGAGCGACCTGTGCCAATTCGATAATGATGACAGCGTCGTCACCGTGAGCGTGACCGAGTTAGCCTCGCTGCGTCACGCCGAGGCGTCGCTGCGCGACAGCGAGGCTCGGCTGCGGCTGTTGCAACAGGTTGGCGAAATCGGCTCTTCCGACCGTGCGCTCTCTCAGGAAATGGCGCAGATTTCCGACGAATTCGCCCGCACATACGATCTGCCGGCCGGTCAGCGCCGTATCTCCCACGCGGCGTGGCTGGGCCTGCTGCATCCGGACGACTGCGAGCGGGTCGCCTCCGAGACTCGAATCCTCACCGAGCGGGAAAGCCGGGTTTCGACACAGTTCCGCATCCGGCGCCGCGACGGGTCGGTACGCTGGATTGCCATGCGGGGCGAAGCGTTCCCCGGGCATGGTGGCGCCCTGCGGTTGATCAGCGCACACCACGATATTACAGACGTGGTCGCCGCCCGAGAGGCGCTCGCCGCGCGGCACGACGAGCTGGAGCGGCTGGTTGCCGAACGCACCGCGGCGCTTGCCGCGGCGGAAGCGCAGTTCCGGGCCGCCTTCGATTCGCAGTTCCAGTTTGTCAGCTTGCTCGCGCCGGACGGCACCATGTTGCTGGCGAACCGCACGGCGCTGGAGGCCGGCGGACTATCCAGCGCCGACGTTATTGGCCGTCCGTTCTGGCTCACCGGCTGGTGGCCGCAGGCCGAGCGAGAGCGCCTGCGCCGGGAGATCGGCGAGGCCGCCGGAGGTTCCCTGGTCAGGCGAGAGGTCGCGGTGACGGGGGCTGGCGGCCGGCGTATCTGGATCGATTTCTCGCTCAAGCCGGTGGAGGCGCCGGCCACCGGGCGGGTGGAATGGATCATCGCCGAAGGCCGTGACCTGACCGAGCACCGCCTGGCGGAGGAGTTGGAGCAGGCACGCGATGAAGCGGAGCGGGCGACCCGGGCCAAGTCGCGCTTCGTGTCGGGCCTGAGCCACGAGTTGCGGACGCCGCTGAATGGCATCCTGGGCCACGCGCAGTTGCTGCATATCGAGGGCGGACTGACCGACGCACAGTCGGCACGGGTGGACGCCATGCTGGATGCAGGCACGCACCTGCTGCAAGTGATCAGCCGAGTGCTTGACCTGTCAAAGATCGAGGCCGGGCGCGTCGAGCTTCAGCCGGCCGAGGTCGACCTGCACGGCTTCGCAAGCGCGTGCCTCGATCTGGTTCGCCCCGCGGCCAAGCGGCTTGCGCTGCATCTGGCCGTAGAGCCGGACACGCCTCGCCGCATCACCGCCGATCCGACGCTGCTGCGGCAGGTGCTGCTGAACCTGCTGAGCAACGCGGTCAAATTCACCATGCAGGGCTCGGTGGAGCTGCGCCTGCGGACTGTCGCCGGCGGCGCGGCGCTGCGTTACCAGGTGTCGGACACAGGCCCGGGCATACCGGCCGAGCTGCGCCACCGCTTGTTTCGTGCTTTCGACCGGCTCGACTCCGACGCGACCGGGCAGGTTGAAGGCGCAGGGCTTGGCCTCGCGCTCTCGGCCCGGCTTGCGATGCAAATGGGCGGGCATATCGGCCACGGGGACAACGCCGGCGGCGGAAGCATCTTCTGGTTGGAGCTGCCGCTGGCAACCGCCACTGCTGCACCGCCGACGTCATCAGCCAAAGCCCCTTTCCGCGACGGGCCGGAGCCCCAGCCAGCGACGGCACCGCCGTCCGCGATGCGCGTGCTGGTCGTCGACGACGTCGCCATGAACCGCGAGATCACCGCCTCGTTTATCCGCGCAGCCGGCCACGAAGCAGCCTGCGCCGAAGGCGGGGCGCAAGCAGTCGCGGTCGTCGCAGCGACAGACTTCGACATTGTTCTGATGGACCTGCGTATGCCCGTGATGGACGGACTGGCGGCGACACGCTGCATCCGGGCGCTTGCAGGCGCGCGTGGGCAGGTTCCCATTCTGGCGCTCACCGCACAGGCCTTCAGCGAGCAGATTGAAGAATGCCGCAAGGCAGGCATGGACGGCCATTTGGCAAAGCCGTTCACCCAGGCATCCCTGCTCGCTGCGCTGGAACGCGCCGTCGCGGCAGGATTGCTGCGCAGCCAGGACCGCCTGGCACGGCCAGAGTCGTCGCAGGCGGCGCCTGCCTCCCCGCCTGCCTCCCTGGGGCTGGGTTCGGAGCTTCCAGTGCTCGACGAGGCCGCGCTCCAGCGGACCGCTGCGTTTCTCAAGCCTCAAGCGATCGAGGCCCACCTTCTGACCATCGCCCGGAAAGCCGAGGCGCTGCTGTCCTGCTTGCGTGCGCCAAACGCTTTGGCGGCAGCAGGTGACGCGCTTGTCGAGGCGGCGCACTCGCTCGTGGGCAGTTCCGGCATGTTGGGCTTCGATCGGCTCGCCTTCGTCGCCCGCGCGTTCGAGCGCGCCGTTCGGACCGGAGCGGCCGACGTGGCCGCAGTCATCGAAGACCTCAGTGCCGCACTTGAGGCAACGATCCAGGAAATAAGCAACCGCGGGCCCGCCGCCCCGAACGCCTGAGCAGCGCACCGCATGCCTCTTTGTTTGTCGTGCTTTATGCAGCGGCTCATGGTAGTGGCCGCTCGGCCTTCGTTCGGCGCTGGGCGGCCGGGATCATGATCGAAGCGCGGTAGGGCGGAGCATGAAGTTCGTGTTTATGATGTCGATCCCGGTGTTGATCATCTCGATTGTATTGCTCATCACCGTTCTGGTGTCCTGGACAACCGGGTACGGGCTCTGCGGGACCTGGATGGAGCCCATCTGGCCCTACTGCCGGTAGCAGCCGCCGCCCGTCAGGTCAGGACTGCAGCTCCGCCAATTCACGAAACGCATCCAGCACCGGCGCGTTTTGCAGCGCTTCGGTGTTCTTCACCGTCCGGCCGTGAATCACGTCGCGCACCGCGAGCTCGGTGATCTTGCCGTTCAGCGTGCGCGGCAGGTCGGGCACCTGGATGATCTTGGCCGGCACATGCCGCGGCGAGGCGTTGTCGCGGATGCGGCGCTTGATGCTGTCGCGCAACGCGTCGTCGAGCACGACGCCGTCGCGCAAGCGCACGAACAGCACCACGCGAACATCGCCCTGCCAGTCCTGGCCGACGCACAGCGCCTCCAGCACCTCATCCACCTGTTCCACCTGCCGATAAATCTCGGCGGTGCCGATCCGCACCCCGCCGGGGTTCAGCACGGCATCCGAGCGACCGTAGATGATGATGCCGCCCATCGGCGTCAGCTCGGCGAAGTCGCCATGCGCCCATATGCCGGGGAAGCGGGCGAAATACGCGCCGTGGTAGCGGCTGCCGTCGGGATCGTTCCAGAATCCGATCGGCATCGAGGGGAAGGGCCTGGTGCAGACCAGCTCGCCTTTTTCGCCTTGAACCGGGTGGCCGTCGCTGTCCCAGACCTCCACCGCCTGGCCGAGCCCGCGCATCTGGATCTCGCCGCGCCGCACCGGCCCCGCCGGATTCCCGAGCACGAAACACGAAATGATATCCGTGCCGCCCGAGATCGAGCTGAGCTGCAGGTCATGCTTGATCGACGCGTACACGAAGTCGAAACTCTCCGGCAGCAGCGGCGAGCCGGTGGACAGGATCGCGCGCAACGATTTCAGGCCATACCGCTTGCCCGGCTTCAGGCCGGACTTGGCGATGGCGTCCAGGAACTTCGCGCTGGTGCCGAACAACGCCACGTCTTCCTCGTCCGCCACCCGCCACAGCGCCTCCGGCCCCGGATGGAACGGGTTGCCATCGAACAGAACCAGCGTGGCCTCGGACGCGAGCGCGGTGGCGAGCCAGTTCCACATCATCCAGCCGCACGTGGTGAAGTAGAACACCCGCTCGCCGGGCCTGATGTCGCAGTGCAGCCGGTGCTCCTTCAGGAGCTGCAGCAAGGGGCCGCCCTGGCCATGCACGATGGCCTTCGGCTTGCCGGTCGTTCCCGACGAGTACATCACGAACAGCGGGTGATCGAACGGCAACTGGACGAACGCCGGCGGCTCTCCGGCCGCTGCCTCTCCCGATGGCCCGGCCCCCGCCTGGTCCCAGCGGACACCACCAAGCACGAAGCCGGCGTCGCAGCCCGGGTCGAGGAACGGCACCACCATCACGGCGGCGAGCGAGGGCAGCCCGGCCCGGATCAGCCGGACCTTGTCGCGAATATCGAGCGCCTTGCCGGCGTAGCGGTAGCCGTCCGCAGTCACCAGCACCTTCGGCTCAATCTGGCCGAAGCGGTCGAGCACGCCCGCCACGCCGAAATCGGGCGAACACGACGACCAGACGGCGCCCAGGCGGCTGGCGGCCAGCATCGCGATGATCGCCTCCGGGAGGTTCGGCAGGTAGCCGGCGACGCGATCGCCGACGCCCACACCGGCCCGGTGGAACGCGCCGGCGAGCCGTGCCACCTCGGCTTGCAGCGCGGCCCAGGACAGTTCGCGCCGGCTGCCGTCCTCGCCGCGAAAGATGATCGCCGCGCCGTCATCGGAGCGCCGCAGCAGGTTCTCGGCGTAATTGAGCCTGGCATCGACGAACCATCGCGCGCCGGGCATCGCGTCGGGGTTTTCCAGCACCACGTTCGCGGCGTGCTCCGCCGCCACGTTGCACGTCTCCCACACAGCTTCCCAGAAATCGGCCGGGCGATCGACCGACCATTGCCAGAGGCGCTCCACCGCGTGGGGTCCGTCGAAACCGCAGGTCCGGGCGAACTGGATGATCTGCGTGCCGGCGGCCCGCTCTGCCGAGGGCTGCCAAAGGATTTCGCTCATGGCACCGTCTCTGGGAAGATTGGCGAAGGATTGAACAAGGGTCCGCGGTTCGACTCAAGGTGCCCCCGGCCTGGGCACGCGGAATTGCTGCTGGCCGAACTAGCCCTTGCTCTCTAGCCCTTGCTCTTTTGATACCGTGCATTGAGAAGGCCGCCCCTCATGCGGAGGACCGGCCTTTTCGCCTCCCGCCGCGCGTTTCTGAAACGCCCCTTTCCTGCGTGGCCGGCGACCCAGGTGTAACCGTATAGTTGACCTTGGTCAACTTATCGGCTAGTCCTTGGCAACCAGCGGTTTGCCCAGCCACATTTTTGCGTGCGAAAGATAGAAAATACAGTGAGCGGGCGCTATTGGCCTCGGTCGCGGCCGTTTAACCTGACGGCAATGACAAAATACTGGAGCAATGCTTTCGATTCACAATTTTGCAGGTAACAATCGGTCACGTCTCTTGTTCAATCCTTTAACCTATAATGCCGGGTTTGATGGTTCCAGTCCCTCCGTTCGGGAGCCCACCTCAATCCTCCCGCTCTGCGTCGGCCTGATCGGCATCCGCCTGATCCACCCGCCTGGCAGGTCGAGTGGCTGCCGCCGCCTCTATCGTGCCGAAGCCGCACTGCCCGCGATCGACGACCTGATCGCGGTGGAGCGCCCGGCCGAGCCCATGCACTGCCTGCGTCCCGCCACTTTGGAGGCTGCCGCGCGTGCCTTCGTCACGGGCTTCCCCGGCGACACGCTGTACGCCGTGAAGTGCAACCCGGAACAAGCCGTGCTGCGCGCCCTATGGCGCGGCGGCGTGCGTCACTTCGACTGCGCCTCCGCCGGCGAAGTCGCCCTGGTGCGCACCATGTTCCCACAGGCAAACATCCACTTCATGCACCCGGTGAAGTCCCGCCCCGCCATCCGCGAGGCCTGGGACCGTCACGCCGTGCGCGACTTCGTGTTCGACAGCGCCGGCGAACTGGCGAAAATCCTGGACGAGACCCAAACGCCCCGGCCAGAAGGCCGCGGCCTGATCCTGCGTATCGCCCTGCCCAAAGGCGGCGCCGTGATCGATCTGTCGGGCAAGTTCGGCGCCGCACCGGACGAAGCCCCCGCCCTGCTGCGCGCCGCGCGCGCCCACACCGAACGCCTCGGCCTGTCGTTCCATGTCGGGTCGCAGTGCCTCGACCCGCTGGCCTGGCGCCGCGCCATAGCACTCGCCGGCGAGATCCTGTGGCAGGCCGGCACCCCCGTCGAGGTTCTGGACGTGGGCGGCGGCTTCCCCGCCGCCTATCCCGGGGTCACGCCGCCCCCGCTGGGCGCCTTCTTCGCCGAAATCGAGGCTGCGGTCGAAGACATCGGTCTGCCGCCCACGGTCCAACTCTGGGCCGAGCCCGGCCGCGCGCTGGTCGCCGCCGGCGCCTCGGTCGTCGTCCAGGTGCAGGCCCGCCGCGGCAGCGCGCTCTACGTCAACGATGGCGTCTATGGCAGCCTGTCGGACGTTGGCACACTCGCCTTCCGCTTCCCGGTCCGTCTGATCCGCTCCAACGGTTCGCTTGCGTCCGCGCACCAGGACTTCATGTTTTTTGGCCCAACCTGCGACAGCGCCGACGTGATGCAAGGGCCGTTCCGGCTGCCGGAAGATACCAGCGAGGGCGACTGGATCGAGATCAACCAACTTGGTGCGTACGGTGGGTGTCTGCGCACCGCGTTCAACGGGTTTGACTGCGCGCGGATTGTTGAGGTCAGGGATTAGAAAGGAAGGCGAGGGGGCGCTGCCCCCTCGACCCCCGCCAAGGGCGAGCCCTTGGAACCCGCGCCGTCTTCGGCTCTATTCCTGAGCGACCAGGGCGGAGCACGACCGATGGACGACGGGATTTTGGTGGGGTGGGCCGATGGTCCGCAAACGCTGCGGCTTGATCGCGCCAACCGGCACGGGCTGGTGGCCGGCGCCACCGGAACCGGCAAGACCGTCACCCTGCAAGTCCTCGCGCAGGGGTTCGCCGACGCCGGCGTCCCGGTGTTCGCCGCCGACGTGAAAGGCGATCTCTCCGGTATCGCCATGCCAGGCGCCCCGAATGAAAAATTCCTCGAACGCGCCCGCCTTATGCACCTGGATCTGAAACCGGCAGCGCCGCCCGTCATGTTCTGGGACCTGTTCGGCCAGGCCGGGCATCCGATTCGCGCCACGGCTTCGGAAATGGGACCGCTGTTGCTCGCCCGCATCCTCGATCTCAACGACATCCAACAAGGCGTGCTCAACATCGCCTTCCACGTCGCCGACCAGGAAGGGCTGCTGCTGCTCGACCTGAAAGACCTGCAGGCAACCCTGCGCTACGTCACCGAAAACGCGGCCGCGATCGGCAAGGAATATGGCAACGTCGCACCGGCCACGCTGGGCGCCATCCAACGCGCATTGCTCACGCTGCAGACGCAGGGCGCGGAACAGTTCTTCGGCGAGCCCGCCTTGAAACTATCCGACCTGATGCGATGCGACCCCGCGGGGCGAGGCTATGTCAGCGTTCTCGCGGCAGACCGCCTGATCCAAAGCCCCGCCCTCTACGCCACCTTCCTGCTATGGTTGCTCTCGGAACTATTCGAGCAACTGCCGGAAGTCGGCGACACCGCAAAGCCGCGCCTGGTGTTCTTCTTCGACGAAGCGCACCTGCTGTTTCGCGATGCCCCCAAGGCGCTGCTTGCCAAGATCGAGCAGGTCGTCCGCCTGATCCGCTCCAAAGGCGTGGGCATCTACTTCGTGACGCAGAACCCGGCCGACATCCCCGAAGCGGTGCTGGCCCAGCTCGGCAACCGCATCCAGCACGCGTTGCGCGCCTACACGCCCGCCGAACAGAAAGGCCTGAAAGCCGCAGCGTCGTCGTTCCGCGCAAACCCCGCATTCGACACCGCCCAGGCGATCCAGGCGCTCGGCGTCGGCGAGGCGCTGGTCTCGGTGCTGGACGCCAAGGGCGTGCCAACCGTCGTGCAGAAGACGCTGATTCGCCCGCCTGCCTCACGCCTCGGCCCGATTACGCCGCAGGAACGCACCGTGGCGGAGGCGTTGAGCCCGGTAAGCGGCGTCTACGACCAGGCGATCGACCGGGAATCGGCCTTCGAGCTGCTGCGCGGCCGCGCGGCCCAGGCGCAACAAACCGCGTCTCAACGCGCGACACCAGCCACGCTGCCGCAGGACGAGACCAGCTACGACTACGCTCCGGTCCCCCGCCGCCCCGCGCCGCGCGCCGCGAACCGGCAGTCGGTGACGGAGACCTTCGCCAAGCAGCTCATGCGCACCGTCGCCGGCCAGGTTGGGCGGGAAATCATGCGCGGCGTCCTCGGCAGTACGAAGCGGCGTTGAAAGTTTGCGGACCAGCCACCACCGCAACGCCCAGAGTTTGCCGCTAAATGGCGCTCGGCGATACGATCGCCGTGTGCACCGTGCTTTGTGGCGGCCAGGGTGCGGTGGACATGGCTTTGCCCAAGAGGGGGGGTCTGGGGCCTCAGGCCCCAGCGGGGTCCAGGGGCAGAGCCCCTGGCCTTCCTACCGCAACATTGTCGATCAGCCTAACCGCCCCCAACCGCGCCGCCGCAATCAGCCGCGCCCCTGGCCGAGCCGCAACCAAAGGATCGAGCGTCGGCCCATCGACCAGCTCCAAATAGTCGAGACTGAACCCCACTGCGGCCAGCGCCGCACGAGCCTGCCGCAACGGCGCCTCCGCCGCACCGCCGGACGCCAGCACCTGCCCCGTCTGGGCCAGCACCGCGTAAAGCGTGGGCGCCTTCGCCCGCTCCGCCGGCGTCAGGTACCGGTTGCGGGAGGACAGGGCCAGCCCGTCCGGCTCGCGCGCGGTGGCGACTGCGACCACCGAGACCGGGAGCAGCAGGTCCAAGACCATCCGCCGGATGACCTGGACCTGCTGCCAGTCCTTTTCGCCGAAATAGGCGTCGTCGGGCCGCACCTGGCCGAACAGCTTGGCGACCACAGTGGCGACGCCGCGGAAATGGGTAGGCCGGGCCGCACCCTCCCAGCGTTCGGCCGGGCCGGCGGGCACGATCGTGGTCGAGTCGCCGGGCGGGTACATGGTCGCCGCGTCGGGCAGCCAGACAAGATCGCAGCCGGATGCTTCCAGCTTGGCAAGGTCCCCGGCCTCGTCGCGGGGATAGCGGGCGAAATCCTCGCTGGGCGCGAACTGCAGCGGGTTGACGAAGATCGACGCCACGACGCCTGCGCTGCCGCGCGCGGCATGCAGCAAGGCGCAATGGCCCGCGTGCAGCGCGCCCATGGTTGGCACCAGGGAGAGGCGCCCGTGCGCGGACCGCAGCGCGGCGCAGGCGGCGCGCAGGTCATCGAGGGAACGGGCGAGGCGCATGGCGGCAACTTGGTTCAGAAGCGCGGCGCGGGCAACTGGGTCACCGTGATGACAAGCCGCGTGGCGGGCCGATCGGCCGGAGACCAGGGGCGGCGCCGGCCCGGGTCGTGTCGGGGCCGCCTCGATGACGGCCAAAAGCCTGCCCGCGATGGCTCATCCCTCGGTTTCCTGTCGTGTTCCATTAACGTTTTCTTAGCGTGCGGTGCAGCGGCCATAACGCAACGAACCCGCGCGTTTGGAACGAAAGTCGGCCGCAAAAGCGGAAAGATGCCGCATTGCAAAATTTTAAGCCGTCCAGGGTGGGGTTTGATCTCTGTCTTTCAAGCGAGACCTGCGTTAATCCGCCCGGCATGAAGGATGCGGACGTGGATCAGGGCAAGGCGGCGACCAAGGCGGCAGCCAGGGCGTGGATGCGGCGTGAGCAGCGACTCGGCAGCCGTGCCGCGCGGCCGGCGCTGGTGCTGAGCGTCGCCGGGACGGCGCTGGCGATCGGCCAGGCGTTCTGCATCGCCGCGGTGCTGGCCAAGGCGCTGACCGGCCAAAGCCGCGACGCGACCGGCGGCGGCGTGACCGTTTTGCTGGCGGTGTTCATCGGCCTGGCCCTGGTGCGAGCGGTGCTCGGCGTATTTGCCGAGGGCGCAGCGTTCGATGCCGGCGCGGCCGCGCGGCGCCGCCTGCGCAGCGACGCGCTGACGCGGTTGTTGCATGCCGGCCCCGGGCTGCTGCGCAAGCACCACTCGGGCGACCTGGCCGCGATCGTGGTGGACCGGGTCGAGGCGATGGAGGGCCTGCACGCGCGGTGGCTGCCGGCCTCGGTGTTTGCCGTTGCCGGACCCTTGCTGGTTGCGGCGTTCGCGTTCTGGGCGGACTGGCTGGCCGGCCTGGTGTTGCTGCTGTGCGGGCTTGCGGTCCCGGTTGCGATGGCGGCGGCGGGAATTGGCGCGGCCTCCGCCTCGAAGCAGCAATTCGTCGCGCTTGCCCGGCTGCAGGCGCGGTTCCTGGACCGGGTCCGCGGCATCGCGACCATCGTGCTGTATGGCCGTGCAGATGACGAGGCGCGGGCGCTGGGCGTCGCGGCGAACGAACTGCGCAAGCGGACCATGCGGGTGCTGCGGGTCGCGTTCCTGTCGTCCGTGGCGCTCGACCTGGCGGCGGCGCTGGCGCTGGTCGTGCTGGCACTACGCTACGGGATGATGCTGCTGGCGGGACGGCTGGGGCAGCCGCAGCTTGCCCTGTTCGTGCTGCTGCTGGTGCCGGAGTTTTTTGCGCCGTTGCGGACCTTTGCCGCGGCCTATCAGGACCGGCTGCACGCCTCCGGCGCGGCGGCGGCGCTGGTCTCGCTGCCGCCGGAACCGGAGCCGGCGCCCCCGCGGGAGGTCCGCACCGTGGCCGCGCGCGGCGTCACGGTGGCGTTCGACAACGTGTCTCTCACCTGGGACCCGGCGCGCGGCCCGGCCCTCACCGGTCTGTCGTTCCGCGTCGCGGCCGGCGAGACGCTGGTGCTGGCGGGGCCGTCGGGCTCGGGAAAGTCCACGGCGATCGAGATTTTGCTCGGCTTCGTGCGACCCGAGTCGGGGCGGGTGACGTTCAACGGCGCCGACATCGACGACCTGGTGCCGCAGGCGCTGTCGCGGCTGACCGCCTGGATCGGACAGCGTCCGGTGCTGTTCGCCGGCACGATCCGCGAAAACATCCGCTTCGCCCGGCCCGAGGCCACCGACGAGCAGGTGGACGAGGCAGC
>Ga0302157_10000239_pt1 | contig 72288 bp, 54 predicted proteins | sample I_Bog_N3_3_FD_193502 | JGI IMG/M metagenome (GOLD analysis project Ga0302157, IMG submission 193502) | Peat permafrost microbial communities from Stordalen Mire near Abisko, Sweden - I_Bog_N3_3 | ecosystem: Environmental > Terrestrial > Soil > Wetlands > Peat | place: Sweden: Abisko, Stordalen... | reverse complement strand
TTTTATGCCTCGTTGCAGGTTGGTTTAGACACCCAATTTCCTACAATAGGCCAGTGCTTTATGCCACTCCCGCCAACCAATCCAGGTGACCCCCGGTGAATAAGGCGGGCTAGTGGTCCGATTCTGACATTTGCGGCCGTGCTATCCGGATGGCGGGATGCAAATGTCAAAAACAATCCACTAGCGAGCCGCAGGGGTAGCCGAGGCAGACTCGGCCGCAGGTGCCGCCGGGGCGGGATCGGACGCAGCAGGCCCCGTGGCCGAAGCAGCGACAGGGGCAGGGGCAGGGGCAGGGGTAGCGGCCTGTGCAGGCGGAACAACGCCGGCTGCTTCTGCGCCGATGGTCGGTGCGACGTCCGCGCGCACCGTGGCGTTATACGCCGAGACCAGTTGTTCCTTGTCGTTCTTGTCGAGCAATTTCGACTCTTCGGCCGAACCTTCGGGGGCCAGCTTGACCTTCACCGGATTGGGCGAAAGGAAATTGTTCGAACCGTTCGAACTGTCGACGACGATCCCGATCAAGCCGCCCGCCAGCACGTTGCCGACAGTCGCACCGCCCGCCTTGCTGCGTACCAGTACATAAGTGGGCTTGAATCCGGCATGCGCGATGTCGACACGGACAGGATTGCGACGCTTGAGCTTGATCTTGCAGGGCGATGTGCAGCTTTCGCCGCCGGTCACCGTCATGGTCGAGCCATCGGGAATAGTGGTCAGGACAAGATCCTGATGCGTGCCATTGACCACCGTGGCGCAGCCAGACAATGTAAATGCTGCCATAGCCGTTGAAATTGCAAGAATGACGATCCGCATAATGCCCTCCTTAAGGAGCGCATTGGGTGCCCTACAAAAATGTCGACGTCAATTACGCCTCTGAAAAGTCATTATCACCATTATGGCGTGATTTATTCGGAAAATCCCGCAACGTAACGCACTCTGCCGCGAAATCAGGCAGCAAAGTCCGAAATACTGCGGCTTTTTGACTTCAGTCTTTCGAAACTTCGATCGCGACAATTGCGATCGCATCGGGCTTTCCGGCGAAATCGAGCACTTCGCCCACTTCGGCATCCGCAATCGCGCGGGCCAGCGGGGCGGTAAACGACAAAAGGCCCGCAGGCGGGTCGGCTTCGTCGTCGCCGACGAGCGTGATCGTGCGTTCGCGACCGCCCATGCGCAAAGTCACCGTGCAGCCGAAGGCGACTTTGCTGCCGTCGGGGCGTGGCATCAGTTGGGCGCTGGACTGACGCGTGCTCCAATAGCGATGCTCGCGGCGGGCGGATTTAAGCGCGGTTTCGTCGGTGAGCGTGGGAATCAGCGCTTCGATTTCCGCCAGTTTCGCCGAAATCAGTGCAAGGCCGCGCCGAGTGACGCGGTTGGGGCCGGGCGGAATGGGCAGTTCGAATTTGGGTTCGAGATGTTCGTCATCGCCTTCGCGGCGGAAGGCCACGCTCATTGCGGGGCCTCGTCGGGGGCGATCCAGTCGGCAAGGTCCGGGGCCTGGCCGATCAGCGCGAGGCCGTGGGCGATCGAGGTCAGCTCATCCCCGCCGGCGATCCGGCTTTCGTCGAAACGCGCGGTAAACAGCGCGCGCACGGCGGGAATCAACGAGGAACCGCCGGTCAGGAAGACATGATCGATCTGATCAGGGGCGAGACCGGCGCTGGCCAGGGCTTCATCGACGGTTTCGCCGATGCGCGCGAGATCGGGCGCGATCCAGCGTTCGAAATCGGCGCGGGTGACATCCGCATCGATCGTCAGGTCGGCCCCGGTGAACACGAATTGACCATGGCTATCACGCGAAAGTCCGCGCTTGAGCGTGCCGACCGCATCGTAAAGCGCATAACCCAGCTCGTTTTCGACAACCGCGATCATCCGCCCGATCGCGGCGGGGTCGGTGGCGCTGTGTTGCAGGCGGTGAAGTTGATCAAGCGTGCGGCGGTTGCGCATCAGCGCAAGCCGCGACCAGTCACCGAAATCGGTGAAATGGCCGGGCGGAATTTCGAGCACTTTGTCGAACGAGCGATACGTCCCGCCTTTGCCGAGCAAGGGCAGGACGAGATGATCCATGATGCGATAGTCGAAGCGGTCTCCGGCAATGCCGATCCCCGCCGAACCGAGCGGCGTACAGCGGCGCGCGGCGCCCGGCGCTTCGACGCGGACGATCGAAAAGTCGCTGGTGCCGCCGCCAAAGTCGGCCACGAGCAGTGTCGCGGGATCGGACAGGCGCGAGGCAAAGCTATAGGCCGCGCCGAGCGGTTCATAGACATAATGCACCTGCCGCCCGAGCGTGGCGAACATCATCTCGTAGCGCTTGCGCGCAAGGACCGGATCGGGCCGCGCGCCGACATAGCGCACCGGACGACCGACGACGACGCATTCGGGCAGATCGCGCAAGGGGGCGCCGCCGTGGGCGATCAGGTGCGACAGGAAAATCGAGCCCAGTTCCTCAAACCGCAGACGTTTTTCAAACAGACCGGCATGTTCGAAAGCGGCATTGGCCGCGACCGACTTGAACGACTGGATAAAGCGGCATTCCTGCGGAAAATCGAGGAATTCCGTGATCGCCCAGGGACCGGCCTCGTGCGCCAGACCGCCGCGCGCCGTATGCTCCTGCCAAAAGCACAGCGCCGAGCGGAATACCGAATCGGGCCCTTGCGGGGCGGCAAATTCGACGAGATCGACCTTGCCCGCAGCGTCGGCGCGGGCAATGACCGAATTGGTCGTGCCGAAATCGATGCCGAGAGCGCCGGTCGGCATGGTCGCATTCCTTTTTCGCGAGGGCCGTAAGGTCGGTCCGGGTGGTGGGGCGCTATGCCAGCGAGCCCGTGATCCCGCAACTGCGGCTTGCCATTTGGCGGACACAGTTCACACTGCGACGCGATCCACGAAGGTCAGGACCATGACGACGACAGAGCCCCAGTCGCTGGACGAGGTGATCGCAGTGATCACGCGCCATATTGCCGGGCCGCTTCACCGGATCGATACCCATGGCGCGGTGGTCCTGCTGGGCGAGACCCATGCCTTCAAGCTCAAACGGGCAGTCAATCTCGGCTATCTCGATTTCTCGACCGTGGCGCGGCGCCATGCGGCTTGCCGGGCGGAGCTGGTGCTCAACCGGCGGACGGCGCCTGACCTGTACCTCGGGTTGCGCCCGGTGATTCGCGGGGCGGATGGCGGCCTGATTCTGGGAGATCTGGATCCGGGCACGCTGGATCAGGGCGGGGCGGACGATCGCGACGTGCTCGACTGGGTGATCGAAATGCGCCGCTTCGATGATGACGCGCTGCTCGCCGGGATCGCCGATCGCGGCGAATTGACTCAGGGGCTGCTGCGCGATCTGGCCGATGCCGTCGCGCGGTTTCACGATCACGCGGCGATTGTCGAAGGCCACGACGGCGTTGAACGGGTGCAACGCGTGATCGAGGGAAACCGCGCCGCAATGGCCGCGCTGCCCCCCGGCATGCTCGACGCCGACGATGGCGCGGAACTGGTGCGGCACTGGCAGGGACTGCTCGATGCCCATGCCCCGATGCTCGCGCGGCGGGCGGCGCAGGGGCATGTCCGGCTGTGCCACGGCGATCTGCATCTGGCCAATATCTGCCTGTGGCAGGGGCGGCCCACGCTGTTCGACTGCCTCGAATTCGATCCCGATCTGGCCACGACCGACGTGCTTTACGATCTGGCCTTTCTGATCATGGATTTGTGCGCGCGCGGGCTGGGCGCGGCGGCGAATCGCGTGTTCAACCGCTATTGCGACCGGCGACCGCACGAGCAGGATGGGCTGGGCGCGATGGGCCTGTTCCTCAGCTTGCGCGCCGGAATCCGTGCGCATGTCGGCGCGCTGGGCGCGCAGCGGCAGGCGGACCCAGCGCGCGCCATCGCGGCGGCGCGGCATTACCTGACGCTGGCGCTCGACTTTGCCACGCCGCATGAAGCGCCGGCGCGGCTGATCGCGATCGGCGGGCTGTCGGGGACGGGCAAATCGACGCTGGCCGGGGCGCTGGCGCCGCTTGTGGCCCCGGCGCCCGGCGCGCGCTGGTTGCGCAGCGATGTCATCCGCAAACGGCTGGCCGGAGTCGAACCCGAAGTGCGCCTGCTGCCCGAAAGCTATACACAAGCGGCCTCGGCGCGCGTCTATGCGACCATGCTGGCCGAAGCGACCGACGATCTGGCGATGGGGCGAAGCGTCGTGATCGACGCGGTATCGGGCAGCGCGCGCGATCGCGAAGGCCTGGCGCGCGCGGCTGCGGACGCCGGAGCGGGGTTCGTCGGGCTCTGGCTGGAAGCGGACGACGCGACGATGATCGCGCGGGCGACCGAGCGCAGCGCGGCGCCGGGCGGCGATGCCTCCGACGCCGATGCGAGCGTGGTGCGCAACCAGATCGCGCATCGGCCTGCCCCGCCGGTCGGCTGGGTGAAAATCGACGCCGACAAGGCCCCCGACGATGTTCTGGCCGAGGCGCTTGCCGCCTGCGCGATGAAGGCTTGACCCGGTCGGCGCAGGGGCGCGTTTATGCCGCGCGTCGCAGCAGAGCGCCGCAAAGGAGTTTTTGCCCATGCCCGATCAGCCCATGATGCACGCCATGCAGATGGATGCGCCGGGTGTGCCGCTGCACCGCGTCGAACGGCCCCTGCCCGCGCCGGGTCCGGGCGAAATCCGCCTGACCGTGCGTGCCTGCGGTGTCTGCCGAACCGATCTTCACGAATATGACGGCGATATTCACGGGCTCTTGCCGATCATCCCGGGGCACGAAGTCGTCGGGCTGGTCGACGCGCTGGGAGCGGGCGTCACCGACCTTGCCGTCGGGCAACGCGTCGGCGTGCCCTGGCTTGGCCATGCCTGCGGGACATGCCGCTATTGCCGGTCCGGCCGCGAAAACCTGTGCGACGCGCCGCTGTTCACCGGGTTTACCCGCGATGGCGGCTATGCCAGCCACATGATCGCCGATGCGCGGTTCTGCTTTGCCTTGCCCGACGGGTTTGACGATGTGCATGCCGCGCCGCTGCTCTGCGCCGGGCTGATCGGTTATCGCAGCTATCGGCTGGCGGGTGATGCGCCTGTTCTCGGGCTGTATGGTTTTGGCGCGGCGGCGCACATTCTGGCGCAAGTGGCGATCTGGCAGGGGCGCAAGGTCTTTGCCTTTACCCGCGAGGGCGATCAGGTCGCGCAGGATTTTGCCCGCGAGATCGGCTGCGCCTGGGCCGGGCCGTCGAGCGCGGCGCCGCCCGAACCGCTTGATGCCGCGATCATCTTTGCTGCCGTGGGCGAACTCGTGCCGATCGCCTTGCGCGCGGTGCGCAAAGGCGGGCGCGTGGTCTGCGCCGGGATTCACATGAGCGACATCCCCACCTTTGCTTATGCCGATCTGTGGGAAGAGCGGCAGATCCTGTCAGTCGCCAACCTGACCCGCGCCGATGGTGTCGAGTTTCTTGCGCTGGCGGCCCAGGCCGGCATCCGCACCCATGCCGAAGCCTTGCCGCTCGATCAGGCCAATGTGGCGCTCGACCGCTTGCGCCGGGGCGCGGTCGAAGGGGCCCTGGTATTGATTCCCCAAGCGTCCTGATTTCTTAGCCGCGCTGCGGGTGAATCAGCGCCATGAGCCTCAGGTCCACCCAGCGCCCGGCAATGAATTGCGCCTTTTGCAAAATGCCTTCGGTCGCAAAGCCCAGCTTTTCATAAAGCGCGATGGCCGGGACATTGTCGGCATGAACCGCAAGGCTCAGCCGCGACAAATTGAGATGGTCCCAGCAGAAGCGCACGGCCAGTTCCATCGCCTCGCGCCCCAGCCCGCGCCCGCGATCTTCCACCCGCCCGATCAGGATACCCAGATTGGCGCTGCGATGGATCGGTTCGATCGCGGTGATCTGGATATAGCCGGCGATTTCGGCCCGCCCCAGGTGCCGCACCGCCATGAAGATGCGGCGCGGATCGCCCATCGGATTGAGCCAGAAATCGCGCTCGCGGTCGGGATTCTTGGGCAAATAGGGCTCGTTGAGCCGGGCGATTTCGGGATCGTCGCCCCACAGGAACAACCGGGCGAGATCTTCGGGCAAGATCGGGCCGACCGCGACTTTGCGTCCGTTCAACATCGTCCCGGTCTCCGTTTGGGGGCGGCCCGCTCGCCCTTGCGGAACGCCACGAGATCCATCACGAAAGGTCATAGCGTTGCGCGAGACCCCGCAACAGTGGACATTTCGTCCGGAATGGGGAAAAGGCCGCGCATGAGCCGCAACACTTTCGGACACGTGTTCCGCTTCACCACCTGGGGCGAAAGCCATGGGCCGGCGCTTGGCGCCGTGGTCGACGGCTGCCCGCCGGGTCTCTTGCTGAGCGAGGCTGACATTCAGCCGTTGCTCGACGCACGCCGCCCCGGCCAGTCGCGCTTTACCACACAGCGGCAAGAGCCCGACCAGGTGCGCATCCTGTCGGGCGTGTTCGAAGGGCGCACCACCGGCACGCCGATCAGCCTGATGATCGAAAACGTCGATCAGCGGTCAAAGGACTATTCCGACGTCGCCCGGGCCTATCGTCCGGGCCACGCGGACTATGCCTATGACGCCAAATACGGCTTTCGCGACTATCGCGGCGGGGGGCGATCGTCCGCGCGCGAAACGGCGGCGCGAGTCGCGGCGGGCGCGGTGGCGCGGCTGGTGATCCCCGAAGTCGCGATCACCGGCTATGTCAGCGCGATCGGCGGCGATGCGATCGATCCGGCCCGTTTCGACGCGGCCGAAATTGCGCGCAATCCGTTCTTCTGCCCCGATCCCGTCGCCGCCGCACGCTGGGAGGCGCTGGTCGATCAGGCGCGCAAATCCGGCTCGTCGCTTGGCGCCGTGGTCGAATGCATCGCGACCGGCGTGCCCGCCGGTTGGGGCGCGCCGCTCTACAGCAAGCTCGATGCCGAGCTCGCGCATGCGATGATGGGAATCAACGCCGTCAAGGGTGTCGAAATCGGCGATGGCTTTGCCGCCGCGGCCAATACCGGCGAAGGCAATGCCGACCCGATGCATCCCGGAAATGCCGGACCCGTATTCACGGCCAACCATGCGGGCGGAATCGCCGGGGGCATTTCCACCGGGCAGCCGGTGGTGGTGCGCGTCGCGTTCAAGCCGACGTCGTCGATCCTGACACCGATGCCGACGATCACCCGCGAAGGCGAAGCGACCGAACTGTTCACCAAGGGCCGCCATGACCCTTGCGTCGGGATTCGCGGCGTGCCGGTGGTCGAGGCGATGATGGCCGCGGTGCTCGCCGATCAAAGGCTGCTCCACCGCGCGCAATGTGGTTAGAATAAGCGCGGGCGGCTAGAATAAACGCGGGCGGCCAGGGTGATCGCGCCTACCAGAACAGGGTAGGGTCTTTCGGGGGAGCATGACGACGTGGCGCGACGCCTGACTTTGTGGATCGTCATCGGCATGTTTGCCGGTATCGTGGTGGGCGCAGGGCTGCATCAGGCCTTGCCGGCGGACAGCAAGACGCTGGCGACAACCGCCGATCTGTTGAAATTGCTGCCCGAAGTGTTCCTGCGGCTGATCAAGATGATCATCGCGCCGCTGATCCTGGCAACGCTGGTCACCGGGATCGCGGCGATGGGCGACAGCAGCGCGCTGGGCCGGATCGGCGGACGGGCGCTGGGCTGGTTCGTCTGCGCCAGCCTGATCTCGATCACTCTGGGCCTCGTGCTGGTCAATCTGTTTCAGCCCGGCCACGGCCTGCATTTCACCGCCGCCGCGCCGGTCGGCACGCTGTCGACCGCCGATTTCACCTTTCGCCATTTCGTCATGGAAATCGTGCCGACCAGTGTGATCGACGCGATGGCGCAGAACAATGTCCTGCAGATTCTGGTCTTTGCGCTGTTTGCAGGCGTTGCGCTGTCGGCGCTGGGCGAAACGGGCGCGCCGCTGGTGCGCGGGGCCGAGGCGCTGGTCGCGATGATGCTGACGATGACCGGCTATGTCATGCGCGCGGCGCCGCTGGCGGTGTTTGGCGCGCTCGCCTCGGTCATCGCGACGCGGGGCCTGGGCATTCTGGTCACCTATGGCGCATTTGTGGCCGAATTCTATGGCGGGCTGGCGCTGTTCTGGCTTTTTCTGTTTTCGGTCGCCAGCCTGTTTCTCGGGCGGCGCGCCTGGCTGCTGGCGCGCTATGTGCGCGAGCCGCTGCTGCTGGCCTATTCGACCGCCAGTTCGGAAAGCGCGCTGCCGCGCCTGTTCGAAGCGCTCGACCGGTTTGGCGTGCCGCGCCGCATTTCGGGCTTTGTCCTGCCGCTGGGCTATTCATTCAATCTCGACGGCTCGATGATGTACACCAGCTTTGCGACGATGTTCATCGCGCAGGCTTATGGCATTCCGCTGTCCGCCGGGCAGCAGGTGGCCATGCTGCTGACGCTGATGATCACGTCAAAGGGCATTGCCGGGGTGCCGCGCGCCAGCCTCGTGGTGATCGCCGCGACGCTGACCCAGTTCGGCCTGCCGATCGAGGGGATCGCGCTGCTGTTGGGCGTCGATACGTTCCTCGACATGGGCCGTACCGCAACCAATGTCGTCGGCAATGCGGTCGCGACGGCAGTCATCACGCATTGGGAAGGCATGTTGCAAGTCCCGCTCGACCCCGACGCGCCGATTCCGATGCCGCCCCACGACACCCCGGAACACGGGCGCCGGGGGCTGCATCTCGATCCGGGAGCCTGAATTCGCCGGGCCTGAATCGGGGCCTTACTTCCCGATTTCGACCGGCTGAAACATGCCCATGCCGCACGATCCGCGCGGACCGCCGCCGGGGCCGCCGAATTCCATCACGGTGATGATGTCGGTGTTGCACAATTCGCTGAGCGAGGTTTCGTACTTGAACGCGCGATACGTGCCGAGGCTGTTGCAGCGTTGCGGCAGCGTGACGCGATACCATTGCCGGACGCCGGTGCGGAAATCGATCGTCCAGTCGTCCTGCACGCGGCTTTCGCTGATGCTGGTGATCGGGATACAGTTTTGCGCGGCGCCGATCGGGCGCGCGGCGGGCACATTCTTGCCATGACCGTCATCGCCACCATGAACCGGCGCACAGCCGGCCAGTGCGGCAAGGGCAACACATACAACAGAGGTCCGTTTCATGTCGCAGTCTCCTTCGACCGACGCGCCGTCCTGACCGGCGCGGGCATCGTCCCCCATTCGGTGATCTTGTCCTTGTAGCGGCAAAGGTCAATGACCGGACAGCGCCAGCATTCCGGTTTGCGCGCCTTGCAGACATAGCGGCCGTGCAAAATCAGCCAGTGATGCGCGCCGACGCGAAACGGATCGGGCACTTTTTTCTCCAGCCCCTTTTCGACCGCCAGCACAGTCTTTCCCCTGGCCATGCCGGTGCGGTTGCAGACGCGAAAGATATGCGTGTCGACGGCAAAAGTCTCGGCGCCGAACGCGCAGTTGAGCACGACATTGGCCGTCTTGCGCCCGACACCGGGCAGCGCGGTCAGGGCGTCGCGATCATTGGGCACTTGCCCGCCGTGATCGCGAATCAGCATCTCCGACAGCGCGATCACGTTCTTCGCCTTGGCGTTGAACAGGCCGATCGTCCTGATGTGTTCCTTCAGCCCCGCTTCGCCCAGCGCGACCATTTCGGCAGGCGTATGCACGATCTTGAACAAGGCCCTGGTCGCCTTGTTCACCCCGACATCGGTCGCCTGCGCCGACAGCACGACGGCGACCAGCAGCTGATAGGTATTGCCAAAGGCCAGCTCGGTCTCGGGCGCGGGATTGGCCTCGGCCAGACGACGGAAAAATTCGAAGATCTGATCGCGTTTCAAAGATCGAGCACCTCGGGCATCGTATAGCGCCCCGGCGCACGGCCGAGCAGCCATTGCGCCGCGCGCACCGCGCCGCGCGCAAAGATCGCGCGGTTTTCGGCCATGTGCGTCAGAGTCAGGCGTTCGTGATCGGTCAGGAAATGGACCGCATGGTCGCCCGCGACGGTGCCTCCGCGCAAGCTGGCAAAGCCGATCGCGCCCGGCTCGCGCGGGCCGGTGATCCCGTCGCGTGCCCGCTGTTCGACATCGCCCAGTCTTTCGCCGCGCCCGCAGGCCGCCGCTTCGCCCAGCAGCAGCGCGGTGCCCGAAGGCGCGTCGACTTTCATGCGGTGGTGCGTTTCGACGATCTCGATGTCCCAGTCGGGCCCGAGTCGCTGCGCCGCCTCGCGCACGAGATGGGCGAGCAGCGTCACGCCGAGGCTGGTGTTGCCGGTCTGCAGAATCGGAACCGACAGCGCCGCGGCATCGATCAGCCAGTGATGCCGCTCTTCGAGGCCGGTGGTGCCGACGACCATCGGCACACCGGCGGCAATCGCGGCCTCGCAATTGCTTTCAAGCGCGCCGGGCGCGGAAAAGTCGACCAGCACGTCGCTTTGCGCGGCAAGGGCAGCCGGATCGCCGTCCCTGTCGACACCGCCGGCATAATCGTGCCCGCCCTGGGCGATCGCATCGCGCAAGGCCTGTCCCATGCGCCCCGCGCTGCCGATGATCCCGATTCTGGCCATTGTTCCCCTTTCCTGGCGCGCGCTCACGCTGTCGATCAAATTTCCAAAGGCAAATCTCTACAGACAAATCTCTACAGGGCGAACGATGCGCGTCAACGCGGGCACTTGCCCCATGCGCCCGGAATAAGGACTTGCTCCTGTGCAAAACGGCGCGGATTCGCTTGGGTTTCTGGTTACAGATGCTATGGCGGGAGCATGGCCAGCACTAACGAAAACATCCCCAACACCAATTCCTATGGCGCGGATTCGATCAAAGTCCTCAAAGGGCTTGATGCCGTGCGCAAGCGCCCGGGCATGTACATCGGCGACACCGACGACGGATCGGGCCTGCACCACATGGTCTTCGAAGTGTCGGACAACGCCATCGACGAGGCGCTGGCCGGGCATTGCGATCTCGTGCTGATCGAGCTCAATCCCGATGGCTCGGTCTCGGTCGAGGACAACGGGCGCGGCATTCCCACCGGCATTCACACCGAAGAAGGCATTTCCGCCGCCGAAGTGATCATGACCCAGCTTCATGCCGGGGGGAAATTCGAAAACACCAGCGATGACAACGCCTACAAGGTTTCGGGCGGGCTGCACGGCGTGGGCGTGTCGGTGGTCAATGCGCTGTCGGAATGGCTTGAGCTGACGGTTTGGCGCGACGGCCTGGAGCATTGGATGCGCTTTGCCCATGGCGATGCGGTGGCGCCGCTGATCGTGCGCGGGCCCGCGCCGATCGTCGACGGCAAGCCGAAGAAGGGCACCCGCGTGACCTTTTTCGCCAGCCACGACACGTTCAAGAATGTCACCGAGTTCGATTTCGACAAGCTGGAGCATCGCTATCGCGAACTGGCGTTCCTCAATTCGGGCGTGCGCATCCTGCTGCGCGATCGCCGCCATGACGAAGTGAAGGAACACGATCTCTATTACGTCGGCGGGATCGCCGCTTTCGTCAAATATCTCGATCGCAACAAGCTGCCGCTGGTTCCCGACCCGATCTCGATCAGCGCCGAGCGCGACGGCGTCGGCATCGATGTCGCGCTGCAATGGAACGACAGCTATTACGAAAACGTCCTGACCTTTACCAACAACATCCCCCAGCGCGACGGCGGCACCCATCTCGCCGCGTTCCGCGCCGCGCTGACGCGCACGCTCAACGGCTATGCCGACCGGTCCGGGCTGTTGAAAAAGGAAAAGGTCTCGCTTTCGGGTGACGACATGCGCGAAGGGCTGACCGCGATCGTTTCGGTCAAGCTGCCCGATCCGAAGTTTTCCAGCCAGACCAAGGACAAGCTGGTCAGTTCCGAAGTGCGTCAGCCGCTGGAAAGCCTGATGGCGGACAAGATGAACGAGTGGCTGGAAGAAAATCCCGCCCATGCCCGCGCCGTCATCCACAAAGTGATCGATGCCGCCGCCGCGCGCGAAGCGGCGCGCCGCGCGCGCGAACTGACCCGGCGCAAGGGGGCGATGGACATTGCCAGCCTGCCCGGCAAGCTGGCCGATTGCCAGGAACGCGATCCGTCGAAGTGCGAACTGTTTCTGGTCGAAGGCGATTCGGCAGGCGGCTCGGCCAAACAGGGCCGCGACCGGAAGACTCAGGCGATCCTGCCGCTCAAGGGCAAAATCCTCAATGTCGAACGCGCGCGGTTTGACCGGATCATCGGCTCGAAGGAAGTCGGCACGCTGATCCAGGCGATGGGCACCGGCATCCGCGACGAATTCAACATCGAAAAGCTGCGCTATCACAAGATCGTGATCATGACCGACGCCGATGTCGACGGCGCGCATATCCGGACTTTGCTGCTGACCTTTTTCCATCGCCAACTGCCGGAAATCATCCGTCAGGGGCATCTCTTCATTGCCCAGCCGCCGCTCTACAAAGTCGCCAAAGGGCGCAGCGAAGTCTATCTCAAGGACAATGCCGCGCTTGACCGCTATCTCGTCGATGCCGGGCTGTCGGGCCGTGTGCTCGAAACGAGCGGCGGCGCGCGCAGCGGCGCCGATCTGGTCGCGCTGGTCGATCATGCGCTGAAAATGCGCGATCTGATGGCCTTTGTGCCGCGTCGCTATGACCCGCGGATTATCGAAGCGCTGGCGCTGGCCGGTGCGCTCGATTCGGCGCTCGATGAAACGGCCCGCCTCGCGGCGCTGGCGCGCGCGGTGGCCTGGCTCAACCGGGGCGATCCCGAGGCGCGCTGGGCGGCGGAACTCGCCGCCGAGGGCGGCTATCACGTCAAGCGGATCTGGCGCGGCGTCACCGATCATCACGTGATCGAACCCGGCTTCCTCGCCAGCCAGGAAGCGCGCCGACTGACCCGGCTCGCCGGCGAACATGCCGATGTCTACGAAGGCACGGTGCGCCTCGCACGGTCGACCGGCGCAGCGGCCGAGCCCGCCGAACCTGTGGCCGAAAGCGATGAGGAAGCCGCCGCGCCCGTGCGCCCCACATCGGGCGCGGGCGTACTGACTCTCCCGTCGCAACTGGTCGAAGCGATCTTTGCCACCGGGCGCAAGGGGCTGTCGGTCCAGCGCTACAAGGGGCTGGGCGAAATGAACGCGGAACAATTGTGGGAAACCACACTCGATCCCGACAACCGCTCGCTGCTTCAGGTCAAGATCGAAGACGCCGACGTGACCGACGAAATCCTGACCCGGCTGATGGGCGATGTCGTCGAACCGCGCCGCGAATTCATTCAGGACAACGCGCTGAACGTCGCCAATCTCGACGTCTGATAACAGGCGCCGCGAGTACGGGACTCGCGGCGTCCCTTTACGAAATTTCGTGGAGGTGATAGGCAGGCCGCTCTTACGGGTCCGGGACTGCCGACATGATTTCCTTGCGCGATTCGTTCGCCCTTTTTGTACTGGCGAGCTCTGCTTTGGCCACTCCGGCCATGGCGCAGTCAGAGCCGCTCGGCCTCAATGCGCTGAGCACATACAATCTGATCGTGCTGGGCGATCTCACCTCGTCCTCGGAAGTCGAAGGACGCACGTTCGTCGGCGGTAATCTGACCGGCAATTCGTCGAATTATGAAATTGCCTCTTCCGTCCCTGCATCGACGTATACCGTTCCCGGACTGACCGTGGTCGGCAATGTCACCGGCGGGACCAAGAATCTCGATAACGGTTCGGGCGCGATCGTCGGCGGCAATGTCAGCAGCGGCTTCAATCTCAACGGCGCGGCGCAGACTGTCGATGTCGGCGGCACGATCAGCAACACCAATGTCAACCAGAACACGGTCGTTTCCGGCCTTGGTGCCAGCAATCCGGCCTTCACCCAGAACCTGACCCAATATGGCAGCGCGATGGGCACGAGCATGACCGGCCTGTCGTATCAGCTCGGCACTTTGGCGGGCACCGCCTCGGTGGTGATGAACGGCAGCACCGGGGTGTTCAACGTACCTTCGGGTTCGACTACGCCGACGGTATTCAATCTGACCGCAAGCCAGTTGGCCGGAATGAGCGCGATCCAGTTCAACACCGACGGCACCAGCATGGTGGTGGTCAATGTGACCGGGGCATCGGCGGCGCTGACGCAGAACTTTCTCGGCGGGACGAACAATCTCGGCAAGAGCGTGATCTGGAACTTCCCCAATGCGACATCGCTCTCGCTGACCACGGCCTGGGGCGGGTCGGTGCTGGCGCCGCTCGCTGCGGCCACGACCGGCAATTATATCCAGGGTTCGGCGGTGTTCGGCAGTCTGACCCAGAACGGCGAAATGCACATCGGCACGTTCAGCACCAGCTTTGGCCTGCCTTCGACGTCATCGAGTTCGAGCACGTCATCGACCAGTTCGTCGGGCAGCAGCAGCGGCGCCGATATCGTGCCCGAGCCGGGCATGATCGCGCTGTTTGCAGCGGGCGCAGCAGGACTCGCATGGCGACGCCGCCGAGCCATCGCCAAACCGGCCTGACATCGAAAAGGGCCCCGGTTCGCAACACCGAACCGGGGCCCTTTCCACATTTGCAGCAGACTTATTCGGCAGCGATGCCTGCGACGTTGAACATATCGGGCGTGGCTTCCAGCAGGGTATCGGCGTTGGCGGCATTCCTTGCCTTGCGGCGGCCGTCAAACGCATCCCACACTTCGTTCCAGCTGCCGCGCGTGGCGCCCTTGGAATATTCGGTGGCGCGGGTTTCAAAGAAGTTGGCGTGTTCGACCCCGTTGAGCAGCGGCGTCAGCCAGGGCAGCGGGTGTTCCTCGATCATGTAAATCGGCTGAAACCCGAGCTGGGCGAGCCGCCAGTCGGCGATATAGCGGATATAGCGCTTGATTTCCTTGGCGCTCATCCCCGGCACCGGCCCTTGTTCGAACGCGAGGTCGATGAACGCGTCTTCGAGCCGCACGGTCTTCTGGCAGCAATCGATGATGTCTTCGCGCACCGCCTTGGTCAGGCAGCCGCGTTCCTGCACAAAGGCGTGAAACAGGCGGGTGATGCCTTCGCAATGCAGCGATTCATCGCGCACCGACCAGGTCACGATCTGGCCCATGCCCTTCATCTTGTTGAAGCGGGGGAAGTTCATCAGCATCGCGAACGAGGCAAACAGTTGCAGCCCTTCGGTAAAGCCGCCGAACATCGCCAATGTGCGGGCGATGTCCTCATCGGTGTCGACGCCGAACAGTTGCAGATAGTCGTGCTTGGCCTTCATTTCCTCGTATTCGAGGAACATGCCATATTCGCTTTCGGGCATGCCGATGGTGTCGAGCAAGTGCGAATAGGCGGCGATGTGGATCGTTTCCATGTTGGAAAAGGCCGCGAGCATCATCTTGACTTCGGTCGGCTTGAACACGCGGCCATACTTTTCGTGGTAGCAGTCCTGCACCTCGACGTCGGCCTGGGTGAAAAAGCGAAAGATCTGGGTCAGCAGATTGCGTTCATGCTCGCTGATGTTTTGCGCCCAGTCGCGGCAATCCTCGCCCAGAGGCACTTCCTCGGGCATCCAGTGGACCTGCTGCTGCCGCTTCCAGAACTCGTAGGCCCAGGGATATTCGAAGGGCTTGTAGGTCTTGCGGGCTTCGAGAAGAGACATGGGACGAACTCCGGGGAAAACGCGAAAACGGGTTTACGACAGTTTGGTCGCAAGGGGAAAGGCGGCCCGGCGGGGCACGCCAAAAGCCCGACCGGCGCGAAGGCCGGTCGGGCAGGAACGGTTTGCAACGACGACGCGCGAAGGCGTCGACCGGGCTATTTCCAGAACCAGCGTGGGCTGAGGCCGCGATCCTTGCGGTTGCGCCACATCTGAATGTAGAGCCAAAGCCCTGAAAAGCTGAAAAACACCATGGCAAAGCCCGCCAGCGTGGCAATCACAACGCCCACAGGACCAAGGCTTTCCCCCGAATGGAGATGGTGCAGCAGACCGACCAGCGCGCGCGGATCGCCCGCCTTGGGCTTGGGTCGGCAGGTATAGTCCGGCGGGCAGACGAAGGCCGGAGCACCGGTCGCAGAAGCATGCTCGCGCGGCCCCTCGCCCTTGCCCAGCAACGGCACGATCTGGCTGAGCACGCCGGTCACGGCGATCCAGAGCAGAACGACGGCGAAAAACACCGAAAGCCAGCGGTGCCACTTGCGCATGATAGAGTCCCATTTCCTGATATTGCGAATTGATCGCAACAATGGCCCGACTGGGCCATTGGATGCAAGCACTTCTTTTGTCGGCTGGACTGATCATGGTTGGCAAGCTTTGAAGTGTGACAGGTTGTATTCGCATTGAGCGGCCAGACCCGACGATGCTGAAACCGCCGGGCACCATGGCATCCACTCTACTCTGCCGGCCAGCCAAGGACAGCGCCGCAGCCGTCGGTTTGGCATGTCCAACCGACGGCAACGCGGGCCTTATCGGCAGGCCTTTACTGACAAGCCAGACATTCCTCGTAATCGGTCTGCGACTGCAGTTCGATGACCGGGGCGTCGGCGGTGTTGTCGGCTTCGACCCCGCCGGCAAACCCGGCGCGCTGCACCGATTTCGAGCGCAGGTAATAGAGCGACTTGATACCCTTTTCCCACGCCTGATAGTGCAGCATGAGCAAGTCCCACTTGTCGACATCGGCGGGGATATAAAGGTTCAGCGACTGCGCCTGGTCGATATAGGGCGTGCGGTCGGCGGCAAATTCAAGCAGCCAGCGCTGATCGATTTCAAAGCTGGTCTTGTAGACCGCCTTTTCCTCAGGGGTCAGGAAATCGAGGTGCTGCACCGAGCCGCCGCGTTCGAGAATCGAATTCCACACATTGGTGGAATCCTTCGATTTCGCCTGAAGCAGCTTTTCGAGGTAAGGGTTTTTGACCACGAACGAGCCCGACAGCGTCTTGTGCGTATAGATATTGGCCGGGATCGGCTCGATGCACGCCGATGTCCCGCCGCAAATGATCGAGATCGACGCGGTCGGCGCAATCGCCATCTTGCACGAAAAACGCTGCATCACGCCCATGTCGGCAGCATCGGGGCAAGGCCCGCGTTCCTGCGCCAGCAACAGCGAGGCTTCGTCGGCGCGCGAGGCGACATGGCGGAACATCTTGAGGTTCCACGCCTTGGCCATCGCGCTTTCGAAAGCGATGCCCTTTTTCTGCAGGAACGAGTGAAAGCCCATCACCCCCATCCCGACCGAGCGTTCGCGCGCGGCGGAATACTTGGCGCGAGCCATTTCATCGGGCGCGCGCTCGATGAAATCCTGCAGCACGTTGTCGAGAAAGCGCAGGACATCGCCGACGAAGTGCTTGTCTTCGTGCCATTCGTCCCAGGTTTCGAGATTGAGCGAAGACAGGCAGCACACCGCCGTGCGGTCGTTGCCGAGATGATCGCGCCCGGTCGGCAGCGTGATTTCCGAACACAGGTTCGACGTCGAAACCTTGAGCCCGAGATCGCGGTGATGCTTGGGCATCGTGCGGTTCACCGTGTCGGAAAACACGATATAGGGCTCGCCCGTCGCAAGCCGCACTTCGACCAGTTTCTGGAACAGGCTGCGCGCATCGACTTTGCCCCGGACAGCGCCGTCCTTGGGGCTTTTCAGTTCGAATTCACGCCCGTCGCGCACCGCTTCCATGAAGTCGTCGGTCAGCAGCACGCCATGATGGAGATTGAGCGCCTTGCGGTTGAAATCGCCGCTGGGCTTGCGGATTTCGAGAAATTCCTCGATTTCAGGGTGCGACACGTCGAGATAGCACGCCGCCGACCCGCGTCGCAGCGAGCCTTGCGAGATCGCCAAAGTCAGGCTGTCCATGACGCGGACAAACGGGATGATCCCACTGGTCTTGCCATTGAGCCCGACGCTTTCGCCGATGCCGCGCACTTTGCCCCAATACGTGCCGATGCCGCCGCCGCGCGCGGCCAGCCAGACGTTCTCGTTCCAGGTCGCGACGATGCCTTCGAGGCTGTCTTCGACCGAATTGAGATAGCACGAGATCGGCAAGCCGCGCCCGGTGCCGCCGTTGGACAGCACGGGCGTCGCCGGCATGAACCACAGGCGCGAAATATAATCATAGAGGCGCTGCGCGTGCCCGGCGTCATCGGCATAGGCAACGGCAACGCGGGCGAACAGATCCTGATAGGTTTCGCCGGGCAGGAGATAGCGATCGTCGAGCGTGACTTTGCCGAACTCGGTCAGCAGTGCATCGCGCGACGGATCGGTGCGGACATCGAACCGGCGCGCATGGACGGCCTTGGAATCGCTGTCGTCGCGGATCGGCTTTGCCGCAGCCGCCGCGTTGGCAATAGCGGCAACCAGTGCCTCGCTGCCATGATCTTGCGCCGTCATGCCAACCGCCTTTTCCGCGCCCGGCCCATCGTTGCCGTCGAGAGCTGCCTCGCCATCCGTCACCGCGCCGTCACCAGTCCTGAAATCCACGCCACAATCCTCGAATTTTCCGGCGCCGGGGCCCGCCCACGCGGGCACGCCCCAAAAGCCGACCATCATCGCCTGCCGACGGCCGACAACACGCCGACCCACCCCAACCACGCCCGCCCCGGTGCCGAACATTCGCCCGGCGACATCGCCGGAAGCATCGACATCCGACTCACGTCCTTGCCCGAATGTAGCATCACCCGGAACAAACCGTGAATCAATTTGGGCACTTCCGAGCCGCCAAAACCCAGGCCGACGAAAATCCGCAGCATCGGCAAAGAGATGCCGACACCGTGTCATGCCCCCAAGCGAGGCAAGCCGTCTGCAACTAGGTCTTGAGGTTCCCGGTCTGTGCAACCACAACCTATAGTGCCGGAACGGGTGTCAGAGGCAAGAGGGTAAACCCCTCATCGGCGATTCGGTTCGTCGCACGCACGATTCGTTTCATCGTGATGACAGCCGTTGTGCAATGCAGCGACGCGTGGACCAAGCGGCACTTCAAGCACCAATCTGAGGCGGTCGAATATATTTCTGGGCAACCTCACGATCTTGTGGACAATGAGGCTGTCCAGACCCACCTCCCGGCTTATCCACACTCGCCAGCACGCCTTCACAAAAGGGCGCCCGCGCGCAACCCAACGAGGGCATGAAGCCTGTGTTCAATCTTCTGTCGATGATCCTGAGCGGCCTTGTCATCGGCCTGTTCGCCAGGCTGCTCTATCCAGGCAGCGTGCCGATGGGTCTGGGCCATACGATCCTGCTCGGCATCGGCGGCTCGCTTGTGGCCGGACTTGCCGCAAGCTGGCGCGATGGCCGCCCCTGGGGCGAAGGATTCAGCCGGGCGGGCTGCATCGCCTCGGTCGTCGGGGCGATGCTGCTTATTTTCATCGGCAGGCATTTCTGAGGGCCGGCCGCGACCGCCCCGCCCCCCATCAATTCGGCACCAGACCCATCAATTCGGCACCAGAATCGTGTCGCGCGCAGCCGGATGCGTGGCCGGATAATCCTGATTGTAATGCAGCCCGCGGCTTTCGCGGCGGGCCTTGGCGCTCTTCACGATCAGTTCGGCCGTCTGCAACAGGTTGCGCAGTTCGATCAGATCGGCCGTCACGCGGAAATTCCCGTAGTAGTCGTTGACTTCGTTCTTGAGCAGCTTGATCCGGTGCGAGGCGCGTTCGAGTCGCTTGTTGGTACGCACGATGCCGACATAGTTCCACATGAAGCGGCGCAGTTCGGTCCAATTCTGCTTGATCACCACTTCCTCGTCGGAATCGGCGACGCGGCTTTCATCCCACGGGCGGATCGCCGGCGACGCAGGGAAATCGTCCCAGCGTGCCAGAATGTCGCGCGCGGCGGCATCGCCGAACACGAAACATTCGAGCAGGCTGTTCGACGCCAGCCGGTTGGCCCCGTGCAGCCCGCTTTCCGAACATTCGCCGACCGCATAGAGCCCGGGCAGGTCGGTCCGCCCGGCCAGATCGATCAACACCCCGCCGCACGTATAGTGCTGCGCCGGGACAACCGGGATCGGCTCGCGGGTCATGTCGATACCCAGCGCCAGAAGCCGTTCATAGATGTTGGGGAAATGGCCCCGGACAAAATCCGGATCCTTGTGGCTGATGTCGAGATGGACAAAGTCCAGCCCCAGCCGCTTGATCTCGTGATCGATCGCGCGCGCAACGATGTCGCGCGGCGCCAATTCGGCGCGCGGGTCGAAACGGGGCATGAAACGCTCGCCCGTGGTCGGCAGGCGCAAATGCCCGCCTTCGCCGCGCACCGCCTCGGTGATCAGCAGGTTCTTGACGTCGAGGTTGTAGAGACAGGTGGGATGGAATTGCATGAATTCCATGTTCGACACCCGCGCACCGGCCCGCCATGCCATGGCGATGCCATCGCCGGTCGCGCCGCGTGGCGCGGTGCTGAACACATACGTGCGCCCCGCCCCCCCGGTGGCCAGAATGGTCGACCGCGCGACGAAGGATTCGACTTTGCCGGTCTGCGCATCGAGCGCATAGACGCCCCAGACCTGACGCCCCCGAGCGGCCTGCCCATCGGCGCGATGCCGGTCGGTGATAAGGTCCACCGCAACCATGTCGGGGCGCAAGGTGATATTGGGATGCGCGCGCGCAGCCTTGATCAGCGCTTCCTGCACGGCAAAGCCGGTGGCATCGTCGACATGAACGATACGGCGGTGTGAATGACCGCCTTCGCGGGTAAGATGGAGCGCGCCCGATTCCTCGTTGAACGGAACCCCGAGCCCGGCAAGGCGCCGAATCGCCTCGGGCGCATGTTCGACCACGAATTCGACCGTTTCGCGCCGGTTAAGCCCGGCGCCGGCGATCATCGTGTCGCGAATGTGATCCTCGAACGTGTCGCCTTCGTCAAGCACGGCGGCGATGCCGCCCTGGGCCCAGGCAGTCGAGCCCGCATCAAGCGCACCTTTGGCCAGGACCAGCACTTTGAGTCGCTCGGCAAGGACCAGCGCGGCGGTCAGCCCGGCTGCGCCAGATCCGATGATCAATACGTCGTGTTCCGTCAATTTGCTCTGGTCCCGGAAAAGATATGGTTCGTGTGTCCGTCGGCGCAATGCGCGGGGATGGGCATGGGAAACGGCTTTTTACACAAAGCGATGCGACAACAAAGGAAAACAGCGGAGGCTGCGACCAACGTCCCGGACAGATTGCTGCCATCAGTCGCGAAACCAGCCGCTGAACGGCAAGCGACTGCCGACTGGATTATGGTTAACGCGTTGTAAAGCAATGATTTCCTTAGCCTTCGCACCCGCAGCGTGCTACGTAACATCCCATAGTAGCACTCGAATCTGGACTGGGTTATCGAATGCGAGTGGGTCGCCTGTCGTGCTTGTTTAATTCCCATAAAGCACTGCGGAAAAGCGTGGGATGGAATGGATTCCATTATCAGGGAATTTGCCGGTCTTGCGGCAAAAGTGTGCGCCGCACAACGGGCGGCGGCTGGCGCAGCGTGCCTCCGCAGAATGCAGCGCATGCCGTTGAAGAGGATTAAAATACTTTAACTCTCGGCAGGTAGCCCGGACATCCGATCACCACCGGCCCCTTGCGCACTGGTCAAGGAAACAAACACGTCTTCCAGATCGGCTTCGCGCGTGGTGACATCAACGATACCCCAGCCGAGCCCTTGAACCAGCGCCATGATCTGGCCGGCGTTCGTCGTGTCCTTATCATAGGAAATCTCTATTTGTCGCTCGCCGGTCAGCGCGCTGCCGCGGAACAAGTCATGCTGCGGCGCAGCATCAATCGACTGATCGAGCGTGAGCACAATCACTTTTTCACGCGCCATGCCGACCAGTTCGCGCGTCGGCTTGTTGGCGATGAGCCGACCATGATCGATGATCGCGATACGATCGCAAAGCTCTTCGGCTTCTTCGAGATAATGCGTGGTCAGCACCACGGTTACCCCGCCCGCGTTGAGTTCGCGCACCAGATCCCAAAGCTGCCGGCGCAATTCGACATCGACGCCTGCGGTCGGTTCATCGAGCACCAGGACCGGCGGCGTGTGCACCATCGCCTTGGCGATCAGCAGACGGCGGCGCATCCCGCCTGACAGAGAGCGCGCATAGGCATGCGCCTTGTCGCCCAGATGCACCGCTTCGAGCAATTCCATGGAACGCCGCTGCGCCTTGGGCACGCCATAGAGCCCGGCCTGCATTTCCAGCACTTCGAGCGGCGTGAAAAACGGATCGAACACCACTTCTTGCGGCACGATACCGATCGAGGCCTTGGCATTGCGGCGATCGCGATCGATGTCGTGCCCCCAGATCTCGATCGCACCCGACGTCTTCATCACCAGCCCGGCCAGCGTGTTGATCAGCGTCGACTTGCCCGCGCCATTGGGCCCGAGCAACCCAAACACTTGCCCGCGGGGCACGTCGAAACTGACCCCGGCCAAGGCGAGCTTGCCCTCTCCTTTGCCGGCGGGAGCATAACGCTTGACGAGGTCGCGGATGCGGATGGCGGGGATCTGTTCCATGCGCCTTCCCTGCCGTGCGCGGCAGACAACGTAAAGAGGGCTGGCAACGTAAAGAGCGCTGGCAACGTAAAGAGCGCTGGCAACGTAAAGAGCGCTGGCATCGTAAAGGAGGTGGGGCGCCTAAAGGAGGGGGCCGCAGCGACTTGTCGCGGCGGCGGCCTTTTGCTACCCGGCGAGGCCATGAGCAACGCCCCCGAAACGACCCTCACGACCTCCACCCGAGTCTGCTGCGATGGCGCAGGCGACATCCGTTCGACGGGTGGATTCAAGGCCGCTGCGCTCGGTCACCCCCGCGTCTGGCTGGAAATCGACGAAAAGGGCTATGCCGAATGCGGCTATTGCGATCGTCGCTTCGTGCTCAAGGGCGGCCCGGCCGATCTGGAAAACGCGGCCTGACAGTAGCAAGCCGGGCAATCGCGGCCTATATGCGGCAGTGATGACCGAAATCACCGACCCCCGCTCGCTGCTGTACCGCCCCGGCTTTCTCACGCCCGATGACGCCTTGCGCCTGACCGCTGGCGCGCTCGGCCAATGTGACGATGGCGAACTGTTCATGCAGTTCATTGCCAGCGAGAGCTTTGGCTTTGACGACGGGCGGCTCAAGACGGCGGACTATTCGCGCGACGCGGGCTTTGGCCTGCGCGGCGTTTCGGGCGAAATGACCGGCTTTGCCCATGCCAACGAAATTTCCGCCGCCGCGATCGCGCGTGCCGGCGAAACGCTGAAGCTGCTCGATCCGGCGCGCGGGGCCCCCGCCGCGCCGCCGCGCACCAGCAACCGGCACCTCTATACCGATGCCTCGCCACTCGACGCGGTGCCGTTCGAGGCCAAAGTGCGCCTGCTCGAATCGATCGATGCCGCCGCCCGCGCGCGCGATCCGCGCGTGGTGCAGGTCTCCGCCTCGCTCGCCGGCAGCTGGTCGGTCATCGAGATCGTGCGGGCCGACGGCTTTGTCGCGCATGACATCCGCCCGCTGGTGCGGCTCAATGTCGGGATCGTCGTCGAAAAGGACGGGCGGCGCGAAACCGGCAGCTTCGGCCTTGGCGGTCGGCGGCTTTATGACGACTTGTTCCTGCCCGAAACCTGGAACCGCGCAATCGACACCGCGCTGGCACAGGCGCTGGTCAATCTCGACTCCGTGGCCGCGCCCGCAGGCGAAATGACCGTGCTGGTCGGCCCCGGCTGGCCCGGCGTCCTGCTGCACGAAGCGGTCGGCCACGGCCTCGAAGGCGATTTCAACCGCAAGGGCACCAGCGCCTTTTCCGGTCGCCTCGGCCAGCGCGTGGCCGCGCCCGGGGTAACCGTGGTCGATGACGGCACTTTGGGCAATGACGCGGGCGGCGGGCGGCGCGGATCGCTGTCGATCGACGACGAAGGCACCCCGACTCAGGAAAACGTGCTGATCGAGGACGGCATTCTCAAGGGCTATATGCAGGATCGGCTCAACGCCCGGCTGATGGGTGTGGCATCGACCGGCAACGGCCGTCGCGAAAACTATGCCCATGCGCCCATGCCGCGCATGACCAACACGTTCATGCGCGGCGGCAACGACGATCCTGCCGAGCTTTTGTCGCGGGTGAAGAACGGGATCTTTGCCAAATCGTTTGGCGGCGGCCAGGTCGACATCACCAGCGGCAAATTCGTGTTTACCTGCACCGAGGCCTACGCAGTCGAAAACGGCAGGATCGGCGCCCCGATCAAGGGCGCGACGCTGATCGGCGACGGCCCGACCGTGTTGAACCGCGTGATCGGCATCGGCAACGACATGGCGATCGACGAAGGCGTCGGGATCTGCGGCAAAGGCGGCCAGAGCGTACCGGCCGGCGTTGGGCAGCCGACCTTGCTGATCGACGGATTGACCGTCGGCGGCACGGGATAGCGAGTCAGCCGCCGTTCAGGCAGGCCAAGCCATCTTTGCGAGCGACCTGATGCGCGAAGACCGGCCACGAAGGATGCGACAGCGATGATTCGGACAGGACACAAGCTGACCCTCGCTTGCGCCGGGGCTCTTGCCATTCTGGCCGGTGCGGCGGTGGCCGATGCCAAGCCGAAGCTGACCGGCGAACAGCAACTGACCGAAATGCTGAAAGATCGGGTGCCCGGAAAGCCGGTCGATTGCATCGACATGCCGATGGTCGGCTCGTCCACCGTGATCGACAAGACCGCCATCGTCTATCAGTCGGGCAGCACGTATTATGTGCAACGCCCGCGCATCGGGGCCGAATCGCTCGATAGCGACGATGTGCTCGTCACCCGGCTGACCGGTTCGCAGCTGTGCAGCATCGACACCGTCCAATTGCACGATCGCTCGACCGGATTCTGGCGCGGGTTCGTCGGGCTCGACAAATTTGTGCCCTATACCCGCCCGGCCAAGGCCAGCGCGCCCAAGTAACGGGCCACTTGGCAGCATCGGGCGTTTTGTCTAGGCACAGTCCATGACTTTGCGCCCCATGACCTTGCGCTCCATGACCTTGCGTCTTGCCATCGCCGACGACATCGAAGCCTTGGCCGATCTGGGCCGCCGCGCCTTTGTCGCAAAGTTCGGCGATCTCTATTCTGCGGCCAATCTCGCCGCCTTCCTTGCCGAAAGCCACACGCCCGAAAAAGTCGCGCGCGAACTGGCCGATCCCGGCATGGCCATCGCGGTGATCGATGAGCCCGGCGATCCGACGGGGAAGACCATCGGCGCGTTTTGCAAGATCACGTATGCCAGCACCCTGCCGCGCCACAGCGACGCGCTTGCCCCGTTCGAGCTGAAACAGCTCTATACCGATCCCGGCCTTGTCGGACGCGGGATGGGCGCGCGACTGATGGATTGGGCGCTGGATCAGGCGCGCAAGGCGGGCGCCGATGAATTGCAATTGTCGGTCTATGCCGACAACCCGGATGCACAGCGCTTCTATGCCCGCTATGGCCTTGAAAAGATCGCCGACATCACCTTCCGCGTCGGCGATCACATCGATCCTGAAATCCTGATGGCCGTCCGGCTTTAGCGCGGGGTCGACAGCGCGGGGCCGCGATGACATCCATGGCTACGACTTTGTCGAATGACCGAACGGGGAAGAGCACCGCATGACCATGCCAACGTTGGTTCGTCGCCTTGTCTGGATCGCCGCGCTGGGCGCGACGATCGGGGGGACGGGTCTATTGGGCCCGGCGGCGCCGGCTTTTGCCGAGCCCGCCCAACTCGATCTCGCGCGCTATCGCGGCAAAGTCGTCTATGTCGATTTCTGGGCATCGTGGTGCGGCCCATGCAAGCAGGCTTTTCCTTATATGGCAAAGCTTTCGCGACAATATCGCCCGCAAGACCTCGTCATCATCACGATCAACGAGGAACGTCAGCGCGCGCCCGGCGAAGCCTTCCTGCGTCAGGTCCAATCGAAACTGCCCGTCGCCTGGGACAGTGAGGGAACGCTTGCGAAGACCTGGCAAGTCAATGAATTGCCCATGACGATGCTGTTCGATCGCCAGGGCAAGCCGCGATTTCGGCACACGGGATTTCTTTCCGACAAGACCGCCGAATACAGCGCGCAGGTTGACGCATTGGTCAAGGAACGCTGACCGCTTTTCCTGGACGACCGACAACGTTTGCTGGCCCCGGACGGTAACGTAATGGAAAGAATACTTGATTTACAGTAACATTGGAATGCCGAACTGTCGGCCAGGCCGGATCGCATCCGGTTGCGACGGAAAGGGTGGCGGTTTTGTCAATGAACGGCGAAGAGCAGGATCGTCCGGACGCATCGGGGCTTCCCGAGGCGAATGATCCGGCACGCTCCGATTCCGAGCTGCCTTCGGGTATCGAACAGCGGGCAGCCCCGCGCTTTACCCTGCTGCTGCGCGTAGCCAAACTGGTGGTCGATGACCGCGAACAGTTCTGCGTCATCCGCGATGCCTCGACGACGGGGCTGAAAGTCAGACTGTTCGGGCCTTTGCCGCAACATGCCGAGCTGGCGGTGGAACTGGCCAATGGCGACCGTCATCGCGCCGAATGCGTCTGGACTGCGGGCGATCACGCAGGCCTGCGCTTTCTCGAACCGATCCTGCTCGAACGCCTGCTCGATGAAGCAAAGGGATCGGGCCAGCGCCGTCAGGTGCGGCTGCGAATCACGCTGGACGGCATGCTGCATGCCGGCAGAGAGGCCGTCGCGATCACGATTCGCGACATATCGCAGCAAGGCGCTGCGCTCGACAGCGAGAAATGGCTGTTGATCAATGAGCTGGTGAAGATCGAAACGGCGATCCTGCCCCCGGTCTATGCCAAAGTGCGTTGGCGCGATCATCCGCGCTATGGCGTTATTTTTGAACAGACTTTTCATCTGGAAGAGCTGGCCCACCGCTGCGCCGGCCTGCCCGCGCCACAAACCGGTGCGCACAACCCGCCTCATCAGGCTTCACGCGGCCACGGCACAACCGGCAAGAATTGACCGCCGACTTTGCCGAAAACGGCGAACAATCGCCGCCACCCGTTGCGCCGTTAACTTTCCTTTATCCAATTTCGTTCACCTCAGTTCCCAAGACAAATCGCGAGTCAAGGGGCTAGGGATGGCGATCGAATTCGACACGCAGGCAGGCAACGGCGCTGCTGACACGCAATACGATGTTGATGTGGCGATCATCGGCGCAGGTCCCGCCGGGCTGACCGCAGGGTATCTGCTGTCGCGCCAGGGCTACAAAGTCGCGATCATCGAAAAAGACGAACATTACGTGGGTGGCATCAGCCGTACTGTCGAACACGAAGGCTATCGCTTCGACATCGGCGGCCACCGGTTCTTTTCCAAATCGCAACAGGTCGTCGATTTGTGGAACGAAATCCTGCCCGACGATTTCATCCAGCGTCCGCGCATGAGCCGGATCTATTACGAGGGCAAATTCTACTCGTATCCGCTGCGCGCCTTCGAAGCGCTGGGCAATCTCGGCATTCTGCGCTCGACCGCCTGCATGATGAGCTATGCCTGGTCGCGCCTGTTCCCGATTCGCGAAGTGAAAAGCTTTGAAGACTGGACCAGCAACCAGTTCGGCAAAAAGCTCTATTCGATCTTCTTCAAGACTTATACCGAGAAGGTCTGGGGCATGCCCTGCGATGAAATGAGCGCCGACTGGGCCGCTCAGCGCATCAAGGGTCTGTCGCTCGGCGCGGCAGTGCTCGATGGGTTCAAGCGCAGCCTGGGGCTCAACAAGCGCCCCAACAACGGCATGGCGACCAAGACCCTGCTCGAAACGTTCCGCTATCCGCGCCTCGGGCCCGGCATGATGTGGGATGCCGCGCGCGATCGTATCGTCGAAGCCGGCGGGCTGGTGCTGATGGGCCAGGCGCTCAAGCAACTGGCGAGCGACGGCCGGGGCGGCTGGCGCATGACCTCGACTCGCGCCGACGGCACCGAAACGGTGATCAGCGCAGCCCATGCGATCAGCTCTGCGCCGATGCGCGAACTGGCCGCGCGGCTTCATCCGCTGCCCAAATCGACGCTCGAAGCGAGCAAGCTGCGCTATCGCGACTTCCTGACCGTAGCGCTCAAGATCCGCTCGGAAGATCTGTTCCCCGACAACTGGATCTATATCCACGACAGCAAGGTCCGTGTCGGCCGCATCCAGAATTTCCGCTCATGGTCGCCCGAAATGGTGCCCGACTCCGATGTCGCCTGCGTCGGCCTCGAATACTTCTGCTTCGAAGGCGATGATCTGTGGGCATCGAGCGACGATGCGCTGATCGAACTGGCCACGAAGGAAATGGCGACGCTCGGCCTCGTCAAGCCGGAGCAGGTCATCGGCGGCGCGGTGGTGCGTCAGGAAAAGGCCTATCCGGTCTACGACGACGAATATGCCGCCAACGTCGATGCGATGCGCAAGGAACTGGAAGAAACCAGCCCGACGCTGCATCTGGTCGGACGCAACGGCATGCATCGCTACAACAACCAGGACCACGCCATGATGACCGCGATGCTGACGGTCGAAAACATCATCGCCGGTTCGCGCGTCTATGACATCTGGTGCGTCAACGAAGACGCCGAATACCATGAAGCGGGTGCCGAAGGCGATGCCAAGGCCTTGCCCGCCCGCCCCGGCCACCGTGATGTCAGCGCCGACCAGCAAGCCGCGCTCGACTCGGTACGCCAGGTTCCGGAACGCGTTGCCAAGACCGGTCGCAAGGCGGCCTGAAGCCTTTGACGGACACGCCGGCTCAGTTGCAGCCGGCGTGCGCCGTTGCGGGCGAATTTCTTGGTTTGACTCGCCCCGGCCGATCGGGGCTGCGCAGGACATGGCATTCCGCTGATGGTCGATCTCTCGCTCAAATTTGCATCAGACACACCGCGCGCCGGACTGGCCGGTGTCACCGCCGCCGGTAAAGGCGCATGGCAGGTGCGCGTGATGATCATGTGGCTGGTGATGGCGGCATTGCTGCTGATGATCGATGCGCCGATCATATCCGCCCGACGCTTTGGCGACCCCGACGATGCGCTGCGCCTGATGGAAGTGCGCGATCTGCTGGCCGGGCAAGGCTGGTTCGACTTGCACCAGTATCGCGTTGCTGCGCCCGAAGGCGTGCTGATGCACTGGTCGCGGCTGGTCGATATCCCGCTTGCCGGCATGATCCTGATCTTGCGACCGATGCTGGGTCAGCCAATGGCCGAACTGGTCACCATGGTTGCCGTCCCCTTGTTGACTCTGCTGGCCACGCTGATGCTGGTCGGGCGACTGGCCGCGAAATTCTTTGACAACGAAACCGTCGGCATCGCCTGCCTGGTCACCGCAGTCGGCACGCCCCTGCTCCTCCAGATGGTGCCGATGCGCATCGATCACCACGGCTGGCAAATCGTGCTGGCGCTGGCGGCGCTCAACGGGCTGGCCGCGCGCGATGCGTTGCGTGGCGGGCTGGCGGTTGGTGCAGCGCTTGCCGCATCACTGGCAATTTCGATTGAAGGCCTGCCGATCACCGCAGTGTTTCTGGGCGTGCTGGCCTTGCGCGGATTGACGACAACACGCGGCTATGTCGGCCTTGCCGCCGCGAGCACCGCGCTGGCGCTGGTCAGCAGCGCGATTTTCCTTGGGACGCGCGGGATCGGCGATTTTGGCACGTATTGTGACCAGATCTCGCCCATCCATCTTGCGCTGTTTGGTCTGGTTGCAATGGCCAGTGCGGGGTTGGCCGCGCTGGCGCCACGACGCTGGCCCGTGGCGTTGGGGGCTCTGGGCGCTACCGCTGTGGCGACTTTGGCGCTCTACCTCACGGCGGCGCCGCAGTGCCGGGGCGGGGCGTTTGTCGCGCTCGATCCGATGATGCGGAAATACTGGTACGAAAACATCGCCGAAGGCATGCCGTTCTGGCACTCGCCGCTACCCGCTGCGGTCGAGCTGGTGGGCGTGCCGCTGGTCGGTCTGTTCTGCATCGTGCTGCTGTGGCGCGACGCGAAAAGCGCAGAGGAACGGGCATGGTGGCGCGATCATGGGCTGGTGCTGACAGGCGCCCTGTTGATCGGGGTGATGTTGGCACGCGCATCGGCAACGGCTTGCGGCATTGCCGCCGTGCCGACTGCCGCAGTGATCCTGCGCCTGATCGCGTCCGTGCGCGATGTGCCGCCGATGCGCAGGATTGCAGCCTATCTCGGCATTCTGGCGCTGCTGATGCCGCCGATGCCGGTGATGGCCGTGGCCAGGCTGGCTGCGCTTTTCACACGCCACGCCACCTATTCGGGGATGCCGACGCCGACGTCATGCCGCTATGACGTGGCCGCACGTGCACTCAACGCGCTGCCGGCAACCGACATGTTCCTGCCGCTCGACATCGGCCCCGATATTCTGGTGCGCACGCATCAGCGCGCGGTCGCAACCGGCCATCATCGGGGCGCAGCGGGGATGCACGATGTGATGGCCGCGTTCCTCGCCAAGCCGGATGAGGCCCGCGCGATCATACAGCGGCGTCACGCCACGCTGATCGCGGTATGCCCCGACACGGCAGAACCGGCCAATTACAAGTATTACGCCCCCAACGGCCTGATGGCGCAACTGCTGCGTGGCCAGACGCCACGCTGGCTCGAACCGGTCAACCTGGCGCCCGGCAGCCACATGCTGTTTTGGCGGGTAAAAATGCAGTAGAATCAATAATTTCTAGTGCAAATCAGTCTTCACAGGGCGCGACGTCGACCGAGACCGCCAGCCGCTGCCCCGCGCCGCCATGGAACACCCCGTCGAGCGGAGCGACATCGGCATAGTCGCGGCCCATCGCGGTAAAGATATGATCCGACCGCGCCAGCGTATCGTTGGTCGGATCGAACCCGACCCAGCCCAGTTCTTCGCCGCACCACAAAGTGGCCCAGGCATGGGTGGCATCCGCCCCGATCAGCCGCGGCTGGCCCGGCGGGGGGATCGTGCGCAAATATCCGCTGACATAGGCGGCGGGAATGCCGTGCGCGCGGGCCGCCACGATCATCACATGCGCAAAATCCTGGCACACCCCATGGCGCGCCTGAAACGCCTGATCGGGCAAAGTCTCGCTGGTCGTGGCATCGCCATCATACGTGAATTCATCGTAGATCGCGCGCATCAGCGCGCATCCCGCCGCCAGCGCGCCCTGCGCCGAAGGGAAAAAACGCGCGGCCCAGGCGGCAATCTCGGGCGAGTTCGGCGCCATCGGCGAAGGATAGAGATAGCTTGCCGGGCCCATCGCCGACAAATCGCGGCTGCGCGCGGCGCGGTCGCGCACTTGCGCCACGCTCGGCCCGGTCATCGCCGAGATCAGCGACGGTTCGGGCAGCGACGGTTCGGCCACTTCGACGCGAAACCGGCTTTCTATCGCCAGGCGCGACAGGGGCTCACGGATGATCAACCGGCTGCGATTGACGACAAACGGCCCGTAATCGTCCTGAACCGACCAGGGCACCGGGGCGATCGTCAGCGCAAACCGTTCGAGCACTTGCCCCGGCCAGGGCGCAGGCCGCAGCCGCACATTGAACCGCGCCAGCCGCACCGGGCTGGCATACGTAACCGTGGTCAGGTGGCGAACGTCGTAAAGCATGGTGATTTCAGGCCAGCAGGCTGCCGCCGGTGGTCGTCCGGCTCTTTTCGTATTGCAGGAAATAACGCGCCGCAATCGTGTCCGACAGCGCCAGCAGGCGCGCCTCGGTCGCCCGGAGCAGGCCGGTGTCAAAGGCTTCGATCACGACCGAGCGCAAAGGCGCCTGCAAGGCGCGCGCCTCCAGCAGCGGCGCTTCGGGCATCATGTCTTCGCCCAGGCTCGGCAGCGCGGCGATATGATCGCACAAGGCGTCGACCTGAAACACCAGGCTGCGCGGATTGTCGGGGTCGAGCAAGAGGAGATCGCACACCGGATCGCGGCTCGGCCCGGTCAGATAGCGCGCGCGATAGGTGATCTGGCTGTCCGACAAGTCCAGCAGCACGCCCAGCGCCTCGGGCGCTTCGCCCTCCCCCGCCAGTGTCGCCACCGTGTCGCAGATCCCAAGCGCCCGTTCCAGCCGCCGCCCGAGATCGATGAAGCGCCACGACGGCCCCCGATTGAAATTTTCCGCGAGCATCCCCGACAGCGCGCTCAATCGCTCGATCAATTCGCGCGTGACGCGCAGCAAGGCGCTCGGCCGATGCGAATCGAGCAATGGCAGCGGCCGATTGACCAGCCGCCAGAAATCGGGCGTGATCCGGTCGCGCAACGTCAGCCCTGTGGCCCGGAACCGCGAAAACAGCGTGCCCACCCCGCCCGGCAGCCGCGTTTCCGACAGCGCCGCCAGTACCGCCTGCGCCACCGGCAGGCGCGCCGTCGCCGGGCGAATCGCGTTCCATTCGACCAGCAGATCGAGCAGCGCCGCCACCGTTTCGGTGTTGCTTCCGACACCTGCGTCGACCTCGATCATGCTGCCCAGCACCGCGCGGATCACGCGCAAGGTGATTTCGGCGCGTTCGACATAGCGGGCAAACCAGAACAGGTTGTCCGCCGCCTGGCTGGCAAGAATGCCGCCGCCGCGCCGCACTTTGGGAGTCTGCGCGATGCGCGTCTGCACCGAATTGGTCGGCGGCGCCTCATCGACAATGCACACGTCGGCCGACATGTCGCCTTCGCCCATCCAGCCGGTGTGCATCTCGTCCGATGAAGACAGCCGGGCAAAGCCGCCGGGCATCACCGTCCAGGCGCCGTCTGCGCCGCGCGCGACAAAGGCGCGCAAGGTAAAGGCGCGCGGCACAAAGCGTTCGTCGACGAGCGTCGGCGTGGTGGCCTGGGCGACGATTTCCTGCCCGCAATAATCGAGCGGGCGACGATCCATGGCCGCCAGCAGGGTTTCGCGATCGAGCCGCGACAGCGTCTGCCCCGACAAACCGTGCCCGCCGGGCAGGCCTTCGACTTTGCGGCCAAAGGCAGAGCTTATGACCAGCTCGCCGATCCGGTCGCGCACGGCATCGGCCTGGCCGGGCTCGCCGCACCACCACGTCGCGATATTGGGCAGGATCGGCGCTTCGTCGCGCAGCAACTCGCACAGGCGCGGCAGATAGGCGGCAAAGGCCGGTGCTTCGAGCACTTCGGCGCCGGGCGCATTGACCAGTTCGACCCCGCCGCGCAGCCAGGCTTCGAAGCCGTCAGGCACGCCGATCTCGCTGCGCGAATCAAACGCCAGCGGATCGAGCGCATTGGTATCGATCCAGCGCCACAGCGCATCGATCCGCTTTGGCCCGGCGATCGTGCGAACATAGAGCCGATCGTCGCTGACCGTCAGATCGCGCCCTTCGACCAGCGGAAAGCCGAGATAGCGCGCAAGGTGCGCCTGTTCGGGATAGGACTGGTTGAGCCGTCCGGGGGTCAACAGCGCGATGCGCGGGCTTTCGCGCGAACAGGCGCGCGCCATGCCGCTGCGCAAGTCGGCAAAGAACTGCGCCAGCCGCCGGACATGGCTGTCGCTGAGCAGCGCGCCGGTGCTGCGCGACAGGGCCAGCCGGTTTTCCAGCGCATAGCCGATGCCGTTGGCCAGCCGCAGCCGGTCGGCAACCACGCGCCATTGCCCGCCCGGCCCGCAGACGAGGTCGGCCGCATAGACCGACAGCAGATTCCCAGGCCCACCACGCGCCGAACCTTCTTCCGCGCGTGTTTCGCGCGCGCCGATCAGGTTGCGGGCGAAAAAGCGGCTGCCGGCAACCAGCGCGGCGGGCAAATGGCCTTCGCTGATCAGCCGTTGCGGGCCATAGATGTCGTCGGTCACCGCCTCGATCAGCTCGGCCCGCTGCACGAGGCCGCGCTCGATTTCGCGCCATTGCGCCGCGCCGATCACCAGCGGCATCGGCGACAACGGCCAGGGCCGTTCCTCGGCATCGCCGGTCATGCGAAAGCTCAGGCCCAGATCCTGAATCTGCCGCGAGACCACTTCGGCGACCGGAATCCCCGCCTCATCGCGCAAAGTGGCGAGCCCTGCCGCCATGGCCTGCCACTTGGCGGCGATATCGGGCGAGGCAAGCCGATAGAGGTCGAGCGCATCGGCGCCGACCGGATAATCCTTCAGCCGCGCCCGGATCGGCACGGAAGTTGGCCTGGTTGCCAAGCGACGGCCCTCAGGCCAGCCACGCAGGGCGGCGCAGATCGAGCGTCATGGGAAATTCCCCCGGTTGTTCGGGCGGCGGTGGCGCCACTCGCCCGGGACTATGGCCGTGCGACTGGAAACGGGCAAGCCGTCGCGCTTCGGCTTCGTAGGCATTGACCGGCACTGTGTCATAACTGCGCCCGCCGGGATGCGCGACATGGTAGACGCAGCCGCCCAGCGACCGCCCGCTCCACATATCGATCACGTCGAACGTGAGCGGCGCATGCGGCGGCATTTGGGGATGGAGGCAATTGGCGGGCAGCCAAGCCTTGTAGCGCACGCCGCCCAGACCTTCGCCATGCACGCCGGTCGGATGCATCGGCACGCGCCTGCCGTTGCAGGCGATCACATGGCGCCCCGGCACAAGCCCCGTCGCGCGCACCTGCAACCGCTCGGTCGAAGCATCGACATAGCGCACCGTCCCGCCGATCGCGCCGGTTTCGCCCAGCACGTTCCATGGTTCGAGCGCATGGCTGATTTCGAGATGGACCCCGCCGGCCTCGATCGTGCCATGGACGGGAAAACGAAACTGGTGCTGCGCCTCGAACCATACCGGGTCGAAATGATAGCCCGCCTGATCGAGATCGTTCAGCACGTCGCGGAAATCGGCCCAGACGTGATGCCCCAGCATAAAGCGATCGTGCAATTGCGTGCCCCAGCGCACCAGCGGCCCGTCGACCGGCTCTTTCCAGAACCACGCGGTCATCGCGCGCAACAGCAATTGCGCGGCGAGCGACATGCGCGGCTCGGGCGGCATTTCAAACCCGCGAAATTCGACCAGCCCCAGCCGCCCGGTCGGCCCATCGGGCGAAAACAGCTTGTCGATGCAGATTTCGGTCCGGTGGGTATTGCCGGTGACATCGACCAGCAGATTGCGGAACAGGCGATCGACCAGCCACGCCGGAGGTTGCTGCCAATCCGGGTGAGGCACCTGGCTCAGCGCGATTTCCAGCTCGTAGAGCCCGTCGTGCCGCGCCTCGTCGATGCGCGGCGCCTGGCTGGTGGGGCCGATGAACAGGCCGGAAAACAGATAGCTGAGCGAAGGATGGCGCTGCCAGTAGATGACAAACGATTTGAGCAGGTCGGGGCGGCGGATGAACGGTGAATCGAGCAGGCTCGGCCCGCCCAGCACGATATGATTACCCCCGCCGGTGCCCGTCGCGCGCCCGTCGACCATGAATTTGTCGGCCGTCAGCCCGATCTCCCGCGCGCACTCATAGAGCGTTTCAGTGATCGCGACCGATTCGCGCCAGCTTGCCGCGGGCTGGATGTTGACTTCGATCACGCCGGGGTCGGGCGTGACTTTCAGCACCATGAGGCGCGGATCGGGCGGCGGCGGATAGCCTTCGATCCGAACCGGCAGGCCGGTTTCTTCGGCCACGGCCTCAATGCTGGCGATCAGATCGAGGTAATCTTCAAGCGCTTCGACCGGGGGGATGAACACGCACAAGTGATCGCCGCGCGGCTCGACGGTGATCGCGGTGCGCACTGCGCCCTCGATCGCGACTTGCGGCACATAGCCCTGATCCGACGGCTGCGGCGTATCGACCGCGACCGATCGCTGGGCCGCAGCCCCGCTCTCTCGCGCGCGCTCGATGACTTGCGCACGTACGTCGGGCAAGGGTTCGCGCGGCTCGGCAGTGTCGCGCGGGTGGATATAGGGATACTGCGCGGGCGGTACATAAGGCAGCGAGCCCAGCGGCAGCCGATACCCCAGCGCCGCATCCCCCGGCGCTGCAAACAGTGTCCCGCGCCGCACTTTCCAGCGTTCGGAGCGCCATTTGCGCAACGGCTGGCGCGCGGCGGCCTGCCACCACCGCTGAATCGGCAGAACATGCCCGACCGGCCGGGTCAGCCCGCGCTGAAACGTGCGCATGAAACGGGCCCGTTCCTCGGGATCGTCGAGCCTGGGATCGGTCGGCGCGATGTTGCCCGGCAATTGCGCCTCGCGCACGATCCATTCGACCGCGTCTTCATAAACGGGCTGGGCGAAATCGGCATCGACCCCGAGCATCTGCGCGGTCTTTTTGAGAAAGCGCTCGGCATCGCCCTCATCGACCGCCGCTGCGGGCGCGTCCAGCGTGCCGGTGGCGATCAGCCGGGCGTCGTTCCACACCGGCACGCCATCCTTGCGCCAATAGAGCGAATAGCCCCAGCGCGGCAGGCTCTCGCCCGGATACCACTTGCCCTGCCCATGATGGAGCAGCGATCCGGGCGCAAAGCGATCGCGCAACATGCGGATCAGGCGATCGGCAAACCAGGCCTTGGTCGGGCCGACCGCTTCGGCATTCCATTCACCCGCTTCGAAATCGCCGTCGCGGACAAAGGTCGGCTCGCCGCCGATGGTCAGCCGCACGTCGGCCGCCGCCAGATCCTCGTCGACTTTGTCGCCGAGCGCCATCAGCTCTTCCCAGCGGCTCTCGGTAAACGGCCTGGTGATGCGCACCGCTTCGGCAATGCGCGAAACCTGCATCTCGAAATGGAAATCGGCGTGGACCTGCTCCATCACCGCGCCTTCGATCGGCGCGGCGGTGCGATAATGCGGCGTCGCGCACAGCGGGATATGCCCCTCGCCCGCAAACAGCCCCCAGGTCGCATCGAGCCCGAGCCAGCCTGCGCCCGGCACATAGACTTCGGTCCAGGCGTGCAGGTCGCAGACATCCTGCGTCACCCCGCGCGGCCCCTCGACCGCCGCGACATCGGGCGTCAGCTGGATCGAATAGCCCGACACGAACCGCGTCGCAAAACCCAGCCGCCGCAACAGCTGAACCAGCAGCCAGGCCGAATCGCGACACGACCCGCTGCCGATTTCAAGCGTTTCCTCGGGCGCCTGAACCCCGGTCTCAAGCCGGATGACATAGCCGACCTGGGCATTGACCGCCTGATTGATGGCGACGAGAAAATCGATCGTGCGCCCTTCGTAATCGCGGAATTTTTCATAGAGCGCGTCAAAGCGCGGCCCTTGCTCCTCCATCTCGAAATAGGCGGCAAGGTCGCTGGCCAGCAGTTCGTCATAAGCGAAGGGATATTCCTGCGCGTAGTCCTCGACGAAGAAGTCGAACGGATTGACCACGGCCAGCTCGGCCAGCAAATCGACCTCGATCGCGAAATGATCGATCGGATCGGGAAACACCACCCGCGCCTGCCAATTGCCGAGCGGATCTTGCTGCCAGTTGATGAAGTGATTGGCCGGGCTGATTTTCAACGAATAATTGGGCACCGCCGTGCGACTGTGCGGCGCCGGGCGCAGCCGGATCACCTGCGGCCCGAGACGGACCGGTCTGGCATAGGTATAACGGGTGAGATGGTGCAATCCGGCCTTGATCATGGGGCAGGACATTGCGCGAAATGATGGTGCGCCGCAACGTGGAATGGCGCGCCCGCACGCGCGCGGCGCCCTCTTTGTTCAGATCACCCCTTCGCGCCGCAGCCTTTGCAGATCGGCGGCCACCGCTGCCAGCCCACCGTGCTGATAGCGCGCCTGAATATGGTCGGCGCCCAGTCGGCTGAGCACGACATTGCGATAGGCCGGGCGATACTGCGCGTCGTCGGCCGGATCATGGCCGAACCGGTTCGCCAGGCGGGCCAGTACGGTGTCGGCGAGATTGGCCGCGCTTTCGGCAAAGACCCAGTTCTGATCCGACTGGAAATGGATCAGGCATTCGGCGCGCCAGGCCATGTCCCAAGCTCCGTCATCGCCCGGTGTCGGCAAAACCAGCCGCCCCTGCCCATCGCGCCCGAGATAGCCGCGCTGCACCGGATCGATCCGCGCGATCATCGCCGCCGCGCGCAGCCAGTTGACCAGCTTCCACGCCTGTCCGCCGGTGGGGACGGCATGGGCACAAGCCTGGATCAGCACATGGGTCGGCGACAGGCCGCGCGCCATTGCTTCGGCAAGGCCAAGAATATGGTGCGCGCCGGTCTGGCTGTCGCCGGGGCGACCGTTGTCATCGTCCTGCCCCTGCCCGCCCAAGGGGATCTCGGCAAATTCACGGCCATCGCCCCGCCATTGAAAGACCAGCGTCTTGGCCCAGTCGTGCCATAGCGCCGCCGCAATCACTGCATCATGATCGCTGCGCAGTCCGGTTTGATGGTCATAGGCGCGCGCCAGCGCCAGCGCGATTTGCGCATTCAACGCAGTGTGCAGCGGCAGGCCGCCGGGCCAGCGGTGATGCCCGGCGCCATCGCCGCCGGGCGCGGCGTAAAACGGCTGGGGCAGATGGGGGCAAGCGCTGTCGGCATCGCGCACCGGTGGAAATACGCCGACGATCAGGCGCGCGCGATCTTCAGCGCCCGCCCCGCCGATCAGGTGCGCCGCGAGCAAGCGGTCGATGATCGCGCCCTGATCCGCTTTGCTCAACCCGGCGCGATGGCGGATGCAGGTGGCGGGATTATCGATGGCATCGGCGGTAACCCGGCGCAACGCGGGATCACCCAGACCCGCAATCCGTTGCCGCAGATCCCGGCGCGCCTGACGCACCAGCGGCGAGGCGCGCGCGGTGTGCAGGGCGACGGCGTTGCCCGCGCCCGGCGCTTCGGCATGCACAGTCCCCGTGCCCCCTGTCGCCGCGATCAGCAGCCCCGCCAGTCCGATGCCGATCCGCCGCATCATGCCTCCGCTATCATTCGCGTCACAGATAGCGCCCGCACAGAAGCCGTCAATGAGCGAAAATGTCATAAAAACGCCATCTTAGTTACGCCACCACGCAACAATCACAAACTAGTGCGGCGCCCAGACAACAAGAACGCCCCTATACCAAACGATAGGGGTGCGCTCTTGTTTATGCATGTTTGATGGGGGCCATCATGTTTTCGCAACATTTCAGAAAATATTGTCTCATAACTGCCATGGCCGTGCCGTTTTTGGCCGCTTCGGCCCCCGATGTCGCGCTGGCACAAGACGGCAGCTATTCGGTGAACGAGACCGATCTCGGCAATGCGCTGTCGACGCTGGCCGATGAATCCGGCCGCACCATCGTCTATTCGGCATCGAGCGTTGCCGGCAAGCGCGCCACGCGCGTCGATGCCGCCCCGACGCTCGACGCCGCGCTGGCCGCTGTGCTGGCCAACAGCGGCCTGATCGCCACCACGCGCGCCGACGGCACGATTCTGGTCGAAGCCGCCAACGCGCAAGGCGCCGCGCCTGCGCGTGGTGACGCCATCGTCGTGACCGGCCAACGCGGCGCCGCGACGATCCAGCTCAAATCGAACACGGCGGTCGCCGTGCTGACGGCAGTCGACATCGCCCGCGCGCCCGACACCAATGTCACCGAAACGCTGGCGCGCCTGCCGGGTGTCAACATCCTGTTCGGCGGCGGGCAGAACACCAACGGCGTCAGCATCGACTTTGCCGCGCGCGGCGAAGGCAATCTGGTCGCGCTGCGCGGGCTCGATCCCGAATACAACATCAACACCATCAACGATGTCGAAGTCGCGCAAGGCCGCCCCTATAGCCGGGGCGTCGAGCTGAAACTGTTGCCCCCGCAAGGCATGCAGCGGATCGTGGTCAGCAAATCGTTCAGCCCCGATCAGAATGGCGACGCGATCGGCGGGATCATCGATTTCCGCACGCCCACGGCCTATGATTTCGCGCCGGGCCTGCACGCTTCTGTCTTTGCCAAAGGCAGCCTGAATTCGCAGGAAAACGCCTATGGCAAGCAGAACCTCGATTACGTGATCGGCGGCGGGCTGTCGTGGCGGTCAAAGGATGACAGCTTTGGCGTCTATATCGGCGGCTATTACGACCATCACAAATTCGCCAACACGATCATCGACGGCGACTATCCGGCCAGCGTGAACGGGCAATATGCCTGGGCCGTGGCCGACGCCAACGGCAACAGCGCGCCGGGGATCGACCCGGCGAAAAATCTGGTGCTCGAAGGGCTCGACATCGGCGCGACGATGGGCAACGTGAAGCGCTATGGCGGCACCGCCTCGCTCGAATGGCGTCCGTCGACCGATGTCTCGGCCTATATCAACGCCACGTTTGCGCAGAACGACCTGACGCAGGACACCCAATACCTGCAGTTCTATGGCCAGAACGACGGCTATGTGCAGAACGGCACGACCGGCACCTATTCGCCGGTGATCGGGAATATCCAGCCGCGCTATTACTTCACCACCGAGCCCGAAACCTCGGTGCTGGGCACGGTCAGCGCGGGGGTAAACATCCGCTCGGGCAAATGGACGATCAAGCCCAACGCGTTTCTGAGCTGGGGCGTGGACAATTCGAACCACATCGAAGTCTCGGGCCGTCAGCCCGAAGTGGGCAGCGGCATGGCCTATGGCGCCAGCAGCCTGTTTACGTATTCCAACGGCATTCCCTATCCCACGGTCAGCGCGGCACAAATGGCGCTGGTCGAAAACATCGGCGCCTATGGCCTGCGCCGCAATGGTGAAACCTCGCCCGAGGCGAGCAACCAGACCAAATATGGCGGCAAGTTCGACGCCGCCTATGACGTCGGCGGCGACGTGCTGAAGCGCATCGCGTTTGGCGCCAAGATCAGCACCAGCGTGCGCAACCACAGCTATGCCGACTACACCACCGACAAAGTGTTCAACACCAGCACCGGGGTCGGCCCGACGCTCGACCAGTCGGGCTTTCTGTCCGGCCAGATCAATCAACTGGCACCCGGCCTATACAATTTTGCCGCGCCGCTGTTTAACGAATCGGCGCTCTATTCCGCTTTCAACACGGCGGTCGCGGCCGGCGGCGGCTTGAACAATTTCATCGACACCTGCTCGAACCTGCCAATCAACAACCAGAATTGCGACAGCCAGCACGGCACCGAAACGGTGCTTTCGGCCTATGCCATGGCCAATCTCAAGATCGCCGATGTCGAAGTGACGCCCGGCGCCCGGTTCGAACACACCGCGATCAAGAACTGGTACTGGGTCACACCGACCGACACCCAGGGCAACGAAGTGGCGGGCAATTTCGACAGCAGCACCACGCATTACGACAAATTTCTGCCCAGCCTCCAGGTCAATTACCGGCCCAACACCTTTACCGTCCTGCGCGGCTCGGTCAGCACCAGCTATGTGCGCCCGGCGTTCTTCCAGTTGGGCGGGGGTGAACAAGTGCAGAATTCGGGCGGCGGCGCAGCGGCGGGCGGTACGACCACCATCACCATCGGCAATCCCAATCTCAAGCCGATCAGCGCGGTCAACTTTGACGTGTCGGGCGAATGGTCGAACAACCGCTTTGCCAGCGCGTCGCTGGGCGCGTTCTACAAATCGCTGACCGATTTCATGTATTCGCAAGTCCACAGCTTTACCAACCAGACCCCTCAGACTCAAACCGGGCAGACCGAAACCGGATCGACCACCGTCGTTCGCCCGCTCAACGGCGGCGACGGCCATGTCGAAGGGATCGAGGCCGCCGCGCGCATCCAGTTCAAGATGATGCCCGCGCCGTTCGACGGGCTGGGGCTTGGCGGCAACGTCACGCTCGAACATTCGTCGGTCCATCTGACCGCCGGGTCGAGCGCGACCGAACGCCTGCTCAACCAGCCCGACTTTTCGGCCAACGCGCTGTTGTTCTATTATCGCGGGCCGTTCATGGTCGACCTGTCGCTCAACCACACCGGCGCCTATGTCACGCAGTACAACGACATCGGCACGCTCGACCGCTGGGTCCAGGCCAACGACAAGGTCGATCTGCATCTCGGCTATGTGACGCCGGTCGGCGCGCGGGTCGATTTCGGGATTGCCAATCTGTTCAACACGGCAAGCTACGTGGCGACAGTGGGCCGCTATGCCGGCACGATCCCGAGCTACGTCTTCTCGGGCCGCACATTCTCGTTGACCTTGAAATACAGCTACTGACACGATGCGCCAGAATTCGCTGATCAATTCGTTGACCGGGGGATTCCGGCGCAAACCGCTGAAACATGGAGCCATGCCGATCCGCCGCGCGATCCGTCTTGCCGTCTGCGCACTGATGCTGGCGCCAGTTTGCGCTCAGGCGCATCGCGGCGCGCCCGAGCGGGTAGAGCGCGTGGTGCTGATCTATCGCCACGGGGTCCGCGCGCCGCTGGACGATGAAAACGGGCTTGCCGCGATCGAACCCGCGCCGATGCCGGTCTGGTCCACGCCCGAAAGCCAGCTTACCCCGCATGGCGCGCAGGCGCTGACCCTGCTCGCGCGCTATCAGCGGCAGGGCTGGCTGCACGCGGGGCTCTTGCCCAAAGGGCGATGCCCGGACCGGCGCGATCTGATCATCTGGACCAACACCGTCTCGCGCACGATCGCCAGCGGCCAGGCGCTCGCCGAAGGGCTGGCGCCGGGCTGCGATCTTGCCGTCGGGCACTTGCCCACCGGGCAACACGACCCGATTTTCGAACAGATGGAAGCGGGCGCCGACGACTTCGATGCTCGTCAGGCAACAGCCGATGTCATCGCCTATACCGGCGGGCTGGACGCGCTGACCCGGCGCCATCGCGCCTCGTTGACGGCCATGGCGCATATCATCGGTCGCGACCTGCCTCCGGGGCCGGGCGCGATCACGCCCGATGCCGATGGCAGGGGTTTTTCGGCCAGCGGCCCGGTGATCGATGCCTCGGGCACGGCGCAGATTTTCCTGCTGCAATACATGGAGGGTATGGCACCGGGCCAGATCGGCTGGGGCCGTGCCGATGCCGCCGCGATTGCCGCAGTCAGCCCGCTCCACGCCGCGCTGTTCGACGTTTACGACCGCTCGCCCTGTCTGGCCCCGCGCACGGCCGCGGTACTGGCGCGCCGGATGCTTTCTGCGCTGCTCGATCCCGATCAGCCGCGCCTGACACTGCTGGTCGGGCATGACAACAATATCGCCGCGCTCGCCGCCCTGCTCGACACGCGGTTCCGCGTGCCGGGTCTGGCCTGGAACGACCCGCCGCCGGGCGGCGCGCTGGGGCTTGCGCTGATCAGGCGCGCCGATGGTCGCCGTGTGGTGCGCGCCATTTATGTGGCGGCGACGCCCGATCAGGTCCGCGCGTTGCGCGTGCTCGACGCGCGGCACCGGCCCGCCGAAGCATCGCTGATCATCGGCCTGTGCGGCAAAGCTGCGCACACATGCCCGGTGGATGTGGTGCGACACCGATTGCTGGCCCGCCTGTCACCCCCCGACAAGCCAGCCCCCCACAAGGACTCCGCGCCATGATCGATCGCCGTACCCTCTTGCGCCAGTCCCTCGGCGCCGCCGCGCTTCTGCCCATTCTCGCACGGGCCCGCGCGATCGGCCCGGATCGCCGCACGGGCACGATCGGCGATGTCGCGCACATTGTCGTGCTGATGCAGGAAAACCGCAGTTTCGATCACTATTTCGGCACGATGCCGGGGGTGCGCGGCTTTGGCGACCGCTTCCCGATCCCGGTGGCTTCGGCCATGGGCGGCCTGCGCACCGTCTGGGATCAGCAGGATGCCACGGCCAATCCGCCCCGGCTGATCCGCCCGTTCCCGATTTCGACTCAGGCGCATTACGACCTGATGCGGATGCAGGGCACCCCGCACGCCTGGCCCAATGCCCAGGCCGCGTGGGATCAGGGGCGCATGGCCCATTGGCCCGAAGCCAAGACGCAGCGCGCCATGGCCTATTACACGCAAGAGGATCTGCCCTTTCAATGGGCGATGGCCGACGCGTTTACGCTGTGCGATGCCTATCACTGCGCGATGCACACCGGCACCAACACCAACCGCCTGTTTCTGTGGACCGGCACCAATGATCCGTTTGGCCAGGGCGGCGGCCCGGCGATCCAGAACCCCGACGACGATCTGGCCAAACCCGATGCCGCCAGCACCCCGCGCTTTTTCTGGACCACTTATCCCGAACGGCTGGAAGCGGCAGGAGTCAGCTGGGCGGTCTATCAGGACATGGCCGATTTCTTTACCGACAATCCGCTGGCCAATTTCCTGCAATATCGCGCCGCCTTGCGCGGCGATGCCGGATCGCGGCGCGTGCTGGCGGACAAGGCGCTGTCGACCCGCGCGCTCGATGCCTTGCGCGCCGATGTCCTGGCCGACCGCCTGCCGCAGATCAGCTGGATCGTCGCCACGGCAGAAGGCTCGGAACATCCCGGCCCCTCCAGCCCGGCGCAAGGCGCGGCCTATACCGCCCGGGTGATCGAGGCGCTGACCGCCAATCCGGACGTCTGGGCGCGCACCGTGCTGTTCGTCAATTTCGACGAAAACGACGGCTTTTTCGACCATGTCCCGCCGCCCGCGCCACCCTCGCCCGATGCCGACGCACCCGGCGGCTTTGCCGGGGCGAGCACGGTCTCGACGCTGGGCGAATATCACCGCATGGCCGCACCCGGCGCCGATGATGACCAGCTCGCCTTGCGCGGGCGCCCCTATGGGCTGGGGCCGCGCGTGCCGATGTATGCGCTTTCGCCCTGGTCGCGCGGCGGGAAAATCCATTCCGAAGTCGCCGATCACACCTCGGTTATCCGCTTCATGGAGGCGCGCTTTGGCGTGATGGAGCCGAACATCAGCCCGTGGCGCCGCGCGGTGTGCAGCGATCTGACCACGGCCTTCGATTTCACCCACACCGCCGCCCCTACCCAAATCCTCGCGCCCGCTCTGGCCGACAGCCTGACCCGGGCGCCCGAACGCGCCGAGCGCGCCCGCGCCATCGCCAGACAACCCGATGCTCACCCGCCGCAGGCCCAGCCGCTCCCCACGCAGGCACCCGGCCGGCGCCCGGCCTGCCCGGCCCGCTATCAGCTCGAAACCACCGGACAAGCGCTTGCCGATGGTTCGGCGATCCGCCTGACTTTTGCCGCCGGTGCCGGGCTCGCCGGGGTGTTTCAGGTCTATGACCGATTGCATCTCGACCGCGTGCCGCGCCGCTTCACGGTCGAGCCGGACAAACAGCTTGCCGCCGACTGGTCGCTCGCAGGCCCCGCGCGCGCCTATGATCTGTGGGTGCTCGGCCCCGCCGGATTTCACCGCGCCTTTGTCGGGCAAGCGGGCGCAGAGCCCGACGTGCGCTGGCAAAAGGTCGGCGACCGGCTGCGCCTGACGCTGGCGCCGGGCCACGCCGGGGTGCAGGTGACGCCCGGGGCCTATGTCGAGGCACATCGGGACTGGGCGCCGGACGACCGGGGCGGTACGATGGAATGGCCGCTCGCGCCGACCCATGGCTGGTACGATCTGCTGATCACCGCGCCCCATGGCTGGCAACGCCGCCTCGCCGGGCGCGTCGAAGGGCCGTGGTCCGCCATGACCGATCCTGCCCTGGGCCACAGCTGAAGCCCCCAAATCTGAAGCGCGCCGCGAACCGCACCGTGAACCGCCATCCCAGGGCGCGGTTCAAAAGGGTACTATCCATCCGCCCGGCTTTGCGGCAGGTACTGCGTGATCTGATCACGGGAACCACCCGGTTTTGCGCAAGAGCTTGTTATGACGAATGGATTTGTACGCCGCGATGTTCTGGCCGGGGGCGCGGGGCTGGCCGGGGCGATGGGATTGGGCGGGCTCTTGCCGGGCCTCGCCCTGGCGCAAGACGCACAGGGAACTGCGGCGGATCAGGCGTTTTGTGCGCAATTGAACGGGTTCACCGACGAATTGCTGAAACGCCTGCCTGAAACAGCCACCCAACTGGGCCTCGACCGGGGCGCGCTCGCCTCGCTGCGCGGCGAATTGGCCCACATCACGCCGACGGCCACAGAACAGGGCAATGCCGCTGTCCGGTCAATCCTGCAAAGGTTGCTGCAGACCGATCGCGCCACGCTCTCGTCGGCCAACCGGTTGCGCCATGATACGCTGCGCTATGCGGCTCAGGTCGCCCTCGACGGAACGGGCTTTCGCTATGGCGGCGGCGGCCTGGCCGGGATTCAGGGCGGCACCAGCCCTTATGTCGTCAGCCAGCAGAACGGCGCGGTCAGCACGATCCCCGAATTGCTGGTGTCGTCGCATGGCGTGACCGACAAGGCCGATGCCGAGGCCTATGTTGCCCGCATCGCCGCCTTTGCGCGCCGGATCGATGAAGAAACCGCGCAAATCACCGCCGATGCCGCAAACGGGATCATGCCGCCGAAATTCATCGCGGACAATGCGCTGGGCATTCTCAAGGGATTTCGCGCGCGCCCGGCGGCGACACAGTCGCTGGTGACCAACCTTGCCGCCAAGACCCGGGCGCTGGGGCTGACCGGGTATGACGAGCAGGCGATCCGGATCATGGAAGCCCTCGTCTATCCCGCGCTCGACCGCGAAATTGCCGCCTTTGCCGCAGCGACGGCCAATGCCCCGATGACAGCCGGGGTCCAGCGCCTGCCCGATGGCGAGGCCTATTACCGCTGGGCCCTGCGCCTCGGCACCACCACGCGCCATTCTGCCGAAGACATCCATCGCATCGGGCTGGAGCAAAACGCCGAAATCAAGGCACGCATGGATGTCCTGCTCAAGGCGCAAGATCTGACCAGGGGCAGTGTCGGCGAGCGCGCCGATGCGATCGGCAAGGATCCGCGCCAGATATATCCGAACACCGACGAAGGCCGCGCGGCGCTGATCGCCTATCTCGAACAGCGCATCGCCATGGTCCGCGACATCATGCCCCGGTTCAGCCGTCTGGGACTGAAAGCCGATGTCAGGGTCCGCCGCGTGCCGCCCGACATTCAGGACGGCGCCGCACGGGGCTACATGCAGCCCGCCGCGCTCGATGGGTCGCGCCCGGCGATCTATTACATCAATCTGAAAACGACGGCGATGTGGCCGCGCCCCTCGCTGGCCACGCTGACCGCGCATGAGGGCATTCCCGGGCACACCTGGCAGCTCGCCTATCTGGCCGAACATCACGGCGAGATCCCCGCGATCAGTTCGCTGATCAGCTTCAATGCTTTCGTCGAAGGCTGGGCGCTCTATGCCGAGCAACTGGTCGACGAAAGCGGCCTCTATGACAACGATCCGTGGAGCCGGCTCGGCTATCTTCAGGCGCAGCAATTCCGCGCCTGCCGTCTGGTCGTCGATACGGGCATGCACGCCCTGGGCTGGAGCCGCGAACGCGCGATCGATTTCCTGTGTGTCGAGACGGGGCAAAACCGCGTGGGCATGACCAGCGAGGTCGATCGCTATTGCGCCTCGCCCGGACAGGCCTGCGGCTACAAGATGGGCCACAACGAAATCCTGCGCCTGCGCGCAAAGGCCCGTGCCGCGCTTGGCGCAAAGTTCGACCTTGCCGCCTATGACGATGCGATCATCACGTCGGGCGGTGTGCCGCTGGATCTGCTCGAAGGGGTGGTTTCCGGCCATATCGCGAAAACGCTGGCAATACGGTAACGGCAGGCGGGATCGCGTGGATGATTGAAAAGGCCGCCGACCGGGCGGGAGGCATCCCGCGCTTTTCGTTTGCCGACGATGCACCGGGGCCGCAAGGCGCCGTGGCGCAATGGCTCGAAACCGTCCATTTGCTGTTCGATGCCGAACCGTTGCGCCCGCCGGGCGAAGGCTTTGCCGCGACGCTGCGCGCGTTCAAGCTGGGCCCGATGCTGATTGGCCGGGCGCGCGCTCAGGCGCAGCGTTTCATCCGCGACAATCCGGTTCTGGCGCGCGGCGGCTGTGATTGGCTGCTGATCCAGTTTTACGTGACGGGCGGCTATCGCGGCACGACCTCGCAGGGCCCGATCGATGTCCGCGCGGGCGACATTTCCATGCTCGATCTCGCCTGCACGCTATCCACCGAAGCAGACGATTTCGACAATATCAACATCATCATTCCGCGCGCCTTGCTGGCCTCGCGCATGCCGGTCGGCGCAAACCTGCATGGACTGGTGCTGCGACGCGAACTGGGCTTCACCAAAGTTCTGCAGCGGCACATGCTCGCCATCGACGAATTCGTCGACGAACTCGATGCCCTGCAGTCCGAAGCTCTGGTCGACGGCACGCTTGCCCTGCTCAGTGCCGCCTTTGCCCAGGCCATTCCCGGCCCGGCGGGCTCGACCGGATCGACAGATGCGATCGCGATGGCCATTCGCCGGCATATCGACACCAATCTGGCCAACCCCAAGCTCGGCGTCGCCAGTATCGCCGCCCATTTCGGCGTATCGCGCGCCACGCTCTATCGCCTGGTCGCGCCCTTGGGCGGCATCAGCGATTATATCCGGCGGGCAAGGCTGCAACGCGCCTATACCGATTTGTGGCAGGCAGACGGGCAGAGCGGACGCGTGAGCGTGGTCGCGCGCCGCTGGGGCTTTGGCAGCGAAGCGACATTTGCGCGGCTGTTCAAGGCGACCTACGGCGTCTGTCCCAGCAAGGCGCGAAAGTCCGAAAGGCATTTCGAGCCGAGCCGCGAAATCGCCAATCCCGTCGTGCACTGGATGCGATCAAACTGGCAAGCATGACCGACCGGGCGGGAAACGCCGACTGCGCGGGCGAGGCCCGAAAGCCCGCGCAGTCGGCGCCAGCGGCCCCATTCCGGCATTTGCAAATGGGGGGGCAAATGTCAGAATCTGCAAGGGCCGTCGGCAACTCTTTGGAAAATCAATACTGGAGCAAATCAACACTGGGGCAAATCAATCCCCTTGCCGCGTCAGTTGTGCTTCCCGAAATTGTAGCTGACGCTGGCCATCACGCTATGCGAATGAAAGCTTGAGGTAATATCGGTCCCCCCAAGGGTCGACAGGTGCGCGGTGGGCGCCTGAAAATAGCGATATTTGACGCCCAGATCGACGCTCTGGCTGACCGGCATGCGCAAGCCCGCAAGCAATTGCCAGGCAAAGCCCGATTGATGATCGTTCAACACATCGCCGTAAGAGTTGATCCCAAGCCGGTAATGGCTGCGCGCCCAACCGATGCCACCGCCGAATGACGCCTGCAGCCCCTTGTCATGCCCGACATCGACAAGGCCGTTGGCCATCATGCTGAACACGCTCTGCCGCCCGGACAGATCGGAATATGTCCCGGGTCCGGCAACAGCGATCCCGCCGTCGGGTGTCGGAAACGCCGTGTAGCCGGCCGATGTATAGCTCTTGTTCGCTGCGCTTTTGTTGGCGATTTCCGCTTCGAGGCGGAAAAGCCCGAGATCGCGGCCAACCACACCGTCAATATCATAGCCGGCGCTGGTCTTGATCGATGTCGGCAATTGCGGCCCGGCTTCATAGCCCAGACCGCCGACAGGGGTGACCGATGCCCGGTTGACCAGGGCGACACCGGCATCGACACCGACATACCAATCGCCATCACGCGCCAAGGCAGGCGTCGAAACAGCCAACGCAACCCCAATAAATACAAATGCAGTCTTGTTCATAAAGCGTCCCCAAGCTTTTCCATTTACAACCAATTACGCCGGAACCTCCGACGACGAATTGGGCGCACAGCTTTCACGCCGCGCAAGGTCAACAAGACCCCGCAGCGTGTAACTTGCGCTCTGCGTGCAAAGCGCTGGATCAGGACTTCAAGTCAACGCGGAACGCCGTTGCCAAGACAGGCTGCACAGTGATTGAGACGCGCCGCACGATTGGCGCAGCGCAGCCGCCAATTGCCCCGCCAGCCCCAAAGCGGCGGCATGTCGAAAAACAACGAACGCCAGCAGCAAGCGCCAGCCGCATGCGAATGTCGATTTGGTCGGATTTTCTGGAAAAATGGATGCCCCGCGAGGATTCGAACCTCGATAAACGGAATCAGAATCCGTTGTCTTACCTTTAGACGACGGGGCAATGGAGGCGCGCAATTAGGCGTGGGGCGAGCGGGTGTCAAGATGGGAGGAGCCGTGCGCCTTGCGGGCGAGGCGGACTGACGCTACATGTTGCTTCAAGTACCCGGTCGGTATCATCCGGCATCGGGAAAACATAAGCAGATTTGAACAGATATGGCCGACACAGACGCGTCGGCAGGCAACGCGGGAAAGCGGCCCGGCCGGAAAAGGCGGCGAAAGCATGCCTATGCCAGGGCAACCGCGAAACGGACCCCCGCTCGCCCTGCCGACCCCGGCGCGGAATTGCCGCGCGCCGACCAGATCCCGCCCATAAGCCCGGCCCCGGCATTGCCGGACGCTTCGCGCGCATCGCCTGAACAGGCGACGCCGCGCGCCGTGGCTTTGGCGGCGAACATGGCCCCCGCTCCGGCTACAACCGCGCCTGCGACGAACGGGCCTGCCGCAGCGATCGCGGCCATGGCGCGCGCGGCCTTGAGCAATCGGCCGGTGCCGTTTCATCGTCAGGCTTATGCCGCGATCGATCTTGGCACCAACAATTGCCGCCTGTTGATCGCGCGTCCGGCGGGCGATCATTTCGTGGTGGTCGATGCGTTCAGCCGCGTCGTCCGGTTGGGCGAGGGCCTTGCGCAATCGGGGCGGCTGTCCGATGCGGCGATGGATCGCGCACTTGCCGCCTTGCAGATCTGCGCCGACAAGCTCAAGCGCCGCAATGTGCATCTGGCCCGCTCGGTTGCGACCGAGGCTTGCCGCCGCGCGACCAACGGCGCCGATTTCATCGAACGCGTGCGCCGCGAAACCGGCATTCGGCTCGACATCATCACCGCGCAGGAAGAAGCGCGCCTCGCCGTGCTGGGCTGTCACATCCTGCTCGAACATGGCGAAGGCCCGGCGATGATTTTCGACATCGGCGGCGGGTCGACCGAAATGGTGCTGGTCGACACATCCGAGCCCGTGCCGCGCATTCTCGATTGGCAATCGGTGCCCTGGGGCGTGGTCTCGCTGACCGAAAGCATCGGCACGATCGCCGACAGCGCCGAGGCGCGCGCGGTGGCCTATGGCGAAATGCGCCGACTGGTGCGCGAGGGCTTTGCCGACTTTTCCGCGCGCGTGGCGGGCGAACATGCCGCGCAGACCGACCCCACCGCGATCCGCCTGCTCGGCACGAGCGGGACAGTCACGACATTGGCCAGCCTGCATCTCGGCCTGCCGCAATATGACCGCAGCGCGGTCGACGGGCTGATCGTGCCTGCCGCCTCGATGCGTGCGATCAGCCAGCGGCTGGCCGCCTGTTCGCCTGCCGAGCGCATGGCCGTGCCGTGCATCGGGCGCGAACGCGCCGATCTGGTGGTCGCCGGCTGCGCCATATTGGAAACCATTCTCGACATCTGGCCCGCCGAGCGGCTGGGCATTGCCGATCGCGGTATCCGCGAAGGCATTCTGCGCAGCCTGATGGCGACGGCCAGCGATGCCGAAAAGGCGCGGCTGGCCGTGCGCCGCCGCGATGGCGGACGCCCCGCCGGAAAGGACATACCATGAGCCGATCCGGCAAAGACCCCGGGACTCGTCTGAAAACCGCCAAGGGGCGGACGGCGTCCTCGACCCGCTGGCTCACCCGCCAGATCAACGATCCTTATGTCCAAAAGGCCCGCGCCGATGGCTGGCGCAGCCGCGCCGCATTCAAACTGATCGAACTCGACGAGAAATTCACGCTGCTCAAAGGCGCGCGGCGCGTGGTCGACCTTGGCATTGCGCCGGGCGGATGGAGCCAGGTCGTGCGGCAAAAGGCGCCCGGGGCCAAAGTGGTGGGCATCGACCTCTTGCCCACCGAGCCGATCGAGGGCGTGACCATCTTCGAGATGGATTTCATGGCCGATGAAGCGCCCGCCGCGCTGACCCAGGCGCTCGACGGCGCGCCCGATCTCGTCCTTTCGGACATGGCGGCCAACACTGTCGGACACAAGCAGACCGACCATCTGCGCACTATGGGCCTGGTCGAAACGGCGGTCGATTTTGCCATTTCCCATCTCGCGCCGGGCGGCGCGCTGGTCGCAAAGGTCTTTGCCGGCGGCACCGACACCGTTCTGCTCGCGCTGCTCAAGCGTAATTTCACGACCGTGAAACACGCCAAGCCCCCCGCCAGCCGCAAGGATTCGTCCGAATGGTATGTCATTGCGCAAGGATTCAAGGGGCGAACCGAATGAATGCAGCAAGCCGCCTCATGATTTCCACAGGCTGGATTTTGCGCGAATCACCTCGACCGGCCTAAAGGCCGTGGCTTTCTCACCTGATCCAACGACCGGAGCTTATCCCGATGGCCGACGCCGCCGACGACCGCCTGCGCCTCTTGATTGAACGCATCGAACGCCTTGAAGAAGAGAAGAAGGGCATCGGAGACGACATCAAGGACGTCTATGCCGAAGCCAAAGCCACCGGCTATGATGCCAAGATCATTCGCCAGATCGTCCGCCTGCGCAAAATGAAGCCCGACGATCGCCGTGAAATGGAAGCGGTTCTCGAAACGTACAAGAACGCGCTCGGCATCGACTGAACGCGGTTCGATGCAGTGTCGGCGGCGCCTTTCCGAACAGGGAAGGTGCCGCCGTCGCGCATCATTCGTCGCTGCCGTAAGAGCTGGCGCGCATGTCGTCGGGCGCAAGATCGGAAAAGCGCGTGATACGCGGTTCGAAGCGCAGGCGGACTTTGCCGGTCGAACCGTGACGCTGTTTGGCCACGATCAGTTCGGCCAGACCAAAGACCCGCTCCATTTCCGCGGCCCACGCGGCATGGGCTTCGTGAATTTTGCTCTCATCGCCATCGACGCCCTGTTTCGGCTCGCGCGAGGCGACGTAATAATCTTCGCGATAGACGAACCAGACCATATCGGCGTCCTGTTCGATCGAGCCGGATTCGCGCAAATCCGACAGCATCGGACGCTTGTCTTCGCGTTGTTCGACCGCGCGCGACAGCTGTGAGAGCGCGATCACCGGGACGGAAAGCTCTTTGGCCAGCGTCTTGAGCCCCCGGCTGATTTCCGAAATTTCGTTCACGCGGTTGTCGGTGCGGCCCGACCCCTGCAACAGCTGAAGATAGTCGACCACGATCAGCCCGATGTCGTGCCGCCGCTTCAACCGTCGCGCACGGGCGCGCAAGGCGCTGATCGACAGGGCCGGGGTATCGTCGAGATAGAGCGGCAATTCGGCAAGCCGCTGGCTGGCAAACGACAGTTGCTGAAAATCCTCGCGGCTGATCCGCCCCATGCGCAGCGCTTCGGAACTGATCCCCGACTGTTCGGCAAGGATACGCGTGGCAAGCTGGTCCGCGCTCATTTCCAGGCTGAAAAAGGCGACTGCCGCACCGACCGAATCCTTGACCGTGATGCCATCGGCCAGATCGCGGCGCAGACGATCGGCCGCGTTGAAGGCGATATTGGTGACAAGGCTGGTCTTGCCCATACCCGGACGCCCGGCGAGGATGATCAAGTCCGATTCGTGCAGGCCGCCGATCTTTTCGTTGACCGAGGTCAGCCCGGTGGTCTTGCCCGAAATGTGGCCGCCCGACAGCAGCGCCTTTTCGATCATTTCAAGCGAGGTGCGCGTCGCCTGACCAAAGGTTTGTGCCTCGCTGCCGGTCTGCGCCCCTTCGGCAACGGCATAGAGCGCGGCTTCGGCGGCTTCGATCTGGCCGAGCGGCGAAACGCTTTCGCTCGTGTCCATCGCCTGTTCGACCAGCGTGCGCCCGACCGTGATCAGTTCGCGCAACAGCGCCAGATCATAGATCTGTTGCGCCAGTTCGCGCGGGGCGAGCAGGCCCTGGCCATCGGCGGTCAGCCGCGCGAGGTACGCAGTGCCGCCCAGTTCCCTCAATCCCTCGTCGGATTCGAAATAGGGTTTGAGCGTGACCGGGGTGACAATCGCCTTGCGGTCGATCAGCGCGCCGATCCGTTCGAACACACGGCCATGAACGGGGGCAAAGAAATGCTCCGCTTTCAACGGGCAGGTCATTTCCTCCAGGATACGGTTATCGATCAGCACCGCGCCGAGGAACGCGGCCTCGGCTTCGACGTTGGCGGGGAGCGAGCGGGTCTGGTCCGGCTCGCGCGAAAGAATGGATGTGGTGACTGACATGCCGCCTCAATAGCGCCAGTCCCGGAACAGCGACAAGCGATGGCGGCAGATGTACCCTGTGGATAGCGGGGAGGGCTTGCCCCGGGCTTGGCGCCTATGCAAAGACTGTCCCGATCATGGCGGACCCGCGCATTGCCCATATCGAACTCGACGAAGCGACGATCATCTGGCGCAATGCCGATATCGAGCAGGAACGTCGAATTGCGATCTTCGACCTGATCGAGGAAAACAGCTTCAAGCCGTTGCGGGCGTTTGCCGCCGGGCATGAGGGGCCCTATCGCCTGCGCCTGGCGGTCGAAGACGGACGGCTGGTGCTGATGGTTTCCGACGAGGCGGCGCAGCATCTGGAAACGGTCATTCTCGGGCTGGGCCGGTTTCGCCGCCCGATCCGCGACTATTTCGCGATCTGCGAATCCTATTACCAGGCGATTCGCCGCGCCACGGCGCAGGAAATCGAGACGATCGACATGGCCCGGCGCGGTGTCCACAACGATGCCGCGACAATGTTGCTGGAAAAGCTTGAGGGCAAGATCGAGACCGACTTCATCACCGCCCGCCGCCTCTTTACGCTGATTTGCGTTCTCCATATCAAGGGCTAAGGACAAGTCTGGCGAGACTCGCGGGGACCGCGGGTCATCCCCCCACTACATTCAGGGAATTGGAATTTTGGCAAAGGCAGGGCTGAAACGCTGGCTGCTGGTGCCCGGACTTGTCCTCGTGCTGGGCATTGCGGCGCTCGCAGCGTGGTGGTGGACGATCCACTGGGCGCCCGATCGCACGCGCTACCCGGTACAGGGATTGTGGCTCGATTCGGGCAACGGCGCGGTCGAATGGCGCACGATCAAGGCCACCGGTCCGGGCGGGCATGGCGCCGATTTCGTCTATCTGACCGCCAGCACAGGGGCCGACAAGCGCGATGACGCCTTTGCCGCAGGGTTTGACGCCGCGCGCGCCGCCGGGCTGCAAGTCGGCGCGGTCCATGTCTATGACTTGTGTGCGCCCGCCGATGTCCAGGCGAGCAATTTCGTCACCACCGTGGCGCGCGACAAACGCATGCTGCCCGCCGCGATCGCGATCGGTCTCGATCCCAAACGCTGCCCCGAACCGCCCGGCGAGGCCTCGATCGACAGCGAACTGACCACTTTCCTCAACGAAGTCGAACGGCATCTCGGCCGACCGGTCGTCCTGATGCCCTCGCCGGCGGCAGAACGGCGCTATCATCTGGCGGCGCGAATCGACCGCAATGTCTGGGTGACCGGCGATTTCCGTGCGCCCGATACGGTCAACCGGCCCTGGGTGCTGTGGACGGCGACGCATCGCCTGCACATCGCCGGGGTGGCCGGGCCGGTGCGCTGGGTGGTGGTCCAGCCATGAACGACACATTCGACCGGCCCGCACTGATCGCCGCTGCGCGGGCGGCCATGGCCGGCGCCCATGCGCCCTATTCGGGATTTCATGTCGGCGCCGCGCTGGCGTTTGCCGACGGCACGGTGATCACCGGCAGCAATTTCGAAAACGCCAGCTACGGCCTGTCGCTCTGCGCCGAAACCGTGGCGGCGGCGCGCGCCAGCCACGAAGGCCATCGCGCCGGGCTGATCGCAGTGGCGATTGCGGGTGGCGCCGGGGGTGTGCCCGGCGCGCCGGTTGCGCCTTGTGGCCGATGTCGGCAGGTGCTTTATGAACTCGCCGCCCTGGGGGGGACCGATCCGCTGGTGATTGCCTCCGGCGCCGACGAAACCTTCGCCATGCGGCTGAGCGCGCTCTTGCCTCTTGCCTTTGGTCCGGCCAATCTGGCCGGGTAATTTTGCAAACCTGAAAGACACCTCTTGGCCATTCTCTCCGACCGCTGGATCCGCCGCAGGGCGCTCGAAGACGGCATGATCGAACCCTTTGTCGAAAGTCAGCGCCGCGACGGCTGCATCAGCTACGGCCTGTCGTCCTATGGCTATGACGCGCGCGTCGCCGACGATTTCAAGATCTTCACCAATGTCGATTCGGCCGTGGTGGACCCCAAGAATTTCGACGCCAATTCGTTTGTCGACCGCAAGACCGAGGTCTGCGTGATCCCGCCCAACAGCTTTGCCCTGGCACGCACGGTCGAATATTTCCGCGTGCCGCGCGATGTGCTGGTGATCTGTCTGGGCAAATCGACGTATGCCCGCTGCGGAATCATCGTCAATGTCACCCCGCTCGAACCGGGCTGGGAAGGCCATGTCACGCTGGAATTTTCCAACACCACGCCGCTGCCTGCCAAAATCTATGCCAACGAAGGCGCGTGCCAGTTCCTGTTCCTGCAGGGCAACGAGCCGTGCGAGACCAGCTATGCCGACCGTGCCGGGAAATACATGGGGCAAAGAGGCGTCACGCTGCCCAGAATCTGAAGCGCGTCCTGTTTGCCTGCCCTATTGGGTTGCCGAATGCACCGCGCCGCTTTAATCACGCGCTTAAATCGTATGAGCGGAGTGAGAGGATGGCACGGACTTACGACATCGTCGTCTATGGCGCGACCGGGTATACCGGGCGGCTGGTGGCGCAATATCTGGCAACCACCTATGCCGGATCGGGGCTGAAATGGGCGATGGCCGGGCGCAGTACGGCCAAGCTGGCCGAAGTGCGCGATCTGATCGGCGCGCCGGCGGATACCCCGCTGGTCGTCGCGGACAGCGAAGATCCCGCATCGCTCGCCGCGCTCGCCCAATCGACCAGCGCCCTTGTCACCACCGTCGGGCCCTATCAGCTTTATGGCACCGAGGTACTCGGCGCCTGTGTCGCGGCCGGGACGCACTATGCCGACTTGTGCGGCGAGCCGGTGTGGATGCGCCAGATGATCGACCGCTACGACGCCGAGGCCAAAGCGAGCGGCGCGCGCATCGCGTTTTCGTCGGGCTATGATTCGATCCCCTTCGACCTTGGCGTGCTGATGCTCCAGACCGAGGCGAAGGCGCGGTATGGCAGCGCCGCACCGCGCGTCAAATGCCGGGTTCGCGGCATGCAGGGCGGGGTTTCGGGCGGCACGGCGGCCAGCCTCAAGGCCTCGCTCGCCGCGATCGCCAAAGAGCCCGCGCTGGGCCGGATCATGGCCAGCCCGTTTGGCCTGACGCCGGGCTTTACCGGCCCCGATCAGCCTGCCGCCGACCGTCCCATGTTCGACGAGGCAACAGGCCAGTGGGCCGCGCCATTCGTGATGGCGATCATCAACACCAAGAACGTGCATCGCACCAACCAGTTGCTCGGCCATCCTTACGCCGCCGACTTTGTCTATGACGAAATGGTGCTGACCGGCCCCGGCGATCAGGGAAAGGCGGTGGCGGACTATCTGGCCAAGACCCCGATGATCGGCACGCCCAACGATCCCTTGCCCGGCGAAGGGCCGACGCCGGAACAGCGGGCCAACGGTTTCTATGACTTGCTGTTCATCGGCGAATGGCCCGACGGTCGCGTGCTGCGCTATGGGGTCAAGGGCCGCTATGATCCGGGCTATGGCTCGACCAGCCGCATGATCGCCGAAACCGGCATCGCCCTGACCGAAAGCCACGCACCGGGCGGGATCGGCACGCCGGGGTCGATTCTCGGCGCCGCGCTGATCAAGCGCCTGCAGGACCACGCTGAAATCACGTTTGCAGTGGAAGATTAATCTTTGCAAAGCGCTGTGATCGCCGGAAATATAGTGCATTGCGGCAAACAAGTGTTTGTCAGAATGCCCGATTCAAGGCAGAACTTATAGTTATACGCAGGAATGGGCGTCGCGTTCTGACTGAAGGAATCTGCATGATGAATATTCGCAAGTTGGTGGAGTCGGGACCTCTCGCCCTGTTTAGTCTCGCTTTGGCGGGCTGTGGTGACGGCAGTGGAGGCGGAATTGCCAGTACGCCGACGCCGCCGAGCTATCAGACGTTGCAGCAAATCGTCAGCCAGGGCGGAAATCGCAGCTTCTCAACCTCCGGCGTCCAGCTCGGTGCGACAACTGCAACCTCCAATCCCTATGGCTCCGGCGTTACCGTTGCCTATACCGCATCGTCGGACAGTTACACGCTGACCGCGCCCGATGGCACCGCCGCCACATTCTCACCGAACAATCTGTATCAAGCCGCAACCACACCGAACACGGTGCAATATATCAAGTCTTCGGGTTCCGGCTCCGGCCAGGTCGACGACAATTTCGTAACAGGAACAGCGACAGTCAAAGGTGTCGCGCTGAGCTACACGATGGTCGGCGAGTGGATTCACGCCACCCCCAACGGCATCGCAATCTGGCTGGCGACGGGCGGCGTACCGACGCTTGCCAGTGACGTGCCCAAGACCGGCACCGCAAATTATACCGTGGAGGTCAATGGTTCTGCCCAGGCAGGCGGCACTTCCTATTCCATCCAGCCAACCAACAGTTCGGGGACATTCTCCGCCAATTTCGGCGCAGGCACCGTTGCGACGTCGCTCACTCTGGTGGGAACGCCATCGGTCGCCGGCTTTGGCACGGTGACCCAATTTGGCACCTTCAACGGCACCGGCACTATCACGACTGGCGGCCCCGGCTTCACCGGTACATTTTCCACCGGCAGCGGCTCAAGCCTTTTCACGGGTAATTTCAACGGTCCGCAGGCCGCTGAAGTTGGCTATTCGTGGGCGATCAATACCGGTAGTTTGGCGGCGGCAGGCATTACTGTCGGCAAGAAGAACTAATTCTTCCTGAGCGCCGCGATGCAGGCCTCACGGTCGACATCGCGGCCATCGCCGCGCCGCGCGTCGACAAATGTCGCGGTGGCATGTTCGCCGTGCTCGCCGGGATAGAGATAGGCGTCGAGAATGCATGCCGTTCCCGACCATTGCAGCTTGCGCGCGTCGCCATCGCGGATGTCGAGCCGGGGTGGGCCGAATTGACGGATCAGCGCCTCGGCATCGGCGCCGATCACCCCGCCAAACGCGCCGCTCCGCGCATGGTGCGGCAGGCGCGGTTCGGGCTGGCTGATCGCGGCGACCGGCTGTGCGCTTTCGCCACCGCACGCGGCGAGCATCAGGATCAAGGGTATTGGCAGGAACGCGCGCATGGTGGATTCGCCATCGCGCGCCCCCCTCGCTGTGTCAATCATGGCAGCAAAGCATCCGTCGCGGTCGCGCTGCGGCTTGCCGCAGGGGCGGCAAACGACTAGGCGCGCAACAACCCTCGAAACCGACCAATTCTGCCGGAGTTCTGCCCGCGTGACCCAGCCTTCTGCCATCAGCCGCCCCCGTTTCGATGTTGTCGCGATCGGCAATGCGATTGTCGATGTCATGGCCGCGGCGAGCGATGACGACATTGTCGCGCTCGGCCTGGCCAAGGGCGGGATGACGCTGGTCGACGAACCGCGCGCGCACGAATTGTATCAGGCGATGGGCCCCGCACGCGAAATTTCGGGCGGGTCGGCTGCCAACACGCTGGCGGGCCTCGCCGCGCTGGGGGCGTCATGCGGCTTTATCGGTCAGGTTGCCGGGGATCAGCTGGGCGAAGTCTTTGCCCATGATATCCGCGCCGGAGGCATTGCCTTTGACACCCCGGTCCGCGCCGGAGAGCCTTCGACCGCGCGCTGCCTGATCTTTGTCACCCCCGACGGGCAGCGGACGATGAACACCTTTCTCGGCGCGTCGCAGTTCCTGCCCGCCGATGCGCTCGACGATGCCGTGATCGCCGATGCGGCGGTGCTCTATCTCGAAGGCTATCTGTGGGATCCCGAAGAGCCGCGCCGCGCCATGCGCCGGGCGATCGCCACCGCGCGCGCGGCGGGGCGCAAAGTCGCTTTCACGCTGTCCGATGCCTTTGTCATTGCACGCCACGGCGATGATTTCCGCGCCTTGATCGAAGCGGGCGCGATCGACATCCTGTTTGCCAACGAACACGAACTGGCCGCGCTGACCGGGAAAGACGATTTTCACGAAGGGATCGCCGCGCTCACCCCGAAAATCGCCACGCTGGTCGTCACGCGCAGCGAAAAGGGCGCCCATGCGGTCAGCGGCGGCGAACACGCCATGGTTGCCGCGGCGCCGGTCGGGCACGTGGTCGACACGACCGGCGCGGGCGATCTGTTCGCAGCCGGGTTTCTGTTCGGGCATGTGCGCGGGCTGGCGCTCGAAACGTGCCTCGGGCTGGGCGCGATCTGTGCCGCAGAAGTGATTTCGCACTATGGCGCGCGGCCCGAAGCCGATCTGACCGCGCTGGTTGCGCCGCTGCTGGCCTGATCGCCCCATGAATAGGCCCAATGAATAGGCCCAATGAATAGGATTGCGCCGATCAATTGAGGTCTGCGCCGTCATGCCGCGTGATGCTATCGCGCGGCATGACCGTTTTTGATCCGCTCGATCATCCGCACCGCCGACGCAATCTGCTGACCGGGCGCTGGGTGCTGGTTTCTCCGCACCGCGCCAAGCGGCCGTGGCAGGGCGAAACCGGCGATCCGGCCCCGCGCGGCGGGCCCTCGTATGACCCCGGCTGCTATTTGTGTCCGGGCAATCGGCGCACGGGCGGCGAAACCAATCCCGCCTATCCGGCAACATTCGTCTTTCCCAACGATTTTCCCGCGCTGATGCCCGATACACCCGCGCCTGCGACAGGCGATGACCTGTTCGCGATCGCGCCTGCGCGCGGGACGTCGCGCGTGATCTGCTATTCGCCCGACCATGCAAAGACGCTGCCCGATCTCGACGAAGCGGCGGTGCGCGCTCTGGTCGATACCTGGGCTGCGCAATCGGCCGAGCTGGGCGCGCTTTATTCCAGTGTTCAGGTGTTTGAAAACAAGGGCGCGATGATGGGCTGTTCGAGCCCGCATCCCCATGGCCAGATCTGGGCGAGCGATTTCGTACCGAGCGAACTGGCCGACGAGGAGCGCGAACAGGCGGCATGGCATGCCCTGCATGGCAGCGCGTTGCTCGACGCGGTGGCAACGCGCGAACAGACCGAAGGGACGCGCGTGGTCGCGGCCAATGATCACTGGCTCGCCGTGGTGCCGTTCTGGGCGGCCTGGCCGTTCGAAGTGCTGCTGATCGCGCGCGATCGGGTCGGGCGGCTGCAAGAGCTGAACGACGATGCGCGCGATGCGCTGGCGCGGATGCTGCGCGTGGTGACCGGGCGCTATGACGCCTTGTTCGATTGTTCGATGCCTTATTCGATGGGCTGGCATCAGGCGCCCGGCACCGGCGACGCACCGCACTGGCGGCTGCATGCGCATTTCTATCCTCCGCTGCTCCGTTCGGCCTCGGTGCGCAAATTCATGGTCGGCTTTGAAATGCTGGCCGAGCCGCAGCGCGACCTGACTCCGGAAACCGCAGCCCTGCGCCTGCGCGAGGCAACGCCGGTCAATGGAGCCGAGGCATGAGCTTGTCCGCTCGTCTGCGCACGGGGTTTGCCGAAGCCCATGGCGCCGCGCCCCTGATCGAGGCGCGCGCGCCGGGGCGAGTCAATCTGATCGGCGAGCACACCGATTACAACGACGGCTTTGCCATGCCGGTGGCGATCGGGCCGGAAACCCGCGTGGCGTTCCTGCCCGAAGCGGGCGCCGACTTGCGCGTTGCCGCGCTCGATTTCGGGGAAAGCGACTGTTTCGATCCCGCCACGGTCGCCCCGCATGCCGAAAACGGCTGGCGCAATTATGTGCGCGGCGTTGTCGATGAACTGCGCCGCGCCGGGGTCGCCGTGCCGGGCGGCGCGCTGGCGATTGCCGGCTCGATTGCGCGCGGCACCGGGCTGTCTTCGTCCGCCAGCCTCGAAGTCGCGCTGACCCATGCGCTGCTGGCCGCCGCCGGGCAAAGCTGGCGCGCGCTCGACATCGCCTTGCTGGCCCAGCGCGCCGAATGCGGCTTTCCCGGCGTGCGCTGCGGCAATCTCGATCAGATTGCCAGCGCGGCGACCACCGCCGGCCATGCCTTGCTGATCGATTGCCGCTCGCTCGCCTTGCGCCAGATTCCGCTGCCCGACGACATCGCGATCATGATCGTGCAATCGGGCGTGCGGCGCGGGCTGGTCGATGGCGAATACAACACACGCCGCGCCGAATGCGAACGCGCCGCCGCGTTCATGGGGGTTGCCGCCCTTCGCGATGCCGGCGAGGCCATGCTGGCGGCGGCGCAAGGCGGTCTCGATGAGCGTGCCTGGCGCCGCGCGCGCCATGTCATCGGCGACAACCGCCGCACGTGCGAAGCCGCCGATGCACTCGCGGCGAACGATCTGATCGCAACCGGGCGATTGATACGCGAATCGCATCTGTCGCAGGCCGCCGATTTTGCCATCACCGTGCCGCACACCGACGCGCTGGCAGGCTTGCTCAACACCGCGATCGGCGACGAAGGCGGCGCGCGGCAGACCGGCGGCGGGTTTGGCGGCGCGGTGGTTGCAATCATGCGCAGCGCGCGTGTCGAAACCGTGCGCAACGCCGTGCTTGCGGACTATCGCACTCCCGATGGCGCCTTGCCCGACATCCGCGTCGAGATTCCCGCAGCCGGCGCCGAGGTCATCGCACGATAAAGCGCACCCGGTCGACCGCGTGGCCGCCCGTTTCGACCAGAGTCAGGACATGGGCGCCGGGGATCAGCGGCATTTGCAGACCCGCACCGGCAGGGCCGAGGTCGCGCCCGTCAAGGCTGAGCCGCAGTCCGGCGGATTCGCCGCTCAGCCCGATGCCGATCGCCTGATACGCAGGCGGAATGTCGGGATCCCAGGCGTAGACCGCACCCGAGACCGGGTTGGTGATACGCGGGCGGTGCGCAAAGGCCGGTTCGGCGCGGATGACCCCTTGCCCAGTTCCGGCCAGAAACCATTCGGACCGGGCGCCTTCGCTGCCCGTCTGAAAATGCACCGTCGACGCGGTGATCCCGGCAGGGCGCGGCGGTTGATGGCCGGGGCGGTCCTGATGCAGCGCCAGCATGACATCGCGCCAGACCGGCGCCGCGCCGCTGGTGCCCGAAACCGCGCGCATCGGATCGCCCTCCAGATTGCCGACCCACACCGCAACGGTAAACCGGTCGGAATAGCCGATGCACCAGTTGTCGCGCATGGCTTTCGATGTGCCGGTCTTGGCCGCTGCCCAAAACGGCAGGCGCAGCGCCGAATCGACTCCGAACGTACCCGCCCGCGCCCCCGCATCGGACAGGATGTCGCCCACGATCCACGCTGCACGCGGATCGATCACGCGTCGGCTCTCGCCTGCCGGATCATCCGCGCGCAGCCTGATCGGCGACCAGCGGCCAAGGTTTGCCAAAGTGCGATAGGCATTGGCCTGATCGAGCAGAGTCACTTCCGCCGAGCCCAGCGCCAGCGAATAGCCGTAATAGCCGCCATCGCTGTCGAGCCCGCCATAGCCAAGGTCGGAAAGCCGATCGCGAAAATCCTGCACCCCGTCGAGCAGCAGCGCGCGCACCGCCGGGACATTGAGCGAATTGGCCAGCGCGCGCCGTACCGAGACCGGCCCCATGAAGGCCTTGTCGTAGTTTTGCGGAACATAGAGCCCCGAAGCAGTATCCAATTGCACCGGCGAATCGTCGAGGATCGAGGCGGCGGTCAGCCATTTACGCTCGATCAGCTGCGCATAGAGATGCGGCTTGAGCGTTGATCCCGCCTGCCGGGGGGCCACTGCGCCGTCGACTTGTGCCGCTGTCGAGCCCAGTCCGACACCCCCGACATAAGCCAGCACCCGCCCGTCGGCATTGTCGACCACCACCACCGCGCCATCGCGCGCGCGGCGGGGGCCAAGGCCCTGCAATTGATGGCGCAGCGCGGTCGCGGCCATATCCTGCACCCGCGCATCGAGCGTGGTGATCACCCGCATTCCCGGCCTGATCAGCAGATGCGCGGCCAGATGCGGCGCCAGCCCCGGATCCATCCCGCGCAACCCGGAATCAACGCCGGCATTTTGTGCCAGAGGCAACAGCGCCGGACATTCGCCTGCCGGAACCAGACGGCAAGCGCGGCGGGCCAGATCGCCCGGCGGCGCGGCAGGATCGCGCAACAGCGCAACCATGATCGCCGCCTCGCGCCGGTCGAGCGCTGCGGGCGGCTTGGCAAACAGCGCCGCCGCGCCTGCCGCCACGCCCTGGGTCTCGCCGCGAAACGGCGCGAGATTGAGATAGGCCTCAAGGATCTGCGGCTTGGTCCAGCGGCTTTCGATGGCCCAGGCCGCGCGCATCTGGCGCAGTTTGCCCCACCCCGAGCGGCGCCCTGGCCGACCGATCTCCGGCCAGAGAAATCCGGCCAACTGCATGGTCAAAGTCGAAGCGCCGCGCAGGCGACGGCCCGCAAGCCGGTCGCGCAGAACCCCCGCCATGGCCAGCCAGTCGACTCCGCCGTGAAAGGCAAAGCGCCGGTCTTCGGTCGCGACCAATGCCCGCGTCAGCACCGGGGCAACATCTTCGCGCCGCGTCCAGCCCAGCCGCCGCACGCTGAAATCGACCCGCGCTTCATCAAGAAGGCGACCGTTGCGATCGTAAAGCCAGGCCTCGCTCGGCGCCCAGCCCCTGCGAAACGCCACGAAATCGGGCACCGACGGCGGCATCGTGCGCCATTCGAGCCATCCGAGCGCAATCAGGCCCAGCGCCAACAGGCCGAATATGGCGCGCCGCCGCCTTACCGGCTCCATACCGTGACCGGGGCAATCGGCAGCGCCGCGTGGATCGCCGGGGCATACATCGCCTCGACGCGCGCGGGCGGCAGCGTGAATTGCCCGGCGCTGTTCAGCCGCACGGTATATTCGACCACGCTATGCCCTTGCGGCAGCCAGTCGAAATAGGCCCGCCACGCATCGCGCCCGCCTTCGACCCAGGCCGGCCAGGCACCCTCGCCATGGCCGCCCTGTTGCAGGATTTGCGATTGTCCGCCGAGGTTGGACATAACCACCGCGCCCGGCGGCAAGGGATCGCTCAGCGCGACCCAGGTGCGCCCGGCATCGGCATCGATTTCCAGATGCACGCGCAAAACGTCGCCCTGGGTCAACCGCCCCGGCTGGCGCGCCGACACGACACTGACGCTGCGGGTCAGGCGATAGCCGGCAAACAGCGGGCTTTTCAGCGGCACGGCGGCGCGGATGCTGACCGTGGCCCAGGGGCCCTGGCCACCGCTTTGGCTCAAAGTCAGCGGCCCGGCGGCCAGCGGCAGGCGCAACGGCGCCCCATCGCCATGGCGCGGCCATGCGACGTCGAAGGCATGCCCGGCCAGCGCGACATGCGTCGTCCCCCCGATCGCGGCGGCGGGATAGGCGGCGGCAAAGCGGCGCGTGACCAGCGTGCCCCAGGCATTGGCCGGAGTCGTGTCCCAGGCGCCATGCATCTGCCGCGCGGCGATGCCCGCCATCATCCGGGGCACCTCCGCCGCCCAGTCGGGCCGACCGATGACCGCATCGAGCGCATGGATCGCCATGTCATCGGCGCTGACCATCATCCACCACGGCGCGCGCGCGCGATCGACCAGATCGAGCCGCGTGCCGCCATAGACCAGCCGCCTGCGCAATTCGCCCGCCGCCGCCGCGCGCAAGGGAGCGGCATTGGCAACGCCACGAACCCGGTCGAGCGTCACCATCCAGTCGGCCAGCGCGCCGGTGGGCATGTCGGCAGGCACCATGTCGATCCGCGCGACAAGCTCGGGATCGGCCGCATCGGCCCGCGCCAGCGCGGCAAGCGCGGCAATGCGCAAGGGCCGCTCGTCGATTGGGTAAGGCCGGTCGCGATGGATCTGCCCGGTCACCACGCGGCGCAGCGCTGCGATCATTTTTGCGCGCGCATCATTGGGCAGAGCCAGCCCCGCCGTGCTCGTCGTGGCCACGATATAGGCGGTCAGTTCGGGCGAACCGGCTTGCCCCGCGTCGGGCCAATAGCGCGCCAGCCCGTCGCCATCGAGATAGGTCGGCAGCGCGGCGGCCAGCGCCGTCCAGCCCGCCGCATCGGAATTGGCGACGATCCGCGACAGCCGTTGTTCGAGGCAATTGTAGGGATAGACGGTCATATACCGGCGCACGCCATCGAGCGGCGCGGCCAGCGTATCGGCAAGATCGACCATGACCGCCCCGCCGGGCAAGGCGCCCTGGGGAACGACGATGACAGGCGGCGGATCGCCGACGCGCATCAGGCTGGCCATGACGACCTCGTCAGGCACGGCGGGAATAACGTCCTGCCGCGCGATCACGCTGTCACGCGCCTTGCCGTCGCTGCTTTGCGCCTTGAGCGTCCAGATCAGTGTACCCGTTGCGGCGGGTGCATTGAGGCCCCAGCGCATCCGCCCTGCCGCACCCGCCGGAATGGTCAGAGTCAGCGGCCCGGCATGCGCCACCGCCGGGCTGATCGTCGGCTGCGCGGTCACGGTCATCGCGTGATCCGATCCGTTGCGCAGGGTAAACACCGCGTCATAGCGATCGCCGGTGCGCACGATGTCGGGCAGGCCGGGATAGATCGAAAGATCTTGCGCGGTGCGCACGCTGGTCTGCCCGGTGCCGAACATCTGCGCGCCGTCGGTCGCCACCGCGACAAGGCGAAACCGCGACAGCGCGTCGGACAGCGGCACATCGACATGCGCTTCACCGCGCGCATCGAGCGCGACATGCCCGCGCCACAGCAGGACCGGCTGAAAATTTTCGCGATTGACGCCCGAGGCATCGCCGCCCCCGCCGCCTGCCGCAACCGCCTTGCGCCCGTAATGCCGCTTGCCCACGACCTGCATCTGCGCGGTCGAGGTCACCACTTCGAGATTGCGCTCGCCCATCATCGCCGAGAGCACATCCCAACTGGGATTGGGCATCAATTGCAACAGCGCCTCGTCCACCGCCACCAGCGTGACATCGGCCCCCGGCGCGGGGCTGCCATCGGGGCGTTTGACCCCGATCGCAACATGCATCGTATCGCGCACGCGATAGCGCGCCCGATCGGCGCCGACCGTGACCGCCAGCCGATGCGCATCCCAGCCGACGCGGACTTGCGCCATGCCGAGGCGATAGCTGGGCTTGGCAAGATCGACCGTGGCCGTGGGCGCCGCAGCATCCTGCCCGAAAAACGGCAAATGCCAGCGCCGCGCAAAGTCGGCCAGCCACAAGCTCCATCCGCCGACACGCCCGCGCACGGCCATGACCGAGACAAAGACATTGGGCGCATAGTCGCCCGGCATCGCCACCGTCACCACCGGGTCGGTGCCCGACAACGTGGTGACAAAGCTCGACAACACGCCTTCGCGTTCGACGGTGACCAGCGCGGTCGCCTCGCGAAACGGCATGCGCACCTGAAACCGGGCCATGTCGCCCGCCTTGTATTCGGTCTGTTCGGGGATCACGTCCATGCGGTCGCCGTTATCGCCGCCAAACCACCAGGCGTCTTTTCCGGCCAGCCAGACGGTGCGCACCGCGCTCGTTTCGTGGCCTTGCGCGTCGGTCACCCGCGCCACCGCGATCACTTCGCCCGAAATGCCCGGCGCAAGGCGGCAATCGGCGCGCCCGGTGCTGTCGCTGCCCGCGCTGCAGCCGCCGGACAGGCGCGTGATCTTTTCCTGATTGTCATAGGCATAGAATCCGCCGATCAGCCGCCGCCGCGCGGTGATCGTTTCGCGCGTATAGAGATCGATGTGGACTTGTGCCCCCGCGACCGGCTTGTCGGCAAGATCGAGCACGACCGTCTGCAGCCGCAAGTCATCGTCGCGCATCATCCAGCCGTCGGTCCTGATCCCGACCTGCAAAGCCGCCGGATAGAGCCGCAGATAGCGCGACGCGGTCATCGTCTGGCCATTGGCGTCGGGGTAATCCATCTCGACCGTCAGGCTGAGCGGACGGGTCACCGCGCGATTGACCGCAATATCGGCGCGCGCGGTGCCGTCCGCGCCCAGTGTCGCGGGCAGAGTCTGGGCATAAGGCAGCGCCGCGCGATCCCCGCCTTCATCCGCGCCGTCTTCGCCCCCGCCGAGCGGGCGCGTCCCTTCGACCACGGCCTCGCCGCCGAAAGTATAGGCGTCCCAGCCTTTGGGCGTGGGGAACCAGGTGCTGAACTGGCTGCGCACGGTTACCGGCAATTGCCCGGCCCCCCCGCCCGACAAATATCCGACAAACAGCGACAGCGGCACTGTCGAAGGCTGCACCATCGCTTCGGTCGGGCCGGAAATGGTCGCGCGCATCGTCGGCAGGCGATATTCATCGACGCGGATCGTCTGCCCGGTGTCGATCGTCCTGCCGCCGGTTTCAAAGCTTAGCGCATAATCGCCCAGCGGCGCGCCTTGCGGCACGGTCCATTCGCCATCGCCGCCCGAGGTGCCGTTGATCGTCACCGCTTGGGTAAAGCGCGTGTCCGATCCCTCGTGCGAAAAGACCAGCGTGCCCGTAAAGCCTTGTCCAAAGGCAAACCCGGCGCCGATCGGATGGCGCACGATATGGTGGAAATGGACCGTCTCGCCCACGCGCACCAGCGCGCGGTCAAACACGGTATGGATGATGTCGCCCTCGTCCGCCCGGCCATAGGGCATCTCGAAATCATATGGCGAAATGCCCTTGTCCCAGCTCGACAGGACAAAGCTCATATCGCCATCGGCCCGCGCCGACACGATCAGCGGATGATTGCTGTCCCCGTCCCCGCCGTCCCCGCCGTTTTTGCACCCATCGTTCATCGTCGGCGCAGGCAGGCCGCCGTGAACCGCCATGCGCCCGCTCGCATCGGTCAATCCGGACGCAAGCTGGCGCCCGTCGCACGAATCGCTGATGCGGATCGCGGCATGGCCGACCGGCAGCCCGGAGGACAGGTGCGTGACCCACACCAGCGAGCTTTCGCGGCCCCATTTGAAATGAACCGCCATGTCGGTGACCAGCACGGCGCTCGCGACGTAGCGCGGCACACGCCGACCGAGCAAAGACGCACCCAGCGCGGGGCTGGCCATTTCGACGACGTGGAATCCCTTGCCCCCCAAAGGAATGCCGATCACTTCGAAATCGCGGCCCTTGCCCGGCAGCCCGATCCTGACCGGGGTGCCGGCGGGCAGGATCGGCTTTTCCCCGGTGTGGTTGATCGTCACCGATTTGCCGCCGGGTTTGTCAATCGTCTCGTAGTCGTCTTCATTGGCAGCAGCGACTTTGCGCAGCCATTCGGCGATCGTGCGATCATCGTCGACAATGCGGCTGCTCGTGCCCGCAATCGCGGTGACATGCCCGCCCAGCGTGGGCTCGACCGCACGCACCGTGACCGGCAGGGCATCGCCCTCGTTGGCCTCGATAATGCCGAACGGCGCGGCAAATTTGATCAGCGGCGGGGCGGGATCGAAATGGACGGCCAGCGGAAAGCGCGCGGCATTGGCCAGCATGCGCCCCGACAAGTCGTGAATCCCGCCCGGCAGCACGACATGCGCGTCGCTGTCGGCGGGGAATGGCCCTGCAAAATCGAGCGTGGCCACTTCGGCGGCATTGCGCTGATCATCATCCAGCGTCGGGCTGCGCTCGCTGCCGTCGGCCAGCTTCAGCCGCACAGCCAGCGCCGTGGCGCGGTCGACGCCCGAGGCAAAGACCAGGCGCGCCGCCGTGATCGGGCTGCACCCCGCCTTGCCGTTGATCCGGCTGCATTCGAATCGCGCATCGAAAGCGGCGCGCACGGTGAAATCAAACCGCTGATCGCGCCCCGCCGGAACGCCGTGGGGATCGCTGATCTGATGCGGCCAGACGAGCGCCATGTCATGATTGGGCGGCAGCGGGCGGCGACATTTGAGCGCAAGCACGCTGTCGAGCGCCTGCTCACCGGCAGACGGCGGAATCCCCGCGCTGTCGAGGAAATTGCGGCGGTGCCAGTCGTGGTGGCCAAGACCGTCGAGCACTCTGGCCGCCGTGCCCTGCGGCAGGACATCGACCGCCGCCGCCTCGCCCACCCCGTCGATCGCGCACGAGGCATGGGCCGCGACCGAGGCCACGTCCGCCCGGCCATTCGTCGCGACGAGAAATACCTGATCCTCGTCGATCGCGCTGCCGTCTTCGCCCGGCGCAAGGACCGCGCGAACCGAAGGCCCGGCGGTATCGAGCGAAAACTGTCTGAGGCCAAGAATGCGCGCGCCCGCCAAAGTCGCCAGCGTCTCGCGCAAAGTGACCGTGCATCGGGTCGCAGGCGGCAGCGCGGGCGCAAATTCCAGCACCCAGGTCTGCGCATCGACCCAGTGGCCCCCGCCCCCGGACGCGATAGCGGGGCACGTGCTGGTGGCGGGCGCGATGGCGCGCGGATCGCCCAGCGCAACCATCGCTTCGGAAAAGCGCAGGGTAAAGCGGTCGATCGTCCCGCTCATCGCCCCGTTGCTACCGGGCGTTGCCATGACCACTTGCGGCGGCAAGTCGCCCCGCGCCGCCAGCGGCAGCACGATCAGCAGCGCCAGGCACAGTCTCCAGACCCAGCGCACCCGATTTGCCATACCCCGCCCCCGACGATTCGCCGCAGGCAAAGTCTCGTCAAACGGGGCCTTTGTCCATCGCGATCCGGATCATTCGCTTTCGCGCGCGATTTCGCGCCAGCCGATGTCGCGGCGGCAGAATCCGTCGGCAAAATCGATCGCATCGACCGCATCATAGGCCAGATCGCGCGCCGCGCGCACGGTGGCGCCGCGCGCCGAGACATTGAGCACGCGCCCGCCGCTCGCGCGCAGGACGCCCTGATCGTCGCGGATGGTGCCCGCATGAAACACTTTGGCGCCATGCGCCTGGGCAAGCGCGATGTCGGCGATCATCCCGCCCTTGACCGGGGTTCCCGGATAGCCGTTGGCCGCCATGACCACGGTCAGCGCGGGATCGGGCGAAAAGTCGGGCGGCGCGATCGCGGCCAGCCGGTTGTCCGCAACCGCCGAAAGCAGCTCGACCAGATCGCTTTGCAGCCGCAGCATCAGCACCTGGCATTCGGGATCGCCAAAGCGGCAATTGTATTCGATCAGCCTGGGCCCATCCTCGGTCAGCATCAGCCCGGCATAGAGCACGCCCGAATAGGGCGTTCCGGCATCGGCCATAGCCTTGACCGTGGGCGCGATGATCCGGGTCAGCGTCTCGCGCTCAAGCTCCGGGGTCAGCACGCGCGCCGGGCTGTAGGCGCCCATGCCGCCGGTATTGGGGCCGGTATCGCCATCGCCGACGCGCTTGTGGTCCTGTGCCGATCCGAACGCGACGATCGTCGCCCCGTCGGTCAGGGCAAAGAAGCTGGCTTCCTCGCCGGTCATGAATTCCTCGATCACCACTTCGGCGCCCGCGCTGCCGAAATGGCCGCCAAACATGTCGATGATCGCTTCGCGCGCTTCGTCGGCGCTTTCGGCAATGACGACGCCCTTGCCTGCGGCCAGCCCATCGGCCTTGATCACCACCGGCAGGCCAAAGCCGCCCAGCGCGGCCAGCGCCTCGGCCTCGGAAGTGGCGCGCACATAGCCGGCGGTGGGAATCCCTGCGCGCAGGCACAGATCCTTGGTAAAGCCTTTCGACCCTTCGAGCTGTGCGGCGGCCTGCGAGGGGCCAAACACGCTGACGCCTGCGCCGCGCAGACTGTCGGCGAGGCCATCGACCAGCGGCGCCTCGGGCCCGATCACCACGAGATCGACGCCATGGCCGTTGCAAAAGGCTATCACGGCGGCATGATCGGTCATATCGAGCGCATGGCATTGGGCATGATCGGCTATGCCCGGATTGCCCGGCGCGGCATGAAGCTTGCCCAGCAGCGGGCTTTGGGCCAGTTTCCAGGCCAGCGCATGTTCGCGACCGCCTCCCCCGAGCAACAGGATATTCATGAGTACTCCCTTCGCCAGCGACGATAATGACGGCTCAGCGCTGTTAGCGAGGGAAGCGGCGGGCGACAACGCCCCGGCGATGTCGATTTCCGAACTGTCGCAATTGCTGAAGCGCACGGTCGAGGACCGATTCGGTTTCGTGCGCGTGCGCGGCGAGCTGTCGGGGGTGAAACGCGCAGGCTCGGGGCATCTCTATTGCAGCCTCAAGGATGAAAACGCGCGGCTCGACGGGGTGATGTGGCGCGGCAGCGTTCAACGGCTGGGGTTTGCCCCCGCCGACGGCATCGAAGTCATCGCCACGGGCAAGCTGACGACCTATCCCGGCCGCTCGAATTATCAGATCGTCATCGAGCGGATGGAAATCGCGGGCGAAGGCGCGCTGCTCGCCTTGCTCGAAAAGACCAAGGCGCGGCTGGCTGCCGAAGGGCTGTTCGATGCCGGGCGCAAACGGGCGATTCCCTATCTGCCGCGCGTGATCGGGGTGGTGACATCGCCGACCGGCGCGGTGATCCGCGACATCCTGCATCGTCTGCGCGACCGCTTTCCCAGCCATGTCGTGGTCTGGCCGGTGCTCGTCCAGGGACAGGGCGCCGCGCCGCAGATCGCAGCGGCAGTGCGCGGATTTTCGGACATCGCGCCGGGCGGCCCGGTGCCGCGGCCCGATCTGGTGATCGTCGCGCGCGGCGGCGGCTCGATCGAGGATTTGTGGGCCTTCAACGAGGAAGAGGTGGTGCGCGCGATTGCCGCATCGACGATTCCGGTAATCAGCGCGGTGGGCCACGAAACCGATACCACGCTGGCCGACTTTGCCGCCGACCGCCGCGCGCCGACGCCGACGGCAGCGGCCGAAATGGCCGTGCCGGTGCGCGCCGAACTGGCGGGCACGCTGGCCGATCTCGAGGCGCGGCGG